>JAABUZ0100004047.1_pt1 | contig 20720 bp, 21 predicted proteins | sample 5562091 | NCBI WGS metagenome assembly JAABUZ01 (sample SAMN12813069, study PRJNA571459) | rock metagenome | isolation source: Antarctica rocks | place: Antarctica: Victoria Land, Linnaeus Terrace sud | collected 2015-12-21 | reverse complement strand
TCGGGTTGCCCTTGAGCCCGGTGGTGTACCCGTTGGCGCCGAGGGTGAGGTTCGCGCCGCTACCGTAGATCATCACGAACAGTCCGACGACCAGCATGGTCTCGGTGAGCACCAGCCGGCTCAGCGGCGCGCGCCCGTCGGGGTAGCGGCGCCGGTAGGCCTGCTTGACCAGCTCCCGGGCGATCAGCAGCAGCATCCCCGGCACGGTGATGGCCCCGAAACTGATCCAGTTCCACTTGGGTGGGGTCAGCTGCGCCATGGCGAACTGCCCCGAGGCGATCGTCACCAGGATCGTGCCCACGATCAGGACGACGCCGTCGCGGATGGCCGCGGGCAGGGAGAGGCGGCCCCGCTCCACCGACAGCGGGATGGTCGCCCCCGACACCACCAGCGCGACGCAGCCCAGAACCAACCCGACCAGCACCCCGACGAACTGGGCCAGGCCGGTCGAATACCCCACGTGCGCGGCGTGGAAGGCGGGCATGGCCACCGCCAGGTAGATCAACGCGCCGGCCAGCAGCAGCTCCCCGGCCAGCAACCCGATCTTGAACGGGCGGCGGCGGTTGAACGCCGAGGACAGGATCATCAGGCCGGGCACCAGCACCGCGAGGCTCAAGGCGACCTGCAGCCCGCGGGCCAGAAGCGGTTCCGGCGCCAAGATGGCCAGCAGTGCCAGCACCGCCCCGTTCACCACGACCAGCACACCGAGCACGACGCTCGCCCACCAGGCGGTGGTCTGCGGCCCGGTCCGAGCAGCAGCCGGCTCTTCGCCGGCGCGGATGGTGGTTGTGGTAGCCATGAGGCCCTCCTGTTTCACCCGGGCGCCGCGGGGTGCACCGGCCGGTGCGCCACATTCATCCGAGCCCGTGGGCCGCAGCATCGCTGTGCGCTCACCAACAGATAGGCGCACGGGTTACACACCGGAGCGCGGGGCGCGCGGCGAGGGGGTGCGCACGGCGGCGGTGTGTAACCTGCCCGCCTATTGCTGGGTGGGCGTGGTGCTGGGCCCGCTCAGGGTCGCCGGGTGGTGAGTGTGGCGCGCACGCACCTATGTGGTGGCTACCGCCCGCACCGTGCTGGCCGGGCACTGGCGGCGCACGCTGGGACGAGAGATCACCACGATCGACGACGAACACCTTGATCAGCACCCCGACCAGCAGACCCCCGATGCGGCGCCGTCCGGCGAGTCCGCCTGGCCCTCCACCGCCCGCAGCGGGCCGAGGCGGCGCTGGCCGGGCTGCCCGAGGGGTGTCGGCGCATCCTGCTGCGGTTCCTGGACTCCTACTCCGTCCGCGACGCCGCCGCCGAGCTCGGCGTCAGCGTCGCCAACGCGAAAGTCTTGCAGCACCGGGCGCTGCGCAAGGCCGCCCGATCGACCGAGGAGGTGGACCGATGAGTGGGCGCGAGGTGCGCCGGTACGTCGACGACCTGCTGCGCGGGCGCCCACCCACACCGTTTAGCGCCGACGACACCGACGCCGCCGAGCTGCGCACCGCCATCGTGTTGCGGGCCGCCCGGGCGGGCAGCGGCGCCCCCAGCGAGGACTTCGTCACCGGGCTGCACCGGCGCCTGGCCGCCGAGCTCGCCGACACCGAGGTCGCCGACACCGAGCCGGACGCGCCGGGCGGTGCATCGGCGGGCGGCACCCGACGACGCCGCTTCATCCAGGGCGGCGCGATCGCGGCCAGTACCGCGGCGGTCGGCGCCGTGCTCGACCACACCCTGACCGGCAACCCCCCTGCCGACCCCACCGCTGCACCGACGGCGGCGACGTTGATACCCAATACCGGCACGTGGCGGGCGGTGGCCGCCAGCGCCGAGCTGCCCGAGGGCGGGGTGCGGGCCTTCGACCTGGGCAGTGTGGCCGGGTTCGTGCACCGCAGCAACGGGGCGCTGGCCGCGGTGTCGGGCAGCTGCACCCATCAGGGCTGCCGGCTGGCGCTCAACACCGAAGCCCGCCGGCTGGACTGCCCGTGTCACAGCACCACGTTCGCGGTGACCGGGCAGCTGGTCACCCATCAGCTCCCCGTCCCGCCCCGGTCGTTGCCCCACTTCGAGGTGCGCGAGGTCGACGGCTCCATCGAGGTCTTCGCCCCCTCCACCCCGGCGTAATCGCCCACCGCCAGATGGGGTCATCGCGTGGACAAGCACGGCCGCCGGCAACGAGCCTGGCCGGGCACAACCTGCGCGGGGTGTAACCCAACTGCGTATCTCTGGGTGAGGTTGACATCGGCATCGGCGCGAAAGGTGGGGATGATGAGCGTTGCCTGCACGAGCGCACCCGCCCCGCAGATGCCGGTATCCAAACCCGGGCCCACGACGCGCGAGCACAAGGCCGGCGAGCGTGCAACCTCCCGGGTGGCCAAGCGGCCTGCCGCGCGCTGCGGTGCCGCGCTGTATGGCGTGCTGGGCTTCGCCCCAGCACGCGGGGTTGTGGCCGGGCTGCTCGGCGGAGTCGCATGGCTGATCGCGGCCGACCACGCAGGATACGCGCTGCGGCGGCGATGGGGTCCGCGGGTGGTGGCCCGCCTACCCGCCTCGCCGGCGACCGCCGCGCCCGCGACCGCCGTGACCGCCCGGCTGACCGTGCTACTCAAGGCGCTGATCAGCCCACCCGAGGTCGGTTACCGCGTGTTCGTGCTGAGCAGCACCGGTGGCGCGGTGGTGTGGGCTGCCGCGTTCGTCGGGGTCGGTTACCTGGGTGCCGCGGGCTGGCAGGGCGCGGCAGCGGCCGGGAGGCAGCCGATGGTGCTGGCTGGGGTGGCAGTCACGGTTGCTGGCCTGATCACCGTGGCTGGGGCGGCGCGTCACACGCGGCGGGTCTCCCGGCTCCTACCGGCCGGGGCGCACTCGGTGGGACGAGGCGCCCGATGAGCTGTCCGGAGTCCACCTCGATCGGGGCCTACGTGCTGGGGGCGCTTGAGGACACCGAGCGCGACACCCTGCGATCCCACCTGTCCCAGTGCCAGGACTGCCACGGCGAACTGCGGGACCTGGCCGGGCTTCCCGAGCTGCTCCGCGGGCTGAGCCTCGCCGAGGTCGAGGCCCTCGACGCATCCCCCGCGGCGCCCCCACCGCGGACCTCGCAGCCCCGCCGCGCGGCGAACCGCTCGATCACCCGGGCGCCGCCGGCCGGGGTGTCCGATCAGGGTGAGGGCCCGCCTGTGGTGTTGCTGCGCGGCCAACCGGGGTCCATGTTGACCTGGTCGCGGGTGGCGCCGCTGCTGAGCAACCAGGGGCTGCGGGTGCTCGCGGTGGACCGGCCCGGCTACGGGCGTTACCGGCGGCGGTGCCCTCGACGTGTTCGACAACGCGGCCATGCTGCGCGGTCTGCTCGATGACCGCGGCATCGCTCGGGCCGTGCTGGTCGGGGCACAGCCTGGGCGCGGCCGTGGCGCTGGCCCTGGCCGGCGCCTACCCCACCCGCGCGCACTGGTGCTGGTCGCGCCGGTCGGCGGGCCGGGCACCCTCGACGTGGCCGACCGGGTCCTGGCCGGGCTGGTCCTGGGGCCCGCACTGGCCTGGCTGGGCTTCCGGGGGCTGGGAGCGCTGCTGCCGGGTGGCGCGCTGGGCGCCGGGCTGCTCGGGCGAGTAGCAGGGATCGACCCGACCGCCGTCGTCGACGTGCTCGACCGGCTACAGCACGGCCCGACCTGGCGCTTCTGCACCGAGCAGCGGGCCCTGGTGCGGTGTTTCCCGCCGCTGCTCGCGCTGCTGCCCGCGGTTGTCGCGCCCGCCGCGCTGCTCGCGGGTCGCCGCGACCGCCTCGCCCGGCCGGGCACCGCGCTGGCTCTGCACCGGGCCCTGCCCGGCTCAACGCTGCACTGGGTGCCCGGCGGGGACCTGATCCCGGCGTATTCGCCCACGACGCTGGCCGGGCTCGTCCTGGACGCCGCACTGCGCACGCCGGAAGGGCTGCGCCGCCCGGAAGGAGGGGTTCGATGATGACCCGGCTGGGCATCTGCGGGGGCACCTACTCCAACCCCTACGCACTGCGGGCGTTCATCGCCGACGCCCGACACCGCGGCGCCGACCGGCTGATCTGCCTCGGTGACTTCGGCGCCTACGGCGCCGAGCCCGAGACCATCTGGGCGCTGCTGACTGAGAACAACATCGAAGCCATCGCCGGGAACTACGAGGTCGCCATCGGGTCCGGTCAGCGCGACTGCGGGTGCGGCTACGCCGACGACGCCGACAACGCCTTCGCCCAGATCGCCTATGACTACACCTTCGCCCACACCTCCACCGAGTTCGCGGCGTGGATGGCGACCCTGCCCACCGAACACCGCGAGCACATCGGTGGGGTCGAGGTGCACCTGGTGCACGGTTCCCCGTTGGCGCTCAACGACTTCTGGTGGGAGTCCCTCGACAACGACGCGCACCGGCTGCGGGTCGCCGCGTCGGGCGCCGACGTGATCTGCTGCACCCACTCGGGGATGCCCTGGATCCGCACGGTGTCCCGGGGCGACGGGGCCGAGACCCTGGTGGTCAACGTGGGGGTGTTGGGTCGGCCGGCCAACGACGGCGGCCGCCACGTCTGGTACGCCCTGCTCGACCTCCCCGACGACACAATGGCCGCCGACGACGCACCTGACGGGGTGGCGAGCGCCGAGCTGGTGGCGTTGGACTACGACTGGGCCGCCCAAGCCGCGTCGATCCGCGCGGTGGGGCTGCCCGAGGCGTTCGCGGAGACCGTCGAGACCGGGTGGTGGACCACGTGTCTGGAGATCGTCCCCCCGCTCGAGCGTTCCCGCGGGCGGTTCCAGCTCTACAAGTCCGCGCTGCCGGAGTTCACCGGCGCCGCGCTGTCCTGGGCCGGGCTGGCCGAGGTGCCTGACGACGGGCGCCCGGTGCTGCCGTTGTTCGGGTCGGCGTTGTTCCCGCCCCGGTTGTGGGTCTACACGAACTTCGACTGCAACCTGGCGTGTGGCTACTGCTCGGTGGCCTCCTCGCCGCGCGCCCGGCCGCGGCGCATCGGGCTGCCCCGGTTCCGGGAGCTCGTCGACCAGGCCACCGAGCAGGGTTTCACCGAGCTGTATGTCACCGGGGGTGAGCCGTTCCTCGAACGCGACATCGTCGAGATGCTGCTGTATGCCACCGACCGGATCGACGTGGTGTGCCTGACCAACGGGATGCTGTATCAGGGGTGGCGCCGCGAGCAGCTCGGGCGCCTCGCGGGCCGGGCCCGGTTGACGTTGCAGACCTCGCTGGACGGCCCTACTGCGTCGGGGCACGACGCGGTCCGCGGGCGCGGGTCGTGGGCGCGGGCGCTCGACGGGCTCGACATCGCGGTGTCGCTGGGGCTGCCGGTGCGGGTGGGGATGACCGAGACCGAGCACAACACCGGCGGGGGCGACGCCCTGCGCGAGCTGCTGGGCGGGCACGGCGTGGCCCCCGAGCAGGTCGCGGTGCGCCCGCTGGTCGCGCGCGGGCACTCCGTGGTGGGCCTGGCCATCGGCGTTGAGGACACGGTGCCCGAGCTGACCGTGAGCACCGACGGGTGGCACTGGCACCCCGCCGGCGCCGACGCCGACACCTCCCCGGACATGCTGCTGTGCGGGCCCGAGACCGCGATGGGCGAGGCCAAACGCCTCGTCGTGCAGCGCTTCCTGACCCTGCGCCAGCGCGACGGCACCCTGCCGCTGATCTACCACTGCGCCGTCTGAACCCTCCCGCGCCCCAGGGCCCGGGCGCCCACGTCCCCAGGAGCAGCCATGACCACCCCCGTTCCCCTCCCGGACCACGACCGGTTCCCGGCGGGGTCCACGCCACGGACAAGCCGGGTGGCGATCCTCGGGGCCGGCCCGATCGGGCTGGACGCGGCGCTGGCCTGTGTCGAGGCCGGGTCGGGGTGCACCGTCTACGAGGCCGGGCCCACGGTCGCGGGCAACATCGGCACCTGGGGGCACGTGCGGATGTTCACCCCGTGGTCGATGAACGTCTCGCATCGGATGCGCAGCCACCTCGACGGGGCGGGCGTGGCGGTGCCCGACGGCGGCAGCGAGTATCCGACCGGGGCCGAGTTCACCGCGCGGCTGCTCGCGCCGGTGGCGGCCCTGCCCGAGCTGGCCGGGGTGGTGCGCACCGGGGCGCGGGTGCTGGGCATCTCCCGATACGGGCTGCTCAAAGACGACCACATCGGGGCCCCGACCCGTGGCGCGGCCCCGTTCCGGCTGCTGCTGGGCGACGACGACGGGCGGGAGTGGACCGAGGACGCCGAGGTGGTGCTGGACTGCACCGGCAGTTACCCGCTGGCCAACGCGCTGGGTGACGGCGGCCTCCCGGCCCCCGGTGAGCGCCGGGTCGCCGACCGCATCGTGCGCCGTATCCCCGACCTCGACGCCGATCCCGACGCCTGGGCGGGTCGGGGGATCCTGCTGGTGGGGGCCGGTAAGTCCGCGCAGACCGCCGCCCGCGACCTGGCCGCGCTGGTCGCTGCCGCCCCCGGCACCCGGCTGGTGTGGGCGGTGCGCGACCAGAACCCGGACTGGGGTGAGGTCCCCGCCGACCCGCTGCCCGGCCGCCAGGAACTGGTGGAGACCGCCGAACGACTCCGCGCCGGAACGGTGCCCGGCGTGCAGGTGCGCACCGGCGTCACCGTCGACGGACTGCGCCCCACCGGTGCGGGCGGCGACCAGGTGGCGGTCACCCTGCGCGCGGCGGACGAACCGGCCGAGGACGTGGTGGTCGACCGGGTGCTGGGGTTGACCGGTTTCCTCGGCGACACCTCGCTGTATCGCCAGCTGCAGGTCCACGAGTGCTACGCCACCGCCGCACCGATGAACCTCTCCGCCGCGCTGCTCGCCGCGGTCGGGGACGGACCCGTGGACTGCCTCACCCAGCCCTCGCACGGGATCGACGCGCTGCGCGTCCCCGAGCCGAACTTCTTCGTGTTGGGCGTCAAGTCCTACGGGCGCAACAACACCTTCCTGCTGCGCATCGGCTACGGGCAGGTCGACGAGGTCATCGCCGACGGATTCCAGGCCCCCCCAGCACTGGCCGCCTCGTGAGCCGCGCCGACCCCGCACCGGGTGCAACGGTGAACGCGGCGCCGACTGGGCTGCGGGTGTCGATCGTGGTGCCGGTGCTCGACGAGCAAGCCCGGACTAGCGGCCTGCTCGAGCACCTGCGTCGCAGCTTTCCCGACTGCGAGGTCGTCGTCGTCGACGGCGGCAGCACCGACCACACCGTGGCCCTGGCCAGGGCGTGGGCCGGGGTGCGGGTGGTCGCCGGCGACCCGGGTCGGGCCCGGCAGCTCAACGCTGGCGCCGGCGCCGCGACCGGCGAGGTGCTGTGGTTCCTCCACGCCGACACCACCGTCGCGCCCGAGGCCCTGCCCCAGCTGCGTGCCGCGCTGGCCGAGCATCGGGTTGTGGGCGGCGGTTGTCGTATCCGGTTCGACCACTCCGGCCCGGCCCTGGCCTGGTTGGGGTGGACCTCGAACCTCCGCGCCCGACACCTGCACTGGATCTTCGGGGATCAGGCGTTGTTCGTCCGCCGCGACGTGTTCACCGACCTCGGCGGGTTCCCCGACCTGCCGATCATGGAAGACCTGGAGATGTCGCGGCGCCTGCACCGGAGGGGTCGCCTGGTGGTGCTGCCCGCCACCAGCACCGCCTCGGCCCGCCGGTTCCTTGAGCAGGGCACGCTGCGGATGCTGGTACTGATGCAGTACTTCAAGGCGCTGTACTTCCTCGGGGTCGACCCCGAGAAGATCCGGACCCGCTACCTCGCCGCGCGACGACCACCCCGCCGACAGCGCACCCGCGGGCCCAGCACGACCGGCGCACAGACCGCTCCGGGCTCGGCCGGGTGCACGGCAGCCCCACCTGCGAGGAGAACCATCATGACGCTCGGCACGGGTCCCCTCCGGCTGCTGCGCCGCCTCGAGCGCGCCACCCGCCCGGTCGACCCCGAGTACGCCGCGGCGCTCGCGCGACGCTGGGCCGAGCTGCCCGCCGGGGTCAAGACCCCGGCCCAGCTACTGGGCCGCCACGCAGTGGGCTGCGAGGGCACCCACGGCGTGTTCCCCCAGTGCGACCTGGCCTGCACCCCGTGCTATCACTCCCGCGAGGCGAACCGGGTCCGCGTCGACGGCCCCCACACCGTGGCCGGGGTGAACGCCCAGATGGGGCTGCTGCGGCGGCTGCGCGGGCCGCGGGCGCACGCCCAGCTCATCGGCGGCGAGGTGACCTTGCTCGACCCCGACGACCACGCCGAAGCCCTACTCGCCATGCACCGCCACGGCCGCGAGCCGATGAGCATGACCCACGGCGACATCGACGAGGACTACCTTCGCCGCCTGGCGCTGGACCCCGACGGACGCCCACGCCTGCGCCGGCTGTCCTTCGCCGGACACTTCGACTCGCTGATGTTCGGGCGCCGCGGCATCGCGCGCCCCGGCTGCGAAGCCGACCTCAACCCCTACCGGCAGCGTTTCGTCGACATGTTCACCCGGCTGCGCCGCGAGCACGGGATCCGGTTCTTCCTCGCCCACAACATGACCGTCACCCCGGCCAACCTCGGCCAGGTCGCCCAGGTGGTGCGCGACGCCTCGGCGATGGGCTTCGGCATGCTCTCCTTCCAGCCCGCCGCCTTCCTCGGCGACGCGCGGCGCTGGCACGAGGACTACCGCGACACCACCTCCGAGCAGGTGTGGACCGAGATCCAAGGTGGCGCCGGCACCACCCTGGACTACACGGTGTTCCAGAACGGTGACCTGCGCTGCAACCGCACCGCCTACGGATTCTGGGTCGGCCCGCGCTGGCACCCGCTGGCCGACGGCGACGACCCCCGCGACCTCGCCGCCCGCGACGCGTTCTTCCGCTACTACGGCCAGGTAAACTTCACCGGCAGCCCGGTCCCCGTCCTGGCCGCGAAACTGGTCCGGGTCGCCGCCCGCCACCCCCGGGTCGTCCCGATCGCCGTGGCCTGGGCGAGTCGCGCCGTGCGCCGCGCCGGCGGGCTGCGCGCCCTCGTCCGCCACCGGATACGGCCCATGACGTTCGTGATGCACAGCTTCATGGACGCCGCCGACGTCACCCCCGCCTGGGAACTGACCCAACGCGGCCAGACCTCCGACGACCCCAGGATCCGCGCCACCCAGGACCGCCTCGCCGCCTGTCACTACGCGATGGCCCACCCCGACACCGGCACCCTCGTCCCCGCCTGCGTGCAGCACTCCATGCTCGACCCCCAGGAAAACATCGAGCTACGCCGGCTGCTGCCCATCACCCCCACCCGAAACACCCGCCCCGCCAGCCCCAGCCCCAGCCCCTAACCCGCCTGGACCCTGGACCCTGGACCAGGTGAACGCACACTGCGGCCGCGTGAGGCGTGCGGGGGGCTGAACGTCCCGCCCGCGCAGCCCGCCGCCGTCGGTGACCGCCCACCCCCGCAGGAGCGCCACATGCCCACGATGAACACCGTTGCCGTTGACCTGCGCGACATCACCCTGCCCGACGCCCGCAGCGGCGACCCCGTCACGCTCGGCGAGCTCGGTGGTGTACAGATCCTCACCGCCATCCGCCACCGCTTCTGACTGCCCTGCCAACAACACATGGTCCAGGTGCAGGACGCAGCGAGCCCGCACGCCATCCCCACCGTCGCGGTCGGATTCAGCCCACCCGACGGTCTCGCCCCGCTCGCCGAACACCTCGGCTGGAGCGGACCGTTCCTCGCCGACGAAGACCGGCTGCTCTACCGTCGCCTCGGACTTCGCCGGGCACCGTGGTGGCGGATCTACTCCCCAGGCACCCTCGCCTTCTACGCTCGGGCCCTCGCCCGCGGCCACCACATACACCCTGCGGTAGAAGACACCCGACAGCTGGGCGGCGTCGCCATCCTCCACCACGGTGTCGTCGTCACCTCATGGAATCCGTGCAGCCCCGACGACCGCGTCGACCCCAACACTCTGATCACGGCCGCCCTGAGGATCCAGACTGTCGCCTGCCACGAGCATGGGACCGGCTGAGCGCTCGTTCTGCCACGGGTATGGGACCACCTGTTTGTCAGTGATGGGACCACCCGGCGTGGCTTCCCGGATCAGGGTCGTGAGGCCGTTGCGGTCGTCGCATGACCTATCGGGAGGTGTCCGTGATCGAGGTGAAAGAGATCCTGCGGCTCTGGCTGGATGGCCGGTCGCTGCGAGAGGTGACGGTGCTGGCCGCGGTGGACCGCAAGACGGTCCGCCGCTACGTCGAGGCGGCCAGGCCGCCGGGCTGGCCCGCGACGGCGGGTCCGGGCAGTTCTCGGATGAGCTGTTGGGGATGGTGGTGGCCGCGGTGCGCCCGGCCCGGCCGCGGGGCACGGGGACGACGTCGTGGGAGAACATCGCCGCCCACCGCGAACAGATCACGACCTGGCTCGAGCAGGGCCTGACGGTGACCAAGGTCCACGTGCTGCTCGAGCGGCGCGGGGTGGCGGTGCCCTACCGCACGCTGCACCGTTTCGCGGTCGCCGAGCTCGGGTTCGGACGCCGCCGCCCCACGGTCCCGGTCGCCGATGGCGACCCGGGGGGGCGTGTCAGGGGTCGAACCTGCGACCCACGGCTTGTAAGGACCCTGAACCGCGGGCACCAGGGTTGCTACCTGCGACAACCGCGGCAGCGATGAGGCACCAGGACGCTCCAGATGCAGGAGGACGCCCTGATTCGCACCACGAATGGCTCCACGGCCGAGCTGGACGTGCCGGCCATAGATCACTCGTTCAGAGCACTACGAGAAGTCGGCCTGCCTCACACAGTTCGTCCGCGGGGCGGGCGCACCACCACGGCTTCGGGCTCGAACACCGTCAGCCGGGCCGCTCCGCCGGTGTCGCGGGGGTGACGTCGGTAGCCGTAGGGGGTGGGCCAGGCCAGGATTTCCCCGCCTCGGGAGCGAAACAGCTTCCCGCGCCGGTAGCGCTCAGCGATCTTGGCTCACTCGTACTCGGCGATCCCTCGACGACGACCCCCAGGCCCGGCTGCTGACCCAGGTCCAAGATTGTGCTCGACGAACTGGCCCGCCACCAGGTCAGTGTCCGGTTACCCATCCGCTCGCTGCGCGAAGGCACCTGCGCGCACGCGATCCGCCTGGCCCGCTGCTGCTACAACCGCCGTCAGCAGCGCTCCGCAGGGACGCAGCGACCGGTTCTCCAGCAGCCCGGCGAGGGAAGCAGAGCCGGTGGGCATCGGAGTGTGACCTGCCGGCGGCGAGCTCACCGGAGAGAACGTCTTCGAGCCCGCCGGTGCCGGCCGGGTCCGGTGCACAAGACGGGGCGGATTACCGTGCCACTGGTCCCGCTGTTCCGGCTCTACTTCGGCCCGCGGATGCGCCGCGACATGCGCAAGACCTGGACCGCGCTCGAGGGCGAGGTCGCCCGCCGCGCCGCGGAACGAGCGTGACGCCACCGGAGAGCGGTCCGCTGCTCTCGCCGGGTTCTGGCTGCAGCAGGCGGCCCTGGCCTGGCGATCTGAGCTTGAGAAGCGCCTGCACCCGCTGGGGCTCACGGCGACCCAGTTCACCGTGCTCGGCGCCGTGGGCTGGTTGGAACACACCGCCGGCCCACCCACCCAGCAAGAAGTCGCCGAGCAAGCCGGCGCCAACCGGATGATGACCTCCAAGGTCGTGCGCACCCTGCACCAGCGCGGCCTGCTCGTCCGCCACGCCCACGAATCCGACGCCCGTGCGCTGCGACTGGCGCTCACGGCGACCGGCCGGACCACCATCGACGACGCCACCCACGCCGCCGCGAGGTCGACGCGTCCCTCTTCGGCTCCGACCCAGCACCCCTACGCCCCGCACTACGCCACATCGCCGAGCAGCGCGGCCACGTCGACCACCCCCCGCCGAGGGCCGAACCCGCGTGATCTCGTTGAAGTGTCGTCCTACCGGCGCTCCACACTCGTAGAGCCAGGCTGGGGTGGTGAGCATCGAGCCGCTGAACCCCGTGGTGCTGCTGCACGGCCAACCCGGTTGCGGCTCGGACTGGCGGGAAGTCATCGCCCGGCTGCCCGCCACCGTTGAGTGTCTCGCGACGGACCGCCCGGGCTACCAATCGAACCCCCAACCCGCCGCGGGCCTCGTCGGCAACGCCGAAGTCGTGCTCGCCGACCTCGACCAGGCCGGCATCGACCAGGCCGTGCTAGTCGGGCACTCCTACGGAGGTGGCGTCGCGATCACAACCGCCGCGCTCGCCCCGCAGCGGGTCCGAGGCCTTGTCCTGGTCGCCAGCGTCGGCCCCGGAGCGGTCACCAGATGGGACCGGCTACTCGCCGCCCCCCTCGCCGGGCCGGTGTGCGCGGTGACGGCATGGACGCTGACACCATGGCTGGTCCGAGCCCACCTCACCACATTGCAGCGCGCCCGCCGCCGACCCCTAGCCCACGACGAATGGGTCAACTGGGACACCTGGGCCAACGCCCGCTGCTCCCACGGCGCGATGTGGCGGACGTTCCTCACCGAACAACGCGACTTCGTCCACGGCGCCGACGCCCTCGACGCGGTCATCGACCAGGTACAAGCCCCCAGCCTGATCCTCGCCGACCCCGCAGACACCCTCATCCCCGTAAGCACCGCCTACGCCCTGCACGAGCGACTCCCCGACTCGCAACTACAGCTCATCGCTCACGGCGGGCACAGCCTGCACCGCCGCAACCCGCACGCCATCGCCCGCGCCATCGCCACCTTCACCGCCGCCCTGCCCTGATATTCGGGTCGACTCGTCAACAGCGAGGACGAAAGCGGGACGTCACCCGCAGCACCAGCCCGCCCGCGCGATGATCGAGGCACCCGGCACGGTCCGAAGGTGCTCGCACACCCACGCCGTGACCTTCGTCGTTGCGGCAGTGACGGCCGCGACGCTATTCGACCGCGAGCTACCGGCTGCCCGGCGCACCCAACCGACCAGCCACCCCACCCGCCGCACGCCTCGCAGCAGCCATGACCAGCTGCCTTCTCGCTACCGCGAGCACACTCGGTGAGAGTGATGGCGCCACGAAAGTGAGAGCGGCGCTGCTGTCGCTGGGCCGGGCCGGAGGATCGGCCAGACGGTCCACACCTGCCTATGCCACGCTCACAGCGTGGCCGATCACCTTCCTCCCGCGCCAGAACGCAACCGACGCTTGACACCCGCCGAGCGGGAGCGCGCCGGGGCCATCTTGGCCGCCCGGTATCAGCAGGGCCACAGCGTCCGCCGGCTCAGCGCGGACACCGGCTACAGCTTCGGCCGGGTGCGGGGGCTTCTGCTCGCCGCCGGCGTGACCCTCCGCGGGCGCGGAGGAGGCAACAACCGCCGCCGCGAGTGATCACAGCCTGGAGAGCGACCACCGCCGCGCCAGCGACCGACCGCGCGACCCATCGTGGCCGGGCGGCGCCCGCATGCGGTTCACCCCGCGGTGGCTCGAGAACGGTGATCGCATGCAATGCGCGAGCGGCGCCCTCGGTCATCGGCTCGGTTCGGTCTGCAGCGCTCGGCCACGCCCCGCTGCTGACCTCCCCGTCCGGCCGGACTCCTGTGTGTGAAGGGGATGTCTCGGTGGCCCATTTCGCTGCTACCGTCGCGACAGGTAGACATAATCGCGGACCCAAGTGATCGACGTGGGCGCGCTGTGCGGTGATTGGCGCGCCAGACCCCGGGGTCCTCGGTGAAGGGGAGGGTTGCCGTCATGGTGGACAGCCACAAGGTGCGGTTCGAGCCGGTCGGTATCGAGATCGAGGTCGACGAGCAGGAGACGATCCTCGAGGGCGCCTTCCGCCAGGGCGTGATGCTCATGCACGGGTGCAAGGAAGGGCAGTGCTCGTCGTGCAAGTCGTTCCTGCTCGAAGGTGAGGAGGGCCTGGAGCTGGAGATGGACCGCTACTCCACCTTCGCGCTCAACGACGCGGAGAAGGCGGAGGGCCACGTCCTGCTCTGCCGGGCGCACGCCTACGACGACCTCGTCGTCGAACTGCTGAACTACGACGAGGACATGCTGCGCTCGGGGCTGCCGATCCAGACCGCCCAAACCAAGGTCGAAGCCATCGACCCGGTCACCTCGGACATGCGCCGACTCGCGCTGAGCCTGGTCGAGCCCACGAAATTTCCGTTCCTGCCCGGCCAGTACGTCGATATCACCATCCCGGGCACGGACGTGTCTCGCTCGTTCTCGATGGCGAACACCCCGGCGCAGGACGATCGGTTGGAGTTCATCATCAAGCTCTACCCGGGTGGCCGGTTCTCCGGTTTACTCGACTCGGGTCTGCACGTCGGTGACGAGCTCACCGTCAAGGGCCCTTACGGGGTGTTCACCCTGCGCGAGAGCCACGAGTCGGACATCGTCTTCATCGGCGGCGGCGCGGGGATGGCGCCCATGTTGTCGCTGCTGCGGTCGATGGACGACCGGGGCGTCCGACGCCAGGGCACCTACTACTACGGTGCCCGCACGAAGGCCGACCTCTGCTACCTCGAGGAACTCGGGTCGCTGGAGCAGCGTCTGGCCGGTTTCCGGTTCGTTCCCGCGTTGTCGGAGGCGGCCGACGAGGAGGACTGGTCCGGTGAGACCGGGTTCATCACCGACGTCGTCGATCGGCTCGAGGGTGACCTCAGCGGACGCGACGCCTACGTGTGCGGGCCCCCGCCGATGGTCGAGGCTGCCATGACGCTGCTGGAGCAACACGGGGTGCCGACCGAGCACATCTTCTACGACAAGTTCACCACCAGCGCCGACGCGGACAACGGAGAGTAAGAGCGTCCGGCATTGAGGGATGGCCTGACGGCCTGCCCACACCCCAATCGACGGCGCGGGACTGCGGTAGCTCAGATGCGCTGGCAGGCGGGTGGGTTGGTCTTGCCATCGAATCTGAGCTAGTCCGCCGTAGCGGGCTATGTTACGACGGCCGAGAGGAACTGCTCGAGGTCGCGCGGGGTGCGTACCAGGTGAACTTCCGCGCCGGAGGCGAACGTCGTGACTGCGGTGAGGACGGCGGGTCGGCTGCGACGGCGCCAGGTCACCATCCACCACCAGAAGTCGGCACGTTCGCGCCGCAGCGCGCGCCAGGCGCAGCGCGCGAGGGAGAAGTCGAGGACGAGCACTGTGTCGGCCCTGGCGAGTCGAGTCGCGTGTGCGTCGTAGGGCCCGAGGTCCCCGTCCATGATCCATCGATCTTGTTCACTCTGGTGATCGTCGTTCTGCGGACCAGCGGTCTCGGCGAGGCAGCGAATGTTGCGCAGGTGGCATCGTTGCTATCGCTGGTTCCGTAAGCGCCTAGAAGCACGGGGCGGCCTCGCCCCGCTGACCGCGATGGCGACGACCGGTCGGGTGACCAGGGCACAGCGCCGGTAATCGGCCAGCCGTGAGGGGGAGGAGGGCCAGGCCGACCCGCTGCGGCGGCCCCGGTGGGCCCCAGAACACGCGACGGTTGATCACGCGAGCTCGCCAGTGGACCCGTAGGAGGGAGGCATCGACGAGTTGCTGGAGTTCCGCGACACGGATCGCCTGATGGACGACTGGGTGCCGGACCGCGTGGGTTCGGGGTGGTCGCGGCTGGTCACACGGCCGGCGGACACACACGGGGACCCGACCGGTCCGCGGTTACGGTTCGCGCCGGCCGGGGCTCCCGGTGTCGCGATGACCAGGGGGTCGGACATGACCGGACGACGGCACGGCGGACCTGTAGCCAGCGCACGGCGGCTGGTGAGCGGACTGCTCGCAGTCGGCGCCGCGCTCCTGCTCGCGGCGTGCGGGACCTCGTCGACACCGGCGAGCCCGCCGGCTGCCGCCACGACGTCGCCCGGCACCGCCGCCAGCGTTGCATACCAGCTGCACATGGACTTCTTCTCCCGGGAGAGCGGTCTCCCCTCCGTGATCGATCCGCAGGTGTTCGTGGCCGCGCCCGGCACACCCGCCGGGACCGGACCGCAGAGCATCCCTCATGTCGCTGGGGTCACCCCGATGCCGAAGGCCGGCGACCCCGCCGAGCCGCTGCTCGCCCCGAACCGCACCCCGCTCGGGGTCACCCGCGGGCAGTGGGAGAAGGCGGCGGGAATTGTCGACGTCGCCTGCGAGGCGGGGAACGAGCGCGCCACGAGCCGGCTCACCGGCCTGATCCCGAACGGCGTCTACAGCGTCTTCGTGGTCCATCTCGCGGTGCAGGGGCCCGGCCGGTTCACCCCCTGGGGCGATGCGGGCGGGACGACGAACAACCTCACCGCCGGACCAGACGGCACCGCGACGCCGACGAACACCGTCCCCGGCTGCTTCGCGCCCGGCGAGGCCGCCATCGTCGTCATCTGGCACAGCGACCGCGCCACGCACGGCGCGACCCCCGGGACGCTCGGGGTGACCTGGCATAACAGCGTGATCACCCCAGTCGTCTAAACCGGTCGGCATGGCTCACGGCGTCGTCCGCGGCGATGGCTCGGTGGTGGTGCACGGGTCGCCCACCCTGGCCCGCGCCCCTGGGCGTGAAGCACGTCGAGCCCGCGGGGCGGCGCACCACGTGTGGCAGGCGGCCCGGTCGCCGGCGTAGGCGCGGCCGGTGCGTAGCGAGCGAAACCCGGCCAGGCCACCCGGCGGCCACAGCTCACCGCCCGTGCCGGCGGGGAACAGGTGACGGTTGGGACATGAGCAACACTCCTGCGCCGGGTGACGATCCCGCAACCAGGACAACCGACGTCGACTCCGGCTGCTCACCCGGGTCGCGGCCGTGCTGATGCTGCTCTACGCCCAACCCGTTCACCGGGATCCTGCGGCTGCGCCTTGACGAACGTCGCCGAGCGCGACGGGCAGATCGCGATCCGGCTCGGCCCGTGACCGCACTGCTCGGCTGGTCAGCGAGGCCGGCGGAACTGGACCGCTACGCACCCGGTGATCACTCTCGGTGAGCCCAGCAAGTGAAAACGCGTCGGTAGATCACGCGAGCTCACCAGGAGCCCGGCCTCGGGGCTGGCCGAGAGGGCGGCGTGGGCGAGGCGGGGGTTGCAGGCGCCGAGGATGGTGTAGTCGTCGATCTGCTCGCCGAGCTTGGCGGCGAGGGTGGCCTTGATGTCGATGGTGGTGAGCACGCCGAAACCCTGCTCGGCGAGGGCGGCGGTCACGGCGTCGATGGCGTGTTGGTGGTCGAGGTCGATCTCGACGGTGTGCGCGATCTGCATAGGTATGGCTGCTCTCGTGCGACGGCCTTGCGGGCGGGTGGCCGGGGTCCCGCTATCGGAATACCCCCGGGGGTATGGTGGTTGTGCGGGAGGCAAGCCCGGCGGACTCACCGTGGGGATGGCTGAGAACGGAGACGGCGATGCAGGTCCAGCCCAGCGAACTGAGCGATGTCGTGAGCCGGCTGCGCCGGGTGGACGGCCAGATCAGCGGCATCATCCGCATGATCGAGGACGGCCGCGAGTGCAAGGACGTGGTCACCCAGCTCGCCGCCGCGGCTCGCGCCCTCGACAAGGCCGGGTTCAAGATCATCGCCACCGGCCTTCGCCACTGCATGACCGAGAACGACGAGGGCGAGCGCGCGGTCGACGTTGCCGAGATGGAACGCCTGTTCCTGTCCCTGGCCTGACCCCGGCCGGCGGGACGCCGCCACCAGTATTGATCGGTCCCAGAACCATACGACGACTTGAACGGTGGGCTCTACCCTACCGGGTAGGGAACGAAGATGATCGACATTCGGATGATCGCCACGGCCGGATTGGGCGACCGCAGCTACCTCGCCACCGACGGCGACGTCGCCGTGGTCATCGACCCGCAGCGCGACATCGACCGTGTTCTCGACCTCGCCGCCGACCTCGGGGTCACGGTCGCGCTTGTCGCGGAGACCCACATCCACAACGACTACGTCACCGGCGGTCTCGACCTCGCCCAACGCACCGGCGCGGCCTACCTGGTCAACACCGCCGACGAGGTCGCCTTCGAGCGCACCCCCATCAGCGACGGCGACGAGGTCGGAGTCGGCTCGATGCGGCTGCGGGCGATCGCCACCCCCGGGCACACCCACCACCACTTGTCCTACGCCCTACTCGACGAGCCCGGGACGGCGCAGGCGGTGTTCACCGGGGGCTCGATGCTCTACGGCACCACCGGGCGCACCGACCTGGTCTCGCCCGAGGACACCGTCGAGCTGACCCACGCCCAATTTCATTCGGTGCGTCGGCTGGTGGACGAGCTGCCCGCTAAGACCACGGTCTACCCCACCCACGGGTTCGGCAGCTTCTGCGCCAGCACCCCCGCCTCCGGCGCCGATGGCTCCACCGTCGGTCAGGAAGCCACTACCAACCCGGCCCTGACCCAAGACGAGCAGGACTATGTCGACACCCTGATCGCGGGGCTCGGCGCGTTCCCGACCTACTACGCCCGCATGGGCCCAGCGAACGCCGCCGGCCCCGCTCCGGTCGACCTCACCGCGCCCGAGCCGGTTGATCCCGCCGAGCTGCGCCACCGCCTCGAGGCCGGGCAATGGGTGGTCGACCTGCGCGAGCGCACCGCGTTCGCCGCGGGGCATCTGCCCGGGTCGCTGGGCTACGAGCTCGCCACCCCGTTCGTGACCTACTTCGGGTGGACGTTCGACTTCGACGCCGAGCTGACCCTGATCGGCGAGACCCCCGCCCAGGTCGCCGACGCCCAGCGTGAACTGGTCCGGATCGGGGTGGACCGCTTCGCCGGCGCCGCCACCGGCCCGATCGAGTCGCTGGCCGCCGGGCAGGGCCTGCGTTCCTACCCGGTCTCGGACTTCCCCGGGCTCGCCGCGATGCGCGCCGAGCGCGGCCAGGACGCGGTGTTTGTCGTCGATGCCCGCCGCGACGAGGAGCGCGCCGCCGGCGGCGTCGAAGGCTCGGTGCACATCCCGCTGCACGAGCTGCCCGCCCGCCGCGACGAGGTCCCCGACGGCGAGGTCTGGGTCTACTGCGGCTCGGGCTACCGGGCGTCCATCGCCGCCTCGATGCTCGACCGCCCCGGCCGCGACCTCGTCCTGATCAACGACGACTGGCCGCACGCCGCCGACGCCGGGCTGCCCATGACCGGCCAGCCCGCCGGACCGCGGGGACAGCAGCGAGGACGGGAGCGGGGAGTGTCCTCGCGGCGGGATTCGGGCTGCTCATCGGCGCCCTGCTGGGTCTGGTGGGGGGCGGCGGGGGCATCCTCGCCGTCCCGGCTCTGGTCTACGGGCTGGGGCTCCCGCTGGCTGCGGCGGTCCCGGCGTCGCTGGTGGTGATCGGGTTGGCCTCGGCGGTCGCGGTCGCCCCTCGCGCCCGCCGCGAGGTCAGCTGGCGCCTCGCCGCGATCATCGGCGCCGCGGGCATCCCCCCCTCCATCGCCGGAGGGATCGTCAATCACCGCCTCGACGGCCGGCGGCTGATGCTCGTGTTCGCTGCGCTCATGGTCGCCGCCGGGGTGCGGATGCTGCGCAGCAACGACGAAAGCGGCGGGTTCCTGCTCGTGCCCGCCCTCGTCGTCGCCCTCGGGCTGCGGACCCCGACCGCGGTGGCCACCTCGCTGGTCGTCATCGTCATCAACTCGGTGGCGGGCCTCGTGCCCTACTTCACCGCCGGCGCCGCCGCGCCGGGAGGCGGGACCGGGCTGGACTGGTGGGTCATCGGCCCGTTCGCCGCCGCCGCGATCCTCGCCTCGCTGCCCGCCGGCCGTCTCGCCCGCCGGCTACCCGCGAGCATCCTGCGCCGCGGGTTCGCCGTCCTGGTCCTCGTCGTCGCCGCCGGCGTCGCCACTCAGACCGTCGTCACGCTCGCCGCCACCTGACCCACACCCAACCCACCTCGTGCGACCCGAGAAGAAGGAGCACTCACCCATGGCTGTCCGTGAAACCTCCGTCGACGACCTCGCCGCCGCCCACGACGCCGGCGAGGTGACCCTGATCGACGTCCGCAACCCCGACGAGTACGCCGCGGGCCACATCCCCGGAGCCCGCCTGATCCCGCTGCCCGAGCTCGCCGATCGCCTCGCCGAAGTCCCCACCGACCGGCCGGTGCACGTCGTCTGCCAGTCCGGCGGCCGCAGCGCCCAGGGTGCCGAACTGCTCGCCGAGGCGGGCGTCGATGCGGTGTCGGTCGCGGGCGGCACCAAGGGCTGGATCACCTCCGGGCGCCCCACCAACACCACGAAGCCCACCTTTCCCGCGCTATAGGAGATCGGGTCGAGGAGGTCACGACGATGACGGGTGGATCGATGATGGGCTGGGTCTGGATATGGCCGGTCCTGGTGCTGATCGGGCTCGCGCTGCTGGGCTATGTCGCATTCCGCCCTCGCCGTCCTGCTCAACGCCACACCCATGTGGATGTCGCGGTACTGGTTCCTCCTCGCGCCGTTGGGCGTCGTGGCCGAACCACCGTGGTCGTCTCTGCGAACAACCGGAGGCAGCACCCGCGAGGGCGTCGGCGATTGTCCGATGACCGTCAGCGGGTCTGTGACGGCGGTTCGGTCTCGGCGGTCCCGGTCGGTGGTCGAGGCAGCAGTCGCGGTAATCGGTTCTGCTCGGGCGGGGACTCGCGATGGCGGGTGCGATCGGACGGGGGAGGGGCGTGCACGAGGGGCCCGAGGCTGGGTGCGCCTGTAGGGGTGCGGGTTGCGGGCCGGTGCGGTGGCGTCGTTGTGGTGGCGCCGCCCGAGGTGATCGATTCTTCTTGGAGGGCGAGCAACAGTGTTTGGGTTCGGTAAGTCTTTTGTCAGCAATGTCATCGATCGCAGCGCGGAGACCGCGACGGATCGCCGGGCCTTGTTGAAGGCGTTCGGGTTGGCGGGAGTGGGGGCG
>JAABUZ0100004043.1_pt1 | contig 20741 bp, 27 predicted proteins | sample 5562091 | NCBI WGS metagenome assembly JAABUZ01 (sample SAMN12813069, study PRJNA571459) | rock metagenome | isolation source: Antarctica rocks | place: Antarctica: Victoria Land, Linnaeus Terrace sud | collected 2015-12-21 | reverse complement strand
GTTCGTGTCACCAGCCGCAAGGTAGCGTCTACTAATTCTCACTAGTAGAACTTCTGGTCAGGCTGCTTGGGCGTCCTGGTGGCCGGGTCCGAGCACTGGGCCTACCAGTAACGCGCCCAGCTGGCTTGCACTAACCGAAGCACCGCTTTCTGCTCCGCTGCTAACCAGACCCCGGGAGCGGGAGCGGGAGCGGGAGCGTCAACAGCGACGCCGATCACTGCTCCTTTGCCCCCCGCGACCGGGAGCCGACGGGCGCGGCGCCTCTAACCCGGTTTTCCGTACGACTTCTCGGGACCCCCTGAGAGAGAGCTGATTTCGAGGGGCGGGGCCTGGAGACGGTCGTGCTGCGGGGTTTGCGGCGATCATCGCCAAGCATCGCAGTGGGGTCCCAGTGCAAACGGCCGCTCCGACTTCACGGCCGACGGCGGCGGCGAGGCTTCGCACGCTCAGCGCACGCGACCAGCTCGCTCACGCGCGCGTCGGGCTCGTCGAGCAGATGCGCAAGCGCCGCGGCGACAGCGACCCCCACCGGAAGCCTCAGCCGCCATAGCCGCTCCTCCAGCTCCTCCAGAAGCTCAGCTGGCAGCCGATAGCTCGCCGTCCGATCGAACGAGCCCCAATCGCGCCAGGGCTCCGGTGCCGGCGGCGCAATCACATTGGTCTGCGAGCGTGGCGCGGGGGCGGACTCTTCTTTCCCAGCGGGTGGCTCCTGCGCCTCGACACTCGTCGCTTTCACGGGCCTCTCCCCCACCTCTGGGGCGCTCGGTGCTGTCACCGGGACCAGCTCGAGCTTGGTGAGATCGGTCATGCCGCCGCCGCTCCAAGAAGCTCGTCGCCCAGGGCCTCGATCGCTCGGGCGACGTCGCTGTCCGGGCGGCCCACGACTACCGGTACACGCTGGATCGCCGCCTGGTGCACGAGCGCCCGGGCTGGAATCCGGACGCTCGACTGACGCACCTCCAAGCCCTCCACAGCAGCGCTGATCGAGCGCTCCGCGCGCCGACGCGAGAGACCTGTCGGCACACGGTTCGCGATCACCCACAACGCCGGAGCCTCTGGCATCAGCGCCAGGCTGCGGACACGCGCGAGGTCCTGAAGGCGGGCACGAAGCTCCACCAATCCCTGGGCTGCGCCTTCGTCCTCCATGCTCACCGGCGCGAGCACCACATCGGCGATCACCAGCGCGTTGATCGTCAGCTGCCCCAGGTTCGGGGGGGTGTCGATCACGATCGTGTCGAACTCTTGGCCAAGTGGCTCGAGCGCGTCACGAAGGAAGAACTCTCGGCCGGCGCGGCCGACCAGTGCCTGCTCGACCTCAGCGAGGTCGCGGCGGGCAGGCAGCACGCTCAAGGTCGGCACCGCAGCAGACCGCACGATCGCGTCGCGCGCCGCCAGGCCGTTCGCCAGGACCTCGACCAGCGTCCGATCCCCCGGCCTGATCCCCGACTGCCGCGTCAAAGCAAACTGTGGGTCAACGTCGACCGCCAGCACGCGCTCGTGCCTGGACCGAATCGCCGCCAAGTTCAGCGCCGCGGTCGTCTTGCCGACTCCCCCCTTCTGGTTGGCCACGACGACTCGCACCGCATGGTCTTTCGGTGCGTTCACCGGAATCCCTCCTACAAGCACGTTTGTCAGTCAGAACACCTGCGTCCAAGCAAGCGGGTTCGCTTGTCCGTAAGTCAGCTAGTCCGCTTGTAAACATACATGTTTACAAGTTTCCAGGTTTCTAGAACGACGCCAAAAACGAGTTGCTGCGAGTGGGGGGCAACCCATCATCAGCCAGCGAGTGACAGCTGGCCGGGTAGGGCCCCCAGCGGACGACTGACGACTGCCTCGCAGGGACGGCGCCGCACGATCCGCAAGAAGCTCTCAACCCCGTGGCCGCCGTGGGCTTGGAAGGTCACGAAGGATCTGTCCGCAGCACACACGCGGGCCCCTGCGGCGTTCAGCGTGCGTCGTCGAGCGGAGTCGGCGCCGGCGCGCACGCCCAAGGCTTGGCAATGCTCCGCCGTCAGTGGAATTTCGACCATCTTGAGCTCGTGCGGCTCGCCGAACATCGATCGGTAAGGAACGCGGGGGGACGTAAAGACCATCCAGAGCACCAGGGCCACGCCTCGCAGCTGCTGTGCCTGGGCCCAGTCGAACCGGCGCAGATCGGCTTCAGCCAGACGCTGGCTGTAATCCGGATGGAGCCGCCACGAGAGAGTGCCTCTTCGCTTTGCTCCGAGCGTTTGCCCGATGCTCACCAGGCGCCGGCGTCGCGCTTCGGGCGTCTCATCACGACGAGACGCTGTCTCCTCGTAGGTCTTGAGGATCGTTTCGTCTACCACGAGATTGATCAGCAGACTGGTGTTGGACATCGCCGGCGCTGGACGCTGATTGACCAGGTCATAGCCCGGCACGGTGAAGCGCGCCTCGCTCAGCTCGATCAGGGCGCGCAGCAGCTGGCGGGTGTCCTTGCCTCCCGTGGCCTTCTCCGGTCCCCACACGATGCGGCTGAACTCTCCGAAGGCGCTTGATCCGCGTCCGTCCTCGGGCAGTCCCTGGGCCACATGCAGGGTGATCAGCGTCATCCACACCTTGAAGTGCAGCTCTCCGAGCCGAGCTCCAACGACTCGGGCCGTAGAGGTCAGCAGCTCGCGTGCGTCGATCACCAGCAAGCCGCGCGGACCCGAGCCGAAAAGCTGCGACGCCGCCGAAGCGACGTCGTCGTCCATCCAGCCTTCGATCGCTCCTTCAGGACCAACCGGAAGTAGCGACCGCTGTCGTGGAGACCCCTCGACCACGACCGCAGAAGCTAGCGAGTGGATCGGTCGGAACCAGGATCTTGGGCTACGTGTGGCTCGTGAGCAAAGTCCCACCCTCTCGTGAGCAAAGTCCCACTGGCACTGGAGCCATCGGTTCAGGGTTGCGGCTCGTGAGCAAAGTCCCACCCTGGTCTTTCCCGCCAATCGTGAGCGAAGTCCCACCCCTCAGGCACGAGGCGCGTCGAGCTGGTGATCGTGAGCGAAGTCCCACCCCTTGCCGATCTGCGCCTTCGTGCCAAGGCTCCCCCCATTTCCTCTGGCCTTTCCCGGAGACGAGGAGCTGCGACGCCTTACGCCCAGTCTGTCGCGTTCGATCCGCGCCTCATCTTCGGCGGTGCGTCCGGATGCTTGTGAGCAAGTTCCCCTGGGTCTTTCGCGGGAGTCGTGAGCGAAGTCCCACCCTGGTCTTTCGCGCGGATCGTGAGCGAAGTCCCACCCTCCGCGCGGCGTTGCGCCGAGCTGGTGCTCGTGAGCAAAGTCCCGCCCTCGGGCTTGTCGCTCACGTGAGGCAGATCCCACCCTAGCGTGAGCAAAACCCCACCCATCCTGAGCGAAATCCCACCCTGTTATCGCTGTAAATAAGCGGTTTTCCTGCCGTGCATGGCAGTTCTGGCGCCCGTTGGGCCATCACCGCAGGCCGATCCTGCGCGGGCTCGGGGTCTTCGCCGGTCGCGGTCGTTGTCGTCGTGCCCGGCGGTGGAGCCGACGCCGTTGCCGGCGCCGGTGGACGCGGTGGTGCTGTTGGCGTTGCTGGCGCGGGTGCGCGCGGGGCGGGTCGCGGCGGGGGAGCTTTCCCCGGGCCGTGTGCATGACGTGCGGGCGTTTAGGTGCTGCCTGGCGGAGCTTTCCTATCTGCGCCGCCTGGCGGCGGGGGGGCGTCATGGGGGGACGGTGGTGACGAGCATGCGTCAGCTGGTCGCGGGGCTGGCGGTGTTGCATCCGGCGTGGCGGATTACCGGCGAGGGGTTTGCGGATCGCGATCGTCATCACCGCGCGGTCCGCCGCCGGTTACGCGACCTGGAGGCGATGGGACTCCTGTCCTGGCGGGTCGGCGTCGACGTTGACGGCGAGGAGCGTCGCACCGAGCTTGAGCTGCTCCCCGCGCCCGAGCTGAGCGTGCAGGAGCTGAAGGCCGCCGCAGGCCAGCTTCAGCGCTGGCAGGCGCGCTACGGCCCGTCTCTCAGCACCGGCTCGAGCACGGAGATCCCCGACGCCACCCGCCACGCCCGGCCACTGAGCGCTTCAGAGCGACAGCGCCGCGGTGTCCGCCACGCCCGCGCCAGCGCGGCTGCCAGGCGCCGGCGTGGGGAGCATCAATCAAATTCGGCACCCCCCTACGGGGCTCCGCCTACAGCGGAGAACAACAACATTGTTAACCCAACCGCTTTAGAACTTCGAGACCCTTCGCTTAGAACAGGCGTGACGCGCGCGCACGCAGTTGAGAGTCTAATCGCTGATGCCGCGCTTGATGCGCCCAGAACAGCAGCCACCGAAAGTGACAGGGTCGGTGACCGAGACGCCTCCCGGTCCCCAAGCGCTTTTGCCGGCGTCCCAGAGCCCGCTCAGAGCCTGGTGCTCGATGTTGAGGCGCTTCTGGTCAGGGTGAGGGAGAGAGAGGCGCACAGAGCACCGGTGGTGGAGCTGATCGCTTTCCAGGCGAGCGCTCGCACGGTCGAGCTTGCGGGGTGGGGCCTTGAGCGCTGCTGGCCTTTCTCTCGGTTGCGTGAGGCGTGGGTGGTCGCGCGCTACGGGCCGGCGGTGGCCGCGGAGTCCGGCCCGTCGGGCGCGGGACTGCTTGGTGGCGAGGATTACGCGCGGTTGCGTCGCGCGGTCGCTCGCTACGAGCGCAACGCGAGCGCCGCGCCGGAGGGATATCCGGCCGGGGGCCTCGCGGCGCTGCTTTATCTCGGGACGCTCGCGGGCGCCGGCGGGCTGGCGGGCGGGCCGCGGACGCTTGGCTACGCGATCGGCGCGCTCGATCAGCTCGCGCGAAGGATGCGCGCACTCGCCACCGCCACCAGCGTCGCCCGGCTCACGGCCGCCACCGAGCGGGCGCGGCGCCGGCGTCAGGACCCGCCCGCGCGGGCGCTGCAGCTCTCGTTTCGCACCGCGAGGTGGCCGGGGTGGGTGCGCACCACCCCCGACGGCGAGCCGGTGTTCGAGGGCGGGCTGCTTCAGCTGGACGTCGAGTACCCCGGGCTGCCGCCCACAAACAGCGACGCCTATCGGATGGTGCTGCGCGACGCTTACCTGCTCGCCGGCCTGAAGCCCCCGCTGCAAGCCGACGGCCGCGCGAGCATGGCGCTGCGCCACCAAGGCAAGATCCCACCCGCCGAACGGCACCCACGACCAGACCAGCAACAGCTCGAGCTTGCCGAGCTCGCCCGCCGCACCGGCGAGCCGATCAGCCTGCTCCGCAGGCTCTCCGCCGGCTACCGCCAAGCCTGGCTCGCCCGCCAACGCCAACACGACGCTCAGCGCGCGCGCCAGGAGATGATCGAGCTGCGCGAGCGCATCCACCAGATCCACGACCGGCCCAGCAGCCCATGACAGTGTGGGCGCCCGGTCGACTCGCCGGGGCTCGCCGACCGGGCGCCGGGCTTCTCACCGCCGCGGATCCGCCGCGCGTCCGCTCGGGGGCGCTCGCGTCCAGTCCGGCCAGCCGGGGGTGTGCGTGACGCCGGCGCCCTTCGGCGCCGGTCGGGTTCTCTACTGAGGTTGAGAACGTGGTGGAAGGTGCGGTGCGCTTGGATCGCACGCGGACACAGGGGCCGCGCGTCCGTGCGCGGCTCGGGAGAACGCGCGCGCTGAGCGCCGGGCGGGGGGGACGGGAGGGGACTCGGTCGGCGAAACGGCCGGGGGGGGTTACACGCGCGCGAACAATTCACGCCTCGCCCTCGCGTCCGTGCTCGGGAACTTTTCCGCGCGCGCGGAAAACCAAGCACCCCGCCGCCGAGCCTGGCCAGGGGGGGATCGCGCTTGCCGCTTGCCGTCGTACGCCGGACCCCCGCCGATCCCCGGGCGCCCGGCTCGAGCAGGACCTCGCCGACGCCGGCAACCGCCTGCAGGCCGCCGAGAAGGCGCGCGACGCCGCGATCGCCGGCCTCGAGCAGGCCGCCACGCGTGGCACCACGCCACGCGGAAAGCGCTGAGCGCCGCCTACGGCGGGGAGGTCCTGCGCCGGTTTGCGGCGGAGAAGTCGGTGCGCAGCCTTGGAAAAGGGCCGCTATTCTCGGAGCTTGTTGCTTATAAGCTTGGTAAACTCTGGTGAGTGTCGCCTGGACGCTCGCTGAAGATCAGATGGGAGGGTCGAAGCGTCCACGCGTGGGTGCCCGATCCGATCGCTGGCCTGGTGCCAAGGCTGGCGGAGGCGACCGTGCGAGCGACCGAGCGCGCGGCGGCGGCCGCGGAGCGCTCAGGCGAGCTCGCGGTCGGCTTGGAGGCGGCCGCGCGCCTGCTGCTGCGAGCTGAGGGCTTGGCGTCGAGCTTCATCGAGGGCGTCGACGCGAGCGCCGAGGAGGTTGCGGTGGCGCAGCTCGATCCGCGGATCGGTGGCGCCGCGGGCTGGGTTGCTGACAACCTCGCGGCCGTCGCGGACGCGCTGGCGGATGAGGGGCCGCTCACCCAGAGCGCGTTGCTGGCCTGGCATCTGCGGCTGATGCGCCATTCACCGCTCGACCCGGGGCTCGTTGGCGCGTGGCGTGACCGGCAGGGATGGATCGGCGGCGGCACCCCGCTGAGCGCAGCGTTCGTCCCGCCGCCCGCTTCGGAGATCGCGAGGCTGATGGACGACCTGATCGCGTTTGCCAACCGCGAGGATCTGGACCCGGTCACGTTGACGGCGATCACCCACGCCCAGTTCGAGACGATCCACCCGTTCGCCGACGGCAACGGGCGGATCGGGCGAGTGCTGATCACGCGGATGCTCAGGCAACAGCTCGGGATCGCGATCCCACCGCCGGTGTCCGCGCAGTTCGCGCGTGACATCGGCGGCTATCTGTCCGGGCTTGCGCTCTGGCGCGATGATCGCATCGATCTGTGGGTGTCGTGGTTCGCTGGCAGCGTCGAGCAGGCCAGCCGCTCGGCAGCGGACACGCTGCGCGCGGTCGTGGATCTCCGTCGCGCGTGGCAGGAGCGCGTCGAGGACCTGCGGGCTGATGCGGCTGCTCGCCGGCTGGTCGCGCATCTCGTCGATCACCCCGTGCTCGACGTCGCCGCCGCCGCGGGTCTGCTCGCCGTCTCCGATGAGGCCGCGCGCGGCGCGGTGACCGCACTCGAGCAGCGGGCGATCCTCACCCGCATCCCACCGGCGAGCGCTGCATCCCGCCGCCTCGGCCGGCCCGCCATCCGCTGGACCGCGAGCGAACTGCTTGCCCTCATCAAACGATGAGCCGGCGCTGGCTGTCTAGCTCGCCGTGCCGCTCAGCCATCCTGCAACCGCCGCCTGCCCCTCGGGGCTGTCGTAGGCCAGTTGTCGGGGTGGTCCGCCGCGGCGGGCGTCGAGCACCGCGTAGAGCGCCGGGATGAAGTCTCGCGCGCCGGTGTTGGCTGATGCCTCGGCCATCACGATCAGGTCGTGCACGCTGGCCACCCGCTGCTCTGCCCCGTCGAGGCTCAGGCGGTCCGCGCCCGCGGCGAGCTGTCTGCACCAGCGACAGCGTGACGCGGCCTCGCCGCCCACGGGTGGGCTCTCGGATACGGTCCAAATCGAGAGCCCACGATTTTGCGCCCGCCCCTAGCGACACCAATCTGAATTAGCGGCGGAGATCACACCCGGCGCGAAACGGCACACATCGCGGACCCGACGTGGGGGCAACGCTGACGCGACCACCCGCGGCTTGCCACCACCGGCCCCAATCAGCTCTAGACACTTGACGGTCTATACCCTCGGAGGTGTACTCTTTGGTGTGTTTGAGTCGGCGCGAACGTTGGAGGACCAGGCCACCGCCGGCAGGTGGCTGGGGGACACGTTCGGGCGATGGGCCGACGCTCTGCCGCGCGACGAGCTCGCCGCGCTTGGCCGCTACAAGGGCGATGAGTACGCGAGCCTCAACCCGGCGCTTCGCCGCCGCCGAGAGCTGAGCGAGGGCCAGGCACGCGAGGTTGCCCTGCTTGACCGCTTCGCGCTCGGTGAGCCGGTCCTCGTCTACCGCGGCTTTCACCTCGTCGGCCGACCGATCCTCGGCGCCGAGATCCAGGACCTGGCGTACGTCTCGACCTCGCTGCTGCGCCGTCACGCCGAGGGATTCTTGGTACTCCCGGCTGAGCAGCCGTTCCGCCCGGCGCTCGCGCGCGTGCTGCTGTCCGCCGGCACGCGCTGCGGCGCGCCGGACCTGATCGAGTATCTCGGCGAGGTCGAGATCCTGCTTCCATGCCGCTCCAGGTTCACGATCCACGCTGCCACCCAACCGTCCAAGGAGCGGCCGTACTGGGCCGTAGACTTAGAAGCGACCCGATGAGCAGCACCGCCCCCCGTATCGACCCTGCCCGCGCTGAGCGGTTCGTCTCCGGTGTCGGCGACTACCTCATGCGCCTGCCGCCGGCAGATTCGCTCGGCGCCCAGCTCAAAGCGCTCAGAGAAGCGCGGGGGGTCACCCAGGCGCAGCTCGCCAAACGACTCGGCAACGAACAGACCCACGTCTCCCGGATCGAGCACGGCGAGAACCCGACGCTGGCAACGATCCTCGCCTACCTGCACGCCCTCGAGGCCACGAACCTCGAACTGCACGTCAGCTTCGCCGACGGCGCTCAGATCGCGCTACCGCTCTCCACCAGCGACAGCTAGCCTCCCGCGGCCACCAGGCACCAAGCGCCTTGCGTGACGGCCAACGGCTGCACGCGGCCAGAGAGCGCCTACACCACCCCGTCAGCGGGTCCAACAACTGTCCGAGTGGCGCACGGGCACGCAGGGGGGACGGTCTCAGCCAGGTGAGCGGACCGCGCGTTGTTCAGGCTGCTGGCTGCTCGCCGCCTATGTCTGCGACTGTCTTTTGTCTCGGGGTGGCTGATGGCTATCCATGCCGGCATTGCGGCGGGTGAGGATCGCGCGGACGGTTCCGTGCGTGATGTGCGCGGCAGTGGCGATCTCGCGGTGGGAGAGTCCAAGGCGCCCGGCGCGGTGCACGGCGCCCTCGTATTCCGCGTCTGCTTCGTGCTTGCGCTTTGCGGCCCGATCGATCCGCTTGAGCACATCGCCGCTGAGCGCGCGTTTGGCGCGTTCGTGCCCGGTCTGCTCGGCGTTCGCGATCGCGTTCAGCTCGGCGCCGGCTGCGATCGCTGCGCTCGCGGTGTCGGCCACCCGGCGCTGCGCTTCGCTGGCAGTGGCGGGGTTCTCTCCAGCCTCGGCGTGCAAACGGTCGTGGGCAGCCTGCGCGATTCGCTTCCAGCACGGGCGTGAGCTGCGGTTCGGTGCTGTGGTTAGTGGGCATCCAGAGTTTCTTTCACGTCGTGACCCGGCCGATGATGCCCCACGCGCCCGAAGACAGGCTCGCTACGCGAGGAGCTGGGCCCAGGGCGTCCAGCTCGGCAGGTTCCCCTCCCTTCTTACCTCCGCCGTGGAGCGAGGAGCTGGGCCCAGGGCGTCCAGCTCGGCAGGTTCCCCTCCCTTCTTACCTCCGCCGTGGAGCAAGCTAGACACTTCGTATATACGAAGTGGGCTTGTGGCCAGCGGACGCGGTACGTTGCTGGCGAGAAAGCTCCCGCTCTGGGGGCGGGATCGCTGCGCTGGGCAAACCACGAGAGGCATGAAGCGGTGACTGAAGGCCACCCCCCGAGTCGGGCTTTGCCGCGGCGGCGGCGGGCTAATGCGATCGAGGCGCGGACTCGGCTTCAGCCGGTTCGGGTCAGCGAGGAGGAGCGTCAGCGTCTTGTCCAGCTGGCAGCTGAGCAGCGCGTGTCGGTATCGCGGTTGTTGGTGGAGTCGGCGTTGGGCGGTGGGGAGTCGCCGGAGGGGCGCCGGGTGGTGATGGCGCAGCTGTTCGAGGTGCGTCGGCTGCTGGCGACGATGGCGAACAACGTCAACCAGTTGGCGCGGTCGGCGAACGTCACGGGGCAGGTACCGACGGCGCTGAGTGGCTCGTTGGCTGACGCGCGCGATCTGATGCTGCGTATCGATGTGATGCTCGATGAGCTTGCCGGTGGTGGGGCGTGATTCCGAATATCACTCGCGGCGGGAACATGGTCGGGGTGGTGCGCTATCTCGTGGGCCCGGGTGCTGAGCGGACTCACATCGAGCCGCACCTGGTGGCCGGTTCGCCGGCGGTGATGGGGTGGTGGGGCGATGAGCAGCTCGACGTGAAGGCGGCCGCGGCGATCGCCCGCGAGCTGGATCACCCATATCGGGTGTTCGGGACGTGCGTGAGCGTCCCGGTCAAGGATGACGATGGGCATATCTATGATCGCCGCGACGCTCACGTGTGGCACTGTTCGTTGAGCCTTCATCCCGACGAGCCGGCATTGTCGGATGAGCGCTGGGCTCACATTGCCGAGGAGTTCGTTGCCGGCATGGGGTTCACCGGCGATCAGCAGCCGGCGTGCCGATGGCTGGCTTTGCATCACGGCGGTTCCAAGGCGGGCAATGACCATGTGCATGTGGTCGTTGACCTTGTCCGTGAAGACGGCACGAAGGCGCGCGTGAACCGTGATCGGTCTCGCGCCCAGCAGCTCGCCGGTGAGCTTGAGGGCAAGTACGGCCTGCGGGTTCTTGAGTCTCGTGCGGCCGGCTACGCGAGTCGGGGCTACAAGCCGGTCGATCAGACGCGCCAGGACCAAGCCCAGAATTGGGCGCCGGCGATGCGCCCGGAGTTCACCGTGCAGGGTCAGCTCGAGCGTACGGTCCGGGCGTGCGAGGCTGCGGCGGGGGACGAGGGCGAGTTCGTCCGGCGGCTGCGCCAGGGCGGGCTTCGCGTCAGGCCGAGGTTCGCGGCGGGTCGGGGCGACGTCGTCGCTGGCTACTCGGTCGCGCTTCGCCCGCCGCCGGGCGGCGCGGTGGTGTGGTTCGGCGGCGGGCGTCTGGCGCGCGATCTGACCCTTCCGCGGCTGCGCGCCGGGTGGCCTGACTCTCCCGCGCACGCGGCTGGCGCGGTCGCGGAGTGGACGGCGGCGGGACGCAACCAGCGCCCGGTGACGCCCGGAGAGGAGGTCACCCAGCCCGATCCTGCTCTGTGGTCGCGCTGCAGCGCCGAGGTCGGCGCGTTGCGCGATCGGCTGCGCTCGGTCCCCGCCGAGGATCTCGCGACGTGGGCGCATGTCGCGCACGAGACCGCCGGCGCGTTCGCGGCGTGGTCGCAGGCGGTAGAGGTCGAGCCCGGGCCGCTGGCGCAGACCGCCCAGGCGCTGGCTCGCTCCGCCCACCTGCCCGCCTGGCGGGTGTCCGGCAAGCGCGCTGCGGTTCCCTCCGCGCGAGGTGCGGCGCTGCTGCTCGCTTCCGCGGCGCACGGCGGCGGCGGCCCGGTCGCGCAAGCGGTGCTGCTGCGTCAGCTGGCGAATCTCGCCAAGGCGGTGCACGACATGCACTGCGCTGCCGGCGAGCTGCAGCGCGCGGGGGAGATCGAGCAGGCCGTCCGCGGGCAGCTTAGGCAGGTCAGCGACAGGCTGACCGCAGCCCAGGTCCTCGAGCTGTCAACAGTTGACCGGGAGGCGTACGAGGCAGCACGCCTCGCCGCGCAGGGGCAGCTGCCGCCACGTCTCGCCGTCGCACTCCCGCCGGCGTTGCCCGGGCCCGCACGACGGGCCGTCGATCGGCCCGGGATCACGCGCAAGCCCGAGGTGGAGCGCTGACAGCCCCAGCCGGGGGCATGCGCTCATGGCCGCAGGCGCCGCAGAGCGCGAGCTTCCAGTGGGTGGCGAGCAGCCCCGTGAGCGGCTCGGCGTCGAGCGGCTGCTGGCCGATCGGTGGGTTAGGGTGATCCAGCATCCAAGGGCCTCCTTGGCTGTCATGCCCCCGGCCGTTTGCGCGGTGCGGGGGCGCTTTGATCCATGACCGGACGTTACACCCGGCCTCGCACGGAATAGTCGCGCTTTGGAGCAATAGCGCGACTCTATTGAGGCGCGGGCGAGATCCTGTCGCAATGCTCCTCAGGGGCCAAGATCACGGGTGTGACCGCGGTAAGCCCTGATGAGGGTGGTGTCGGGTTTCGTTTAAGGTGGTACGCGCATGCGCCGCAGCCTCCGCCCACGCTCGGCCAGGTCGCCTCATCCATTTCGAACCTGACGGCGTGACTGGGGTCGAGGTACAGCCGTCTGCGCTGGTGCGGGCTCCTGAGCCTGGGCAGCTGGCCCGCGTGCGGGGCCGCGTCTGGGTGGTCGGCGATGTGATCCCTGATTCGCAGGCGCCGCTCGACGGGCGGCCGGTTCAGGATCTCGTCTCGCTGGTGTCGGTGGAGGATGACGCGACAGGCGAGGAGCTCGAGGTGGTGTGGCAGATCGAGCCGGGCACGGCGGTGATCGACCGGGCGGAGCTCCCGGTGATCGCCGCTGATCGGGTGGATGATCCGGGGGAGCTGGATGCGTTTTTGGATGCGGTGCGTTGGGGTGCGGTGACGAGCGCGGATCATCGTTCGTTGCAGGCGCCGTTTCGTAGCGGGATCACGATCGAGGATTATCAGCTCGAGCCGTTGGTCCGGGCTTTGCGGATGCCGCGTACGACGTTGTTGATCGCTGATGATGTCGGGTTGGGGAAGACGATCGAGGCGGGGTGGTGGTGCAGGAGCTGTTGTTGCGCCATCGCGCGCGGAGCGCGCTGGTGGTGTGTCCGGCGTCGTTGCAGTTGCAGTGGCGCGATGAGCTGCGGGAGAAGTTCGGGCTGGAGTTTCGGATCGTCGATCGGGAGCTGCTCGGGGTGCGACTGGACGAGCCGCGATCTCGCCCGAGCGGCCGGGCTCTGGGAAGCAACGATCAGCACCGCCCGAAGCGGCAAACGCATCTCCCCGCAGACCCTCCGGATGATCGCTGTGGCGCTGACAAAGGCGGCCCCCGTGAGCGCGATCGACTCGCTCCTCCTCTGAGAGTTCGCGAGCCCTGAACCGTCCCGCGCCCCTCGGCCACATGGACACGGCGGCTCATAACACGCTACGCTGTTGTGATGCAGTCTCCGACGCCGACTCTCGACAGCCCCTTTCTCCTGCCGGCGCAGCCAACAGAGTCGGATCTGGTTGCCAAGTACTTCAAGGTGCTCTCTGACGCGACGCGGGTGCGGATCGTGCAGCTGCTCGCCGACCGGTCGGAGCTGTCGGTGAGCGAGCTGATGGCGGAGCTCAGCCAGGCGCAGTCGAAGGTGTCAAACCATCTGGCGTGTCTGCGCTGGTGTGGCTTTGTCGAGACGCGACGCGAGCACCGGGTCGTCTATTACCGCGTGGCTGATGAGCGAGTGCTGGAGCTCCTGGCACTGGGCCGGGCGCTGTTGGCAGACAACGCCGAGCACGTCGCTGCCTGCGGACGCGTGAACGGAAACGGATGCTGATGGAGCCGAAGCGCACACCGATCGGTGGCGGCCTGGTCGCCCTCGGCGTGGCAGCGTTGGCCGTTCTCTGCTGTGCTGGGCTCCCGTTGCTGGTGGGGGTGCTCGGCGGACTGGCGCTGGGAACTGTTCTGGGTGCCGGAGCCGGGGTGGTCGCGCTCGTGGTCCTTACCACCGCCGTGCTCGTAACGCGGCGCCGTCGCGCCGCGGCCTGCCGCATTGCAGACGATCAAAGGTTGTCCTCATGACCGTTGAGCTGGAAATCAGCGGGATGACCTGCGATGCCTGCGCTCGCCACGTCACCGACGCCCTCGAGCGGGTGGGTGCAACCGCGGTGGACGTGGATTGGCGTGCGGGTCGAGCTGTCCTCGAGCCCAACGGCGCGTCCAAGGCGGACTTCGCCCGCGCCCTGGAGGGCACCAAATACCGCATTCAGCGTGCGACCGACCCGGGTTCGACCAGCGGATCGGACGCGGGCGCCTATGAGTACGACCTGGCGATCATCGGGTCTGGTGGGGGTGCCTTTTCGGCGGCCATCGCTGCGTCCGAGAAGGGCCTGCGCGTGGTCATGATCGAACGCGGGACCGTCGGTGGTACGTGCGTGAATGTTGGCTGCATCCCGTCGAAGGCGCTCCTGGCGGCGGCGGAGGCGCGCCATCGCGCGGTCGAGCAACGCTTCCCAGGGATCCGTACGGAGGCCGGGCCGGTCGACTTTGGCGCGCTGGTGGAGGGCAAGGACGAGATCGTCGCAGGGCTCCGCCAGGAGAAGTACCTCGACCTCGCCGCCGTGTACGGCATCGAGCTGACCGAGGGCGACGCCCGCTTCGTCAAGGGACCGGCGATCGAGGTCGACAGCCGGCGACTTGAGGCGGCGCATTATCTGGTGGCCACGGGCGCAGAGCCGCACATCCCGGATATCCCCGGACTCGCCGACAGTGGCTACCTGACCTCGACCACAGCGATGGAACTGGCGCATCTGCCGGAGTCGATGCTGGTCATCGGCGGCGGCTACGTGGCCCTGGAGCAGGCCCAGCTCTTCGCCCACCTCGGAACCGAGGTGACGATCGTGGTTCGCTCTGAGATTGCCCGCGGGGAGGAGCCGGAGATCGCCGCGGCGCTGCGCGACGCGCTCATCGCCGAGGGCATCTCAATCGAGGAGGGATCGGCACCTCAGGGCGTCCGGCGCGAGGCGGGACAGATCGTTGTTCGCGCCGGTGACCGGGAGTACCGCGCCGAGCAGTTGCTGGTCGCCACCGGGCGCACGCCTCGCACCGCCGGTCTGGGACTTGAGGCGGTTGGGGTTGAGCTCGGTGAGCGCGGAGAGGTGCGCGTCGAGTCCGATCTGAGCACCGGTAATCCGCGGATATGGGCGGCCGGCGACGTGACCGGCCATCCTCAGTTCGTCTACGTCGCCGCCAAGCACGGAAGGACGGTCGTCGACAACGCCTTCGAGGGGGCAGGGACGCGCGTCGACTACAGCTCGCTGCCGCGGATCACCTTCACCAACCCAACGATCGCCTCAGCAGGTCTCACCGAGAGAGATGCCGAGGCGCAGGGCATCGCGTGCGAGTGCAGGGTCGTGAACATGGCCGATGTGCCGCGTGGGATCGTCAGCCGTAACGGCCGCGGGCTGGCCAAGCTGGTGGCCGAGCGTGAGAGCGGCAGGGTCCTTGGCGTGCATCTGCTTGCCGACGGCGCCGGCGACGCGATCCTCGCCGCGGTGTACGCGATCGAAGCCGGGCTGACTGTCGAGCAGATGGCCAGCAGCTGGAACCCCTACCTCACCGTCGGCGAGGCCATCCACCTCGCTGCGCAGTCGTTTACGCGAGACCCAAGCAAGCTGTCCTGCTGCGCATGACCTGCCGAGCGGCGAACGCCACGGCCGCCAGTTCCGTGGCTCCACAGATGGAGGTAACCGTTGTCTGAGCATTTCGACGCTGTGGTGATCGGCAGCGGGCCCGCCGGCGAGGTCGCGATCTCGCGGTTAACTGAGCAAGGTCTGGGCGTCGCGTTCTGCGAGCGTGAGCTGATCGGTGGAGAGTGCGCCTACTGGGCGTGCATCCCGTCGAAGACGCTGTTGCGCCCCGCTGAGGCGCAGGCGGAGTCGCGACGTGTGGCGGGTGTGTCCGAACCTCGCACGGACTGGCCACAGGTGGCCAAGTACCGCGCCTCCAACATGTCCGGCGTTCTCCGTTCTCGCCCTCAAGGTTCATAGATTCCTCGATGGTGAGCGTCTCACCGGACGTTGACAGAGAGGGCGGGGCTTCTCCTTCGAGGCTGACCTGGGAGCAGTGCTCGATGGCTGCTTCGTTCCTCATGAGGACGTGTTCGAGGCGACAGGAGCGACGAAGGGAGTCGCCGAGGAGAAGGTCGGAGACTTCGTGCTGACCGCGAACCCGCGCGACACCGGCGGCGGGCATCGCCGTGTCGTCTTCGAGGCCAAAGACCGCTCGCTCTCGCTCAATAAAGCGCTGGCCGAACTCGACGCTGCAATGCTCAACCGGAGCGCTCAGGTGGGAGTCATGGTCTTCGCACGCGCCGCGCAGGCTCCGCTCAAAGGCCGGCCGTTGCGCGTTTAGGGTAATCGCATCCTCGTGGTCTGGGATCAGGAAGCTCAGGGGAATCTCGCGCTCGAAATCGCTTCGCAGCTCGCCAGATCCCTTGCTGTGGCGGTGGAGCGCGAGGCTGCAAGGCTCAGAGCGCAGTGTGGCAGCGCGCGTTGAGCGAGATGAGAAGCGAGGTCGGAGTTGCCCTCCCGGCGGAAGTGAACGCGTGCACCGGCTGCGGCGCGATCCGCGAGCTCCTGGATACGGTGTCGCTGTATTTGTTTGCAGGTCGCTATTCGTCCGACTCACTGTGAGTGAGGTCGCACGAACTCAGTCGTCTGCACCCTTCGCACGTAGCACAGGCGAGAATACCGGGTCAGCGCGTAGGTGACCTTGATCTGCGCGTCCGCAGTCGCGCTCTCACCGCTGTGCCTCAGGAACCACACTTGCGTGCCGGGCGGTTCACTGGGTGCCACGAACGTAGGCTTGCTGATCTGTTCAACATGCACAGGCCTGGCTCCCGCCTGTCGCATCGTGACATTCAATCCCTGCCCGTGCACCGTCGTGATAATGCGATGAGCTTGGGTGCAGCCAAAGGTGAGACTGCCCACATTCGGGATGTCGGCAACGCCGTCGTTGCCGAACGGAAACTGGCTTGGGCTGAGCGCGGCCGCGTCGCGATGTCGCAGGCTGGCCGCCGCTCCGCAGGAGCAAACAGCGACCATTAATAGCACGGCAGCTCCGAACCTAACGCTCCGGCGTCGTCTGCGCGGTCTGTCTACGATTGGCATGAACGAACTGAGGTGCATGTCAACCTGGCGGACTCACCTGAAGGCTGAGCAACATCTGGCCGAGCCCGACAAGGTTCGGAACAGCTCCCGCGCTCCCCATCACCGCGTACAGTGAAAACGCTCGTTGGCTGACGGTGAAGAACGACTGAACGCCAAGCTGCCCGGGCAAAGTCACCTGTAGAGATTGCGGGTCAAACACGAGCGCTGCGACGATCGGTGGCGGACTCGCGAACAGGCCTTGGCCGGGCTGTAGGTCACCATCCGGAAGCATCTCAAGTAGGGCGAACGCGAGATCGAGCGGGCCAAGCTGAGCCATGATCGTCGAGGCGTAACTTGCATCGTCCAACGGCATAGCGTAACTTGCTGCGTGAATTGTCACGCCGGATCCCTCGTCACCATCCGATATTGGAGCGATGACACGGCTGCTCCAGCTAGCCGGTATCTGAAACTGGATTCCATACGCGCTGATTTGACTCACAGGACTCTCCTCACAGTGATTGGGCTAGCAATGCACAGGCAGACATCAGGGCTAAGGCGGATGCCACGCTGCGGGCGCGCTCCTCGTTGGCCGCGAGCCATCTGCTCAGCTGGAGCAAGCGATCGGGCGTCGTGACAATCACTGCCGGGAGCAGAGCCAGGCCGCGCGCCAAGCCGAATGCGATTCCGATTGCTAGGCCAGTGCCGATGGAACCGGCAATGAGGCTCGCAAGCAACACCGAGTACACCAGCGCGCTGGAGACGATCGTCCCGACGCCGAGACCAAGCTGAAACCCAAAGCCAGCTCCAACGACCCAACCTCGGTAGTACCCAATCCAGTACGCGTTGACCTGCCGGCGCGTGGTCGGCAGCGGTAACGGAATTGCATTCAGATCCCATGCTGCGCCGATCGCAAGAGCGACCGCGATCACCGCTGTACGTACATCGATAGACGCGCCTAGCTCGTCGTTCATAAGCAGACCAAAGCCGCCTAGCGCCGCGCCGATAGCGGCGCCGCCGACCATCGCGCCTGCAACGAACCAAGCGAACGTCGTACCCCATCGCGATTTACGGCTCCGCTCGCCGAGCGGAGTGATGCTCGCAAGCATGGACTCGCCTCAGGGTGACCAGCTAGATCTTAGCCCGGCGACAATCGCCATTGCGACGCCCAGGGTGACCAGCGCGAGGGAAGTCATGCTGGGTCGGGCTCCCGAGAGGTCCCTGAACCCCAGAAGGACGGGTCGTCCGGCCGGATACCGGCGGCGGCAAGCGCCTGGTCAGCCCGACGGTTGCGTGCCTCCGTCGCTTCCCCGCGCCCGTCTGGAGGAACCTTACCCTCGGCCAGGGCTGCGTCGAAGAGCGCGTCGGCCAGCAGAGACTGGACCTGGCTCCAGGCAATCGCGGCTCCTTCGCCCCGGACGTTGCCGCTGAAGCCGTCGACGTATACAAAGTATGGTGCCGAAGGCACGTCGTAATCGGTCCATGCGCCACCTGACATCACGACCGAAACCCCATCCGGGGACAGCTGCAGGAGCTTCGATGGGCTCTCCTCACTCGAGTCCTTAGTGACGATCACCAAGCGAGCGTTGCCCGGGAGTGGCGGCGCGTCCTCCTGCCTGAAGGCATCCCAGAAGTGCTGGCATGTGCTACACCCGCTGGTGAGGAACGCGACTAGGGTGTTCTGCCCGCCGGCAGAAAGCACAAGACTGATTTGGTCGCCGCGCACTGTAGTGCCGAGGATTGGCGCCGCCTGCACTTCGCCCTCACGGTCCGGTGCCAACGGCAAACCTGCCGCTAATCCCGAGGCAGCCCCGCGCGAGGCGCGATTGACAACCTCGAGCGCGCGCAAGATCTCCGCGTGACTCCGCAGTAGGCCGACCACCATGACGACCACAACCGCTAGAACCAGTACGACCGCTACTAACAGTGCAGTCATCGAAGAGCCCCCTCTTTAGAGACAGCCGGTGCACGCATGATGGCGGCAGGTTGCCGGATCGTACTTGACATTCGATTTGCTACAGGCCGAGGTATCTCGGCCGGGATTGTGGCAAAGTACCTTGCGGCACAGTATGTAGGTACTGGTGTACAAGGACCGGTGAGTGTTGCAGTTGCCGTACTGAAAGTGGTTGTGAAACACGGCCCGGCAACTACACCGACCGAGACCGCAATGGTCGTTGTAGACTCCGGGAATCGCGTTGCAGTCAATGTAGTAACGCACGCCCTGCCCGGAGCAGTAGCCGCGGCCGGTGTAGTTGGTGCACTTCCAATAGCCGCCGTAAAAGCTCTCCGCTGGACATTCGTTGCTCCCAAACGCGGAACAACAGAATTCGGTGTAGCCGTCGGCGCACGGCTTGCCTGCGCAATTGCCCGGGTGCACGTCGGCCTCCGCTGGATCCGCGTATAGGAGGAAGCCGACTGGAGCCGCGGCTACCGCCGACCCGACCGCAGCGGACCGTGCGAAGAAGCCCCGCCGACTCGTCCGCCGCTCAAGAAACTCCCCGACTGTTCGCACCAATTCTTTAGGTTCTTTAGACACGCTGTGCACCTCCTGGTTGTGGCGCCGATGCGGCCATCGATCGGCTGTCGTGAATTCTGAAGGGTTGCGCGCGGCCCGATCCGTCTCGCGCGTCCCGGTGACTTTGTGCCCGAACTCGCATTGCGATCCGATACGTAATGGGTAGGTCCGTGAGGACGACGACGAGGGACCAGGCCCCGACGCATGCCGCGAGGACGACGGCAACTCCACTGGCCCCGCTCGAGAGGAGACGAGGAATTGTTGGAACGTGGTGACCGATCGCAACGACCAAAGCAAAGCCCGCCAGCGCAAGGTTAGTTACGAGATGCATGGGAGCAACCGGTGCCGCGTCCACACCGAAGCAGCCACAGGAAATCTCGCGCTCGCCCGAGACGATGAGGAACGCAACCACAATTGAAAACGCTAGATACGCAAAAGCCAGCGTCCCTGCGGCCCAATGCGTTCGTATGACGAGCGCAGTGATCGCCACCGCGAACTCTGCAAGCGCAACGATTCGCACGGACAGCGTGGTCGACGGTAATCTCAGCGCCCGCATCGCTGCCGCCGCGGTAGCAGGCTTACGCATCTTGCCAACCGCTGCGATAGCCAGCAGCAATGCCCCCGCGATGTATGGCCCGGCAAACATTGACGGTACCCTCTTGTTTCTCCAAGCGTAGAGTCGCTCACCGTACTAGAGGTCCGAGCGCGCGTCAAGCAAGGTCGTGAGAGTCCGGGGCGGGACACCAGAGCGCGCTAGAGCTATAGCCTTCGGCGAGAGAGTTCGGTCGCGCTAACATCTCGTCACATGGTGCCGGTTGCGGATGCAAGCTTCCGGCCGCGTTCACCGCGTGCTGGAGACGCGCTCGAGCGCGCTGCTGATCCGCGCTGCGGCCGCCGAGCTCGGCCCGGTGCCGCTTGAGGACGCGCTGGACATCTGCCTCGCGCTGCTGGATGGCCTCGGCGGCGAGTAGCCGGTCCTCGATGCGCCGCGCGAGCCGGTCCGCCAGCGCCGCGGTCTGCTCGAGCACCTCGACGCTCGCCTGCTCAGACCAGCCGGTGAGATACGGGACGCTGCTCTGGCTGGTGTCCAGGCCGACCAGGTCGCAGACGCAGAACGCGATCGACTCGACCACGAGCTCCTCGGGGTCTCCTGAGTAACGGCGTGCTCCCGAGCCGGTCACCGCCTGCTCGAGCGCAACCTCGACCTGGAGCACGCCTCCTTCATATCGCGCATGACGATCACCCCGACCGATACCCCGGGGATGAACCGTTGGCGCAAGCGCCTGTTCATCATGATGGCCCGCAACGCGAACAGCCCGATCGAGCACTTCGGGCTGCCGAACGCCCGCACCGTGATGATGGGCTCACAAGTCGCCGTATAACCACTCGGGTCACGACCCCGCCGCAAGGCAACCGACGGGCCGTTAGCCATCACCCCCTGATCGACCGGAGTCTCGCCCGATGTCGAACGCCCGACGCAAACCCCTTGATCGCACCGCAAAGCGCCTCGAGTCACGTTTTTGCGGGGCTCCCGGCATCGATGTAGGTCGTCCGGCATCGGGAACCGCCGTCTGAGCGGGTCGTTCGTGGTCTGAGGAGGGACGCGCCCGCCGTCCTCGCGCGGCAAGCTGCTGGCTGTCAAAGGTCAAG
>JAABUZ0100004041.1_pt1 | contig 20758 bp, 14 predicted proteins | sample 5562091 | NCBI WGS metagenome assembly JAABUZ01 (sample SAMN12813069, study PRJNA571459) | rock metagenome | isolation source: Antarctica rocks | place: Antarctica: Victoria Land, Linnaeus Terrace sud | collected 2015-12-21 | reverse complement strand
TTTAAAGGATGTCAGCTCGGTGACCCTCTCCGCCACAGTATACACAAACGTTCAATTCACGACGCCGCGCTCCTTCTTGCTATGTGAACCTACCTCGACGAGCTTCCGTGGTTGTCGGCGGAGCAGCTATTCTTGATAGGTTGTTTCCCGGCCGTGGTGATTTAGCTGTTTTGGTCTGAATTGACTGGAGCTTTTTCGTTGTGGACATATCAAGTACAAACCCCCTCTTGTTGTAACCGAACACCGCTCTTGTCTCATGTCCTTAAATGGTTGATGCCTGGCCCTGTCGAATACCAAAGCCTATCTGCCAATCAAGAGTTCCTCGTTGAGCTCGAATACTGCAAGCAATACCGTAAAGGTTTTGCTACTTTTCTGCCCAAAAACATCAGATTTCTTCTCAGCCCAGCTTAGCTCTTGGTCAAGTATAGCATTCGCAAGGCTCGAGTCTTTGCCAATTTGGTCAAATAATCCTTCGCGCGGGCCAGCCCCGTCCGTTCAATCAGGCCAACGATTGGAGTCATAGCCGAAGAGACAATGAACTGACTCTACTCTTTAAAGTCGTCCCATTTGCCTTTCTCCCAATTCGAACCCTAAGCCCTAGACGATGACATGACCATTGTCAATCTCGATGCTCATTGCCAGAGCTCGCATTTGTGGGGAATCATCGGCCTTATGATGTAACACATGCCAGCAGCTGCAACATCACTCAAGGAGATCTCCAAGTCCCTATGGAGCTTTTTCTTCCAAGAGCCGCCTGAGCTGCAGCTGCCGGACCAGCTGCTGGAACAGCTGCACGCATACCTGGAAAGGCCATCATCCTCGCAAAAGCTACACGATGAATTGCTTCACTTATATCAGACGCGGCTCAAGTCTGCACCGGCAACCCCGTACCTTGCTCCATTCTTGGAGGTCTTAAGGATACTACGGCCAGCCATCACTGACTTTGATTGCTTGTCAGTGTGGTGCGACCTGTTGGAGGAACCAATGGTCAAGTCAGTTGGGAAGACACAGCGTGTCATGCGGGGCCTTCATGCTGTTGTCCTGGATGTTCTCGAGTCGGCAGCCGATGCAGAAGATGCTGGATCGTCGACTGCGGCAAAGCTGAGAAGAAAAGTCCTCGGCCGGCTCATTGAGCTCTATCTCACTTTCAACAGATTCGAAAACGACAATCGCATCACGGTTGCTCGTGGAGCAGAGACTGTGTTGACTATAGGCTTTGGCAAGCATCACCCGAAGATGTTCCTCTCGATGGTCAATGAGTACGTGAAGAAGCCCGCAAGCCGTCTACAAACCCTCTCTCTACTCTGCTCTTTCGTGAGCCTGCAAGGCCCGCACTTGCATCAAGTTCTAGAAACACCCTTGTTTGGATCTCTGCTTTCATGCATGGAATCCGATACTTCTACAAGTGTAATATCACTTGCCCTTACCGTCTTTGTCATGTTTCTACCCCATATCTGCAGCCGTATGGCACCGCATCTAAGTCGCATATTCACCATCTATGTCCGCATAATTTGTTGGGACCAGCAGGGCGCCATACATCGAGGAGGCACTGGTACGGCGAGTAAAGGGTGGGAGAAGCTGGACTCTTCCTTTGACACCGCGCCCTCACCACCTCCTGATGTATTGGAATTCTTCACGTTCCTTTATGGGCTCTATCCAATCAATTTCCTTGCTTATATTCGCGACCCTTACGCTCTATATAATGCGAGCCAGTTTTCACCCCCATTCGAGGTTGATGAGGAAGTAATCCGCGACCGCAGCCTACCGTTCATTAGACGGCATGCTGTTCATCCGAATTTTCTTTCTATGGACGCGGAAACAGAATTATCAGACAAATCGAGATGGCTTAAATTCGAACCGGGGGACATCGTAGCCATGTGTACAGCGCTAGACACCATCACCATGTCGCAACATCAACCAGACCCGCCTCAACTGCCGCATTTGCTTCCAACAGAGGAGATACCATATGAGAGTTTGCTCGGAGGAATGGAAAATAATACGACAGGTGCACAGCTTTTGCCAGGTTCGGGAGTTGTGTCAACCACGGGGAGCCCACATATCAGTGATGGTGGCATGCACAGCCAACTAGCCAGCCCTGCTTTCCCCCACGCTGATCTTTCCACGAAGAGTCCGCGCACCGTGTCATCGTTTCATCAGACAACAAGTCCAAAGGATATGTTGATGCTACACGAAGCGCTCATTTCGTCCGTTCACGAATCTCACCCAGCTGTGTCTGCTGAGAAAGCGGGCAAAGACGCTGATGTGAAAATGCTTTCCTTCTTGCAACGAGAAGTGCTACTTCTTCGCAACGAACTCAATTTCGAAAAGTACCTCAAGAAGCAGCATCTCGAGAGGATTGGGAAATTACAGCGTGAGCATATCTTGGACTCCAATGTTGAGGCTGAGCGACAGAATCTCTACAACACCACACGAGCCTTCAAACATCAGATTGAAGGCTTACAGCAGAAGCTGGCGCAAGCGGCCAGCCTTGCTGCGACTGCCAAAAATCGCAGACTGAAGTGGGAGTCAGATCTTGAGGGGAAGATCAAGGTATTGCAGGAAGATCGTCTGAGATGGGAGGAAGAGCAACGCCTTCTTCAAGGCGAACTTTCTGCTACTCGTCTTGAAGCTGATGGCATGAAGAGTATCCTCGACGAAGCAAAGCGTATTCAGCATGAAGTCCAATGCAACATGACCATGGCCGTGTCCGAGCGGGAAGAGTACAACTCGGCAAGAGCGCAGGTCGAAGCATTGACGACCAAGCTGGCCAAAATGGAGCAAACTACGTATACGGAAGACGACTTGCATGTCTTCAAAGAGCAAGTCTCGACGGAGCGGAAGCGCTCGGAGGAGACAGTCGCCGCCCTCCGTCATGAGTATGGACACAGCGAGTACGAGTATACAAAGCGAATTTCCGAACTCCACGATAAGCTGGAACAAGTCAGCGCCGGAAGCTGTGCACAAACGTCTGTTGATTCTCTTGTGCAGAGCATTCAATCCTCCAAGGCACAGGAAGTCAAAGGCCTGCGGGAGGAGCGCGAAAGGCTCACGACTCGGTGTCTGCAGCTGGAAGAACAATGGCTTGACCTGAAGGCCCAACTTGAAGTCGTGCACAAGAGCCAAGACCGCCCGGCCAGAATACGCAGGCATGCAAGTGAGCCACTCCTCGCAGACGAGAGCGGGTCGCCGGTCACCATGAAAGCGAGCCCCGCCCCGTCCAGAAACTCGGAAGAGCATGAGAAGAAGAGGCGGAAGGACAAGAGTCGAGTGGAGAGCGAGTTTCGTCTTCGAGGGCGCGGTGGCGTGCAAAACATCGGTGGCATACGCGGCTTTCTATGATTTGTACATATCTACACGACTTCTTCACGGTCTCCGTCACGCCTTGCTTGTCTCCTTCTTGGACCATCGTGCCAGCGCTCTTTGATTATTCTTCATCCACTGCCCCCGTCCACTCGTAGTCTTGAACGCAGGCGACACGTCGAAACCGCTTGCCTGCCGTGCATCAAACAGATGCTTCCCGTACGCCTCCGGGTCGCTGGGGGCCGGCGGATAGATGAAGGGCTCCTCCAGCTCCACCAAGGCCGTTTTGAGCGACTTTGGCCGCACCCAGCGTCCAGGCGGCAACTTGGACTCTGGGGTGCCATGAAGCATCTGCTGTGCCCTGCGCAACGGCTGCAGGTTGATCTGTGTCATCACGCGGACCGAGCGCAGGCCGTACATGTGCAGGAGGTAGTCGCGCACGTCGAACTTGTTGCAGTCCAGCGGGACTCTGAACTTGGCGATGAACGGCGACGGGGTTGCGCGCAGCAGGGCCATCGTCATGGTGGGCAGGAAGACCTTCTTCCGGCCCAGTGGGAACGAGGCGCCCAGGCGTGCTCGTGATGCCATCTGGTGGTGGGAATTATCAGATCATCCGATCAGATGAAGCAACGCACCAAGGATGCCCGGGGCACCAAGAGGAAGCGCGAGGTGGAGGAGCTGCAGCTGCTGGAGAAGAGAGTCGCAGCGTTTGATGGAGACGGAGGAGGAGCAAAGAAGTTTGCAGACCTCCCTCTCTCCCAGCAGACGCTTGCCGGGCTGGAGAAGAGCTTCTTCACCAACCTGACCGACATTCAGGCCAGGGCGCTGCCGGTTGCTTTGAAGGGACGGGACGTGCTTGGGGCTGCTCGCACGGGGAGCGGAAAGACGCTCGCCTTCCTCCTCCCGGTCCTCGAGGCCCTCTTCCGGAGGAAGTGGACGCACATGGATGGGCTTGGGGCGCTGATTATCTCCCCGACCCGCGAGCTGGCCGTCCAGATCTTTGAGGTGCTGCGCAAGATTGGATGTCGGCATACCTTCTCGGCCGGGCTTGTCATTGGAGGAAAGGATCTGGCCGAGGAGAGGGATTGCCTGTCACGAATGAATATCCTCATCTGCACCCCCGGACGCATCCTGCAACACATGGACCAGACCGCTGGCTTTGAGACAAACAACCTGCAGGTCCTCGTCCTCGACGAAGCCGACCGCATCCTGGACCTGGGCTTTGCAAAGGCAGTCGATGCAATTGTTGAGAACCTGCCAAAGGATCGCCAGACCCTGCTCTTCTCTGCCACGCAGACAAAGAAAGTGTCGGACTTGGCCAGGCTAAGTCTGCACGAACCCGAGTACGTGGCTGTGCATGAAGGGGCTGCAGCCGCAACGCCGGCCTCCCTTTCCCAACACTACATCGTGGTGCCGCTGGCGGAGAAACTGGATACGCTCTACGGCTTCATCAAGACCCATCTCAAAACCAAATCCCTCGTCTTCTTCTCATCCTGTAAGCAGGTGCGCTTTGCCTACGAGAGCTTCCGAATGCTACAACCGGGTGTATCCCTGCTGCATCTGCATGGGAAGCAGAAGCAGTCCCTGCGTGCGTCCATCACGCAAAAGTTTACGACCGCCACCCATGCTTTTCTCTTCTCCACCGACGTGGTTGCACGTGGACTCGACTTTCCCGCTGTGGACTGGGTCGTGCAGGTGGATGCTCCAGAGGATGCAGATACATACATCCACCGGGTGGGGAGGACGGCCAGGTATGAGAAGGAAGGCAAGGCCCTGCTCATGCTGACACCATCGGAGGAAGGCGGGATGGTGGATGCCTTGAAAGGCAAGAAGGTCCCCATGGAGCAAATCCAAGTCAAGGAGAAGAGAAAAGGCGATCTTCAAAGCAAGCTGCAAGCGATGTGCTTCAAGGACCCGGAGATAAAATATCTCGGACAGAAGGCATTCATTTCTTACGTACGATCTATCTATCTGCAAAGGGACAAGAGCATATTCGACCCTGCACAGATTGCAGTCATGGAGTTTGCTGCAAGCCTGGGTCTGCCTGGTCCACCAAAGATCAGGCTGGGAAAGATCGAAAAGGCCAAGGAGATGAAGAATGCGCCCACTCAAGGATTCGACGAGCCCAAGAGTGTGGAGGAGGGGAAAGCTGTTCGCACGAAATTCGACAGGATGTTTGAGCGCAAGAATCAAAACGTGCTCTCTCAGCATTATGCCAAGCTGATTGATACCGGCCCATCCTTGCCTGACGCCGGTCTTGATGACGACGTCTTCACGTTGAAGAGACGCGACCATGATGTCGACGATGATGTGGAGGACCGGGTTGGGGAGATGTCAAAGCGCAAGCAGCGCCAGCTCCTGTCCAAGAAGCAAATCTCAAAAATGGCATCAAAGGGTACCCGGCTGCTGTTTGACGAACAAGGAGAGGCCCACCCGCTCTATGAGATGGAGAATGAAAGCGACTTTGAGCGACGTGGGGCCGCGCGTGATCAGATCGAGAGCTATGTCCTTGATCAGAAGCGTGCCATGAGCACAGCCGACACGACGGACAAGCAAGCCGTGAAGGAGAAGCGACGGGAGCTGAAGCAAAGACGGCAGCAGCGCGACCTGGAGTCCTCCGTCCAGACGGGGGAGGACCAAGAGCAAGGCGGCCGGGTCATCCATGTTGAAGAGCCTGAAACGCTCGAGGACCTTGAGAGGCTTGGTGCGCAGCTGCTGGGATGATGTAGATATACTCCAATCTTCATTCCACCGGGAGGCCCATGAAGAGTCGCGTATAGTGCGAGAGGGAGCCCAGGAGCGTCTGTGACCACGGCCCGGCCACCTGCTCGGATTTGGCCCCCGCCATCTGGGGATACGCGCGGACGGCAAAGGCAGACGGGGCCGCCGTCGCGTCCACCCGCGTGAGGCGCGCATAATCCAGATTGAGCCCCCCCTTGGGCTGGTTCCGGATCTCCTTCACCTCCAGCGTCACGTCCGCCCACTCGCGCCCCGCATAGGGCGAGACGGGGATATCGACGATCCCAATCTCGACCTCCTTCCACTCCGTCTCCAAGGCCTCCCACACCTGCTGCGGCAGGCTGCTGTGGGCCAGCACCTCCCCGCCCTCGCTGGCGGATGCAATAAAGTCCACGGTGGGCAGCTTGCGCTTGTAGTAGGCCTGCGGGCTGGCGCGCAGGGCCCAGTACAGGCGGTACCGGCCGGGCGCGACCCTGATCTTCTGGTGGCCGTGCAGCCACCATACCGTGCGCCGGCCCAGATTGAGCGTCTGGCCAAAGGGCGAGCACTCGCTGAGGATGATGCGCCAGTAGCGCTCGTCGTTCAGCCACGGCCCGCCCCACTCGGAGCAGGAGCTGAGCGTGTCGCCGGCCAGGGAGGCGTACATGTCGGCCCAGGCGAGGTGCGGATCGACCTCCGCGCTGCGCCGGGCCATGTCGAAGCCCTCCGCGTAGAAGTCGCTGCGGATCTTGGCCTTCCAGAACTCGGGCGCCGTGACGGCGGCGCGCAGGACGGGGTGGGCGAGGGCCACGGCGCGCAGGTCTGCCAGCCACAGCTCGCAAAAGACCTGCGTCAGGGTTTCATTGGGCAGGGCGACGAGCGTGGTGCGTGGTTTCATTCGTGTCTGATGGTGCTGCAGGAGACCACGCTGGCCGAGCTGAGCGTGATGGTGGGGGCAAGGGTCAAGGCCTTTTGCCAGGCAGACGCCCGCTCGTCCGTGCGCAGGGCTACGCAGGCGCGGGCACTGGCGTCGCTGGCGGTGTGTCGGCGCGCATTGGCTGCCTACACGTTTGACGAGCTGGCCATCAGCTTCAACGGGGGCAAGGACTGCCTGGTGCTGCTGCTGCTGCTGCTGGCCGCCATGTCTGCCTCTGCCGCCCCGCCCGCGCGCCTACGCGCCATCTACGTGACGCACGCCAATGCCTTCCCCCAGATGGACGCCTTCGTGGCCGAGTGCTGCGGGCGCTACTTCCTCGACCTGCAGGAGAAGCGCATGGGCATCCGGCAGGCCTTTGAGGAGTACACGCAGGCGAACCCGGTCAAGGCGGTGTTTGTGGGCACCCGGCGGACGGACCCGCACGGCCACGCCCTGCAGGACTTCCACATGACGGACCGTGGCTGGCCGGCCTTCATGCGCATCCACCCCATCATCGACTGGCACTACGTCGAGGTGTGGGAGTTTCTGCGCGCCCTCGACCTGCCCTACTGCGCCCTCTACGACCAGGGCTACACATCCCTCGGCGTCACAGACGACACGCTCCCCAATCCTGCGTTGAGGAGGGACGACAACACCTTCCGCCCGGCCTACGAGCTCATGGAGGACGACAAGGAGCGGTGGGGGAGAAGGTGATGGGGAGACGAGGAACGAGAACAAGGAAGGAGAACGTGTACATAGTCTAGATTACCTCCGCCTCGCTGGGCGCGCGTTCTTTTGCCGCCGCAGCTCTTTGACCTTGCGTGCCTTGCCAATCGCCTCGCTCGACTTGATCTCGCTCTGCGGGCCGCCTCCCGGCACCCGGCCCTCCTCCTTGGCCTTTTCGTAGCGCTGCTTGCGCACATGGTAGTCGTCCCTCGCCTTGTCAGCCGGCTTGGGCGCCGTCTTTTTATGGTGGCGGAAGCGCGAGCCTGCCTTTGCCGGTGTCGGTAGCGTGTCCTTGTTGGCAGACTTCCACGCATCGTATCTCCCGGAGCGGTACGAGGCCGGGATACGAGCTCCACTCTCCCCGCGAATGGTCTTCTTCCCGTTCTTTGACCCGTCAAAGTCATTGTCGCGCATGACAAACTTCTTCTGCTTGGCGTCCCATCGCTTCTTGCCCCCAGCCATGTCATCAGGGAGGAGCTCCATGCGTGCAGCAGCCAGGCGGTCCCCAGACTCATTGAGCGAGTAGGACTTCTCAAACGAGTCCGGGGCCTGGTAGGAGATGTAGTTTTCGTCGTGGTCTTTGGCGGCAAAGTCGTCCACCGTCTTCTCCATCCTCTGCACAACACGCACTCTTCGTCGCTTCATAAGCTGACTCGCCTCGGAGGAGGTGCCACGCTTGCCAATCTCGAAAACAGTCTCATGCGGCTTAAAGTCGAGAATCTGCGATAGGAGACTATTGGCTCCATGATCTGTAGCCCCCGGATTGTGGAAGAGGGGATTCAGGGATTCCCAGTGCATGCGGAGCAGGCCTCGCGCACGCTTCATGCTTTCACCAGAGGCAGCCGGGCGGGAGCGTAGATACATCTCCTGACTGCGATTGGCAACTTCGCGCAAGCTCGACAGCTCCGTATCCTGAGCAAGGGAAGCGGCCACACCCTCCAACGCCTGGTCGAGCTCCTCACGAGGCAGACGGCCCAGCACTACATCTGATGTGTAATCCGCGTTTCCTTCAAAGACCAAGTTTCGTCCGAGGAAGAGTTGCAAGTCAATGAGGTATGCAGCGTCGTTGGGATGGACAAAGGAAAACGACCAACCCGTGCGCCCAGCCCGTGCCGTGCGACCGACCCGATGCACGAAGTTCTTGGGCTGGGAGGGAAAGCTATAGTTGATGACATTGCTGAGCATGGGGATGTCAATTCCGCGTGCGGCCACGTCGGTGACTAAGAGGATGCTTGTCACACCCTGTCGGAACCTGTCGATTTGCTGTAATCTAGCCGTTTGATCCAGCGAGCCATACACGTACGAGACCGCGTACCCATGCCGCTGAAGCAGGGCGAGCAGATACTCCACGTGATGCTTGGTGGAGGCAAAGATGATGGTCGAGTGGGGGGACGTGGCCGCGGACGAGTGACGCTTCCGTTTCCGTCCCTCTGGCCCGACGACATTCTCCCCGATGGGCATGTGAATGTGATGGGCGAGGAGGAAGAGAAGCGCCCCATCCGTCTCTGACGGGCGGAGTGAAAAGAAGGCCGACTGTAGATCCGTAGAAATCTTGGTATCCACGTCCAGGCGAACGAGGAGGGGGTCGGAGAGGCCAGCCTTTGCAAGCTCAACGAGTGACTTGGGGAGGGTGGCGGAGAAGAGAAGGGTCTGCCGGACGGCCGGGAGGGCGTGCAGGATCTCGGCCAGCTGCTGCCCAAACCCCATCTCAAAGAGCCGGTCGGCCTCGTCAAAGACCATGTACTCGACCGACGACAGGTCGAGTTGCATCTCCACCTTGACGTGGAGGAAGCGGCCGGGGGTGGCAAGGACAATATCCGGCTTGCCAGCCAGCATGGCAAACTGATCCTCCAACGAGTCTCCCCCCACCACGAGCACGCTCTTGAGATCCGTCCCCTTGCAGAACTCCTTGACCACGTGGGCCGTCTGCAGGGCCAGTTCGCGGCTGGGCGCCAGAATGACTCCTCGCGCGCCTGCCCGCGCACCATGCGCCTTCAACTTCTCCACCATGGGCAGCACAAAGGCGGCCGTCTTGCCCGACCCTGTGCGCGCCATGCCCACCACATCCCGGCCCTGCAGAATGGGCGGGATGCATTTGCGCTGGATGGGCGTCGGGACCTTGAAGCCCTTGAATGCAATCGCGCGACACAAAGCCGGGCTCAGGCCAAACCCGCCAAAGCCGCCGCCCTCCTTGCTCTTCCGGCGATGCTGCAGCAGCAGCGAATGGAACTCCTCCTCCTCCTCCTCCTCCTCCTCCGCGAGCAGGCTGTCTGTGATGTCCATGCCCAGGCACACCGCAGGCAGCCGCGCCATGAGCACAGGGCTGCTGGTGCCGCCCGTCAACTTTGGGATGGTGGAGGAGGGCGTGTACCGCATGGGCCAGCCGGGCGTCGTGAACCTGCCCTTCCTGCAGACGCTGGGGCTGCGCACGCTGGTGTGGCTGGCGGTGGAGGAGCCCAAGGCGCCGCTGCGCTCCTTTGCCAGCGCGCACCACATCCAGATCCACCACCTGGGCTTCAGCGAGGGCGGCAATCCGTGGGACCCGCTGACGGAGGCGCTGGTGATCGAGGCGCTGCAGGTCGTGGTGGACGGCGGCCAGAACTACCCGCTGGCCATCTCGTGCGACATGGGCAGACACCGCACGGGCACCGTCGTGGGCTGTCTGCGCAGGCTGCAGGGCTGGAACCTGGCATCCGTCACGGAGGAGTACCGGCGCTATGCTGGGGCGCGCAACTGGCGGGTCTTGAACGAACTCCACATCGAGACCTTCAACACGGACGGTGTCAAGCTGCCGGCCAGCCACCCTCTGTGGCTTCCTAGTCCTCCATGACCGCCTTCCCGCCGGCTATGATGCTTCTATACACGTCCACAGCTTCTCTTCTCTTCACAGACAGCACAAACTACAAACCCAAGTCGTCTTGTCATACGTAAGGACGCGCTTCCAGTTGGAGAATGGCAGTGACAACGAGACAACATGGTTGATTGGGCGACGATTTGTTGTGCAAGAATGCATCCATCTGACTCCATTGCCCTGGGCTGTACGTACGAGCAGATAGCACCTGCTCAATCCTGCAGACTCCTACTCCCCTCCCCTTATGTACTCTATCGTGAAGCTATGAGATTCATGAAATCCACTGTACTGTGATACGCTTCTCGTCCACCCGGCGTAGCGGCGTATCTTGCCAGAGTCAAAGATCAGATCAATGGACGAACTGAAGAGCGAAGAAACCTCCTTCCTGCGCGACAAGGAGATTGCACGCATCATGGGCTCCTTCAGACTGGATGGGTACTCTGTGATGGACTTGCTGCCCGGGTGCACCGTGGACGACATCCGCCGCGTCTACCGTCGCAAGTCCCTCCTCATCCACCCCGACCGGACCACCAACCCGCAAGCCTCCGACGCCTTTGACCGGCTGCGCAAGGCACACGACCAGCTGGTGGAGGATGGTCCGCGCAGCGACCTGGATGCCGCATTCTCACAAGCGCGCAACATGCTGTATGGCGAGCGCGGATGGAAGAAGTCGCACACGCCGGATCCCAACGACCAGGAGTTCCTGCTTGCGTGGCGCAAGAAGGCCATGAATGTGATCATGCAGGAGGAGCTGCGCAAGCAACGATCGCTGCGGCTGCGTATGGCGGAAGACGGACGGGAGAAGCGACGGGTGGAGGAGGAGGCGGAGAAGCTCAAGAGGAAGAGGGCCGCCGATCGTGCGTGGGAGGAGACGCGGGACTCGCGCGTGCAGTCCTGGCAGTCCTTCAAAGCCGGCGGCAAGAAAAAGAAGAAGCTCAATGTGCTGGGATGACGAGGAACAAAGACCCTGCAAACCCATATGTATAGCCCTGTATTCTTACATGTATATTTACTGAAGCAACTCGTGGATCCCCATACTGCCCCGTCGCGGTGGCAGGTTCATCTTGTCGCTCAACGACATGTCCTTGATCGGCGGCAACTTCATCTCCCCCTCGCTTGGCCGCGGCGACGACTTCTCAATAGTCGACATGGTGGTGACGCTCGAGTTGAGCGACCGATGACGGAGGTAGGATGCGTCCATGGAGTCGCCTGTAGAGGCAGACGAGAAGGATTGCCGGGGGGTGGGTGGGAAGGTCGCTGATGAGGCTGACAGCTGTTGCGCGGTATGCGGTACGGGCCATGTGATTGGAGATGATGGTGAAGGCGTGATGGTGATGCATAGGGAAGCATGCATCCCGAGAACCGCGCGGACTCTGGCCCGTAGATAGGTTCCGTCCTTCCTGGCAACATGCAAGTGCTCCACCTGCTCGCTCCCACTGTACAAAGAGGCCAGCAAGTCCTGCCGGGAGTGCCTTGCCACCGCAACAAGGGTCGTTTCTGGATGCATGGAAGTCCACGAGGGATCGTGCATGCCGAGGATAGCATGGACTCCCTGCAACATTTTCGTAAGCGCACTCCGATCCGCCGGGTGGCAGAGATCAAAGAAAGACCGCGATCGCTCCAAATCTTCTGGATTCCAGCCGAGCACGGAAGACACTCCTTCCACAAGGCGGGCGATGACAAGATCTGTTGCTGTCGTGAACAAGGTCGCACTTGCCACAGCTGTGCTGCCCTGAGGCCCTGGAGCTTTAGGAGAAAGGTTGGAGTGAGAGTACTGCATGGTCCCGCTGGTGGGTCCGCTGTAGACGGGGGTGACAAAGGTCGGTGGCACATCAAAGTATCCCCCGGTTGGATTCTTCCCTTCTGGGGAACGCACCTCCGACGGGCGGCGCTCGAACTGCACGCTGCGTGAGGTGGCAATCTTGATTGGCTTGAGAACACGTCCCGTCTTGGTCAGGACTTGCATAGGAAGCGGTGGCGTAGGAAGTTGTTGTGACAGGGAATGCTTTTTAATCATAGTTGGTTGTGCTAGTGGCTTGGCCGGGAAGGTTGACTGCCCTTGCTGAGTTAGAGGGATTGTTTGCATGTGCGCCGATGGAATCTCGCCATAGGACGAAAAGCTGCGTTCATCCCGTAAGCGAGGGCGTCCCCGTTTCTTGTGTTGCACATCCACGCAAGAATCGGCCTTGTCAAGAGCAAAGCATCGCTTGCAAGGTCGAGAAACTAATAGGTCAGCCTTGGTCTCTTGAAAATTTCCTAATCAGGAAAAACTGCATGAAGTGCGAGACATATTTCTTCTTTTGGACAGACATTACCGCATTCAGGCGACGCGATTTCCATTTCGGAATATAGGAAAATTGGGTATAGCCTAGGAGTAGGAAGAAGAAGAAGAAAAGGTGGACTTACCATCGCAGGCTAGGTGGGCCTTCTTGCAGTTCGCGCAGGCAGAAGCCACATGGGACTTTGCGGATTTCTTCTGTTGTACAGCCTTGATTGTATTCATAGCCGCTGCAGCTGCCATCGTAGCTGCACTCTCGCCATCACCACCCATGTCTGTCCCTTCTAGTGATGCGCGAGCCAACTGCGGTGGTGTGGGATACCGTTGCATGTTTCCCGGCATCTCCACCAAAGATAGCGTGCGCGGTGAAACAGATTCCCGGGCCCCAGAATCGTAGGCTGAGGGATCGTAGTTGATACTGGGTTCGAAGTGAAAGGCAGCTGGGAGTGAGGGTGAGGCGGGGGGCGATTCTGGCGAAGGGGGCGCAAAGGCGGACATTTATTCAGCCCAGCCGTTTGGTCCCTTCACACCCTTTGGGATTTTCGTTTTATCTCTGCTACCCAAAATAAACCCGGGCTGCCCGAGGTTCGGCGTCCCAAGTAGGAAGATGGTCTCTTGGTCAAAGACGCAATAGAACGTGATGAAAGAGGATACCTCCCGACCACAAAAACGCAACGTTCACCGAGAGTATTCCTCCTAGGAGCCTAATGGACGAATCGGCGAATATTGAGAGTCAATCTGACGTGGGAAAAAATCTCTCGAACTCGCGCTGTGTTGCTCTCGAGTTCGGCTATTTTCTCCTCTAGTCAGATGCCAACCCGCCGAGACTTTTTTGTCCTTCCAAGCGATCGAGTCAGGCGCGCGACTCGGAGGAGGTGGCTGCGAGATGCCAGTTGCTTGACGTGGCGATCGTCGTGCAGGTGGTCTGACCTGGCGGCAAGGGGTGGCAAAGTCTTTGTGGACGGGACGACGGTCGATGCGGTTCGACAAAGGGGGACGAAGCACGAGCCAGCGACTTCCCGATACGATCCCGAAAGAATCCCCCGCGCGGCCAATCACAGGCGTCCGCCTCCTTGGATTTTCCTATTTGGGACGCGATTTGACGGTCAATTACCTTATTCCGGAAAGAGTTTCCAGATGCGGCAGGATGACACGATCGCTCGCTTGGTCCTTTGTCACTCACCACAATGAGAGAATTACTTGAGAAATGCATTGTTCTACCCAAATGAGACAGGATACGGTTATGCGCATCAAAGCCTGGACTCCATTACCGGATGTTCCCCCCACACTTGCTCCAAGACTTCCCACATCGTCGTAACATAAACAAATTGTATATCGTTGCGGACTTCCACCGGCAGATCCTGCATTACGTCCTTGCGGTTGCGATGTGGAATGATGATCCGACGCACTCCCGCTCTATGCGCCCCGATGACTTTCTCTTTGATTCCTCCTACTGCCATTACATTCCCCCGCAGAGAGATCTCACCGGTCATGGCAACGTTGGGAGCCACGGTTCGCTGTCGGAAGAGGGAGATCAAAGCGAGTGTTATCGCCACTCCAGCTGAAGGCCCATCTTTGGGTGTCGCCCCGGCAGGAAGATGGATGTGCACATCCCTATCCTTGACCACATTCTCGTCTACACTTTGCGTAAGATGTAGACGGTAGGAATGCGTCTTGACCCAGCTCAGAGCAAGCTGCGCGCTTTCTTTTATAACATCTCCGAGTTTACCAGTGAGCTGCAATTTCCCTGTGCCAGGCATTGCAGTCGCCTCAACAAACATTAGCCCACCGTGGCCACTTCCCATGTAAGCAAGGCCAGTAACAACCCCAACACGCGGCACTCTCTCTGCGATTTCGGTTTCGTACTTCTCAATGCCAAGTATCCTCTCAATGTCCTCCGCAGATACGTGCGGCGAATAGAAATCATCGCCAGCATCGCGAGATGCGGAAAATTCGACGGCTTTTGCGCGGCACACCGAAGCCAATTCGCGTTCAAAATTCCTCACCCCTGCTTCACGAGTGTATCCAACAGCCACTTTTGTCAAAACGTCCTCGTCCATTCGCACTCTCTCTTCTCTCCCTGCATGATCAAGTCCGTTCGCCTTGATCTGTTTAGGGAGCAGGAATTGTTTGGCAATTTGAAGTTTCTCCTGATATGTGTATCCAAGAAGCGTAATAGTCTCCATACGGTCGAGCAAAGGTGCAGGAATGGTGTCTGTAGTATTTGCTGTTGCGATAAATAGCACTTTTGACAAGTCCACAGGTACGTTGACGTAGTGGTCATTGAAAGCATAATTCTGTTCGGGGTCGAGCACCTCAAGCATCGCAGCCGACGGGTCACCATGAAAATTCGCTCCCGCAATTTTGTCAATTTCGTCTAGGAGGAAGACTGGATTGGCGACACCAACACTCTTCAATCCTTGCACAATCACGCCAGGCATGGCACCTACATAGGTCCGCCGGTGGCCACGGATTTCGGCTTCGTCACGAATTCCACCCAGTGATATCCGGTGCAACTTGCGTCCCAAGGTGTGAGCCACAGACTTGGCTAGAGACGTCTTACCGACTCCAGGCGGTCCAACAAGAAGGAGAATGGGTCCTTTATTAACAATTCTGATCTCATCCCCTTTCTGTGAAGTAGTCTCCTCTACCTCATGAGAAACATCCATGGACAACTCTCGTTTTAACCGCAGCACAGCGAGATACTCCATGAGCCTTTTCTTTATCTTTTCCAGCCCATAATGGTCTTTATCGAATTGTTCCCGCGCCCGTACAAGCATGTCTTTATCGTAGTTCTCAGGAGTCGAAACACTCCATGGAATCTCACTGAGCGTTTCGAGATAGGTCCGACACACCTGATATTCTGCTTGCGTTGGCTGCATACGTTTTAACCGCTTGAGCTCGCGCTGGACAACTTTGTCTGATTCTGGCGAGAGTTTTGCAGCTTCGAGTTTCTTTATCAATTCGTTCATCTCGTCATCTTCATTTCCCTGGTCCTTTTCCCCAAGCTCCTCTCGAATAGCATTCATCTGCTGCCGTAAATAAAACTCGCGTTGCTTTTTGGAGAGCTTTGTGTCGACGGAAGTGTTTATTTTCTGACTTATTCGCAAAACGTCCAGCTGTCGTCGTACGAGTTCCAACGAGCGCTCCAGACGCAGGTTGATCTCGTGTGCAGCCAGAACCTCGAGCTTCTCCTCATACCGCGCCTCAATCGTGGACACCATAAAGTCACACAAGGCGCCTGCATCTTCAATATCCGCTTTTGCAACAAAGTCTTCCAAATGGCGTAGTACCAAGCCTGGAAGTTGTAAGCTTTTAAGCAGCTTCACTAGGTCCTTTGACGCGCTCTTCATTTGCACAAACAGGTCGTAGGCCTGAATATGCGTCCTCCGCACCTGCTCTTGGGGGAAGTGAAACACGATGGCTTCCATGTAAGGAGACGTCTGCGTCACCCTGTCGATCCGAAATCGACTGACACCCTCGACCACAACGACGAAGCCCTCTACGAGCCGCCTCTCGAGGCGGACGACTTTTGCGAGGATGCCGACTTCAAAGAGGTTGCTTGAACGATCGTTTATGGCCTCTGTGGACGGCTTCTCCTCCTTCCACGCCACGCACCCGAGAGCCGCTGTTGGGACGTCGAGCGATCCCTCGCGGCCCTGTCGGTAGATCCTCGACAGCAGGCTCGCCGTGTCCTTCCTGCTGACTCCGATCCGCATCACGCTGCCTGGGAGCAGCACGCTGCCGTGGGGCAGGACGAGCAGCGGCAGGCTTGCTGGCTTGAACACCATCTCGTCGTCGTCAAATGGAGGATCAAATCGGGCCGCGCAGCACAGCACGTGATTGATTTTAATTTTCGCGCAGTCCTCGTATAGACTCTACAGACTACTACTAGCAGGGTTGCCTTCTTCCTCAGTCCAATACGACGACCGCCGTTCCGGCCACCATGCCTTTTTCCACAAGGCCAAGGCCGCCTGCACCGACCCATGGCCCTTCCCAGCCACTTGTGGATCAGGAGCTGCAATAAGTTTGCCCTCTGCGAGCGCCTGGGCAGGTAGTCCAAAAGACAGCTTTACCGACACCACGGTGACCTATATCGGTGAACTTGACGAACTTGGCCTCGATGCCATTTGGAAGGTTCTCTGGAGTCGAACTGTCGCAATGAATTTCTCGCCTTCTGATTTGGAGACTTGCATGCAGCTTTCAAACGCTCCTTGGATTCCAATTCAGTCCAATGCCCCGGCTATGACTTTGCCCTTCAAAGCTTCAATCAGCTCATCGACAATAGTAGTGCTGTGGTAATCAAAGACCAGAGCCGTTCAGAAAGTTTTGACGTATCGAAATCTTTGGCGATGCTGTAGTGATGACCTCGTAGCCCGCAGCCATTGCAAGCTGGACCCCACTGCTGCCAACGCTTGACGCCCGTCCCCGCACAAGCAGAGCTTTGCCAGTCGGCTTTAGATGCACTGTTGGATATGGCAGCTTTCATCTATCAGGCGTACCAGGCAGCTGAATGAAGACTGGAGATGCAGATAGAGCGTCAACGGACAGGGCAGATAAAAAGCAGGACTAGAGCGAAGGACCGATTCGTACCACATATCCAAGCGATCGGATCAATATTGAACCGGTCGGGGGATCTTTAGACCGAGCCATGGAAATATTTGATTTGGTGCCGTGTGGTTCTTGGTGCATGCACGGCGCCACGATCCAGTACGACCACATGGAGTTGAGTGCGCCGAATGAAACACTGTATATCCGTAATCTCGAGGAGGGCATAAAGCTCCCCATCCTGAAGAAAGGGCTCGAGGCTGTCTTCTCGACGTATGGGCCTATCCTCGACTTGGTCGCCCACAAGAACATCCGCATGCGGGGCCAGGCGTTTGTCGTTTTTGAGGATGCCAAGACGGCAGAGCGTGCATTGACTGAGGTCCAAGGTTTTTCGCTGTTTGAAAAGCCAATGGAGATCGAATTTGCAAAGACAAAGTCAGACGTGATTGTGCAGACCAGGCAGCCGGAAACGTATGATGACTTCAAGACTCAGAGAATTGCTCGCAAGGAGGAGAGAAGGGCACAGGAGGACGGTCGCAAGGCACAGGCCAAGCAGGTCTCGGCAGGGGCTACGGGACTGAAGCGGCCTGCAGCGTCACAGCCCGCAAAACGTCCGCTCAAGAAGGCGGGCGGAGGCAAGGCCCAACCGCAAATTCCAGACGAGTATCTCCCCCCAAACAAGGTCCTGCTTGTGCAAGGCCTTCCAGATGACTCTACCAAGGACAATATCCAACTCATTTTTGGCCGCTTCCCAGGACTTGTCGAGATTCGCATGGTTCCGGGGAGGAAAGGAATCGCTTTTGTGGAGTACGAGAAGGAAGGGGCTGCCATTACGGCAAAGGAGGGCACTGGCGGTCTTCTGTTACAGGATAAGCCGTTGAGAATCACGTATGCAAGGAAGTAAGCCGTGTTATGTACAAATTGAGGGTTTAAAATATAATATCCTGGTCCTTCTCGTCAATCAGGTTGCCCGTCCCCTCAATCTTCTCCCGATCCTGGGCGCTAAAGGCTGCTTCGGCTTGCTTTCGCTCAGCCTCCGCAGCCTCGACATCACGTCGCTTCTTGTCCTGCACCTTCTTGAGACGAAAGAATTCCTCACGGTCCAGCTCATCGAGCTCTGAGTTGATGTACTTTATCGTGTTCTCAAGCCGGGGAATAATGAATTGATCCAGACCATTGACTCTCCTGTTTGTCACTTTGATGACTTCGTCGAGAATGACAAAGGCGGTCTGCAGCGAAGCAAGCTCCACCAGCGTCTCCACAGCCCGCGAATAGACTTCGCGACACTTTTGAATCTGCTGCCCCCCGCGTCCAAGCCCAGTCAGGCCAAAGTCATTCGGCCCCTTTTCCACGATATTGGCCTCGAACTGGGGGAGATAGGTCCCGCTCACATTCTCCTGCCGCGTCCGTATCCTGAAGCGGGCTGTTTTGACGGATTGCTGCACTTGGTAGCTCACGTCTCCAGCTGCATAGTTCACTTCCGCCAGAGAGAATGCGGCCACTTGCATCACTCGTCCCATCTTTCGCTTCGCCTCGTCGATTCGGCGGGTGATGTCGCGGAAGCGCTTGGTCAAGGCCTCGGACTTTCGCTTCAGCAAAGAATGCCCCGTGGCGGCTGCCTTCAAGCGGGTCTTCATGTACCCCAGGTTGGCCCTGGTGGGGAAGACGCTTTCTCTTGCCGCCATGGTGACTGTCGCTCACAGTGCTCACGGACGTCAATCAGACGGACGAAATGAAACGAAATGCGACGGAGACGAACAAAATACCATCCCATTCTATGGTCTAAGACATCACCGGACACGCACACTCACATACGGTATCTCCACATCCTCGTCTACAGTTAGCGCGCGAAGGCTTCTCCCAACTCACCATTCTTGTCATCGGCGCAAAGTTCCAGGATCAGCGTCTTCTGATATGCCGGCACGGGCTTCTTCGATATTGTCTCTACAAGCTTGCTAATGGGCATTGGCTTGCGCTCCGCTACCTTCTTGGCAGAGTAGAAGGAGCCGTAGAGCAGGGAGACACCAGCTGAGAGCATCGTTATCGTAAGACCCTTCTTCTCGAAGTCCTCCAGCAGCTCTTGCAAGGTGAGGTCGTGTTCATAATCGAATCTATCCCAAATCATGTCAAAGGAAACGCCGTTGTATTTCCCCTTGGACGATGCTATCGGTTCCGACGACGAGATGAAGGGAAGCGCCAAATTGACAAACGAGTTTTTGTAGTCCTCCAGCTTCTCCTTACCATCAATTAGCTTGTAGAGCTCGAGGCACACCAGGCCGGTGACAAGAGCCGTGGTGGTAGCTATGGCAGGAATGATCTTGCCCGCAACAAATTTCGTTTTGTGCTTATCCGCCGTCTGAATACTGTAGTTCATTGCTCGCAAGTTCGACGCTGCAGTGATGAAATCCATATGGTAGTTGGCATCGTCGTCTTTTTCAAATGCAACCGATGTCAACCGGAAGCCGGCAAGCGTGGAGGGCTGAGGTAGGCTTTCGGCAAGAGCGGTCAGCTCGTCCCCCTCGATATTTGCCCCCGCCACGTCGTTTGCATTCGGATCTGGCTCATTCTCATTTGCCTGTATTTTAACCCCAGACCTGGGAATAAACTCCGGTACAATGATGTTATCCAAAACTTCGCGATATTTGCTCATATCGTTCGGCCCCTTCAAGCCATAATTAAAGGCATGCAGGTTAGCCGCAGCAACGACGAAGGCCATGTGTTCAGTATTGCTGGTACTAAAAGCCAATGGATTGGGCGCTCTTTTCGGTCCGGACCAGAACGGCGTGCCCGACGAAGTAGCCGAGTCTTTCGGAAAGTTGTACAATAACTGTGCAATTTCGTTGTGGAAATTCTTTTCGAATTCATGACGTGCCCAAACAATGCATTGCTCAAACGACAGAGGCCGTTCGGTACCGAGGTATGTTTGAATGGTTTGCAGCATCTCCTTTTGGTTGCTCGCCTGCTTCAATGTGCTCTCCAGGAAGTTTGGTTGGCTCAGGAATAAATTCACATTCTCGGCCGGTTGTTTGAAATAACCTTCGAATAGATCTCGTGCCCAGGCGATTGTGTGTTCGATTTGATTTGGGAAATTTCTGAGAGTGCAAATGGGAAAAGACTTCTCGGGCGGGTCTTGTGAGGAGCTATAGGACTCGGTCCTGTATGGTATGACAACTTGAGTATTCCCTTTAGTGCCAAGAGTACCGCTTTCAAGCAAGGGTTTCCTGAAAAACACACATCTCCTGTCGACATAAGTCCGTGCGTCGACATTATCGAGTGCATTTGTAACTCCATCCAATCTCTGCCAAAAGTCGTCATTAAAAAGCTGTTCGGTATCAGGGCCTACACGCTCACTGTAGGCTTTGATATGTCCTGAGAGTTGAGGGTTCATTTGCTTTACGGCAGAGGCAGCACATTCACTTTT
>JAABUZ0100004040.1_pt1 | contig 20758 bp, 26 predicted proteins | sample 5562091 | NCBI WGS metagenome assembly JAABUZ01 (sample SAMN12813069, study PRJNA571459) | rock metagenome | isolation source: Antarctica rocks | place: Antarctica: Victoria Land, Linnaeus Terrace sud | collected 2015-12-21 | reverse complement strand
GCACCATCGACATCGTCAAGGTCGGGCCCACCGTCTACGTCCAGGGCCTGCCCGGAACCGGGCCGGGATATCACCAACTCCCGGCCGGCGATCCGCGCGCCGCCGCGTTCGCCAGCCGAGTCGACAAGAACGCCCTGTTCGACCAGCTCGTCCGGCCCCGAGACCCCTTCACCATCGTCGGGACCGCCCCCGTCGGCGGGCAACAAGCCGTGCAACTCAAACCCCAGGCCGGCCCGGGGGTCCTCTACGTTTCCGCGGACGCCTCCCACCCCTACCCGCTGCGCCTCGACAGCAGCGCACAGGGCACCATCACCTTCACCGACTGGGACAAACCCGTCACCATCACCGCGCCCCGGGCGGCGGGGAACTGAGCCGGCTGGCGGGCGGCCCGGATTCCCGACACCGGATCTCACCCGGCCGTTCTGCCCACCGGGCGCCTCCCTGCGCCCGGTACGTGGGGCTACGCGAGAGTGACCTGCCCGGCATGCCGCTGCCTGCTCGGACGAGGTTGTCCCGGCCGAAGTTGAGGTGGCGGTCCCCGCCCTGGTGCCTGCCGTGGGGTAGGCACTCGGGTGCTTCGTTCCGAGGGAAGGGACCGCCATGAGCAAGCCTAGGAAGACCACAAGGGCCGCGTCCGAGGGCCCCGAGCCCGGCGGGCTCGAGGGCGCTGACCGCCGGGTTCAGGTGGCGTTGGACGAGATCGCCGCGTCGGCCTGGGAGCTGCTGGCTGTGGCGGTCGGGGCGGGTCTGCAGGTGATGCGCGCGTTGATGGAGGACGACGTCACCGCGGTGTGCGGCCCGAAGGGCCGCCACGACCCCGATCGGGTCGCGGCCCGACATGGCCACCAGCCGGGCTCGGCCACCCTGGGTGGGCGGCGGGTGCCGGTCTCCCGGCCGCGGATGCGCGCGGTCGACGGGTCCGGGGAGCTGCCGGTGCCGGCCTATGAGCAGTTCGCCGGTACCGAGGTGCTCGGGCGGATGGCCCTGGAGCGGATGCTGGCGGGCCTGTCGACGCGGCGCTACCCAGTCGGGCTCGAGCCGGTCGGTGAGCAGGTGGTGGCCAGCGCCTCGTCGACCTCGAAGTCCGCGGTGTCGCGGCGGTTCGTCCGCGCGACCGAGACGGCGTTGGCCGAGCTGCTCAGCGCGGACCTGTCGGGGCTGGACCTGGTCGCGATCATGATTGACGGGGTGCACTTCGCCGAGCACTGCTGCGTGGTCGCCCTCGGGATCGACCTCGAGGGGACCAAGCACCCGCTGGCGCTCGCGGAGGGCTCCACGGAGAACACCACCCTGGTCCGCGGGCTGCTGGCCGACCTGCGCGAGCGCGGTCTGGATGTCACCCGGCCGGTGCTGGCGGTGCTCGACGGCTCCAAGGCGCTGGCCGCGGGGGTCCGGGAGGTCTTCGACCACCCGGTGGTTCAGCGCTGTCAGCTGCACAAGATCAGAAACGTCAAGGACCGGCTGCCGCAGAAGCTGCGCTCGGTAGTGACCGCGAGGATGCGCCGGGCCTATCACGCCGACTCCGCTCTGGCCGCCCAGGCCCAGCTCGAGGCCTTGGCCGCGGCGAGCTCGACAAGACTCATCCCGGCGCCGCCGCGTCGCTGCGCGAGGGCCTCGCCCAGACCCTGACCGTGCTGCGCCTGGACGTCCCGCCCACGCTGGCCCGCACGCTGCGGTCCACGAATGCGGTGGAATCGATGATCTCCATCGCCCGAGATCACTCAAGCAACGTCAAGCGCTGGCGCGACGGGCAGATGGCCTTGCGCTGGTGCGCCGCGGGCATCCGCGAGGCCGGCGGCCAGTTCCGCCGCGTCAACGGCCACCTGCACCTGCCAGCCCTCCGCAGCGCCCTCGAACGACACACCAACGACGCCGTCGGACCCGCCCGCTACCGTCACACCCAGACCGCCGCCTGATCACCGGACCGCCACCGAAGTTCTACGACGAGCGGGACAACCTCTGCTCGGACGGGCGGCTGCCCGGTCCTGAGCTGGCCACCGGCGGGGGGGGGGGCGTGGCAGTTCACTGCATCCACAGGTCCGGGTCGGGGCGGAAGGTCACGGTCAGGACGTCGTCCTCGAGGTCCGCGCCGGTCACGACGCAGCGGCACAGCACGGGGGGCAGGGCCACCATGCGGCGGCGACCGTCGAGGGTGACCGCGAGGTCGTCGCTGATCCGGGTCAGGTCGACCTCGCGGGCGCCGACACCGGGGATGTGCAGGTCCAGGACGAACTCGCTGTCGCGGTCGGTGCCGACCCCGGCGGTGCGCCGCACGTCGAGCAGCGCCCGCCCGGGCGGGCCGGCGAGCGGATCGGCGTCGCCGTAGAGGGTGGCGGCGAGCTCGGCCAGGGCGTCGGGCCCGACCGGTTCGGCGGCCAGGTACCCGAGGGGGCGGATCGGCACGTCCACGCCGGCGACGAGTTCGGCCAGCACGGCGTCCTGCTCGCCGCACCGGGCGCGCAGCCACCTGTGCGCGGTCCCGCTGCCGGTGCCCGGTTCGGGCACCAGGCGGTTGGACGCCCTTGGCCTCCAGCCCCCGCAGCGGAGCCGGGCCGAGCCGCTGCGCGGCGGTGACGATCTCGCCGCACCGCGACGGATCGATCCCCAGCGCGCCGCGGAAGCCCGCCGTGAAGCGCAGGTTCGCCAACATCGCCGCGTCGGCGCCGGGGTGCCTGGCGAGGTCGCCGCTGGTCTGTTCGCCGCGCACGTCGACACTGGCGTCCCGGGGGCGTACCGGTAGTTGGCGAACTCCGCGATCTCGCTCTGGCCGGCGTTGTCGGCGTCGCGGACGTACTGGCCGTAGTCGTGCCCGGCCTTCAGCGCGTGGTATTGCACGGAGACGAGGTCGAAGGTGACGTCGTCGAACCCGGTTTCACCGGTGGCCATGATGGACCTTTCCTGCCAGCAGCGGCCCGCCCGCGGATGCGCACGGGCCGGTGGGGACGCGGCGACCGCGGAAGCTGGCCGTCCCGCCGTGCTGGGCTCCCGCCGGCTGACTGGGTCGAACCGGCTGGGCGCCAGATCGGGGTCCGGCCTGCGACGGGGCCCGAGGTCGTGGGGGCTACCCGGCCAGACGCCGGGGGCACGCCGTCGCCGTCACGCTCGCCCCGGTGGTCATCGGGTGAGGGTGCGGCGGGCGGCGTGCAGGGCGAGGTAGGCGTCGGGAAGCTCCCCGGCCAGCAGGTGCTCACACGCGGCCCTCACCGCCCCCACCACGTCTGCGTCACGGTCGGGAGCCCAGGACGAGGCGACCTCCAGGGCCGCGCGCAGGTACTGCTCGACGCGGCCGAGGTCGGGCTCGGGGTGCGGGCACTGCTGGTCGCCCACCTCGCGGTCGCCGAGGACCGCCAGGCCGGCCGCCACCGCGCCCAGCATCATCGACACCTCGCCGGAGCGGCTCACCGGGTTGGTCATGGCCGGGGATGCGGGGTGGGTCGGCGGTTCAGGCGGTGTGGGCCGGGCGGGGGGCGGTGCGGGTGGCCTGGCGGCCGAGGGCGACCCCGAGGGCGATCATGACCACCCCGAGGCCCAGATGCAGCCAGTTGTCGGCGGTGTTGATGGGCACGAAGTTCACCGCGCTGCTCTGGTCGATGACCAGCCCGTAGACCCACAGCACCAGGTAGATCACGCCGCCGCCGACCAGGTACCCGCGGGCCGCGCCCGGGGTGCGGGCCAGCGCCACTCCGAGGACCCCGAGGAGCAGGTGCACGATGTTGTGCAGCACCGACACCGCGAACACGCCCAGCAGCATCGCCCCGCTCATCGGCCCGGCCAGGGTCAGTGAGTCGGAGCCGGTGGTCACCCCGGGCACGAACCCGAGCACCCCGACCAGCAGGAACACTACCCCGACCACCAGCGCGGCGATCTGGACCGGGGTACGGGCCGGGGACCCGGCCCTCGACGCGTTGACCATCACGATCACTCCTCCCCAGACTCGCCAGCCGACACCGTCGCCAACCGATCAAGCTGGGATTCGGCACCTCGGGTCCGGGCTAAACCCCGCACAGGCGGCACACGAACTAAGCGGGGCCTCGCCAGACCTTGCCAGACCTTGCCGGGCCTCGCCGGGCCTCGCCGGCTCAACCTGCGACGACGATGCGGGACGGCGGCGGCGGTCTCGAACTGGCCGGCCCAGGGCTGATCACTCGGAGCACAAGCGCGGCACCTTGTGCGCGGTGAAGACGCGTCGTCCTCGCCTACGGTCGCTGTCCCGGTCGGGATGAGCCTCGTGAATCAACCGGTCGCCCGGCGACTGTGGGAGCTCTACGAGCCGGTACACGACGTTGTGTACTTCACCTCGGAGTGCCGCGCGGCCGCTGACGGGCTCGGGCTGCGCGGATTCTGGATGGGCTACTTCGCGCGGACGGCGCCTCTGGGCCCGGTAGGGCCGGCCCCGGTGACCGCGAGCTTCTACGGATTCCACCCCGACCGCGCGGCGCGTGCTCTACCCGACGCCTGGACCTGCAGCACCCCCGAGCAGGCTCTCGAGGCTCGCGCGCAGGGAGCTGCCGCGGCGCTGCACCGGCTGTGGGGTCACGAGGTCGCACGCTCCCGGGAGGTCACCGAGGCCGCGGAAACCGCGCACCGCCGCCCGCGCGTCCGCCGTCGGCCGGTGCACCCGCCGGGCCCGTCTCGAGCAGACCCTGATCCTGGAGGCTTCGACTTCACCGCGGACCCGAAGCTGCCCGCCGCCGCGACCCGCGACCTCGCCGCGCTGCGCTGGGTCCAGCCCGGCCAGTCGGTGATCCTTTACGGCCCGGTCTCCCAGCGCCGCGCCGAACACGCCGCCCTGACCCGGCTGCTGGCCACCGTGCGCGACAACCCCCGGCGGGCGGTGCAGGGCGCCGGGCTGCAGCACCAGCAGCGGCACCCAGGTGGGGCTTGCCGGTGCCGGAGCCGCCGATCCGATCCGATCCTCGACCGGTCGGCTCGATGTGTGGGCTCGACACCCGGGGTTGTCGGTCGCCCACTGCGCGCGTACTTCCGCCCTTTGAGCAGTGCAGCGTGCGCAAGCTCGCCGCGCACCTGGCCCGCTGCGATCACCGCTGCCCCCACCCCGGACGCACTCGACCAACCACGATCGGCCGTGAACGGCTGCGCGGGAGGAGAGCAGCGGGCACCAGGTCGGCCTGGGCGCCTGGCTCGCCCTGGCCGCCCACCACCCGCCGCCCACCCGGGGCCCTGGTGTGGTTCGGCAACCCCGACGTGCCAGTACGCGGGCACCACTGTCGTGGTGGAGCTCGGGACGGAAAACCGGGTGAGGTCGTGGATCGGGCCGAGAGTCAGGGGGTGTCGGCCGGGACGGGACGACCAGCGAGGCGAGCGCGTAGTTCCGCGGCGAGGTTTTCGACCCCGGCGAAGCGGCGGTCGATGACGAGCTGGGCGAGCGCGCCCACCGCGACGGTGGGCCACTCGACGAGACCGAGGGCTCCCACCCCGCCCAGCAACGCGTAGTACAGCAAGCTCTTAGGCTCGGGGATGTGGGCCGCCACCCACGTCCGCACCGCGACGGGGTCTGCGGCGTCGAGCGCCGGGGGCGTGGGCGCGGTCTCGGGCGGCAACACCTCGGTGGTGGTGGTGCTGATGGTGGGGGCCGGGGCCGGGGCCGGGGCCGGTGGCGGGGTGGACACCGTCGGGCCGGATCGGGATGGGGGCGCCGCGGTGGGGGTGACCGGGGAGGTGCTGGGGGCCGACTTCTTCTGCGGTGGTTCGGGCATCGCGGGCTCCTCAGGTAGGGGGTGGCAGAGGTGCGGACGCCGCACGGGTGGCACCGCCACGAGCCGGCACCCCAGCAGCCGGGTCGAGGTGGTCGGCGTGTGGGTCACAGCTTAAGCCCGACCGGGTGGCGGTCGAAGTCCACCGACAATCACCCGCAAGAACCTGGGCTATCGACCGACGTCCGGGCACGACTCGAAAATCGGCACGTCCTTGCGGCCACCGCGCTCGTGGCCCCGCCCAGACGGCCAGCTCGACCGCGCAGGGCCGGAACATGGCCGGTGGGGCGGCCGGCACGCACGACATCCTCCCCCGGCGACTGGGTCCACCTGCTTGAGGTGCCCGGGTGCATCGGGGCGGCCACGTCCGGGCGGACGGTGGGCGTCGCCCTCGTCCGCGATCGTGGGGTGGCTGGTGGCTGGTGGCTGGTGGCTGTGGCTGGTGGCTGGTGGCTGGTGGCGGGAGGGTCGGGTCGGGTCGAGAAGCTGGCCCGGCCGATGTGGTCCTGGGCCGTCCGCGCGGGCGGCTCGGGGTACTGGGTGGACGTGTGGTCGTGATCGGGCGATGAGGTTCGGCTGCGTCCTGGGCGACACGTCACCGGTGTTGCTCATCGGGCTCGTGGCCGCGACGGCGGTAGTGGCAGGCGCCGGTCTGGTGTTGGCGGCGACGTCGCCGGTCTGACTGCTGTGACCCTGAGACTGGCCTCAATTCGGTGAGCGACCGTGGTCGTGGCGGACCCCGCCGCCCTCTGGCCCCCGGCGGCGAGACCCATCGAACGTGTCGGGGTCGGGGGCGTAGAGGTTGAGCACCGCACGCCGGTGGCCTTCGGTGCTCAGCGGTATCGACATCATCGCCGTGTAGCCCGCGGTCACCGCGGCGGGACAGAACCGCGGCCACCGCTGCTGGTCGCCGTCGACGACGCCGTCGCCGTGGACCGCGTGCTCCAGTCTGCCCGGGTCGGTGAAGTCGCCGGCCCGCACCCGCACCCCGCGATGGGCGAGCGCCGCGGCACGGCTCCGCTGCCGGCGGCGTGCGGCGGTCCTGTGCACCGCGCCGAGCACACCCGAGTACGAGGGCGAATGGCAGGCCTTAAACTCAGTGGGATGCGGCGCTCAACGTCGCGCTCTACGGGCGCCCGCCGCGCCGAGGGTCTCGGGCAGGCCGTGGCCACCCGCGACGTGATCGGGCAGGCCAAGGGCATCCTGATGGAACGCTTCGGCGTCGACCCGGATGAGGCGGGTGCAGGGCGAGCAGACGTGACCATCCCCGAACAGCCCGGCGGTGGCTTGGGCGGCGGTGGCCGATCTGGCCGCCGAGCTCGAAGCTCGCCTGGAGGCCCACCCTCTTGGGGAGGTCCTGACCTCGACCACGCCGGCAAGGTCACCCGCGCCGACGAGCACGTGGCCGCGCTCGAGCACGCGGTGCTGGCCGCGTTCACCGACCGGGCCCCCTGCCGGTCCAAGCTGCGCCGACCCCCGTCCGAGGCCGCCCGCGCCGAGGCCGCCCGGCTGACCAGCAGCACCCCGGGCGTCGTCGCCGGCGACCGTCCCGGCGAGGTGGGCGGTGAGGTCGTGGTCGACTTCTCCCGCTACGTCGCCGCGGCCGCCGACCGTGCCCGCCCCACCAGCAGCGGCGACCAGGGGCCTGGAGGTCGGCGGTGAGCCGGCCGACCGGGGACGCCGAGCTCTACCAGCGGCTGCGCGCGCACCTGGCGTTCCTGAACATGCCCGACGCCGCCGAGGCCTTGCCCGGCTGCTCGACCAGGCCCGAGACCAGCAGGTCAGCGTGCTGGCCGCCCTCGAGGCGCTGCTGGCCATCGAGACCGAAGCCGTGGAGGCCCGCCGCCAGACCGGCCGGCTGCGCTTCGCCTCGCTCCCGCAGCCTTGGACGTTGGCTGACTTCGACTTCTCGGCCCAGCCCGGAGTCGACGAGGCCCTGGTCCGCGACCTGGCCACGCTCAGATTCTTGGACGACGCCATCAACGTCCTGCTCATCGGGCCGCCCGGGGTCGGCAAAGCCATGCTCGCGGTCTGCCTCGCCCGCGCCGCGGTCACCGCCGGGCACCGGGTCTACTTCACCTCCGCCGCCGACCTCGCCGCCCGCTGCCGCAAAGCATCGCTGGAGGGCCGGTGGAACACCGTCATGAGGTTCTTCGCCGGGCCGCGGCTGTTGGTGATCGACGAGCTGGGCTACCTCGACGTCCCCGAGGAAGCCGTCGCTGCCCTGTTCCAGGTCATCACCCAGCGCCACCTCAAAGGCTCGATCATCCTCACCACGAACCTGGGCGTCGCGTCGTGGGCCTCGAAACTCGGCGACCCGATGGTCACCGCGGCCATGCTCGACCGGCTCCTGCAGCGCGCCGTCGTGTTGGGCATCGACGGCCCGTCCTACCGGCTGCGCAGCCACCAGGCCTGGACCGCCGAACTGCACAAGGCGGTCGGCTCATGACCACCACCGGCCCCGTCACGGCCGAGGAACTGCCCGACGGGCAGCGACGCTGCCCGGTCTGCCGAGAGTCCTTCAGCCCCAACCCGCGCAGCCCGAACCACACCTACTGCAGCGACCGCTGCCGCTCCGCGCCCTGGTATGCCCGCCGCGGCCCCCGTCGACCCCGTTCACCAACCCCCACCAACGCCGGCCCCGCGGTGGCCGGCGCCGTCGACGCGGTCACCGCGGTGACCACCGCAGCCGACGCGACGTCCACCGCGGCCGACGCGATGACGAACGCGGTTGACGGGGTCAACGCGATGGCCACCGCGGTCAACGCCACCGAGGGCCCGGAGACGATCGACGGGGTGAACACCGTGCAGCTCTGCCCGCACTGTCGCCAGCCGATCTCGCTACTCACCCTGGTCGTCACCCCGACCGCGGCGCATGTCGCGGTCCCCGAACTCCCCGCCCTCGCCCGCCGAGCTCGACGAGGCCCCACCTGACCGGGGGCACCCGCCGGCACCCCCGGAAGCGTTGGTTCGTGTTGTCGCTGACGGGTGCTCAGCCAGGCTGCCAGGCTCTGGGACGTGTCGGAGCACCCCAGCAGCGATCACCCCGAGCCCCCCGGGGCGAGCGAGGACGCTCTCCTCTCTCCCGAGCCCGTCGCCGGCAAGGGCCCGGTCGTCGAGGGCCCGCCGGTCGTCGCCGACGGTGCGTGGCGGACCCCGGGGGTCGCCGGGATCGGGGTCGCGAGCTTCCTGGCCGACGTGGGCCACGAGGTTCCCACGGCGCTGCTGCCCAGCTTCGTCACCACCACCCTGGGCGGCCCGGCCGCCGCGCTCGGGCTGATCGAGGGCATCTCCGAGGGCCTGGCCGGCACCGGCCGGTTCGTCGGTGGCGCCCTGGCCGACGACCCCGGCCGGCGCCGGGCGGTGGCGGTCGGCGGCTACACCACCACCGCAGTGCTCTCCTCGCTGATCGGGGTCACCGGCAACGTGGTGCAGGCCGGGGTGCTGCGCGGCGCGGCCTGGGCCGCCCGCGGACTGCGGGTGCCCTCGCGCAACGCGCTGCTCGCCGACGTGGTGTTTCCGTCGGCCTACGGCCGCGCCTACGGCTTCGAGCGCACCATGGACAACCTCGGCGCAATCGTCGGGCCGCTGCTCGCGCTCGGACTGGTGGCGCTGTTCAGCGTCCGCACCGCCATCCTGGTCTCGGTCGTGCCCGGGCTGATGGCCGCCGCCGCGATCGTGTTCGCGATCCGACAGGCCAAGCTGGCCCCGGTCCGGGAACGCCGCAAACTGCGCATCCAGCTGCGCCCGGTGCTGCGTGGGCAGCTCGGCCGGCTGCTCGGGGCGTCGCGGCGTTCGAGACCGGCAACCTCGCCGCGACCCTGCTGATCCTGCGCGCCGCCGAACTGCTCACCCCCGGGCGCGGGGTCCAGACCGCGATCGGGCTCGGGCTCTACACCGCCTACAACGTCGCCGCGACCGTGGTCTCGTTCCCCGCCGGGCACCTCTCCGACCGGCTCGGGCAGCGCGGGCCGCTGCTGGTCGTAGCCACCGGCGTCGTCGCGTTCCTGGTGTCCTACCTGGTGTTCGCGTTCACCCCGGCGGTGATCGTGGTGCTCGGGGTCGCGTTCGTGCTGGCCGGGATCGGGATCGGCTGCGCCGAAACCGCCCAGACCGCCGCCGTCGCAGCGCTGGCCCCCGAGACCATCCGCGGGTCGGCGTTCGGGCTGCTGGCCACCGTCCAAGCCGGCGGCAACGTCGCCGCCAGCGCCGTGGCCGGGCTGCTCTACACCTTCGTCAGCCCCACCGCCGCGTTCTGCTACGTCGCCGCGTGGATGGTCCTAGCCCTCATCGGACTGGCCGTCGCTGGCCTGCACCGACCCACCCCACAGCAGTAACCCCCGCCCACCGCGTCGGCTCGAACGCCCGGCTCGACACACCGAAACCGGCGACACAGGTTCCCTTGCCGCCCGGCTCCCGATCTGCCAATCTCGCCCTGCCCGAGTTGAGCACTTTCGATGAGCATCCTTGGGCACTTCCGCTAAGCGTCATCAGCACCCTGATCGCCCAGGCGCGCGCATCCAGACGGGCTCTGCCAGCGCAGCGCCGCGCCCGGCGGACAGATCTGGGGGTGGCGGCCATAGGGCAGGACGATGGTGGCGCCGGCGGCGTCCTGGTCGGTCTTGGAGGACCGGATCCGGTCGATCCCGGCCGGTTGCTCCTCGCGGCCCCCCGTGGGTAGATATAGCCGAGGTTGTCGCAGCTTGTAGACAGGGCTAATGTCGTTGTTCATGGTGACGTTGTCCCGGGCGGCGGAGGACTACCTCAAGACGATCTACTCGATGGCGACCAGGGGTGCGCCGGTGACCACCGGTGGGCTTGCCCACGAGTTGGGGGTGTCCTCGCCGTCGGTGACCGCGATGGTCAAGCGTCTTCGGGGCGAGGATTTCCTGGAGCGATCCGGTGATCGGTCGCTGCGGCTCAGCGAGCGGGGCGAGCGCGCCGCGGTGCGGGTGGTACGCCGGCACCGGCTGGTGGAGACCTTCCTGGCCGCGGTACTCGAGCTGGGGTGGGACGAGGTGCACGCCGAGGCCGAGTTGCTCGAGCATGCGTTGAGCGACCGGCTCGAGGACCGCATCGACGCCTACCTCGGGCACCCGACCCGGGATCCGCACGGCGATCCGATCCCGCCCCGTAGCGGGCATCACGAGGAGGCGTGGGGGGAGCCGCTGGCCGCCGCGCCGGCAGGCTGCGGGTTCCGTGTCGAACGGGTCTCCGACCGCGACGCTGCCGCGCTGCGCTACCTCGGTGGGCTCGGGGTGGTTCCCGGCGCGGTCCTCGAGGTGCAGGAGCAGGCCCCGTTCGGCGGGCCCCGCTGGATCCGGATCGGCGGCGAGCGCCATCCGCTGGGGGGGCCGCTGACCGCCCTGATCCACGGCCGGACCGTGGCCACCCCGACCGAGCCCTGATGTCTCCGCCGGGACAGACCCGCCCTGCGCCACCCCCAGGGGCCCGGGCGGGCAGCGCCCTACCCACCGGATCCCGCGGCCGTCTCCGCGGTGTCGCAGGCCCCACCCACCCGCCGGGCCGGCGCGACCCGAGCACCGCGACGCAGGTGAAGGGAGACCGATGACCCCGAGGTCACAGCGCGCGAGCGGTGCCCGCCGATGACGCCCCCGAGCAGCCGCGGCGGGGACGCGGCGCCACCGGCGGCGGGTGTCGGCGACGGGCCTTTCGGGCCGAGCCCGCTGCGCCGGCTGCGCGGGCGGGGGCGGGTGCGGGGGGTGACCGCGCTGCTGGGGCCCGCGTTCGTCGCGGCGGTGGCCTACATCGACCCGGGCAACTTCGCCACCAACTTCGCCGCGGGCGCCCAGTTCGGCTACATGCTGGCCTGGGTGATCGTGGTGGCCAACCTGATGGCCATGCTCGTCCAGTACCTCTCGGCGAAGCTCGGGGTGGCGACCGAGAAGAACCTGCCCGAGCTGTGCCGTGCCCACCTGGGCCGACGCTGGTCACTGGGACTATGGGTCCAGGCCGAGCTGGTCGCCATGGCCACCGACCTGGCCGAGTTCGTCGGCGCCGCGATCGCGCTGAATCTCCTGTTCGGCGTGCCGCTGTTCGCCGCCGGTCTGATCACCGCGGTAGTGGCGTTCGGCATCCTCGCCCTCGAGCAGCGCGGCTTCCGCAAATTCGAGCTGGCCATCATCGCGCTGCTGTTCATCGTGCTGCTCGGGTTCCTCTACGACTTCGTCGAGGTGGGTCCCACCGCCGGCGACGCGGTCAGCGGGCTGGTCCCACAACTGCAGGGCACCAGCAGTGTGCTGCTGGCCGTCGGGATCATCGGGGCCACCGTGATGCCCCACGTCATCTACCTGCACTCCGCGCTGACCCAACGCCGTGTCCCGCTGCGCGACGACACCGAGAAGCGCGAGATGCTGCGCTTCCAGCGCCTGGACGTGATCGTCGCCATGACCCTGGCCGGGTTGATCAACCTGAGCATGCTCTTCGTCGCCGCGGCCCTGTTCAACAAAACCGGCCACACCGACGTCGACTCCATCGAGGCGGCCCACGCCGGGCTCGGCCAGCTCGTGGGCGGCGGCGCCGCGCTGGCGTTCGTGTTCGCGCTGCTGGCCTCCGGGCTCTCCTCCTCGAGCGTGGGGACCTACGCCGGGCAGGTGGTGATGCAGGGCTTCATCCGCCGCCGCATCCCCATCTACCTGCGGCGGGCCGCGACGATGGCCCCGTCACTGGTGGTACTCGGCGTGGGCCTGTCCCCAACCGGGACGCTGGTGCTCTCCCAGGTCGCGCTGTCCTTCGGTATCCCGTTCGCGCTCGTGCCGATGCTCCTGCTCACCCGCCGCGCCGACGTCATGGGCGCGTTGGTGAACAACACCCTGACCACCTGGGCCGCCGCGACGATCGCGGCCGTCATCATCTCGCTCAACGTCTTCCTGCTCTACGAAACCTTCCTCGGATAAGGCAGGCGAGACACCGAGCGACGCGCCCTCCGCTACCGGCCGGCCAGCGACGGTTCTGTTGCGCGCCTGGCCCTGCGCTGCCCAGCGCGCGGAGCTTCTATCCTGCCCGCGAGCCGGCACCAGCTCCTTTCCCCGCCCGGAGCCCGCACCGACGTCCTGACCCTCTGATCGGTGACGAGAGGACACACCCTGTGGCTGCCCAACACGTCCGACACCAGACCTCGGCGACCGGCCGCGGCCCGGCCAGCGCCGAGGTCGCGAACCCTTACTCGGTGACGCCCAAAGTCGCCGTGGCGACGTTGGGAGGTTGTCCCGGGTCTCGTGGACGCTTGCGGCGGCTGCTGCCAGACCGACCGCGGCCTGCCGTGCTATCCGAGTGCCCATCGAGACCGGTACCCGCCACGCCGGCCCGCCCACGATCAACATCCGGGCCCTCAACCCCCAAACAGCTTGATCAACTTAAGCTACGTGGCATTGAGGCTGTGCCCGCCCCACCAGTGGGCGTCGTCGTTGCTGCCTGGCAGGCTCTGACTGTTTCGCCCACCACACCGCTGAACGAGCCGAGCACCGTGGAGTCAGCTCGCAAGGCCGAGGTTGATGATCCGGAAGCTCATGGCCAGGGTGCTGACGTCGAACAATCCGGCCAACCGTGCGGCCGCTCGGTCCGGGTCTCTGCCCTCGGAGGCCGGGAGCTCACTGACGCTTTGACGGACGAGCCGTTCGGGCATGAGCAGGGCGGCGGCGAAGGCGTTGGCTTGGATTTCTTCGCGGTCGGTCGCCATGGCCGAGACCGAGTCGCGGCGGTTGACCCGCATGGGCCGATCGAAGATGAGCAGGCGTCCGGGGTGCAGCGCCCAATGCCCGAGTTCGTGGGCGACGGTGAAGCGTTGCCGCACGGTGGCGTGGGGGTGGTGTTGACGCCGCCTGATGTCGGCCTGTGACGAGGATCGGTACAGGATCCTGAGCGGGCCGGGCCGGTCATGGGTTGATGCGTAGCGGGCGGAGCCCTGCGGTGGGTGGGTGGATGGTGCTGCGGTATCGGCCGTCGAGGTTGATGGTGGGGTGGCCGAGCGGGGAGAGACGGGCGACGTCGGCGGGGTCGAGATCGTGCCCGGCCGCTTCGAGGTGATCGAGCGCGGCCTGGGTGTAGACGGTCTGCCACAGCACGATGATGTTGACCATGAGACCGAGTGTGTCGAGCTGGTTCTCCTGCCCGACTTGGTAATGTTTGCGCAGGTGACCGCGCTGGCCGTGGAACACGTCGCGGGCCAGGCTGTTGCGGGTTTCGCCTCGGTTGAGCATCCGGTGGATCGCTCGGCGATAGGCCGGGTCGTGGCAGTACTCGAGCACGTGCAGGGTCTTGATCACCCGGCCGAGCTCGGCGAGGGCGTGGGCGAGACTGGAGGGGTTGGGGCCGCGCTGCAGGGTCCGCAGCATCGCCGACGCGGTCACGGTGCCCGCGCGCAGCGACGCGGCCAGGCGACAGATCCCGTCCCAGTTCCCGGCGATGAGGCGGGTGTTGATGCGGTGGCGGGCGAGTCCGTCCAGCGGCCCGTAACCCGCGTGCGGGTCGATGCGCCAGAGCCGCTGGTCGGGGAGGTCGGCCAGGCGGGGCGCCCATCGGTAGCCCAGGGTCCAGGCGAGCGCGAACACGATCTCGGAGGCGCCGGCGGTGTCGGTGGAGACCGTCTTCGGCGCGATGGTGGTCGGGTTGGCCAGCAGCCCGTCGAGGGCGTGCAGGCTGTCGCGTTGGGTGCCGGGGATCAGGGTCTGGGCGAACACGGCGTGGGTGTCGGCCATCCAGGAGTAGAGGGTGGAGCCGCGTTGGCGCCCGAAGTAGCGCGGGTTGTAGGCGGCGTGGATGGTCGAGACGGGGATCACGAAGCGCATCCCGTCCGCGGAGGCCATCTCCCCGCCGCCCCAGGCCTGGGCCAGCGATAGCCGGGTGTGGTGGTCCACCAGCCGGGTGTTCGCGGCGGCGTGGGTGGCCGAGCGCAGGTAGTTGTGGGCCACCCAGTTCAGCCGCTCCCGCGTGAGGGGCGGGTGGTTCTCGTCCGTGACCGGGGTGAGCCCGACGTTGCAGCTCTCGGAGACCAGCAGCGCCGAGAGGCTCTCGGCCAGGCCCGGATCGCGGGCGCCGGTGCCGGTGCCGGTGCCGGCCATGTGGGTGTACTCGTCGAGGAACCGGTCCAGCCGTGCACCTCCAGAGGCAGGTCGGCGATCTCGACCTCGGGCAGCAGGCCCTCCACCGCGGACCGCAGCCGTACCAGGGAGGCGGGTTCGCCCTGGGCGTCGAGCGGGGTCTGCACGATCTCGTCGCGCCCGCCCCGCTGCTCGATCCGCAGGTCCGGGTTGCCGGCCAGCCCGGCGGCGGTGCGGTTCCACGCCTGGTCGAGGCTCGCGGCCAGCTCGTCGACCACGGTGGTGGCGTCGGGGTTGAGGGCCAGCTCGTCGCAGAGGGTGTCGCGCTGTTGTTCCCACACAGGTGGGGTGAGCAGCTCGGCCCGGGGGTCTCCCCAGCGGGTGCTGGTGGGGGCGTAGATGTCGCGGCGGCGCAGTCGGGTGCGCAGCGCGTCGAGCACGCAGCAGGCGTAGGCGGCGCGGTTGACGGTGTCGTCGTCGCGGTCGTGCACGTGCGGCGCCCAGGACGGGGTGACCACCTCGAGGTCAAGCTCCTCGGCCGGGCGGTGGGTGGTGCGCGGCTTGTCGCTCAGCCAGTCCCCGAGGGCGTGGTAGGCGGCCAGCACCGGGCGGGCGCTCTCGGTGGCCTGCAGGTCGAGCGCCTCGATCAGCCCGGGCAGGAACCGCCGGATCTGGGGGTAGGCGGCCACGAGGCGTTCGTGGAACGGGTCGGCCGGGGGGCGCATCAGGGCGGCCACGGTGCCCATCGCGACGTCGATCCCGGCCCGGTCGGCGCGCAGCCCGTCGAGCGTCCCGGGCAGCGCCGCCGGGTCGTCGAGACCCTCGAGCAGGGCCTGCATCCGGGTGTGCAGCTCGGCCACCGCCCGGTCGTAGTCGCGCAGCTCTCTGGTGCGGCGTTTCTGCCCGCGGTGGGTCGCGGCGCGTTGCAGGTCGCCGAACACGACGTCGAAGATGTCGATGACGGTCGTCGCGGGCGCTGCCGGAGAGCACGTGGGTGTAGGCCAGCAGGGTCGCGACCCGGCGTTCGGGGCAAGGGACGCGAGATCACTGAGGGCGACGTCGGTCCATATGAGCCTCCAGGCCTCGTCGGCCGACGGGGTGGTGGTGGCCAACGACCTCACCACCGACGGCGACGATCAGCGGTGGCCGCGGTTCTGCCCCGCCGCCGTCGCCGCCGGGTATGCGGCGATGATGTCGATGCCGCTGAGCACCGACGGTCGCCGGCGTGCGGTGCTCAAAACCTACCTCTACGCCCCCGGACCCCGGCGCGTTCGACACCGCCGCCCAAGCCACCGCCGGGCTGTTTGCCGCCCAGGCCGCGATCGCGCTCTACGGCGCCCGCCACGCCGAAGGTCTCGGCCAAGCCCTCAAGACCCGCGATGTCATCGGGCAGGCCAAGGGCATCCTGATGGAACGCTTCGGGGTCGACCCCGATGAGGCGTTCCAGATGTTGGTGCACTCCTCGCAGGACACCAACCTCAAGCTCACCGCCGTCGCCGAATGGGTCACCACCAGCCCGCTACGCACGGGGGGCCGCGGCGTCGGCGCGAAACGGGGCATCAGCGGGTAGCCCCGACGCACGGTCGGGGCCCTGCCTAGGCGAGGCACCGATCCAGGTCCCGCGGGTGCCCCCACGCAGCCCACGGGACCGCCCTTCCACGGGCCTGGACCGCGGCTTGCCGTGCCGGGCCGCGGACGCCCGCCCGGCGCCGATGCAGCCGGGTCGCTTCGATGCTCAGAGAGGCCTGACATGGCCACCGGTGAAACCGGATTCGACGACGTCACCTTCGACCTCGTCTCCGTGCAGTACCACGCGCTGAAGGCCGGGCACGACTACGGCCAGTACGTCCGCGACGCCGACAACGCCGGCCAGAGCGAGATCGCGGAGTTCTTCCGCCAGGTGATGAGCCAGGACGCTGAGCGGGCCCAGCAGTGCCACCGCTTCATCGCCCAGCTCACCAGCGGCTCCTCGAGCAGCTGAGCATGCAGCCCGGTCACCCCCGGGCAGGAGCCGACACGACGACGACCTCTTCCCCGCACCGTGAACACGACCGCGGGGAGGAGGCCGCCGTCCGTGGGCCCGGTTCAGGTGACCGGCACCGGCGCAGTCCCGCGGGCCTGTCCGCTGCGGATGACCTCGGCGCGGGGCGACAGATGATGTGGTGTCGGTCCAAAGCCCGGGCCCGCCCGCGTGCCCGTGCAGTCACACGCGGCCCTGCGAGCCGCTGAGTACGTGTCGGCAAAGTGGTCAGGCCCAGGATTTCCGACCGGGGCCAGGGGCGAGCCGTCGGGTCATGATTCCGATCATCGCCCACTTGACCCAGGCCTCGGCGTGCTCGGGGAGGCGCTCGTAGTCGCGGGCCAGCCGCCGGTGCGCGGTCAGCCACGACAACGTGCGCTCGACCACCCACCGCCGCGGCAGCACCGCGAAACCGCGCTGGCCCTCGGGCTTGCGCACGATCTCGAGCACGATCCGCGGGCGGGGCCAGGCCACCAGTCGCCCGGCGTAGCCGCCGGCGGCGAAGACCAGCACCACCGAGGGCATCGCGGTCGTGGCGCGGTCGAGCACGCGCCGGCCGCCGTCGCGGTCCTCCCACGCTGGCCGCGGTGACCAGCACGACCATCAGCAGCCCGAGGGTGTCGACCACGACGTACGCTTCCGCCCGTTGAGCTTCTTGCCCGCGTCGTCGCCGCGGCTACCAGCACCGACGGTGTCGGCGCCCTTGACCGACTGGGAGTCCACGCAGCCCGCCGAGGCCATCGGGTCTCGGTCATCGGCGTCGCGGACCGCGGCGCGCAGCCGGCCGTGGGTGCGGTCGACGGTGCCGTCGGCGTGCCAGGCGGCGACGTAGTCGTACCAGTGCCCCACCTCCCGGTCCCCCGCCCGGACGTCGACACCAATGACGGCGAAGAACTCCCCGTCCTCGTGGACGATGGCCCCCTCGGAGCGTCTCCAGAGGGAGACCGCGCTCGTCCTGCGGGGTGCACTGCACGGTGGGCGCGAACTCGACGACGTCGACCAGACCCGGTTCGGCTCGCAGGCTGAGCAGGGCGTGCAGGACGCCGTCGACGAGGGTGACCAGCAGGCACGCCAGACCCGTACCGACCGCGGCGAACATGGGCTGTGAGGACTGCGCCCAGGCCCACGGAGCTCACCAGCAGGGGCGGATCGCCGGCTCATCGGGCGACGCGGCCGCGTTCTCCTTCTACCCCACCAAGGTCCTCGGGACCTACCCCGCAGGCCGGACAACGGCACCGTCTCAGCGCGGACCTCGAGCTCGCTGCGCGCTGCCGTGACCGAGCTCAGGACGTCGACGGTGCTCCACAGCGCGTGACCGGTGCCGGTCAGCGAGCGCCGCAACGCTGCCCGGAAGCCCGAGCCCGAGTCGTCGAGGACGCTGCGCAGCGGCGCGCCGCGCAGCGGCAGACAGGACAGGGCAGTGCGCGCGTCCATCCCCACCACGTCGTCTACCGCCAGGGCCCGCAGGATCTCCGCTATAGCGAGCACCAGCGGAAGCCGTCGAGCACTTCCAGGTCGGCGCCGACCTCCACCACCATGTTGCGGTTCTGCTTGCGCAGGAACCACGAGCCCTGCTCCGACTGCCGGACGTCGACGACGACCTCGTGGCGCCGCCGGTCCCGGAACAGGTCGATGTACGGGACGCCGCGACCACCGTGGGCCGCGTTGTAGTTGCTTTTGGTGGCCTGGACGGTCGGCGAGAGCTGGCTGCCGTTCCGGTCGCCCGGCTCGACCTTCGCCTGCATCAGGAATCGCAGGACGCCGTCGACACGCGCGGCGAGGATGCCGAGGATTCCCACTTCCGGTTGCCGGATGATCGGCTGTTGCCATCGTGGAACGCCCGCTCCGGCGATGCTGACGTCGAGACCCTCGACGGAGAAGAACCGGCCACTGCGGTGGCGGATGACTCCACCGTCCGGATCCGCGCTCCAGCCATCGAGGTCGGCGAGGTCGGTCCGCTCCACCGTCATGCCCGCGGCCCGGTCCCGCTCGGCGAGCCAGGACCGCCGGTCCCGAGGCTGCCCGACCGCACGCCGCTGCTGCGCGCGATCTGCCGCGGGCACACCGCGCGCCGGGTTGGACGCCCAGCACCATCACCTTCACCGACTGGGACAAACCCGTCACCATCAGCGCGCCCCGGCCCGCGGGGAACTGAGCCGGCTGACGAGCGGCCCGCATTCCCGACACCGGATCATCTTGGACGATGCTCACCGAACTGCGGCCCACGGCGTCCGCCGCTGTGGCCGCGGCCCAGTTCTCGCCCTGGCCCCCCGGTGTTGGGACTTCCCGTGGCCAGGCACGCCTGCCCCTACCCCCCGACGCAGTGCCTGCCGCCCTGCTGCTCTGCCGCCGGTGCTGACCCGCCCTGACCATCGACCGATACGCGGCGGGGGTCGTGCACGAATCCTGACCGGTCGCCCACGCGGTGGGTGGCTCGGAGCCGGGCTCGGCGGCGCCTCGCCGCCGGGAGTCGAGCGGGAGGGACTGTCGATGGGAGTGCGTAGGCGCGCGGTGAGCCTGCACGGCGACGAACTCAGTTTCTGGGAGGTCGGCCCCGGCGATGCGGCCGGCAGGGCCGCGATCGTGAAGAACGCCGGCGTCGGAACCCGACCCGACTCGATCTTGCGCAGCGTCTCCACCGACATTCCCACCGCGGTGGCGACCGAGGTCATGCTGCGGTGACCACGGGCCGCTCGCAGCACCTCCCCAAGACGGCGACCGCGCTCGTGGTCCTCGGAAGTCAGCGGCACACGCACCATGACCGTGATACTAATACCGGTATAACTATCCCGATCGTGGAGGTGCTGTGATGATTGAGCTCAAGACCCCCGACGAGATCGACCGGATGCGCCTTGCCGGGCAGATCACCGCGCAAGCCCTCGAAGCCGTCCGCGTTGCCGCAGCGGTCGGGGTCCGACTTGATGAACTCGACACCGTTGGCGCCGACGTCATCACAGCCGCGGGCGCACAGCCGCTCTTCCTGGACTACTACCCGAGCTGGGCGCCCTCGCCCTATCCCGGTGTCGCCTGCATCAGCGTCAACGACGCCGTGGTGCACGGCATCCCCGGCTGCTACACCCTGGCCCCCGGCGACCTCGTCAGCGTCGACTGCGGCGCGCGCTACCGCGGCTGGAGCGGCGACGCCGCGATCAGCTTCAGCGTCGGGGAGCACCCCGACCCCGCGACCGCGCTCCGAGACAAGACGCTGATCGAAGCCACCCAAGCCGCACTCGACGCCGGCATCGCCGCCGCGCAGCCCGGCGGGAAGCTCGGCGACGTCGCGCACGCCATCGGTGACCTCGCTCGGCGCGCCGGCTTCGGGCTCATGGGAGACCACGGCGGACACGGCATCGGTCGAGAGATGCACGAAGCACCCCACGTTCCCAACGAGGGTCGCCCCGGTCGCGGCCTTCGCTTACGCCCCGGGCTCGTGCTCAACGCGCGACCATGGCCCTGAGGAGACGGCGAGCTGGCGGAGGTGGGTGTCATCTAACCGGTCCTTCGCCGCGTGTGACCGTGCCTGCCGCGACGGCTGCTTCGCGAGGCTGACCGGGTGGGCTAGAGGCCATGATCTTGGGGGTGACCTGACCCCCGCAGGCACCCGAAGTGCCCCAACCGCCACTCACGCGGCGATATGCCTCAACCCCGGTGGCAGGCGCGGAGCCCTGCCGAGCAGGCTTGTTGCCACTGCATCTGAGGCACTGCAGGTCAGCGCACCGTCTGTGCCTCGTCATACGACACTCAGGTCTAAACCATGATCACAAGCGGGCTGTGGCCGAGCCGGAACGCACGCTAACCAACCCGCGCGACCCTGCCGGAGCACCCGCTCTGATCTGACCTCGTCGAACCGGGCTTACTAAGGAGATTGAAAGTAGCTGGACTTCCGGTTCGAAATCTGGTTGAATAGCTCCCATGCGGGAAGATGATGGCCGCAAGCTCGACCACGCGACTCTGGGAGAACTCCG
>JAABUZ0100004039.1_pt1 | contig 20762 bp, 22 predicted proteins | sample 5562091 | NCBI WGS metagenome assembly JAABUZ01 (sample SAMN12813069, study PRJNA571459) | rock metagenome | isolation source: Antarctica rocks | place: Antarctica: Victoria Land, Linnaeus Terrace sud | collected 2015-12-21 | reverse complement strand
TGTCCTCCTCATCGAGCACGAAACCGTGCGCCAGCCCCTGGTAGAGGCGCGCCACACCGAGGGCGCTGACCTCATGGCCCAACGCGGCGAGCATGGCAGCGGCGGGGCCGCGCAACGCCTGTCCACCCACGATGGGGGAGACGGCCACAATCGGCGCGCCGGCCGTGTGCAAGAGATCACGCAGGCCGGGTACGGCCAGGATCGGGGCGACGCTGACGAAGGGATTGGACGGGCAGAGCACGATCGCCGTCGCTCCGGCGACCGCCGAGCGCGCCTCATCCGTCACGCGCGCCGCGTCGATGCCGGCGAACTCCAGTCCCAGCACGGGATCACCGTGGCGCCGCCGCACGAAGTAGTCCTGGAAGTCGAGCACCCCATCCGCCGTGCGCACACGAGTGGTCACGGGCTCGTCGCACATAGGGAGCAGGCGCGCGCGGACGCCCAGCGCGCGCGCCAACCCATCCATCACCGTGGTGAGCCGCGCGCCGCCGCGCAGCAACTCGGTGCGGCGAATGTGCGTAGCCATGTCACGGTCGCCGAGCCGGAACCAGGTGGGAACACCGTAGCGGCCCAGCAGGTCAAGCGTGGCGAACGTGTCACCCGCGATGCCCCAGCCCTGTACCGGGTCGGCCAGGCCGGAGAGGGTATAGAGCACGGTATCGAGGTCGGGGCAGACGCGCAGGCCATATAGGTCGAGGTCATCAGCGGTGTTGACGACGACGGACAGGTGGTCGGGCGGCAGGACCCCGTAGAGGCCCTCGGCCAGTTTGGCCCCGCCCACACCGCCGGCCAGGGCCACGACACGCATCACATCCATACCGTCAGTGTACCCGTTCACGATGCCTCGCCGCGTCCGTCAATCAAAACGCACGATGAGATCATCGAGCGGACGGCGGGGGCGGCGGTGCGGGTCGCGGGCGGCGTAGCCGATGGTGAGCAGGGCGTGCGGGACGAGCGCGTTGTCCAGGTCGAGCGCCGCGCGCACGGTCGCTGGGCAGAACAGCGGCGCGCACATCCAACCGCCATCGAGGCCGCGCGCGAAGGCCGCGAGCAGCAGGGTCTGTAGGGCCGCGCCCAGGCTCTGGATAGCCATGATCTCTTCGGCGCGCCCGCGCTCCTCGTCGGGGTAGCGATCCAGGTCGCCCAGGTACAGGCAGGCCAGCACGAGGGCCGGCGCGTCGATGATGCGCCGGCGCGACTTGTCCAAACGCGTCGCGACAACCGCCGCCGGCTGGCCGTCGAACGCCAGTTGCCGCTCCCAGTCCGCCCCCATCGCGTCGGCCAGGCGCCGCTTCGGCGCGGCCCGCGTGAGCACGACGAAGCGCCACGGCTGCCGCCCGTGCGGCGACGGCGCCCAGCACGCCGCCTCCAGCAGTTCTTCCAGTAGCGCGCGCGGGACGGGGCGCCCGTCGTAGGCGCGCACCGAGCGCCGCCCGCGCGCCAGCGCCAGGATGTCCCCTCCACGGCCCGATTGCGTCACATCGCCCACGGACGGTACAGTGGCAGGGTCTGTGAAAAGTCCAGTGGGACCCGCCGACTTTTCACACGCCAGGGGTCCAGTGGACGTGTCGGACGGAATAGTCATGACGGCGTCGTCGCCGGCTGTGGCGTGCCAGTGGGGCGCGCTTTCTCACCGGGGCGTAGCGCCGGGATGACGTGCGTGCCGTAGGCGCGGATGAATTCCTCCTGGTTGCGCCCGACATTATGGACGTAGATCTCGTCGAAGCCGAGGTCGGTGTAGTGCTGCAGGCGCGCGCGGTGCTCTTCGAGGTCGGGGGAGATCAGCACGCGGTCGCGGAAGTGCTCCGGGCGCACCAGGCTGGACATGGCCGCGAAGTCCTCGGGGTTGCGGATATCGGCCTTGGGGAAGGCCATGCCCCCGTTGGGCCACTCGCGCACGGCGTTTTCGGTCGCCTCCTCCAGCGTCTCGGCCCAGGAAACGTGTAGCTGGATCAGGCGCGGCATCGTGGACGCGTCCTTGCCCGCCTCTCGCGCCCCCTTCTCGAAACGCGCCAGCAGCCCGGCGATCTTCTCGTCGGCCGCGCCGACCATGATGATGCCGTCGCAGGTCGCGCCGGTCCGCTCACTCTGGATCGGGCCGGATGTCGCTACGTAGATGGGGGGAGGAGTCTCGGGCAGGGTGTACAGCTTCGCGCTCTCCAGCGTCCAGTGCTGGCCCCGATATTTGACGACCTTACCCGAGAAGAGCCGCTTGATAACCTCGATGCCCTCGTTCAACGTCTCCAACCGCGCGGGGCCCTCGGGCCAATACGCGCCGGTGATATGCTCGTTGAGCGCCTCGCCGGCTCCGAGCCCGAGCCAGAAGCGGCCGGGGAACATCTGCTCAAGCGTGGCCGCCGCCTGCGCGATGACCGCCGGGTGGTAGCGCGGGCCGGGTGGCGTGACACCTGTCCCGAAGCGCAGCCCCGTTGTCGCCCCAAGTGCGCCGAGCCACGACCAGACGAAGCCGCTCTGTCCCTGGCGCGGGGTCCAGGGGTGGAAGTGGTCGGAGGCCATCACCGACGTAAAGCCAGATCGCTCCGCCAATTGGCAATAGCGCAACAGGTCACTCGGCGCGAACTGCTCGAACATCGCGGCGTACCCAATCGTCGGCATAGTATCCTCGTATCCTCTATGCGAAGCCGTTCGCGTCGACTTTGGCGCTGTCGATGCGCAGGCGGATCGTCTCGCGCGTTTGTTTGGCAAAAGACGAGGCGGCCATCTCCTCGCCGCGCTCCCGGCCATGGTAGCGCACGGCCAGACGCTTGATGTCGGCCTGGGCCGCCTGCTGGTCCTCCGACTGCAGTGTGCACGCGCCCACGATCGTCACGTAGCGGTAGCCGTCCTCGACGCAGAACGAGGCGCGTGGGTCGCGGGTCAGGTTGCGGTCTTTGACCCGCCCCTTCGCCGTGTTCATCAGGATCGTATCGCCCTGCACCTCGTACCACAGCACGGTCTGATGCGGCGTGCCATCATCGTTGATATCGGCGAACACGCAGAAGCGGGGCTCCTCCAGAAACGCGCGAACGGCCGGGGACAATTGCGCCATCCCATCCTCCCATTCATCTATTCACTGACCGGGGCTAGCCCGCAGGTACATCTTAAAATAGTGGGGCGCGACCTGCGACTGAAGTCGCATGGCAAACGACGGACACTGAAGTGTCTCTACGCGCGGCGCTCCCCGCGACTTTAGTCGCCGTTGTCTGCCATGTGACTTCAGTCGCAGGCTCCCTCGCGCTCGATTCCACTATTTCGAGGCGCGCCCCCAGCCTACGCCATCTATACTCAGGATAGCATTAGGAACAGGTCCTCGACGGTAGGCATGCTATCATAGGACTATATACGCCACAGGGGATGAGGCCAACCCATAGCCGTGGGGAGGGGTAGATGGATAGCGAGGAGGCGCGCCGGTTCGTGCGCGAGAACCACCGCGCGGTGCTGGCGACGCGGCGCGCCGACGGCCGGCCGCAGATGAGCCCGGTCGTCGCGGCGGTCGACAGCGCCGGGAAGGTCGTCATCAGCACGCGCGAAACGGCGATCAAGACGCGCAACCTGCGCCACGACCCGCACGCGTCGCTCTGCGTGATGAACGACGGATTCTTCGGTCCGTGGGTGCAGATCGACGGCGCGGCGGAGATCGTGCCACTGCCGGAGGCTATGGAGGGGCTCGTCGACTACTACCGCGCGGTGGCGGGCGAGCACTCTGATTGGGACGACTACCGGCGGTCCATGGAGCAAGAGCGGCGCGTGCTGCTGCGCATCACGGTCGAGCGCGCCGGTCCCGATCACAGCGGGTAGCCACGGAACGCGGCCACTCAACCTATCTGATCGTACGCGTTAACCTATTCTAGTCTAGCCGTATTCGTTTGTTACGTTTGCTAAGGAGGAGACACATGGCCGAGACCCTATCGCCCGGTTTCCAGAAGCTGCTGCGCGAGCCGGCCCACTGCCAGCTCGCGACGGTGATGCCCGACGGGTCGCCGCAGGTGACGCAGACGTGGGTGGACACGGACGGGCAATACATCCTGATCAACACCGCGGATGGCCGCCAGAAGGTGCGCAACGTGCGGCGTGACCCGCGCGTCGCCGTGAACGTCGTCGATCCGGGCAATGCGTTCCGCTTGGCCAGCGTGCGCGGACGTGTCGTCGAGGTGACGACCGAGGGCGCCGACGCGCACATCGACCGGCTGGCGCAGCGGTATCTAGGGCAAGAAACATATCCGCTCCGCACTCCCAGTGAGCAGCGTGTAATCCTCAAGATTGAGCCAGCGAAGATCAACGCGTCGGGACTGGACGACTAGACGGCGACACAGGGGGACAGAACCCTGCCTGACGCAGCGCCCCGCCACCCGCGCTTCGGAGTGCAATTGCAGGCGCAGCGCGCCACCTGGCCCGACTACCAGGCCGCGGTGGGCGCGGTCGAGGATCTGGGCTTCGACGCGGTGTGGACCTTCGACCACATGCTGCCCTTCTCGGGGCCGGACGACGGGGCGTGCTTCGAGACCTGGACCACTCTGACGGCGATGGCCTGCCAGACGCGTCGCGTCCGCGTCGGCGCGCTGGTCAACGGGGTGCTCTACCGCGACCCGGCCACGCTTGCCAAGAGCGCGGCGATGGTTGACCTGATCAGCGGCGGCCGCCTCGAGTTCACGCTGGGGGCGGCCTGGGCCGAGCGCGAGTTCCGCGCCTACGGGTTGCCGTTCCCGCCGGCGGCCGAGCGGCTGGCGCGCCTCGATGAGGCGCTCACGATCGTGAAGCTGCTGTGGACGCAGCCGCGTACGACCTACGAGGGGCGCTACTACACGGTCCACGACGCGCCGTGCGAGCCCAAGCCGCTGCAGCAGCCCCACCCGCCGATCATGGTCGGCGGCAACGGGCGCGGGACGCTGCGCATCGCGGCCAAGCACGCCGATGTGTGGAACGGCATAGGCTCGCCCGACGACTGCGCCGGCCACATCGCGCTCCTACGCGAGGCGTGCGCGGAGATCGGGCGCGATCCCAGCGAGATCGAGTTGACCGTGCATCCGCAAATGGCCATCGCGCGCACGCACGCCGAGGCGGAGGCGATGGCCACGGCGATCGCGCGGGGCCATGGGAAGAACCTGGAGGACGAACGCGAGGGCTGGCTGCTGGGCACGCCAGAGGAGGTTCGCGCGCAGGTGCGGCGCTACGCCGACATCGGCGTCACGCAGTGGATGATTGCCATGGGCGCGCCCTTCGACCTGGACGCGCTGCGGCTGTTCGCCGAGGAGGTGGCGCCGGTTTTCCGTTGAGCGGCGCATACGCAAAATATATATGCTATAGTTACCCTACTATGACATCTATGACCGTACACACACGACGCCTTGGGCGCGTCACCGCGATGCAAGTGCTCTACGAGATCGACGCTGTGGGCAGCGACCCATCCGTCAGCATCGACGGGCTGATCGAGGAGTACGAGGCGTCGAACGAGGTCAAGACGTTCGCGTCAACCCTCGTCCAGGGGGTCCTGAGGCGCCTCCCTGAGATTGACGCGCTCATCGAGGAGGCCGCGCCGCAGTGGCCGCTCGCGCAGGTCGCGGGGGTGGACAGGGCGGTGTTGCGCCTAGCTGTGTACGAGTTGCGCTTTGGCGAAGGCGTGCCCGTCAAGGTTGTCATCAACGAAGCTATCGAGATCGCCAAGGAGTACGGCGGCGAAGGCTCGGGCCGCTTCGTCAACGGCGTGCTCGGCGCTATCGCGAGTCGGAAGTCGTGAGTCGTGAGTTGCCAGGAGGTTGTTCGGGAGCGCAAGGGTCGTTCATCATACGTCAACCGCAACGTAACGCGCCATTCTTTATTCTGGCGACTTCCGACTCACGACTTCCGACTCACACATGGTATACTCCACCCTGATACTCGCACAGACACAGGAAACGTTCAGTAAGGGAGAATAAGGACAGTGGCAGACGCGGACACAATCGAGCAGCGCATTAGGCCGTTGATCGCCGAGCAACTCGGCGTGGAAGAGAACAAGGTGATCCGTAGCGCGAGTTTCGTGGACGACCTCAACGCCGACTCGCTGGACCTGGTTGAGATGATTATGTCGCTCGAGGAGGAGTTCAAGATCGAGATTCCCGATGATGATGTCGAGAAGATCAGCACCGTCGGGGACGCCATCGACTACATCCAGGAGCACACCGAATAACCGCCTCCAGCACGGATACCTCCCCCAACACACCCGGAGCCCCTGTCTTGGTGGCCTGCCGTGACCTTATGTTCCGTAGCAAAGTCGAAGCGACGCTACGGCATATGCGGCTGGCGCCGCTAATCCTGCGTCCCTCCGATGATCCCGCCGCCGTCCTCGCGGCGGGACAGCCCTTCCTCATCATCGTCGACCTTAGCCTGGCGGTGGAGCGCTGGCGCGCGATCGTCGCCGCAGCCCACGGCGCCTCTTCACCCGTGCCGGTCCTCGCATTTGGCCCCCATGTCGACCACGACACACATGCCGCGGCGCGCGCCGCCGGTTGTGATCTCGTCGTCGCTAATTCTCGCCTTGCCCGCGAGTTACCGCAGTTGGTGGAGCGCTTACTGGGACGAGTGACTAGTGATTAGCTGACCAGGCCTTTAGGCGCCGCTCCATCCATATCTTGCTAGTAGGAGGAACATTCAGCCCAATGCGCCACTCCTATCCACGATTCCGTGCGGCCCGCGCGCTCCTGGCCTGCGCCGCTCTGGCCGCTCTGGCCGCTGTGTCCGCCCATCCCGCTCACGCGTCCGTACGGCCCCACCTCTACTCAGTGTCAGTTGACCCACCGGCCGTCACCGCGCAACTCGCCGGTGAGATGCTGCGGCTCCTCAACGAGGATCGGGTGTCAGCGGGGCGCGCCCCGCTGACGCTGGACCCACGCCTGGCGACGCTCGCGGCGAACCACAGTCGCGATATGGCCGTGCGGCGCTACTTCGCCCACATCGCGCCGGGGGACAGCGATGCGTTCGACCGCTTTGCGCGCGCCGGTATACGGTTCGACGCCGCCGCGGAAAACATCGGACGTATAGACAACCGTCCGCTGGAGGTGGAAGTCGCCGCACTAAACGCGGCGATGATGGCCGAGCCGCTCGACGGAGCCTCACACCACGACAACATCGTGGATACGCGGCTGCATCGTGTCGGCATCGGCCTATGCATCGGAGCGGACGACTCAATGTATCTTACTGAGGACTTCACGAATTAGTCGATGGTCGATGGTCGATGGTCGATGGTCGATAGTAGGATAGTACGCCTGGCAAGCGCATCCAGTGGACAAATGGTTGGCCAAACGCCAACTCGTCGCAAACACTTCACCATCGACTATCGACTATCGACTATCGACTATCGACTATCGACTATCGACTATCGACTATCGACTATCGACCATCGACCATCGCCCATCGCCCATCGCCCATCGACTATCGCACCGTGATAAACGATTGCGTCTGCGTCTCTCGCGCACCGTAGGCGCGCGACACGACGACGACGTTGCGGAACGGCGCGATCAGCGGCTCGGCGTCCTGCTGGTACATTGTGATCGCCGATGCGCCTACCGCTTTGCTGATTTGTGGATAGGCGAGCAGCTTATCGACCAGCGCGAGCAGGCGCGAGACGCTGGTGTAGTTGACGTAGGTGGGCGCCCCTGTGCCGGGCACGTTGGCCAGCGCCGCCTGGTAGTCGGGGCTGGCGGCCAGCGGTTTAGACGAGGCGCGCACATCCGCCGCCAGGTTGCTGGAGATCACCAGGAACGTATGCCCGGCGGCGCGGCGGAAGGTGTAGCCGAACGACGGCAGCGCCGTCACGACGTGGCCCGTGCTGCCGTCGGGCAAAGTCACCGGACTGAAGAGCGCGCCACTCGCCGCCCCGCTTCCACCAGCAGCATGCGTGAGAGCGCCGACGATGTTGTTCACCGATGCTTGGGCCGACGCCTGATCGGATACTTCGGTCGCCAGTTCGAGTGATCCCGGCAACTGTGGGATAGAACCCAGGCTTAAGTTGCTACCGTTGTTCGACGACGCGGCCAACCCCGCGGTGAGCAGCGGGCTTGACTCATTGTTGATGTCCACCACGACCTCGCGGCTGATCAGCGGCAGCACGTCGCGTCCGATGTCGATGCCCGTCTGGGCTTTGGCCTGAGCCAGCGTCCCCGCCGGCAGCACGCCCGACGCCTGAAGCAGTCCGGCCAGGTTAGCCAGTGACACGTAGACGATGGCGCTGTCTCCGACCAGGTTAGCGCCCGCGTTAGGGGTTGTGTAGAGCGGCGACGTGCACGGAATCGCCGACGAGACGACCGAGATACCCGTCGGGTAGGCTGTGACGCCGACGGCGTAGGGCCGCTGTAGGGCGCGCAGGGCGGCTAACCCCGCCGTCATACCAGGCATAGTACCGGGCGCGGCGCTCCGTGCGGCTTGCGCGGCGCGCCAGTAAATGCCGGCCTACGTAGAGTGTCATGGTGCGGAAAGCGGGGATCTGAGCTAGAGTCGTGTTGAAGTCCGCGTCCGTGGACAGCGACGGGGCATGGAAAGTCCCCGCGTCGATCACGCTACGCACACCCGCCATGTCGCCCGCCACCACGCCGTCGCCCGCGACGATCGCGCCGTAGCCGCTACCGCCGCCACTGAAGGTGACGCGATAGATCGACGTCCCGCGATACGACGTGCTGGGCGAGAAGGTAGCCAGACCCGCGAGGGGATTGCCACCGTTCATGTAACTGGAGGGACGGAGCTGCGCGATGACGGCGGCCTGAGGCGGCGCGGAGGCGTTGGTCGGGAGCGTCGCGAAAACACCGACCCGATCGGTGAAGGATGCGAGCACAGAAGTGAACTGCCCCATTGCCTGCGACCCCATCATCATCCGCAGGCGATGCAGGGCGGCGGACGTGCCAGGATGGCTCTGATAGGTCCGCACAAGGGCGTTGAGGTCGTCGCCCAGCGCGCCGGTGCGATTCAACTCAGCGTAGACATCGGCCGAGGCCGGGACCAGGGACGCGGGCGGGGCGGCGCCAAACGCGCCGCCCCGCAGGCCCGCGGCCAGGATATTGGACGGGAAACCGGTGATAACGAGCGCGATCAACGCGGGGAAAGCCAACTTACGCTTCAGCATACGGTCGTCTCTCTCTTCTCCATACTGGATTTGGCGATAATGGATTTGGCGCAAAAAAGTTTGCCCGGACGCGGCTGCCGCAAAAGCCCCCTCTCTTCGTCACTGCTCCGTACCAACCACTCATCGTGCTCGCTGGCGCTTACGCGCGTTCTATGGAGCCGCCGCCCGCGTCCATAGTATCCAACGTTGGTCGCCGAAATGCAAAAATAACAGGGGATGCGCACCTTAAACGCTCCGTAGCGCCATCCTACTCAATGTGTGACGGACGGTAGTCGCCGCCACGAGCCGCGGCGCGGGAAGCGACGCGCCGCCCCCGCACCTCCAGGGCCACGGCGCCGGCGGCCGCCAGCACGGCCACGACCGCGAAGGCGATGACTTTATCGCCCTTATAAAGCTTCAGATCGATCAGCCCCAGCACGATGCACAGTCCGTAGAACAGCAGGACGACGGCGCGGCGTGAGAGACCGAGTTCGAGCATGCGGTGATAGATATGGTGCTTGTCACCGCTGGCGAAGGAGCGACGGCCCAGCAGACGCCGCACAATGGCCCACGCCACATCGATGATGGGCACGATCAAGATGAGCAAAGCCGTGCCGATACGCGGAGCCGTGCCAAACAACGACAGCGCGCCAAGGGTAAAGCCGATGAACATGGCCCCCGAGTCACCCATGAAGATGCGCGCGGGCGCCCAATTGTACACCAGGAAGCCTAGGATAGCGCCGCACAGCATCAGGGGCAGAATCACATTCTGGTCCTGGTGCGACGGCAGGTAGAAATTCGACACGACGACTTCCCACAATCCGAGGAAGAGCGCGGCGATAGCCGTGACACCCCCGGCCAGCCCGTCGAGCCCGTCTAGAAAATTGACGGTGTTCATCATACCGACGATCCAGAAAATCGTAAACACTATGCCAATAATCGGTAGCACTGGCAGACTAGCGTGACCCGCGCCAATTTTCCCTAGCGGATTACTCACGCTGCTGATAATCGGGAAGTTGAGGCAGAGAGTCAGCACGACGACGCCTATTTGCCCCAGGAAATGCACGCGGGGCGGCAGCGTACGCAGTTCGTCCCAGATACCGAGCGCCGCCGCCAGCGCGCAGCCGATCAGCAGTCCGGTCAGCGCTGTATTGGGCGCCGTGTGTTTGGCGGCGTGAAGGTCGGTCCAGACGTGCCATACGCCCGCCGTGATGAGAAAAGCGACGGCGATAGCCGTCCCACCCATCAGCGGTGTCGGACGTAGGTGGATCTTATCACCGACAGGGCGATCAATCACGCCGAGACGGCGCGCCAACCGCATACTGACCGGCACGAATAGGACAGAGAGCGCGAACGCAACGCCCAACCCGATGAGCCCCGTATGCAGCCCCCGGTCCAATGAGCTTTGCGCTGCCTCATGCGTTACTAACAGCTGATAGCTGATGGCTGATAGCTGATAGCTCATCTACCCCGCGCCGACCTCATAGTAGCGCACGCCGTCGGGGAAGCGGCGGTCACGCCAGGCCCCAAAGTTGTCGACGATCACGGCGTTGGGGGCCACATGGCGCTCGATGTCATCCTGCACATAGGGCGTGTGCGCGGTGACGAGCACGATGGCGTCGTAGTCCTTGAGGTCGTCGGGGAAGGCCAGCGGCTCGACCCCCGCGAGGTCGCGGATCTCCGTGTCGCTGTAGTAGGGGTCGTGCAGGCGCACCTCGCGGCCATCGTGGCGCAGCGTGCGCAGCACGCTAAAGGCCGGCGAGAGCTTCTCCATGCGCGCATCAGGCGTGTAGGCCAGGCCCAGCACGGCGACGCGCTCACGCCCATCGAGCATCCGCGCCAGCGTCGTGGTGTACAGCCGCTCAAAGTAGCCCGCGTTGAAGTCGACCGTCTGCTCGATCAGCGGCATAGCGCCCGCACCGGCCTCGGTCACGAGGTATTGTGGGGCCAGCGGGATGCAATGGCCGCCGATGCCGAGCGAAGGGTGATAGTAGGGGATGTTCCACTTGGAGGACGCCAGCGCCAGCACATGCGCGGTGTCGTAGCGCGGCAGGCCCACGGCAAGGGCGTTGGCGAACGAGATGCCGTGGTAGCGCAGCGCGTTCTCCACCACCTTGGTCAGCGCGGCGTGGTGGGCGTCTTTAGCCGGTTTGATCGTCTGGCACACCAGCGAGTAGAACGCGGCCATCAGCGCGGTCGCCTCCGGCGTGGTCCCGCCGACGACGCGCGGCAGCGTGCGCAGGGTATGCTCCTCGCCCGAGAACCAATCGCGACGCGGCGCGGCCCCGACGTAGACGTCGCGGTTGATCTCCAGCCCGTGTTGGGCAATAATCGGCAGCACGAACTCGTCGAGCCATGAGGGCACAATGGTGCTCTCGATGATGATCAGGCGCGGCCAGCGACTGGGCGCGCTCGCGCGGATAACCTCGCAGATGGACGGCAGCACGTTCTCCAACGCGGTCGAGGAGGGGTCACGCCCATGGTCGGTCGGCACGCAGACCAGGTGGACGCCGATATTCTGATCGATCATGTCACGCCAGTCCGTCGAGGCGCGGATACGCAGGGGGGCCATCGCGGTATCGGGAGTCGCCGCGGCCGGGGCCGGATGCGTCACAGCCGTAGAGAGGAAGCGCCCAGCCTCGATATCGCGTACGCGCGCCGCCGAGAGATCGTACCCGGCGCAGCGCACGCCGGCTACGGCGAGGTGAAAGAGCGCGCTGGCTCCAATATGGCCGCAGCCCCACACTCCGGCGCCGACATCCCCGCTCCGTACCGCCGCCAGAAACTCACGCGTCGCGCTCGCCACCCACACCTCCCCAATCGTAGGGGCGTATCGCCATACGCCCGCCAGCAGTCAGCCTCTCCTGGGCCAACATCTCTACATTGCATGGTACTGCACGGCTGGGTATACCGCACCGCGCGTGAAAAAGTGGCGCGCGCCTGATACCATGCAAGTGTGTTCAAGAAAGTACTGATCGCCAACCGCGGCGAGATCGCCCTACGCATTATGCGCGCGTGCCATGAGTTGGGCGTACGCGCCGTCGTGGCGCACTCTGAGGAGGACCGCGACTCGCTGCCCGTACGCCTGGCCGACGAGAGCTTTTGCATCGGGCCGGCCGCGACGGCTAAGAGCTACCTCAACATCCCCAATATCGTGACGGCCGCTCTCGTCACGGGGGCCGACGCCATCCATCCAGGCTACGGCTTCCTCTCCGAGAACATCTACTTCGCTGAGATCTGCGAGAAGTGCCATGTGCGCTTCATCGGGCCGCGCCCTGAGGTTATCGCCGCGATGAGCGACAAGTCGGTCGCCCGCGAACGCATGGCCGAGGCCGGTCTCCCCGTCTTACCGGGCACGAACCGCCCGCTGCGTTCACTTGAAGAGGCGCAGGACCTAGCGCAGGAGATCGGTTATCCAGTCATCCTCAAAGCGTCGGCCGGCGGGGGCGGGCGCGGCATGCGCGTGGTGACGAGCGAAACCGAACTGGCGCAGGCGTTCCCCACCGCTCAGGCCGAGGCGCAGAGCGCCTTCGGCAGCAACCAGCTCTATCTCGAGAAGTATCTCGAGCGCTGTCGCCACATCGAAGTGCAGGTCATGGGCGACGCGCATGGCAACGTGATCCACCTGGGTGAGCGCGATTGCTCCTTGCAGCGCCGCCATCAGAAAATCGTCGAGGAAGGACCCTCACCCGCCCTGGGGCCCGAGGAGCGCGCGCGCCTCGGCGCGCTGGCGGTGCAAGGCACGCGCTCCATCGGCTACTCTAACGCCGGGACGCTCGAGTTCCTGCGCGATGAGTCCGGCGCCCTCTACTTCCTGGAGATGAACACGCGCATCCAGGTTGAGCACGGCGTCACCGAGACCATCACCGGCGTCGACCTCGTCAAAGAGCAGTTGCGCGTCGCCGCGGGCGAGCCGCTCAGCGTCCGGCAGGAGGACATCGTGTCGCGCGGGCACGCCATCGAGTGCCGCGTCAACGCCGAGGACCCCACCGCCGACTTCTCGCCGCGCTTTGGCGTGATCGACGCCTACGTGCCGCCGGGGGGACCAGGCATCCGCGTCGACTCGCACCTCTTTACTGGCTATCGTGTGCCCATCCACTACGATTCCCTGCTGGCCAAGATAATCGCCTGGGGCCGGGACCGCGACGAAGCGGTGGCGCGCATGGCCCGCGCGCTCGGCGAGTTCGTCATCGTCGGCGTCCCCACCACCATCCCTTTCCTGCAAGATGTCATGGCCGACCCTGTGTTCAGGGCGGGCGAGGTGTACACGGACTACCTGGAGAAAGTCGGACGTCGGACGTCGGACGTCGGAAGTATGCTGTAATGAGGCAACGCGTAGTAAGAGCAGGAGCAGCAGTCATGACGACTATTCAGAGCCGGAACGTACTAGCGTACGTTCTACTTCCGACTTCCGACTTCCGACTTCCGACTGCGAAGCGCGCATGGCCGCTGTAACCGGCTCGGTACGCATCGCGCCGGAAGTGCTGGCGACGATCGTCAACTTGACGGCGGTCGGAGTGCCTGGTGTCGTGGCGATGGGCGTGGTGCCGGGTCACGGCCTATTCTCGTGGCGCCATGACACCACGCGCGGCGTGCGCCTGACCGTGCGCCAAAATACGGTGAGCGTTGAACTCTACGTCGTCGTCGCACAGGGCATCAACATGGTCAGCGCCGGGACCGCCATCCAGGACGCCATCACCGCCGCTGTGCGGGACATGGTCGGCATGGAAGTCAAGGATGTCAACATCTATATCCAGAACATCGAGTGATGAATGACACACTTCCCCCCACTTGAACTGGTCGCATGTGGGTCAGGGGGGGCGCGCCCTGTCGTTCCAGGGCGTCCGGCGTGCGGGGATGTCGCCGACGTCCCGCCCCGCGACCGTGGGCGTGGCCTCCCGCGCCGGCCGGCCGATCAGCGCCACGTCCGTGCGCCCCACCATACGCGCGTAGGTCGGGTTGATGAACTCGAACAGATGGGACGGGCCGATAACACCGGCGTGCAAGCGCGCGACGGGCTGCGCCTGCTACACGGGAGAAGCGCCGCCGGCCCGACTAAGGGACGACCACGACGGCTGTGCCAACCGGCGCCCAGCCGGCCAACCAGGCGGCCATCGCCGCCGGCACGTTGACACAGCCATGCGTGCCCGTGAGGTCCTGCCCCGGACGCCCCTCCTCCGCGTTGCTCCCGGGCCCGAAGCGGTGGCGCCACGGAGCGTCGTGGATGAACAGACCGCGCTCGTCGAAGAGCAAAGCGTATTGTAGATGCACCGGCGCATAGTAGTCCGGAGAACTCGGCGGCCACGGGCTCACCATGTGGAACGGGTGATACGTCGCAAGCACATGGTAGATGCCCACGGGCGTCGGCAAGCGGCGATTGCCCGTGGTGACGAGCGTGCTGTCCACCGCCCGCGTCCTCTCGTAGGCCACCAGCCGCTGCTGGCGCAGGGAGACCACCACGCGCCGGCGCAACAGCATGATATCGGAGTAGTCGGCCACCGCCTGGCGGCCGAAGGGGTCGGTCGCCGTCAGCACAAGGCGGTAGGCGCCCTCCGGCAGCATCCGCCCCGCCCCATCGCGCCCATCCCAGCTCGCCGTCGCGCTTCCGCTTTGCAGGCCTCCGTCGATGGTCCGCACCACGACGCCGGTGTCTTGGGCGTGGACCTCCAGACGCATCCGCGCCACGCCGGCGAGGGTGAACGCCATTGGTTCGCCTTCCATGTCGGGGTCGAAGGCGACATGAGCGAAATGCACGGCGCGGAAGGCGACCGGCTGGCGATCGACCTGCAATGGATAGGTCGCCACGGCTCCCCAGACGCCGGCCCGATCGCGCGCCCGTACATGCGCATACCAGCGCCCGTCCGCCGGCAGGCGTATGCGCAGGCGCGTTTGCCTGACCAAAGGCCCACGACCGGGTATGCCATCGGGACGCCGGTCCACGCTGTAGGCGTAGCCGGCGATGCCGGCGGGATTGTGGGGACGCGGCCAGGTGATCGTGGCTAGCGCCGTAGTGTACCAGGCATGGGGATCGGGGTGCGTGGGCGACGTGAGCGTAGGAGCCAACGACGCGGGACGGGCGACCCGCGAGGCGAGGGCGTGAGGCGCCGCGAGGGAGCGCGACGAGGCCGCCGACCAGAGCCGGTTGGCCCCCAGGAACACGACAATCATCAGTCCCAGGAGGACCGCCGCATTGATGGCCTGCCGACGTCTGCGGACTCGTCGCCGCCGAGCGATAGCGCGCGGCCGATCCAGCGGGGCGCCGCTGCCCCGACTCGTGCTGACCACACGCGTGGAACGCTCCATCCTCGTCCTCAAGCTGCGCCGAATATTCGTGCTGTGACCCTGTTGAGCGGGCGCCTCCGGCGCATCACCGCCAGGCGCCATCTAACGCCAGTGTATGCCGGCGCACCCCGCCACGTCAACGTACGGCCTGAGTGGGGGCGCGCCCCACGATTGTGAGGGGGCCAGGCGCGTCCTCGCCCGCGCCGTCGGGGCGACGCGCGTGTTCCTTGACATCCCCACACTCCCTGCGACAATGGTCCTGGTAGGAGGACGCGCGTCCTCCGCAGGCGGGGGGCCGGGGGCGCGGCGCGGACGCACGGCGTTGCACGAGAAGTGGTCGGCGGGTTGAGCGCGGTGCACGGGCGCGCGGCCCGTGCGGGCGGCCCGTGCGGGCGGCCCGTGCGGCGCGCGTCTAGCGCCGCGGGCGCACGGATGGCCGCGTCTCACCATCGTGGGGCGCGCCCTCTGAGTGGCCTGAGTGGCCTGAGATGTGCTGAGAAGTGGATGACTGGAGGTATTCGATGTACCGGACACTCGGAGCGGTTGTGCTCGCCGCCACTTTCGCGGCCCTTCCCGCGGCGCCCGCCAGCGCTCACACTGCCTCACCATCTCAGCCCGCAGCCGCGGAGACACAGGTCTCAACCATTACCCTTCCCAACGGGAGCCGGCACACGCTCGTGACGCCCGCCGGCCTGCATGTCACGCTCTACGCCACGGGGCTGCCCTCCGCCCGCTTCATGGCGCTCGGCCCCCGCGGCGACGTCTTCGTCGGCAGTTGGTCCGCCGGCATGGTCTCCGTCCTGCTCAATCGCTCCGGCGGGACGCGCGCCACGCGCGTCGTCACCCTGCTGTCCGGGCTGACCGTGCCGCATGGCGTCGCCTACCACAACGGACGCCTCTACGTGGCCGAGGAAGGCCGCGTCACCAGCTACAGCTACGACCCTACAGCGGTGCGCCTCGGCGACGCGCGCACGGTCGTCTCCGGCCTCCCGACGGGCGGCCGCCACGTCACCCGCACGGTCGCCTTCGGCCCCGACGGAGCGCTCTACGTGTCGGTCGGCTCCTCGTGCAACGAGTGCGTCGACGCCTCCACCCGCGCCGTCATCATGCGCTACAGGGCCGACGGCACCGGCGGACAGGTCTACGCGCGCGGCCTGCGCAACGCCGTGGGGCTGGCCTGGCAGCCGGGGACGGGCCGCCTATGGGCGACGGACAACGGGGAGGACCGCCTGGGCGACAACATCCCGCCCGACGAGGTCGATATCATCCGCCAGGGCGGCAACTACGGCTGGCCCTATTGCTATGACGACGGCCGGGTCGATCCCACGGTGGCGTCCGCGGCCGGGTACTGCGCGGGCACGATTAACCCCACGGTCGCGTTGCCGGCCCACTCGGCGCCGCTCGGCCTCGCCTTTTATACGGGGCGGCTCCTGCCCGCGCCCTACCGAGGCGGCCTGGTGGTAGCCTATCACGGCTCGGCGTATCGGTCGCAACTGACGGGGTACAAGGTCGTGTACATCCCGGTGAGCGGGGCGCGGGCTGGATCACCACGGTCTGGGGCCGGCCGGTCGGCGTGCTTGTCGCCGCGGACGGCAGTCTATTGATCTCCGACGACGTGGCCGGCGTCGTCTATCGCGTGGCGTGAGCCCTGAAATAGTGGAATTGCGCGGGAGACGCCTGGGACTGCCTCCCCACTATTTCGAGGTGCGCCCAAACACATAAACGGGTATTGACATATCCCGCCCTTTTTGAGTATACATAAAGGGGCGTTTATGAAAGCGCCATTTATGCAATGGCGGTGGCGAAACGAGGCGAGCGATGCGAGATGAGAGATTGCGGCGCTTTTTGAAGGCGATGGGCGACAAGACCCGCTTCGATGTCGTTGAGGAACTGGGGCGAAACAGCGAGTGCTCCGTTACCGAACTGAGCCTCACGTTGGGGGTGACACAGCCGTTGATGTCGTGGCATGTACGTATGCTGCGCAGCGTCGGCGTCATCTCGACGCGCCGGCAAGGGCGCCAGGTGTTCTGTTCACTCAACCGCCAGAGCTTCGCCGCCTACCGCGACCGGCTCGACGCCCTGATCGCGGGACGAACCCCTGCCCCCGATATGTTGGAACCCCTGCCGGCGCAGCGGGCGCCCTTACCAAGTTGACAGTAGTCAGTAGTCCGTAGCCAGTCATTGGCCTTCTGACTACTGGCTACTGATTACTGACTACTATGGAGAAACAATGAGCAAAGTCAGAGTAGCGATTATCGGCGTCGGCAACTGCGCCTCGTCTCTCGTACAGGGTGTGCAGTATTACCAGAACGCCAAAGAGACGGATACGATCCCCGGCCTCATGCATGTCAACCTGGGCGGCTACCACATCCGGGATATCGAGTTCTCGGCCGCCTTCGACGTCGACGCCAACAAGGTCGGTAAGGACCTCTCCGAAGCGATCTTCACCAAGCCCAACAATACGGTCACTTTCTCCGAGGTCCCGCACCTCGGCGTGCCCGTCCACCGTGGCATGACGCACGACGGCCTCGGCAAGTATCTCTCGGAAATCATCACCAAGGCTCCTGGCCCCACGGCTAACATCGTGCAAATCCTCAAGGATACGCGCACCGATGTCGTGGTCAACTACCTGCCGGTCGGCAGTGAGATGGCGACCAAGTGGTACGTCGAGCAGATACTAGAGGCCGGCTGCGCGTTCGTCAACTGCATCCCCGTCTTTATTGGGCGCGAGGAGTACTGGGACCGCCGCTTCCGCGACAAGGGCCTGCCCATCGTCGGCGACGATATCAAGAGCCAGGTCGGCGCCACGATCGTGCACCGCATGCTCACGCGCCTGTTCCAGGAGCGCGGCGTTCAGGTGGAGCGCACCAGCCAACTCAACGTGGGCGGCAACACCGACTTCCTCAACATGCTTGAGCGTGAGCGCCTGGAGTCCAAGAAGATCTCCAAGACGAACAGCGTGACCAGCCAGCTCGACTACCCGCTGGAGCCCGAGAACGTGCACATCGGCCCGAGCGACTACGTGCCGTGGCTGACCGACCGCAAGTGGGCCTACATCCGCATGGAGGGCAAGACCTTTGGCGATGTGCCGCTCAACGCCGAACTCAAGCTCGAAGTGTGGGACTCGCCGAACTCGGCCGGTGTGGTCATCGACGCCGTGCGCTGCGCCAAGCTAGGGCGCGACCGCGGTATTGGCGGCACGCTCGAAGGGCCGGCGGCCTACTTCATGAAGTCGCCGCCGGTGCAACACCGCGACGAGGTGGCGCGCCAGATGGTCGAGGAGTTCATCGCGGGAAGCCCGGTCCCCGAGCTCGACATGCCGAAGGCCCCGGCGATGCCCGCGATGACCGCTCAGACGGACAAAGAAACCGAAACGATTATCACCAAGTAGCTGAATACTATTATGCTCTATCACGCCTTACGCCTCGCCTTCGCCCTCGCGCGCTACGTTTCTCCAGCGTGGCGCGGGCGCCTTGGCGCGCTCGGCGGCGAAGCGTTCTACTGGGGCTGGGCCGCCAAGCGCCGCAACACGGTGCGCAATATGGCGGTGGTGATGGGGCATGGTCAGGAGAAAAAAGATGACGGGCGGCGCGCTAGCGCCGCCGCCCGCGCCTCGCTGCGTAACTACGGCCGCTATGTGGCCGACTTCGTCAACCTGCCCAACGTGCCGCCGCACGAGATTATTGGCCGCTCGCACGTACAGGGATGGGAAAACGTCGACCAGGCGCTACAAGCGGGGAAGGGAGCGCTCTTCGTCACAGGACACTTCGGGCTATGGGACTACGCGTCGGCCGTCGTGGCCGACCACTACCCCGGCCGCGTCTACGTCGTGGCTGAGCCGTTCAGTTCGCCCAAGGTTGACGCCTTGATCCAGGGGCAACGCGCCGCGCAGGGCATTACGGTCATCCCCATGGCCAACGTGCGGGCGATGGTGCGCGCGCTCAAGGGCAACAACATCCTGTGCCTGCTCGTAGACCGGCCGGTCGAGGGCGACGGCGTGACGGTGGAGTTCTTCGGGCGCCCCGCGACGGTACCGACGGGTACGGTGACCCTGGCGGCGCTAACCGGCGCCGCCATCTTGCCCGCCTATTTCATGCGCTGCCCCGACGGCAGGTTCGAGGGAGGCATCCTGCCGCCCATTATTCCGCCCACGACGGGCGACCGCGCCGCCATCGTGCGGCAGCTGACGCAAGATATATTCACCGCTCTCGAAGCAATCATCCGGCGAAGTCCGACACATTGGTACATGTTCCGTGACATGTGGGGGGCGGCCCTCACCCCCCCACCCCCTCTCCCTGACGCGGGAGAGGGGGTGCCAGACGTGCGCTTCTCCCCCTCTCCCACGGTTAGGGAGAGGGGGCCGGGGGGTGAGGGAATATCCCTATGACGACCTACTACCTGCTGCGCGTGGGGTCGCTGGTCGGGCGCGTCGTGCCGGTCCGGTTGCTGTATGCCCTCGCGATCGTCCTGGCGCGTCTCGCCGCCCTGCCGCGCACGGCGCCGCGCACGGCCGTGCGCGCGAACATCGCGCGCGTCCTGCGCCAGCCAGCCGATAGCCTTGTCGTACGCCGCGCCGCCGCCGCCGCGTTCTGCTGCCAGGCCCTCAATTATGTCGACCTGGTGCGGCTCGACCGCTTGACGCGCGCGGACTACGAGGCCAACGTCGTGCATGGCGACCTCACACCGCTGACCGAGACGGTCGCGCGGGGCAAGGGCGTCATTATCGTGTCGGCGCACCTTGGGAATATGGACTACGTCGGGCAATGGCTCGGATTGAATGGCTACTCCGTTCACGTTCCGATGGAAGCGTTGAAGCCAGCCAAACTCTTCGCGCTGGTGCGCCGTCGCCGCGAGGCCACGGGCATGCGTATGTATCCAGTAGGGTCGGACGAGATGCGTCTGCTCACGGGCGCCTTGCGCGCGGGCGGCATCGTGGCTATCATCGCCGATCGCGCTACTAGCGGCGGCGGTGAGCTTGTGGAGTTCTTCGGCGCCCCCACTGCCCTACCCGTCGGACCGGCCCTCCTGGCGCTACGCACCGGCGCGCCAATCATCGCGTCGTTCGGGCGCCGCCTGCCGGACAATCGCCTCTATGTCTCCGTGGCCCCGCCGGTCTACTTACGACGCACGCGCGATCTGCGCGCCGACCTGCGCGAGGGTGTGCAAACAGTCGCGTGCCTGCTCGAAGACGGCATCAAGGCGACACCGGAACAATGGATCGTGTTCGAGCCGGTCTGGCCGCGCGACACAGCGGAAAAGGACGAAGCCGCATGAAAATAGCCTTGGTTTCGCCGTACGACTACGCCTATCCCGGCGGCGTGGGCCGCCATGTCGCCGCGTTGGCGGAGCAGTTCCGCGCGGTCGGGCACGACGTCGCCATCATCGTACCCGGATCGAGCGACAACGAGCCCGA
>JAABUZ0100004037.1_pt1 | contig 20764 bp, 19 predicted proteins | sample 5562091 | NCBI WGS metagenome assembly JAABUZ01 (sample SAMN12813069, study PRJNA571459) | rock metagenome | isolation source: Antarctica rocks | place: Antarctica: Victoria Land, Linnaeus Terrace sud | collected 2015-12-21 | reverse complement strand
GAGGACGCGCCGGCCTCGGCAGCGCCTCGCAGCCACCGAGCGATCTCTTCCCCCGCCGCGATGCCCGACGACGCCGTCACCGCCACGTGCCCGGCCGACCACCCGGCGGTTCCCAGCTCGCCGTGCCGGGGGTGGATACCGGCATCGGCGAGCTCGAGCAGGTCGGCGTCGAGCAGCGAGTCACCCGCCGCCAGCACCGTGGTGGCGCCGACCCGACGGGCCAGCTCGGCCGCGGCCGCGGCCTTGCTCAGGCCGGCGGGCAGGCAGTAGAGCTTGGAGCCCTGTAGGGAGGTGCGCCAGCCCAGGGCCTCGGCCCATCCCGCGACGTCGTCCAACCACGCCGCGGTGATCCGCCCGCGGTCGATCACGGCGTAGTGGAAGAGGTCCTCGGCGAGCCGGATCTCGCCGAGGGCACCGGGGCCGAGCGCGTCGCCGCGGCGTCGGAGGGCCTCGCCGATCTCCGTCCCGGGGGCCGCTCCCGCCACCGCCGCGCGCACCCGCGCCGCCCACGCCGGGTCGGGGTGCCCGTCGACGAGCAGGATCCCCCCGTTCGCGCAGAGCGCGTGGTCCGGACCGCTCCGGGGGCCGCGGGGCAGCCGCACGCGCCGGTACTGGGCGACGGTCCGCGTCGTCGTCGGTACCCAGACCGCCACCTCGTCCAGCGCCCGGAGATCGCGCGCCGCGGCCGGGGTCACGTACGAGGCCGGTGCGTCGCGGTAGGTCTCCACGCACTCCAGGCCGTCGACGGACTCCTGGCCCGACGAGCGGGCGGAGTAGATCAGGGTGCGGTCGAGGTCGGTGAAGACCGCCACCGTGCTCACCGGCGCCCACCGTCGATCACCCCGACGCAGACGTACGGCGACGGCACCCCGCCCACCTCGCGCGGCAGCTCCCGGATCGGCACGGCACGGTCGCGGCAGAGCATGCGCACGTGCTCGACGTCCTCCCCCCCATCACGGGCCATGAGCACGGTGTCGGGCGCACGGCGCAGGAGGACCCGCGTCGTCTCCCCCACCCCCGGCTTGAGCAGGTGCAGGTTCCCGACGCCGAGGTACTCGCCCAGGGCGCGGACGAACCGCATCCCGCGCCAGTCCGGCGGCTCCCCCGGCGGCCCCGCCGGTGGGACCGGGCCCGGGACACCGAACTCGGCGGTGACGGCGTCGAGGAACGCCGCGGAGACGTCGGACGCGGCGAGGTGGGCGTAGGACTGCGCGCCATGGTAGCCCCCGGGGGCGAGGAGGTCGGGACGCAGCACGGTGCGCGAGACCAGCCCCGACACCGTCGAGTTCAGACACGCCGAGGGGATGAGGTAGTCCTCGCGGGTCCCGCGGACGGTGGTGCAGTGGCCGGGGTCCGCGAGGACGGCGAGGGTGTCGTCGAACGCGACCCCGTACGACGCCCGGTACGCCGTGAGCGCGGCGGTGAGCTCGCGGGCGATCGCCCCCTTGCCCGTCCAGCCGTCGACGAACACGGCGTCGGAGGGGTCGTGCCACGCCGCGAGCGCGTCCAGCGCCGCCTCGTCTATCCCGCGGTCGCGGACGATGCTCACCGCGTAGTGCGCGAGCTCGACGCCGCGGACCGCCGCCGCCCAGCGGCGCATGAGGATGCCGACGGGGGTGCCGGCGCGGGCGAGCGAGACCAGCACCGGAGGCGTACCGGGTCGCCCGCGGGTGGCGAGCACATGGTCGGTGACGCGCCCGACGGCGGCGGCGAGGCGCGCCGCGGTCCGCGCGAGCGCGGCACGGAACAGCTGTTCGTAGGCGGCCGAGGGCCGGTACTCGATCGGGAGCGACTCCGCGTAGTGCGCGGTCCCGGCCCGGATCGCCTGCTCGCGCTCGGCGTTCGGCGCCTCCAACGGGACGCCGGAGAGGTCGGTGAGCAGCCAGCCCACCTCCTCGGGGCGGTAACTGCCGAACGCCGGCCCGCGCAGGGGCGGGCGCGGGACGGGGGGCTCGGTCACCGGGACGACGACCTCCACCACGGTCGCCGCCCGCTCGCGCAGGCGGGCGAGCAGGCCGTCGGGGGCGTGCAGCGCCGGCGTGCTCGCGGGCGCGTCCACGACGAGCACGATCGTGTCGTAGCCGGGGTCGACGGCCGACGGGCCGAGGTTGTAGGCGAACCGCGGCCCGCGCTCACGTCCACCGGCGTCGTGTGCGGGGAAGCGCACCGCGCTGCGGATCGCGTAGGCGGGGTCGTCGACGGGGAGGACCGGCGAGCGGGTCGTCGAGGAGAAGTCGACCGTCCCGACGCCCCGGTCGGCGAGGCCCTCGGCGAGGCGTAACGGCAGGTACATCAGCTCCTCGGTACCCAGCACGACGACGCGTCCGGGCGCGGGACCCACGGCGTCGACGATCCGGGCCACGAGCTCCGGCAGCAGCGCCTCGAGCGCCCGCCGATCGTGGCGGTTCAGGCCGTGGCGTCCGCCCTCGACGACGCCGTCCATCTCCGCGAGGCGCACCGGGGGCGGCGCGGCCGGAGCGGACCGATCGGAGGGAGCAGGCCCGGTGGCGGGCCGGTCGAGGGCCGCCACGAGACGACGCCCGCGGTCGAGCACGTCGTCGGGGACCGCGACGACGCCCCGGGCCAGCGCGACGACGTCGACGCGCACCCGGAGCTCCCGGGCGAGGGCCGCGAGCTCGTCCACCGCGGCGGGGTCGCGGACGTCGACCAGCGCGGCGACGAGGTAGCGGCCCCGCGGGGCGCGAGCGTGCAGGGCCCGGACGGTGGCTGCGGCCGTGCGGCCCGTGGAGAGCTCGTCGTCGACGAGGACCAGCGGGACGTCGGGCTCCAGGGCCGCCGGCTCGCGGGGCAGGAGCAGGTGATCGGCGGCGTGGCTGTGCTCCTCGACGAAACCGCCGAAGGAGCGGGCCGGGTCGCCGCGCCGGGTGGAGTGCAGGTAGTGCTCGGCGTCGAGTGCGTCGGCGACGACGTGACCCAGCCCGGTCGCGGTCTCGGCGAAGCCGAGCACGACGCACGGAGGCGGGAACACGGTCGGGGTGGACACGGTCGGGCTGGTGGCGGCGTCGCGCAGCACCGCGGCCGCCTCCCGGTCCCCGGCGAGAGCCCGGACGAGCCCGGGCACCGTCCGCGGCCCGACCTCCGGGACGGCCCCGTCGAGCACGGCCCGGACCCGTTGCCCGAGGAGCGCGCCCGCCGCCCGGACCAGGCGCGGGTCCGTCGGGACGTGCTTGCCCAGCACGCGGGAGACCAACAGGTGCGCACGACGGGGATTGCGGCGCACGGCCAGACCGACGAGATCGCGGGCGGCGAGGTCCCCGGACGGGGCCGCTCCCGCGCGCTCGGCGTCCGCGAGGTCGACGCCGAGCCGCGCGGCGACCCAGCCGCCGGTCCAGGGGGCCTCGACGGGAGTGCTCACCCCGGCAGGTCGCGGACGCCGCGGACCAGCTCGTCGGGCCCGACGCCTGGGCGGGCGACCCCGAACACCGCCGCGCGGTCGAGCACGTCGTGGGCCCAGCGCTGGTGCGGGCCCGACTCGTTCATCTTGTCGCGGGCCACGCTCGCGAACGCTCCGTCCGCGTCGCCACGGGACACGACGTCGCAGGCGTCGAGGTGGTCCTCGTACCCGACGACCGACATCCCGTGCACGACGGCGAGATGGGAGGGATGGATGACGGTCTTCCCCGACAGCCCGTTGGCCCGGTCGAGCTCGACCTCGCGCATCAGCGCCCGCGGTAGCGCTCGGTCCGGCCCGGACCCGCCGCGCTCGAAGTACTCCCACACGGGACCGGTGATGCGGAACGCCTCGTCCGCGCGACCGAGGACGTTCACGACGTCGGAGATCACGTCGGCCACGACCTTCACGTCGTACACCGACATCGTGCGCGACCGCCGGATCCCGTAGAGGCCGCACAGATCGGTGGCGCCGAGCCGGACGGCGAGGACGTGGGAGCGGAACTTCCCGAGCAGCCGGGTGGTCTCCAGCAGGGCCTCCACGCGCCGCTCCCGGTGGATGATCTCGGGGGACTCGAGGACCGGCATCGCGTAGAGGGGCAGGCCCGTGCTCTGCGCGGCGTCCACGACGGCCTCGAGCAGGCCCGGCCCGGTCAGCGACGTGATCTTGGGCAGGATGAAGCCGGTGAGCATCTCCGCCGCCGCGCCCGCCCGGGTCGTGAGGTCGGGGATCTGCTCCCCGTGGCGGACGCGCACGAACAACAGGGGCGTCGGCGCCCCCGAGCGGTGCAGTTCCTGCAGCGCGGCGACGACGTTCGCCTCGCCGCGCAGGACGTCCGCCGCCGACACCGCGTCCTCGAGACACAGCGCGATGCTCGTGGCCCCGAGCGCGGCACACCGCAGGACGTCGCGGGCGAGGGCGGGCCGGTCGGCCGGGCAGTAGAGGGTGGCGCCCAGCGCGAGCGAGAGCACGGGGGCGGGTGAGAACGGCCCGAACGGCTCCGGTTCCCGGGAGAACAGCGCTCGCCGTCGATCCCCCGTCAGGTGTCCGAAATGTCGCATCCCGCTCCGAGGGCTCGTCGGGACAGCGGCACCGGCGGTGTGCCGGGAACGACACATTAGCCCGCTTCCGGCCACGGCCGGCACGTCCCCTCGCGGGGTCAGGCGAACCCCCATCGGCATGGTCATCAGACAGGTTCCGTACATCCCGACTGGTAGGGTCGATTCGGACATCGTCCAGCTCGGAGGTTCACGGCCATGGCCCTGTGGGACCAGATCAAGCAGCGCACCGCGGACGCGGGTGACCAGCTCAAGACCAAGACCGGGCAGTTCAAGAACAAGGACTTCGCGAACGCGAGCATGGCGATGTGCGCGCTGATCGCGGCGGCCGACGGCAGCGTCGACGCCGACGAGCGTCGCAAGGTCGCCGGGTTCATCGGCAGCAACGAGGCCCTCTCGGTCTTCGGAGTCGCCGAGCTGCAGGAGAAGTTCGCCTACTACTGCTCCAAGCTCGAGGCCGACTACGACTTCGGGAAGATCGAGGCCGTCCAGGCGCTCGGCAAGGTGCGGTCCAAGCCCGACCAGGCGCGCGCGGTGGTCCAGGTCGGCGTCGTCATCGGCGCCGCGGACGGCAACTTCGACGCCGACGAGAAGCGCGCGTTGCGCGAGGGCTGCAACGCGCTGGGCATCGACCCCACGGAGTTCGACGTCTGATCACCGTCACGTCGCGATCGCCTCGAACCGGGCCAACGACTCCTCCCGCTCGGCCTTGTGGTCGACGATCGGGCGCGGGTAGCCCGCCGGGGGGTCGTCCAGCTTCCAGGGCTGGTGGATTTTCCTGCCCTCCAGCCCCTCGACGCCGGCGAGCTCGGGCACCCAGCGGCGGACGTACTCGCCCCGGGGGTCGAACCGCTCGCCCTGGGTCACGGGGTTGAACACCCGGAAATAGGGCGCGGCGTCCGTCCCGCTGCCCGCCGACCATTGCCAGCCGTGCTGGTTGGACGCGAGGTCTCCGTCCACCAGCAGGCCCATGAAGTGCCGCGCCCCCCACCACCAGGGCAGATGCAGGTCCTTCACCAGGAACGACGCCGTCGCCATCCGCATCCGGTTGTGCATCCAGGCCTCGCCGCGCAACTGGCGCATCGCGGCGTCGATCACCGGGAAACCGGTGCGCCCCTCCTGCCACGCCGCGAACCGACGCTGCGCGTCCACACCGGTGTCGACGGTGATCGAGTCGAACCTGGGGTCGAAGTTCTCGCGCGCCGAGCGCGGGAAGAACCACAGGACCTGGGCGTAGAAGTCGCGGAAGCACAGCTCGTTGCGGTAGGAGGTCGCGCCCTGCCCCGTCCCGGTGGCCGAGGCCAGGAGCGTGCGGGGATGCACCGTGCCGTACTTGAGATGCACCGACATCCTCGACGTCCCGGGCGTGTCGGGACGGTCGCGGGCGTCGTCGTACTCGGTGAGGTGCTCGTCGACGAAGGCCTCCCACCACTGGCGGGCGGCCCGCTCGCCGGCTTCGGGGAGCTCCGCGTCGATCGACTCGTCGTCGGGGATCGGCACCGCGCGCGGTCCGCCAGCGCGCTCCGAGGGGGTCATCCAGGCGACGGTGGACGCGCCAGTGTCCGCCGGGGCACGCCAGCCGTGCTCGGCCCACTTCCGGCTGAACGGGGTGAACACCCGGTACGGGTCCCCGTCGGCCTTCGTGATCCGCCCGGGCGCCACCGCGTAGGGCGAGCCCGACCGCACGAGCTCGATGCCCTCGGAGGACAGCGCCTTCTCGACGGCCTCGTCCCGACCCCGGCCGTAGGGCCCGAAGTCCGCCGCCACGTGCACCGACCCGGCCCCGACGGCCGTCGCGATCCGCGGCACCATGTCGGCGGGGTCGCCGCGCACGACGAGCAGCCGTCCGCCCAGTGCGGCGTCGAGCGAGCGCAGGCACCGAAAGAGGAAGGTGCGGCGCGCGGCGCCCGCCGGGTCGAGCAGCGCCGGATCGAGCACGAACAGGGCCAGCCCGCGCCGCGCGCCTCCGGCCGCCGCGAGGAAGGTCGGCTGGTCGGCGACGCGCAGGTCGCGGCGGAACCAGAGCACCGCCGTGTCGTCCGGGCGCAGGTCGGCGGGGCGCGGGTCGGCGGGGGAAGCCTCGCTCATGCCCCCCGTCTCCCCGCGGCCGTGGCCGGTACCCGCCGCGTCGCCTACCGCTCGCTCATCGGGACGAACGCGCGCTCGGCGGGGCCGCTGTAGACCTGGCGCGGGCGGCCGATGCGGGTGCCCGGGTCCTCGATCATCTCGCGCCAGTGCGCGATCCAACCGGGCAGCCGGCCGATGGCGAACAGGACGGTGAACATCTCCGTCGGGAAGCCCATGGCCTGGTAGATGAGGCCCGTGTAGAAGTCGACGTTCGGGTAGAGCTTGCGCTCGACGAAGTAGTCGTCGTTGAGGGCGTAGTCCTCGAGGGTCATCGCGATGTCGAGCAGCTCGTCGCCGCCGCCCAGCTTCTCGATGATCCCGCGGGCGGTGTCGCGAACGATCGCCGCCCGCGGGTCGTAGTTCTTGTAGACGCGGTGTCCGAAGCCCATGAGCCGGACGCCCGGCTCCTTGTTCTTGACCTTCCGGACGAAGTCGTCGGTGTCGCCCTCGTTGTCGCGGATGCCCTCGAGCATGGAGAGCACCGCGGCGTTCGCCCCGCCGTGCAGCGGCCCGAACAGGGCGTTGATGCCCGCCGAGATCGACGCGAACAGGTTGGCCTGGCTGGAGCCGACCATCCGGACCGTCGATGTCGAGCAGTTCTGCTCGTGGTCGGCGTGCAGGATGAACAGCATGTCGAGCGCCTTGGCGACGTCCGGGTCGACCTCGTAGGGCTCGGCCGGTAGTCCGAACGTCAGGCGCAGGAAGTTCTCCACCAGGCCCAGCGAGTTGTCCGGGTAGAGGAACGGCTGGCCGATCGAGTTCTTGTAGGCGTAGGCCGCGATCGTGGGCACCTTGGCCAGCAGACGGATGCTCGAGAGGTCGACGTTGGGCTCGTCGAACGGGTCGAGGCTGCGCTGGTAGAAGGTCGACAGGGCCGACACCGCCGACGAGAGCACCGGCATCGGGTGCGCGTCGACCGGGAAGCCGTCGAAGAACTTCTTCAGGTCCTCGTGCAGCATCGTGTGCCGCTGGATCTGGTCGGTGAACTCGGCGAGCTGGGACTCGCTGGGCAGCTCGTCGTAGATGAGCAGGTAACTGGTCTCCACGAAGGTCGAGTGCTGCGCGAGCTGCTCGATGGGGTAGCCGCGGTAGCGCAGGATGCCCGCGTCGCCGTCGATGTAGGTGATGTCGGACCGGCACGACCCGGTGTTGACGAAGCCCGGGTCGAGCGTGACGAGGCCGGTCTCGTCGAGCAACTTGCCCAGCGACACGCCCGACGCGCCCTCGGTCGCCTCGACGATCTCCATCTCGTGCTCGCCGCCGGGGTAGGACAGGGTGGCGGTGCGCTTCTCGCCGGACCGCGATGTCTCTCCGGACTGGGCCATTCGGCTCTCCTGCAGTGTCGGGCGGAAGGGCCGACTCCCCGGGCATCGCCGCTGACCGCCCCGGGGTGACGGTGCGGAGTCCGGCGGCACCCCGAAGTGAACTCCCGCGGGTGCTGGGGGGTCGTACGCAGGCCAGACCTACGCAGGCCGAACCGTAGCGCCCGGGCGCCGAGCACCGCAGTACGGAGAGCCGGGGTCGCGGGCGTGGCGACGGTCACGTCGGGCGGGGCCCGTCCGGAGCAGGTCAGGAGACCGACCGGGCCAGCTCCGAGGCGTACGGCGGCTCCGCCCCGGCGCGCGAGCAGGTGATCGCCGCGGCCGTGGCGGCGTGCCGCAGGGCCGCGGTCCAGCCGGCGGCGTCGAGGGCGGCGAGCCGCCCGCGGTCGAACAGGTCGTGGGCGTGCAGCCACGCCAGCAGCGCCGCGTGCACCGTGTCGCCGGCCCCGATGGTGTCGACGAGGGGGTGGCCCCGGGCGGCGGGGACGTCGACGCTGCCCGCGGCCGCGGCGCGCACACCGAGCCCGTCCGGACCCCGCGTGAGCACCACCGCCGCCGTGCCGCCGGCGAGGAGGTCCGCCGGGGTACGGCCCCACCACTCGGCGTCCTCGTCGGAGAGCTTGACCAGACCGGCGCCGGCGGCGATCGCGTCGAGGCGGGCCCGCACCGCGTCCGGGTCCGTCGCGAGGGCGGGCCGCACGTTGGGATCGAGGCTGACGAACCGGCCGGCGGCGGCCTCCCGCGCAGCGACCGCGGCGTAGACCATCGCTCCCGGCTCGAGGATCAGCGACAGCGTGCCGACGGCCAGGGCCACCGTGTCGTCGGGCAGTGGGCCCGGGTCGGCGACCGTCCGGTCCGCAGCGCCCTCGACGTGGAAGGAGTACCGGGCCGCCCCGCTCGCGGTGACGGTGACGACGGCCAGGGTCGTCGGCTCCGGTCCGCGCTGCACGAGCGAGATGTCGACGCCGTGATCGTCGAGCCGGGCGGTGAGCGCGTCGCCGAACGCGTCGGTGGACAGTCGGGTCAGCATCGACACCGGGGTCCCGAGGCGGGCGAGGCCGATCGCGGTGTTGAAGGGCCCGCCGCCCAGGCGCGGGAGGAGCGGGGAGAGAGCGCCCTGCGACGCGTCCGTCGGCACCAGGTCGGCGAGCGCCTCGCCCCCCACCACGACACGCCCCGTCGTCATCGGGAGCCCGCCACGAGCCCCAGCGCACCGTCCACGTCCGGACCGTAACCGGGTCGGCGTCCGAGTATCGCGTCACACCCCCTATGTCACTGTCGTGTTCATGAACGATGTGCTTACATAGTGGCGTGCTCGTCCTCGCGGCCCTCGCCGACCCGCTCCGGCGGGAGATCGTCGAGCTGCTCGCGGACGGCGAGGTCGGCGCGGGCGACATCGCGGCCAGGTTCCCGGTGTCGCGGCCTGCCGTCAGCCGCCACCTGCGGCTGCTGCGTGAGGCGGGGCTGGTCGTCAGCGTGGTCGACGGGCAACGCCGGACCTATCGGCTGGCGCGGGCGCCGCTGGCCGAGCTCGACGCCTGGCTCGACCGCTTCCGTCCCCTCGGCGGTGCGGCGACGGCCGCGACGGCCGCGACGGCCGCGGCGACCGGGCCGGCGGGTCGCCTCGACGCCCTGGACACCGAACTGCACCGCGGTCGCCGTGCACACCGCGGGACCACGACCCCCGAGGAGAGCGATGACGACCGGACCACAGGGTGAGCTCGCCGACGACGGCCGGACGCTCGTCGTCCGACGCCGCTACCCGGACGCGATCGACGAGGTGTGGAGCGCCCTGACCACCTCCGAGCGCCTCGCCCGCTGGTACGGCACCTACACGGGGGAGGGCCGGCCCGGCGGCACCGTCGAGCTCACCATCACCGGTGAGGTCGACGCCGGCGGGGAGGTCGCCGCCCCGGTCGGAGTCCGCATCGTCGAGTGCGAGGCGCCGCGGCGGCTGGTGGTCGACATCCCCGAGAACGAGCACCGGTCGTGGCGGATCGCGCTCACCCTGACCGAGGACGCCGCGGGCACCGCCCTGGTCCTCGAGCAGTGCCTCTCCGACGGGCTCGACGCCGGCGACCTCTCGGCCGGCTGGAGCTGGTACCTCGACCGCCTCGCCGCCGCCCTGCGCGGGCAGCCGATGCCCGTCTGGGAGGACTACCTCCCGACCGACGGGGGGTAGCCCAGCACCGACCCCCCTGGACGATCAGCGCGCGGGCACGGGCCCGCGGTAGCGCCAGAACACCGGGAACGCCGCGACGACGAGAACGGTCAGGACGACGACACCGAGACCGCCGAGCGTCGTCGCCGGGCCCGTGCCGATCGCGTCGGCGGCGGGGCCGTGCCAGAGGTCGGCAATCCGCGGGCCCCCCGCGACGACGACGACGAACACACCCTGCATGCGCCCGCGCATCTCGTCGGTGGCGACGGTCTGCAGCATCGTCGACCGGAAGACCGCGGAGACGAGGTCGGCGGCGCCGGCCAGGGCCAGCATCGCCACCGCGATCCAGAGCGACGTCGCGAGTCCGGCCGCGGCCACCCCGAGCCCCCAGACACACACCGCGACGGTCACCGCTACACCCTGACGGGCGATCCCGTGCAGCTTCCCGGAGAACAGGCCGCCCAGCGCGGCCCCGCCCGCGATCGCGGCGAACAGCAGACCGAGGGCCGGGCCACCGCCGGGCGGGTCGCCGAAGGTCCGCACGGCCGCCTCGGGGAACACCGCCCGCGGCATGCCGACCGCCATGGCGACGACGTCGACGAGGAAGGAGACGAGCAGGACCTTGTGCATCGCGGCGTAGCGGAAGCCGTCGACGACCGAGCGTAGGCCGGCGCTCGACCGGATGGCGAGGACGGCGCCCCGCACCCCGCCCGGACCCGCGTCCGACCCGGCGGGCAGCCGCGGGAGACGGTACGCCGCCCAGATCGACGCCAGCAGGCAGGCCGTGTCGACGAGGTAGAGCACGCCGATGTCGACGAAGGCGAGGGCGACGCCCGCGATCAGGGGTCCCGCCACCGCGCCGACCTGGACGACGGTGAACCACAGCGTGTTGGCCGCGGGGAGCTCGGAGAGCGCGAGGATGCGGGGCAGGACGGCGCTGCGGGCCGGCTGGTTGACGGCGAGGAACGCGGTCTGGCCGGCGAAGAGGACCAGGACCGACCAGACGCCGCCGACGCCGGTGACCGCCGTGATCCCCAGCAGCGCCGAGGTCGCCGCGATCCCGATCCCGGAGACGACGAGCAGCGCCCGGCGATCGACGGCGTCGGCGATCGCGCCGCCCCAGAGCCCGAACACCACCAGCGGGACCAGCCCGAAGAGGCCGCTGAGCCCGACGTAGGCCGACGACCCGGTCAGCTGGTAGAGCTGTGTCGGCACCGCGACCACCGACAGCTGAGCCCCGACGACGGTGACGACACCGGCGGTCCACAGACGCCGGAACGCCGGGGTCCGCAGGGGTGTGGTGTCGGCGAACAGGCTGCGCAGCCGGAATGGTCGTTCGCTCACCCAACGACCGTAGAGGTCGCCGCGCGACGCGGCCGGGCTCAGGGCGCGAGCCGCTCCAGCACCCAGTCGTCTCCACGGTTCCGGCCGTAGCGCAACCGGTCGTGCAGGCGGTCGGCGCGGCCCTGCCAGAACTCCACCGACGTCGGCCGGATCCGCCAGCCTCCCCAGTGCGGCGGCACGGGGATCTCGTCGTCGTCGGCGAACTGGGCCGTGACGGCGGCGAGCAGGTCGTCGAGGGCGGCCCGGTCGCGCACCACGGCCGATTGCGGCGACGCCCACGCGCTGAGCTGCGATCCGCGGGGGCGGGTGCGCCAGTAGGTCAGGGTCTCCTCCTTCTCGAGGAGCTCGACGGTGCCGATGACGGTGGCCTGGCGTTGCAGGGCGAGCCACGGGAAGGTCGCGGAGCCCTGCCGGGTCTGCTGCAGCTGGTGGCTCTTCTCCGAGGTGTAGTTGGTGAAGAAGGTGACGCCGCGGTCGTCGACGTCCTTGGCCAGGACGGTGCGGGTGGTGACGCGGTGGGCCTCGTCGCTGGTCGCCAGCACCATCGCGTTGGGGTCGGGCAGCTCCGCGGCACGGGCCGCACCGATCCAGGCCAGGAGCTGGGCGTGCCACGTCGGCGCCAGGGCATCCGCGTCGAGCGCGGCGGCACGGTAGTCCTCACGCATCCCCGGCAGCTCGGTCGCCGTGGTCGTGGCGCCCGCCCCCGATCCGGCGTCAGCCTGCGTGCTCATGTGTTCACCGTGTCCGATCCGTCCCCCCTGCGCGAGTCCTGCCGGCCACGCTAGGGACACCGTCGACCGGGCGACAGGGGGCGACGCCCCTGCCGTCGTCGGCCGGAGCCCGCCGGGGCGTGAGATGCGCGACAGCAACGGCCGGCCCGCTCTTGCGAGACTGGGGCGGTGAGTGCGACCACCGAGAGCCCCGAGACCACCGCCGGTCCGATGACGATCCCGGCCGACCTGCTCCCCCGCGACGGGCGGTTCGGCTGCGGCCCCTCCAAGGTGCGGCCCGAGCAGCTGCGGGCCGTCGCCGACGCCGCGGACGTCATGGGCACCTCCCATCGTCAGAAGCCCGTCAAGTCGCTGGTCGGCCGGGTCCGTTCCGGGCTCACCGATCTGTTCTCGCTCCCCGAGGGCTACGAGGTCGTCCTCGGCAACGGCGGCACCACCGCATTCTGGGACGCCGCCGCCGTCGGGCTCATCCGCGAGCGTTCGCTGCACCTGACCTACGGCGAGTTCTCCTCCAAGTTCGCCTCGGTGGCGAAGGGGGCGCCCTTCCTCGCCGACCCGATCATCGTCTCCTCCGAGCCCGGGACGGCCCCGGAGCCAACCTGCGAGGAGTCGGTCGACCTCATCGGCTGGGCCCACAACGAGACCTCCACCGGCGTTGCCGTGGGGGTCCGCCGCCCCGAGGGCTCCGACGGCAAGCTCATCGCGATCGACGCCACCAGTGGTGCGGGCGGCCTGCCGCTGTCCGCGCAGGAGTGCGACGTCTACTACTTCGCCCCGCAGAAGTGCTTCGCCTCCGACGGCGGGCTGTGGATCGCGATCATGTCTCCGGCCGCGATCGAGCGGGTCGGGGAGATCGCCGGGACCGACCGCTGGATCCCGGAGTTCCTGTCGCTGCCGACGGCGCTGGACAACTCGCGCAAGGACCAGACCTACAACACCCCGGCGGTCGCCACGCTGATCATGATGGCCGACCAGGTCGAGTGGATGAACGCCTCCGGCGGCCTCGACTGGACGACCGCACGCACGAAGGAGTCCTCCGACCGGCTCTACTCCTGGGCGGAGGCGTCGAGCTACGCGACGCCCTTCGTGACCGACGCGGAGCACCGCTCCTGGGTGGTGGGGACCGTCGACTTCTCCAACTCCGTGGATGCGAGCGCCGTCGCCGCGACGCTGCGCGCCAACGGTGTCGTCGACACCGAGCCCTACCGCAAGCTCGGACGCAACCAGCTGCGCGTGGGGATGTTCCCCGCCGTCGACCCCGACGACGTCACCGCCCTCACGCGGTGCATCGACCACGTGGTCGAGCGACTGGGCTGAACGGGGGGAATCTCCTGCCTGTCGTGCGTGACGCGTTCCGGGGAGTGACCCCGGGACGTGCCCCGACACGCGGCGCGCCTCCCTCGTCCGGGGAGATCCGTCCCCTAGCGTCATCGCACGACATCGCCTGCTCGAGCGGACAGCGCGGTGACGAGCCGAGGCGAGGGAGGAGGCCGGGGTGCGCCAACTCCAGGTCGTCGGTCTGGCGGACGACGCCTCGAGCGTGATCCTCGAGGACCCGGTCCGGCACGAGCGCTTCCACGTGGTCTGCGACGAGCGGCTCCGGGCTGCCGCGCGAGCCGACGTGCGTCGGCTCGGTCAGATGGAGATCGAGACCACGAGCCCGCTGCGCCCCCGCGACATCCAGGCGCGCGTGCGGGCCGGGGAGACGCCGGAGCAGGTGGCGGCGACCGCCGGAGTGTCCGCATCCCAGGTGGAGCGCTTCGCCTACCCGGTGCTGCTCGAGCGGTCGCGCGTCGCCGAGCTCGCCGCCCGGGCGCACCCGCTCCGCGGTGACCGGCCGGACCCGCGCACGCTCGGCGAGATCGCCTCCACCACCTTTGCGGCGCGCGGGCAGGACTACAACGAGGCCCTGTGGGACGCCTGGAAGGGCGAGAACAGCGGCTGGGTGGTCGCGCTCGCGTGGCGGGCCGGGCGCTCGGACAACGTCGCGCACTGGACGTTCCGCCCCGGACCCTCCGGCGGCACGCTGGCCGCGCGGGACGCCGCCGCCCACGAGATCGCGGGCTCCGAGCCGCCCTCGGGGCCCCGGCGGGCCGACGGGCGTTCCTCCCGGACCGCTCCGGAGCTCGCCCTCGACGCCTTCATCCAGGGAGCCCCGGGCGTGGACGAGCAGCGCGCGGATGCGGTGGAGGCCGCGCACACCGAGGACGACGTGCCCGACGCCCTCGTCGCCAACGGGGAGGACCTGCCCCTACCGTCCTCCCCGGCGCCCCGGGAGCCCCGGGAGCCCCGGGACCACCCCCACCGACCCGGCCGGAATCGACCCGCTCCCCCGACACCCGGAGCGGCTCCCGCGCTGTCCGACGAGTCTGGCGACCCGGGGGACGAGGCATCCAGCCGCCGCGCGAAGCGCCGGCACCCGATCGTCCCGTCGTGGGAGGACGTCCTGCTCGGCGTCCGCTCCCCGAGGGCCTGACGCCCGCCCTTCAGGCGAGCGCCTCCACGAGCAGGACGGGGACGGCGGCCACGAGGCCGGCGAACGTCCCGAGGACCGCCCAGCGCCACGTCGGGGCCCGACGGTTGAGCCACAGCGCGGGCGTCAGGCCGGCGACGACGAGGACGTCGACGACCACCCCGCCGAGACCGAGCGTCGTGACCATTCCCTCCGCGAGCGCCAGGTTGGTCATCAGGGTGATGGCGGCAACGAGGACGGCGAGCGCGAGGCCGGTCGCCCAGGGTGTCGGCTCCGGGCGCCACGCGGACGGAGGCGGCGTGCCCCCCTCCAGCGGAGGTACCGGTGGCACGCGGGTCGTGCGGGACACCGCGCGGAGTCCGATCGCCTGCCCGGTCACCGGATCGTGGTAGTCGACCGGGACGCGCAGGACCACCGACAGCCGTGCCGCCAGGTGCCGACCGCGCCGGCTCACGGCGGCCCCGGACTCGGCGTCCACCACGCCGCTCTGCGCGACGCGACCCCAGTCCTGGAGATCGGAGACAAGGTCGGGCGGGAGCCCCCAGAGACGTCCGCCCGGGCCGTCGTCCAGCGGGACCCCGGCGAGCAGCGCCCGTCCCTGGGCGGCCCGCAGGTCGACGACCCTCACCGGGTGGGTGCTCGGGGGCCGCGAGGCGTGAGGGCGTACGCGGCGACCGCGGCGGCGGTCGCGACGTTGAGCGAATCGACCCCCGCGGCCATGGGGATGCGCAGGTGGCGGTCGGCGGCGCCGAGGGCCTCGTCCGACAGGCCGGGGCCCTCCGCCCCCACCAGCAGCGCCACGCGGTCGGTCGACGCCACCTCGTCCCAGCCGTGGGGTTCTCCGCCCGGGGTGAGGGCGACGAGGTGGAACCCCGCGGCGCGCAGGACGGTCACGGCCTCGGCCCCGTCGACGGTCGCGAACGGCACGCGTAGCACATGGCCCATGGAGACGCGCACGCTGCGCCGGTACAGCGGGTCGGCGCAGCCGGGCCCGACGAGCACCGCGTCGACGCCCAGGGCCGCGGCGTTGCGGAAGAGGGCGCCGAGGTTCTCGTGATCGTTGACGCCCTCGAGGACCAGCACCCGGCGCGCGGCGGCGAGCAGGTCGGCCGGGTCGACGCGGGGGGCCCGGTCGGCGCTGGCGAGGACGCCGCGGTTGAGATGGAACCCGACGATGCGCGCCATCGCGTCGGCGTCGGTGACGTAGGCCGGGAGGTCGGCGGGCGCACCGGCGCCGAGGTCGTCGGTGAGGTCGGCCACCCGACGGGCGATGCCGAGGACGGCGCGCGTCGGGTAGCTCGAGGCGAGCAGGCGCCGGACCACGACGGTGCCCTCGGCGAGGACGAGACCGCGGCCACCGGGACGGTCCGGGCGACGGTCGGCGCGGGTGAGATCCCGGAAGTCGGCGAGTCGCGGATCGGCGGGATCGACCTCCGCCCCGAGATCCACCACGCGAGCCACGCCCTCATGGTTCCAGATCACCTCTCCCCATCGGGACGATGTGTGGGCGACGATGGGCCGGGCGATCCAGCGTCGCGGGCACCCGGCAGGCACGATCGTGGTGGCACCACGGTCCGAGGTCGAGTGACGTGGGGACACGGGAGGCGAGACGTGTGAGCGAGATGCGGGTGGTCGGCGTGCTGGCGGTCGACGACGCGACCCCGGGCGGCGCGTCGGGTCCGAACGAGTCCGGCCGGCACCCGGTGGTCCTGCTGCAGGAGTCGGCGGGCCGGCGCTGCCTCCAGATCTGGATCGGGCTCGCCGAGGCGGAGGCGATCGCCCTCGAGCAACAGGGACGGTTGCCGGACCGCCCCCTGACCCACGTCCTCATCGCGGACGTGGTGTCGGCGCTGGGACGCGCCCTCGAGCGCGTCGAGATCACCGAGGTGCGCGGAGGTACCTTCTTCGCCGACCTGGTGTTCGACGGCGGCCTGCGCGTCTCGGCGCGCCCCAGCGACTCGATCGCCATCGCCCTGCACGCCGTGGTCCCGATCCACGCCAACGAGGACGTCCTCACCGAGGCCGGGGTCGTGGTGGAGGACGACGAGGCGTCCGAGGAGTCCGGGCGTGGGTCCGGGTCCGGGTCGAGCTCGGCCGCGCCGGCCGACGAGGAGGAGGTCGACCGCTTCCGCGCCTTCCTCGACAACGTCTCCCCGGAGGATTTCGGGCGCGGCGGCTGAGCCGCCCGGACGCCCCGCCGGGTGATCCTGCCCACTCGGAGGCCCGGCCGGCCGGTCGCGGTCAACGGTCCGCGGTGCCGGTCAACGGTGATTCCGGTCCCATCGTGGCGGCGAGCGGACTGCGGTCGGAGCCGAGCGGCGAGGCGCGCTGGCGTGGGTGTTGTGGGTGTGCCACGGTGGTCCGCGTTCGGACGGCACGGCCATCGCGGCCCCCCGGCGGAGGACGGGACAGCCGTCCCCCACCGGGTGTGCGCGCGGGATCGGGAGCGGGCAGCAGATGGGGCAGGGCGTCTCCGCCACGCACTTCACCGTCGACGAGCGCAATCTGTACCGGTCGAAGGTGCACCGTTGCCTCGAGGCGTTGCGCCGGATGGTGCGGGAAGATCGCTTCGCCACGGAGGAGCCGCGCACGGGCGTGGAGATCGAGCTGGCCCTCGTCGACGACGGGATGTGCCCCGCGATGGTCAACGACGCCGTGCTCGACCACGCCCTGCTCGACCGCTCCGCCTCCGAGGTCCTCACCTCCGAGCTCGGCCGGTGGACCCTGGAGATCAACCTGCCGCCGCGCATGCTGCCCGGCACCTCGGCCGACGCCCTGGAGCAGGAGGTTCTCGACACGATCTCCTCGGCGGGTGGCTGCGCCTCGCGGCTCGGGGCCCGGGCGGTGACGATCGGCATCCTGCCGACCCTCGAGGCGCGGCACCTCGCGAGCGAGCAGCTCACCGAGGACCCGCGCTACGCCGAGCTCAACCGGCAGATGGTCGCCGCCCGCGGGGAGCCCTTCCGACTCGACATCACCCGGCCGGGCACCGACGCCGACGGGGCCGGCGGTCCGGGCGACGCCGAGCACCTCGTGCTCGACGTCGACTCCATCGCCTCCGAGGCCGCCTGCACGTCGTTGCAGCTGCACCTGCAGCTCACGCCGGAGACCTTCCCGGCCCACTGGAACGCGGCGCAGGCGGTCGCGGGCGTCCAGGTCGCGCTCGCGGCGAACTCCCCGTTCCTGCTCGGTCACCGCCTGTGGGCCGAGACCCGGGTGCCGTTGTTCACCCAGGCCGTCGACACCCGACCGGTGGAGCTGCGCAACCAGGGCGTCCGGCCGCGGGTGTGGTTCGGCGACCGGTGGGCGTCCTCGGTGTTCGACCTCTTCGAGGAGAACGTCCGCTACTTCTCGGCGCTGCTGCCGATGGCCGAGGACGAGGACCCGCTCGCCGTCCTCGACGCCGGTGGCGCGCCCGGTCTGCACGAGCTGCGCCTGCACAACGGCACTGTCTGGCGGTGGAACCGCCCCGTCTACGACGTCGCCGACGGCGTCGCCCACCTCCGTCTGGAGAACCGGGTGCTGCCCGCCGGACCGACCCCGGTCGACGCGGTGGCCAACGCCGTCTTCTTCTACGGGCTCGTGCGCGCTCTGGCGCCGAGTCCGCATCCGCCGTGGGAGCGGATGTCGTTCGAGGCTGCGGAGGCCAACTTCACCGCGGGCGCGCGGGACGGCGTCGAGGCCCGCCTCTACTGGCCCGGGGTAGGCACCGTCGGCGTCGACGAGCTCGTCCTCGAGACCCTCCTGCCCCTCGCCCGCGACGGGCTCGTGGCGTGGGGGGTGGACGACGCGACGCTCGAGCGCTACCTGGCGGTGATCGCGGCCCGCTGCCGGACGCGACGGACCGGCGCGACGTGGCAGACCGAGACGGTGGCCGCGCTCGAGCACGACGGCGTCCGACGCCCGGAGGCCTTGCGCACGATGCTCGGTCGCTACGTCGAGCACATGGAGACGAACGCGCCGGTGCACACGTGGCCGGTCCCCTGACCCGGGCTGCTCACACGCCGGCGACGGCTCCGGAGCGGCGCGCCGCCACGAGCCCGACGCCGAGGACCGCGAGGAGGGTTGCGCTCCCCCCGACCCACAGCGGGGCCCGTCCTCCCGCCATCTCGGCCAACCAGCCCAGCACGGGCCCGCCGAGCGGGGTCCCGCCGAGGAGGACGAGCACGTAGAGCCCCATGACCCGGCCGCGCACCGACTCGTCGACGCCGAGCTGGACCGCGGCGTTCGCGGCCGTGGTGAACACCAGCTGGGCGAGCCCGGTGGGCACGAGCAGCAGGGCGGTGAGCAGGTAGGTCGGCATGACGCCCGTGGCCAGCTCGGCGACCCCGAAGAGCGCGCCCGCCCCGAGCACGGTCCGCAGGCGAGGCCGACCGACGCGGCGCGCGGCCAGCACGGCGCCCAGCAGGCAGCCGACGGCGAGAGCGGACGTGAGCAGCCCGTAGGACTCGGCGCCACGACCGAAGACGTTGCGGGCGACGATGGCCAGCGTCATGAAGAAGTTGATGCCGAGGGTGGACACGAGGCCCACGAGGACGAGCAGGAGCACCACGTCGGGATGGCGGCGGACCTCGCGCACCCCGGCCCGCAGCGCCCCGGGCTCGCGCGCGGCGCGGGCGTAAGGCGACATCTCCGCGGGACGCATCATGACCAGCCCGGTGAGGACGGCCACGAAGGTCACCGCGTTCGCGAGGAAGACCCACCCCGTCCCGACCGCGGCGATGAGCACGCCGGCGATCGCCGGGCCGACGATGCGCGCGGTGTTGAACGTCATCGAGTTCAGCGCGACCGCGTTGGTGAGCGTCTCGGGGCCGACGATCTCCCCCGCGAAGGACTGCCGTACCGGGGTGTCGACCGCGGAGAAGACGCCGAGCACCGCGCACAGCACGTAGACCTGCGCGAGGGTGACCAGGCCGGCCACGTCGAGCAGACCGAGCACGAGGGCGCAGACCCCCAGCCCGCACTGCAGGACGACGAGCATCCGGCGCTTGTCGTAGCGGTCGGCGAGACCGCCGGCCCACAGCGAGAGCAGCAGCGTCGGGGCGAGCTGGAGGGCGGCGGCGACACCGAGCGCGACGGGGCTGCCGCCGGAGAGCTCGAGGACCAGCCAGTCCTGCGCGACCCGCTGCATCCACGTGCCGATGAGCGACACGACCTGGCCGGAGGCGAAGAGCCGGTAGTTGCGGACCCGCAGCGACGCGAACATCGAGCCGGCCCGCACTACGTCGCGGGCGGCGGTCACCGGGTCCCGCCGCACCGCACCACGACGATGAGCCTACCTAAGCACCCTGGTGGGCGCCGGTGCGTCGGCGCCCACCGGAACACGATCAGGGCTTGGTGTCCTCGAGGGCGAAGCCGACCTTGAGCGTCACCTGGAAGTGCCCGACCTCGCCGTCCTGCACGTGCCCGCGGATCTCCGAGACCTCGAACCAGCTGACGTCCCGCAGGGTCGAGGAGGCTCGGCGGACCGCGCCACGGATCGCCTCGTCCATGCTCACCTCGGACGATCCGACGATCTCGGTCTTCGAGTAGATGTTGTCCGCCACGGGGGAGCTCCTCAGGGTTCGACGGCGGGGTACCGGGAGTCCGTACCCCCTTTTCGGCCCGTTGCACCGTCAGGCTTGGCCCACCAGCTCGCGCAGGGTGTCACGGGCCCACGGGTCGCCCGACCCGACCCGGCGAGCAGCGTCACAGCCGGGAGTAGGTTCCGACGCGTGAGCGCCGATCCCCCGCCCGGCACGGGGGACGGGCCGGCCGGGCAGGCCCACGACTGGCAGCCGCCCCCTCTCGCGCCGCGGCTCACCGACCCGGTGCCGGTCGTCGCCGCCGGGTCCGCGCTCTGGCTCGCGGGCCTCGTCGTCCTCGGACTCCTCGCGCTCACCGGCGCCCGCCCCGCGGACGCGTGGCTCGCTGCGTGCGTGGTCGGGGTCGCGCTGGGGGCGTCCGGGCTAGGGGTGCTGACCCTGCAGCGTCGCGCACACCGGCGCGGGTCGAAGGGGGCCCAGCGCCTCTAAGAACGTGTCGGCAATGTGGTCAGGTCCAGGATTTTCGGCCTGGTGCGGGTGCGAGCCGTCGGGCCATGACTCCGATCATGGCCCATTTGACCCAGGCTTCGGCGTGCTCGGGGAGGCGCTCG
>JAABUZ0100004036.1_pt1 | contig 20765 bp, 24 predicted proteins | sample 5562091 | NCBI WGS metagenome assembly JAABUZ01 (sample SAMN12813069, study PRJNA571459) | rock metagenome | isolation source: Antarctica rocks | place: Antarctica: Victoria Land, Linnaeus Terrace sud | collected 2015-12-21 | reverse complement strand
GGGTGCGTTCAGGTGCGTAGGTGGCTGCTGTAGATGGGTCCCGCCTCCATCGGGACCAGGCGCACCGTGCGCACCGTGCTGTAGGGAAGGGGAAGCATGCGTTGCCAGGTCAGGACTGTCCCCACGGGCGGCACTGGTCACATCACTACTACCACCCAACCAGCAAAAAAGATTGCGACTGCAGGGAACTTTTTACGCGGCCTTGCATGCCGGCGGCCCCCAGCTCCTGGACAACAGCGCGTCGGGTGCCTGACCCGCGTTGACGTGTTTTAACGACGGGGACATCGCAAACGCGAACGCCGGCGCCAGGCTGACCCCGATCACGAGCCATCCCGGCATCGAGCGACCGCGCAGGCCGCCGAATACGGACCTGTACTTAGCGCAGCTTCGCCTGCACGCCCGCTCACCTTCCGCACCCGGACGCGACAGGATGGTTGCGGCGACAGCTACCACCAGCGCGTCCCACCGAGCAGCACCGCCCTTGACCCTATTGCTGCTGTTGAGCCCTGCTCGTCACCATCCGTGGTCAAGGCCGCCTGTGGGCGTTTGCCTGGTGGGCATGGTCGCCGCCGGTCAGGAGCCGCGACATATCGCGTGGCGGGGTTCAGTTGCCGGGTCCGGCTGCGGTGGCGGTGAAGGTGGCGGTGGCTTTGTCGATCATGGTAAGGACATTGTCGAGGCCGGTGATGTGGTGACGCGCGGCGAGGATTCGGATATCAGGGTGCGCAACGTGCACTGCGCCAGCCTGGTCCTGCCATGCCAGGTACCGCACTGGCAGGTCGATTCCCATGGTCTGTTGGGATTGCAGCAGCGCGGTGCCGACCATCGGGTTACCGACGAACGTGGTTTCGGTGGGGCGCAGTGTCGCCCCGATGCTCGCCGCCCCCGCGGCGTGATCCACCGTTGCTACCGGTTTGAGGGCCTTGGCGACGAACGCCGCTGTGTAGCGGTCGATGGCGCCTGCGACGGTGGTGTCGCTGGTCTTCTCCACAAGGTACGTGCCTGGTCCTGCAGCGGGGGCACTGCCATCAGCGACCGGATGGTCGGTGCCGGTCGCGGCGGCAGCCACCGCTGCTGAACCGGTTCGCAACCCGCCCAGGACGGGGTTGGTCGGGTCCAGCCCCGCGCGAGCAGCGATGTACTCCGCAGCGTTGTACCCCAGATAGACGGTACCGTCCGCGGCCTGCCACACCAGGTACTTCTGCGGCAGGTCTATTGCCGAGGTCTGCGCGGCCGCGATCAGCGGGGTACCCGCTTTAGGGTTGCCCCCGACCACCACCGTGGTCGGCCGCAGCTTCTGACCGATCGACGCCGCGGCGGCGGCGTGGTCGACCGTCGCGGTCACCATTCCCCCCGCCGCCAATTTCTCCTGCACCTTTCTTACCGTCGTCACCGCATCGACCGTGCTGGCGTACACCACCATCCCGGCCACCGACGGGGCTGCTGGTACGGCCGGGGCCGATGAAGGAACCGCACCCGCGTCCGACGTACCGGCGGGTGAAGAGCCGGTGGAGGTGCCCGCGCAACCCGTCACAGCGAACACCGAGACCACCGCGGCCACCACGGCGAGACGGGGCAACCGGAGGTGGGGCAAGCGGAGGTGGGGCAAGCGGAGGTTGGGCAAGCGGAAATGGGTCAGTGGGGAACGCCGCACAGGGTTTTCTCCCTCAAGGATCAGTGATGGTGTCGGGTCGTGCACCACGAGCCACGAGTACCGCAGGCGTCGGGGAGGTGACGTGCGCCGAACGCGGAGTGACTTGTCCGGTGAGCAGCCGCAGCGCTGACCGGGCCATCAGACCGGCCCCCCGGCCCGACAGGACTGCTGGGGGTCATCCCCGTTCTTCGCAGGCTTCCACACCGGCCAGAGTAGCCCTACGGGTTCTGCAAAAGCATGGGTTACACAGCTGGCAGTGACCGCGAAGGGTGGGGACGACGATGACGCTTAGCGCCGACTCGTCATGACCATCGAGGAAAACGCCTTCCAACACCGAGCGCATCACGGCGCCAATTTTGGCTGCGGTATGGCGGCTGGGTTCACCACCGCCTTCGGTGCGCAGGGCATCGCCGCGAACCTCGGCGCCGCCGGCGACGGTGTTCCCTCACTCTCGGGGTGCTCCTCGCCCTCTACGCCGGGGCTCGGTGGTCGCCTGGCGTTCGCCGCGGCTTCCGTCGTCTACACCCTCGACCACATCGCCCAGCAACGACTGCGAACCACCCCCGGGAGCCGACACCGAGCCGGCACCGCAGCACGTCACGACGCCCTCGCCGATCTCCGCGGTGTCGTTCACCGCACCGCACGTCGACACCCACGACCACCCCGAGGGTGACCCCCACGAACAATGAGCGGTCAGCTGCCGGCGCACCCCCCTGCTGGGTGCCACCGCTGCTCGCCGAGCTCGTTGACGCGCTGCGGCTACCACCACCCGCGGTTGAGACGGCGCAACCGCCGCCACCTGCGCCCCAGCCGCGGTATCCCGACCTAGAGGCGTGGGTGAGTGGGTGGCCGGCACCGATGATCGTGCGCGCCACGGCCCCAAATTCCCTGAAGCCCCAATGGTGGCGACACGCCGAAGCCATCAGCCGACTCACCGGCCTCTGGGCGAGCTGGGAAGCCGCCTACACCGATTCTGACATCATCATGCTCAGCTGGTACCAGGACCACCTCGACCACCACCTACCCGTGCTCTGCAGCAACAACGGGCCCTTCCACAACTGCTCCAACAACCAAGTCCACAACCGCAGCCCCGGCGTCATCCTCCAAACCGTGCCCTGCCCGCCGATTTCTGGGGAACCGGCCCCCGATAGGAAAACGGTTGCTACCGCGCCACCGGCCTGGCCGCCCCCGCGGGGCCGCAGTTTTGTGCCGACGACCTCGTCGTCTGGGCCGACCCGACATGAGGGTTCGTCACCGGATTGTCACCGCATCGCTGTCGCGCTCGTGGGACCGTCGAACCATGTCCCGCTCGCGCCACGTCGCCCACTTACTCCCTGCCTTGGTCCTTACCGTCGGCCTGGCCGCGTGCACCGCCCCGGGCTCCTCACCCAACGGTGGTGGCACGACGAGCGCAGCGCCGAGCAACGACCAGGGCTTCCCGGACGTTGTCGCCGTCAACCCCGCCACGCTGAGCCCGTCCACCACCAGTGTCGCGGTGACCGTCAGCTCCCTCTACGACAGCGAGTCCCGCTACGCCGACGCCGTACGCGTCCGGTCCACCGACGGGGCCACGGTGTACGGCACGCTGGAACTCGCCCACGACCACGCGACCGAGCAACCCTTCACCCGCATCCTCACCGGCCTCGCGATCCCGAGCGGGGTCACCATGGTCGTCGTCGAGGGCCACGACCGGGCGAACGGCGGGGGCGTTGCGGGTTGCGTGCGTGATGTCGGCGGGCACTGGCGATGTTGGGTTCCTCGTTTAGGCGTAGCAGGCTGATCGCGAGGTTTCTGAGCGTGGCCATCACTTGGGGTCCGCCCGCGGTGCGATTGTGGGATCTGTTCTCATCGAAGGTCACGTCCCGGACGTGGTGCAACTTGTTCTCGATGCCCCAGTGCGCCCGCAGCCAGGCCGCAATCTGGTTCGGATGAGCATCGGTGGAGGACAGCGAGGTGACGGCGTAGACGACTTCGGTGTGCAGCCGGTCCCCGCGGTGGCGATGGGTCTTGCGGGGCAGCTGCAGGACCTGCACCGCGTGCGGGAACCCGATTCCCGCCGCGATCTCGGTGGCCTTCAGCGACCGGGTGACGGTGCGCCCATGGCGGTGCTCGCGGTCGGCGGCCAGGACCGGGACCTGCTTCCACGGCAGCGCTTTCAGCTGCGTGCGGAGATTGCGCTGGTTGTTCTTGACGGTGAGGATGTAATGCGCCCCGCGGGAAATGATGTAGTCCGCGGTGCCGCGCTGCGTGTGCAGAGCGTCCGCCGTGATCACCGCACCGGTGATCTCCATGGTGTCCAGAAGCTTTTTTTTGTCAGCACAGGGATTTCGTTGGTCTTCGCACCCACCGGAAGCTGCCCGAGGACCGTCCCGGTGTGCTGGCACAACGCGGAGAGCAGATGCGTCAGGTTCCGGGCGCCTTCCCGGGCACCGCGCAAGGACTTGCCGTCCAACGCGATGCCCCGGCGCCCGTCGAGCACCCTGGTCTGCAACCACATCCACCCACCGATCAGGGCGTCCAGATTGCTCGCGTCCAGGCGCTGCAAGCAGCGGCGGATCGTGGACTCACACAGCACCACAGCGCCGAGACCGAACGCCGTGAGCTCACCGGGACCGGCGTCGGCCGCCCACTCGGCGATGCCCAGGAACGACCGGGCGCCGGCCAGCGTTGCGGCCAACGCCACGGCGAGGACCCCGGTGATGGGGTGGCGCACCCCGCGGCGTTTCCGCGGATCCGCCACCTTCTGCAGGCACTGCAACAACCCGGGCGGTGTGGCCGGAACTGCCACCAACTCGCCGAGTTCGGGGTCGCTCTCGTCAACGAGGACCGTCGTCGCGAAAGATGAGGGCGCGGGAATGGCAGGTTTCCGGTGGCGAGGATGATTAGAGACCTGACTCATCACCGGAACCGCCATGCCCGCCCCGAATTTCCTGCCCCTACCGCGTGTCACACACCCCAAACACCCGGGTCAGACGGACCGGCTCCCGACTTTGCCGGGGCCCTGCCCCGGTACCGGGACAACTCAGCGGCGGACAAACAAATCCGTTACCAACCCACGCACCTAGAATGGAACCCGAAATCTATTCGCGTCGCAAATAACGTCGCACCAGGTGGCCAGTCGACCACCGAACTTGGCGTTGAGCCATCGGCGGAAAGCTCGGGCCATGTGTCCTCCTGATCGTTGGAGTCACAAACGTGAGGTTGTTACTGGAGCATGAGGCGCGTACCGAATGCCTTGGGTCAGGCGGGGGGAGGATGATCACGAAGCGGTGGCGAACCCGAAGCGGGCGTACAACTGTTGAGCCTGCGGTCCGCGCAGGAATTCAACGTAGGACCGGGCAGCGTCAGGATGCGGGCAGTCGCTCACCACCGCCATGGCGTACTGGCCTGTCACGTTGTGTTCAGCTGGAATGGACACTGTCTGCATCGCTGCGCCAAGGTCGACGCAGTGGTATCTCGCCTCGGTCGACCACAGCGGGCAGGCGTCGACATCGCCGGCGGCCAGCCACAGGGCACTTTCCCGATGGTGAATCTTGGTCCAGCGGGTCGTACCGGCGCGAACTTTGTCCTCGAGCACCGTTTGCCGTAGTTGCGCGCCCCCGGCCTTCTCCAAAGCTTGCGCAATCAGTTCGGCCACACCCTCATCCCGCAGGTTCGGCATAGCGACCCGTACATTAGGTTTTGCTAGGTCTGCGAGCCCGCTAATTCCGAGTGGGTTGCCAGCGGCGACCAGGATCGCCAGGTCATTAGTGGCATACAGCTGCGGTTCACCGACGATTCCCTCGTCGTGAAGCGGTTGCAGCAGACGGGGCCCAGCAGCGACCAGGTCCGGCCGCACCGACAGCCGGAGTGCCCCCATCTGGAGCGCACCGTTGCGGACCTGGTCGACAACTTTGCCGGGGGGAATTGTCTCGTAGAAGACCTCCCGAACGTGGGGGTACGCAGCCTGAAAGGCTGCAACCAATTCATCCATAACCATGAACTGGTTGCCGTTCATAAACAGGACAAGATCCGCGGCGACCGGATCGCCATGCAGGTCTGCGACCGCGTCCATCGGTGGCACCGTCAAATCGACCGGGGCAGGCCGGGCTGACGGTGGTCCACTAGGGGCGCACATAAGCCCACCCCTCCTGCTGGCGGCGGATGATCTCACCAAGTCCAGACGTGACCATCCGTACCTCCGGAAGGAGGCGTTCCGGTGAAATCTGCTTGCGAGTCAGGGTGTTTTGGCAGGCAAGGACTTCGATACCCTCCTTGATGAGCTCGCCCACCTCGCGCTCGAAGCCGGTATCGCCGGTTACCAAACCGATGCCCGCGCCGTGCGCTACGACGGCGATCTCAGCGTCGGAACCGAGGTCGGCCGCGACATTGCGTAGGTTGCGCAACGCCGCTTCGTGCAGCGCCGACTCGCTCTCGGCAACCTGAAAGATCGCTCGGTAATGCACCATGCCAGCCTTTCTGTGCAGTCGGTTAGGACGAGACTTCCACCGGGTAGTTTCGCTCGGACCAGTCTGGGAACCCGCCATCGACGAGGACCGTCGGCACCCCGGCGCCGTCGAGGACGCTCGCCGCCATGCTGGCCCGGTGGCCGGTCCGGCAGATCACGTAGACTGGAACGCTGGTGCCTGCCAGCTCGCGCACTCGCTCACGAATTTCCGGTACGTGAATGTGGATGGACCCAGGCACCCGGCCGTCTGCCCACTCGAGGTCTTGGCGCACGTCGAGCACCCGCAGATCGTGCGCGTCCAACGCCTGCTTGAGTCCGTCTACATCAGTGACCTGGTAGGACCGCAGTTCACGCCCCGACCGTCGCCAGGCGTCGATCCCACCGTCTAGGAAACCCTCGATCGTCTCGATTCCGATTCGTGCGCCCTGCCGTACTGCCTGCATAAGGTCGGCGTCAGCGTCGGTAACAACGATGAAGTGGGTGCCGAACGGGAACAGCCAGCCGAGGTAGGTGCCGAAGTTGTCGTCCAGCTCGAGATTCACCGATTCCGGAATATGACCCGAGGCGAAGGCGGCCCGAGAACGACCATCGACGATCGTGGCGCCGCGGTGCTGTCGGTTGGCGACTTCTTCGGCAGACAGGCTGGCGAGCTGGGTCGGCTCCCACGCCGGGGCGCCTGCGACGTTGAACCCCGCCATCTTCGCGTAGTACGCCGGATAAGCGAGCAGGCCGGCGAGCTGGGTTTCGACGAAGTCGTCCTCGTTTGCAGCGAGCGCTGCGGGGTTACGGGTCCGTTCTGCTCCGACGCTGGTGTAGGTGTCCATGCTGGCCGCCGAGGCGGAGCAAAACGATCCCCGGCCGTGTGTGGGGCCAAGCGTTACCGGTTCGGGCAGTGTGAGGACCCGGTTCGCGGACTGGTACTGGGCCCGGGTCAGGTCCTCGGTTCGCTCCGGGGACACGAGATCGGTACGGCCACACGCACCGACCAAGACGCAGCCACCCGAAAAGAGCACAACCACCTCGCCATCGGCGAGCACCTCATAACTGGTGTGGTGCGGGGTGTGGCCGGGGGTATGCATGGCCCGGATGGTCAACGTGCCTAGTGACAACTCGTCCCCGTCACGGATGCAGAACTTGCACCGCGTGCGGGAACCTGATGCCCAGGACTCCTGAGGTCAGACGGACCGGCTCCCGACTTTGCCGGGGCCCTGGGGTCATTCCACCCCATTGGCTTCCCAACGCCCACCGCGCCTCGGCCTTCGGGCGTTCTAACTCCTCCAGTTGCATCCCGAGGTCGACCAGCTCTTCGGTCGTCAGATCCTTGCGCCGCCGCACCGTCACAGGCAGGCACGTAGGAAAGATCGCTCCGCCTGTGCAGCCACACCACCCGTATGCAGCCACTGCGAAGGAATCAGCGCTAGCGGCTCACCTGCTTCAGCCGGTCGTCTGCGGGAGCACGAAATCGTCATCGGCGCTGCCCGGTGGGAGCGGCACAAGATCGGCAAGCTCGAACCGATGAAGGTGTAGGACGCCACCGTTGAGGATGTGCGCGATGTAGCGGTCATGCTCCTCGGGGTGCACATACCGGTAGCGGCCCATCAGGTCTTCCTCCTGCGCGGCGAGGGCTTCCCGTAGGCCGGTGAGCTGGGTCGGATGAATGCGGCGCGGCATCAGCTCGCCACCCCTCGCACACCCCACCGGGCCTGCCCGGCCCGTTGGTGCCGTGCGGACTTGACCGGCGTCTCATCGAGCGGCAGCGCGGCGACGTACTTGGCCACGGCCTGCCTGCTCAACCGCAGCTCGGCGGCCAGCTCCGCGACCAGCCGGGGACGGGTGCCGTGCGATCCGACCTCGGCGTCGAGCAGGGATTGCAGTGTTGCGGCGTTGTCGACCTGGGAGCGCAGCAGGTCGAGCGTGATCTGTTCGGCCTCGGACCATTCGAGTCCGTCGGCCAAGGCGGCGGTGAGGGTGGCGACCATGCGGTCACCTGCGGTCTGGCGTCTGGTCATGTGCGGTTCCACCTATGGTGATTGCGGGGTCTGAGCGGCCCTGTACGGCTTCCCTGTGATCCCCCGGTCGCAATTGCAGCCGGGGGCAGGCCGTATACGGGACGGTCGAAGGAGTGAGCAGGAGAGGGGTCCCTGGCACCCCCTGTCCAGGTCGGCGCGTAGGTCATGCCGGCCTAATGAAGCCGAGACCGCGGAGGCGCTCGATCTCCTCGGGTGCCGCGTTCTTCGGTACAGGCTTGCCGGCGTAGATGTGGTGGGTGGCACCTGCGGTGTCCTTGATGAGGTGTCACCGTGGCGACGTACACGATCGGCTCAACGGCGGTGTATGTCATGCTTTCCGTCCTGTCATGCGGTCGGCGTAACCAAGGCCGGGTGCGGTCCGGGCAGACTGGCCGCATGGTGTTACTTGTGCGGGAGATGACCGCCGAAGACGTCGACGTGATCATTGACTATTTCCACGGCTCCAGCGCCGAGCACCTGGAACTACTGGGCGTGGACCCCACGCGGCTGCCGGATCGAGCGCGTTGGCGGGAGCGTTACCTGCGCGAGCTCCAGCTGCCGGTGCCGGAACGCTCGGTGGCGTTGGTCTTGTGGGAGTCCGACGGGCAGCCGGTCGGCTTCTCGACAGCCGACAAGATCCAACTTGGGGTGCAGGCGCACATGCACCTCCACGTCGTTGACCCGCTGCGGCGCGGCGACGGCATCGGCATCAGCTCGGTGCGGCAGACCGCAGCTCTGTACTTCCGCACGCTGTCCCTGCAGCGGCTGTTCTGCGAGCCGAATGCGTTTAACGCCGCACCAAACCGCACCCTGCAGCGCGTGGGGTTCCGTTACGTCAAGACGCACAGAACGGTCCCGGGACCGCTCAACTACCATCAGGCAGTGACCCGCTGGGTCCTGGACCAGGCGCCCCAGCCGCAGACCGGTTCTATTCTGGGCTGAGCATGAGCGACCACGCTCAGGAGCGCTACCCGCGCGCAGGCGCTTAGCACCCCTTCCTAACTGCGCGGAGGTGACCTCCAGGCCAGGCCGGTCCCTGCGCGCGCGGGCGCGAGGCGGAGAAAACTTATTAACAGGTCCTCCACTCGGCCGGGGTGTCGTCGTCCAGGCTCGGCAGCCAGCCCCTGTCGCGGCGCTAGAACGGGCTTCCAAACTCGGGAACTGCGCAGGCGGTATACGGGACGGTCCAGGCCCGTAGGCGACCTTGGGTCCCCCCCACCCCCTGTCCAGGTCGGCACGTATGTCATGCCGCCTTGATGAAGCCGAGGTCGAGCAGGCGTTCGATCTCCTCGGGTGCAGCGTGCTCCGGTACGGGCTTGCCGTCGTAGACGTGGTGCGTCGCGCCGCTGGTGTCCTTGATCAGGACGAGAGGCAGCGTGGCGACGTACACAGTCGGTGCAGGCTTGGTGCTCGTCGTCGTGCTGTGTGTGCTCATCGCTGTGCCCTGCCGAGACCGTCGGCGTAAGCGCCGGTGCGGGTCCGCATGGCGGCAGCGCCAGCAGCCGCTTGGTTGGCCGCGGCGTATTTCGCGGTCTGCATCTTGTCCAGCTCGGCGAACATCTGGTCGTAAGTAGAGTCTTCGCCTGCCTGCTGCGCTTCGGTGCGTGGTGCGAACGGGGCCGGTTAGTGTTGCGGCCAGAGATTTAGTCCGCTACACGGCGCAGGTAGTCCGCGAGTCCGGGGCTGTCGGCGGTGGCGTCGGGGTCGCCTGCGTAGGTTTCGATCAGGTGCAGCACCTCCCCGGCCGTGGTGGTGGTGGCAGCGAAGTGGCGGACACCGAACGGGAGGCGCATCAGGGTCTGCACGTCGACACCGGACGCGGCGACAAACGGTGGCAGGTCTCCGCTCGCGAAGAGGGTCGGCGGTGGCCCATCGGCGAGTGCGGCAGCGTAGGTCTGCGGGTTCTTGGCCTTCAATCCGTCCACAATCGGGTTAGCGGAGTAGGGGTCGATCTGCACGGGGGTTGTGCCGAGACTGCCGATAGCGAGCCTGATGGTGATGGTGAGTGGTGCGGTCACGGGGTGCCCTTCTGGGAGCGGTCGGTGATGTAGGCGCTGACGGCGGTGCGGTCGTAGACGTAGACGCCACAGCGAAGCTGGCGAGCTTCGAGGGTGCGGGCAAGGCGTCGGGTCTGGCGGGCCGAGAGTTCAGTAGGGTGGCTGCCTCCGCGGTGGTGATCGTGTCCGTCGCATCCGAGGCTGCACCAGTCGGCATGGCGGGGCCGTCCGCGTGTCCGTAGTCGGTCAGTGCAGCGCTGTCGGTCAGCGCTCGCAGGAGCAGGGCCACGCGGGGTGGGGCGGGGATCCCGTCCCGACTGGCAGCACGTATGCCCAGCGTGACGAAGCGTCGAGCGTCGAGCAGTGCTGCACCTTGTAGCAACACGGCGGCACCGAGCTGCTGGACCGCAGGACCGCTCACGACGCGCTCACCCACGCATGCAGCGGACACAGCCAATCATTTGAGCGGGTCAGGGACGGACAGCCCGGCGCGGTGCACTGCTGTAGCAGGACGCGGGGGCTTGCGGTGCACGGTCATGCCGCACCCCGCTTCTCAGCGCGCACCGGGTCAAGCACCTGACCCGCCCACACCCCGCTACGGTGCGGTTTTGGGATGGTGCGCAGCAGAGCGGCGCAGGATGCGACGTGTTCGATCGGACAGCTATCGCACAGACGCCGAGCTGCCTCGTGCCGCTCCGTCACCTGGTCGGCGGCCTTCGTGGGTACCGGGTCCGTCGAACCATGCCCAGCGGCCGATGCAGGGCGCGCCGGCGAAGTCGTGGGCGTGACCGAGGTCGGCGAGCAGGTCGCGCACCGCGGTCACTGGCGATTCTCGTCGCGGTCAGCGCCGGACAGGTGCCGGCGCAGCTCGGCGAGGCGGTCGGAGTAAAACACCACCTGTCCCAGCTGCGCCTGAGCGATCGTTTCGCGGTTCGTCGGGTACCGGTCATCAGCGTGCAGCCGTTCCAGACGCTCAACCGCTTTCCGCAGCTCCCATGTGGCCCGCGAGTACGCATCGGGCAGCGCAGACCGACGTGGTGCTCGGGGTGCGGGTGGTGCGGGTGGTGCGGGTGGTGCGGCAGGATAGGTCTTGCCATCTTGTCCGGTGACCTTGCGCTCCGTTGCAGGAGGGGATGCGCTCGGCAGGTGCCGGATGACGTTGTCTTGGCTGAGATCGTCGTCGGCCCGCGCCGCGGTCAACGCGGACTCAAACTCCTCCTCGGTGGCTTCGCCCATGGTGATGGCCGCGGCCATCTCCTCGTCGCTGTCGAAGAACTCCCGAGGGTCCGCCTTCACCGACCCGTCAGGGGCCAGATCGTCGTTCTCAGGTGGGTGAAATTCACCCACCTGACGGAGATCACTTCGGACGGTGTTCCGGTCGGCGCCCACGGTCTGCCCGATCGCCCGCACCGACATTCCCTCCCCGGACAGGTAGCCCACCAGCTCCCGGCGTTGTTCACGCTCCAGGTGCAGCGGCGCTGAGCTGAACACGTCCGCGATATAGGCCGTCCACGACGGGTAGCCGAGGACGGCATGGACCTCGCCGGCCTTCGCCTCCTCGATCAACCTGGCCAACGTCTGGACCTGATCACGAACCGACCCGGCCATCACCCGGATACGTCCGTCGAGCTTGCGCGCCGCTGTCTCATCCAGCACTTCAACGACCTCGGCGTCGATCACCCCCACATCAGCGTTCGTCGTCATCACCGTGGTGTCCTCTCCGATATTGATCGCCAGGAAGCGCGGCAGCGGCTGTAGCAGCGCGGACACGGACAACCACCACGATGAGGAAGCGGCTTACCGACCTCGACAACTGCGGCATCGAACAAGTAGTGCAGCCGACCACCCGGCTCCAGGTTTTTGATGTGCGCACAGGCACAGGGATCTAGGAAGCAGGCCGAGCACTCGCTGATCTCAGGAGGCATAGCGACGACGGAAAGGCGAGCCACCAGACACCTCCTCCTCGGTGGAGTCCAGCTGCACGATCTCGCTTTCAGAGGTGTTCCCTAAGTACCTTTCTCCAGAGCAGTCCTGTCCAGTCCCGACCAGACCAGGGTCACGCGTGTCGTCACGTGGGGTGTCACGCTCGGAGTCACGCCGTGACAAGGACTCACCATCAGGTTCAGGGTCGGGCAGCCCGACCGCTCTCAGCCGCTTCCGGCGTTGTCGCTCGGCGTCCTTGCGGCGTCGGGCCATGATCACCTCGGACTCCACTTGGAGGTCCATCTGGTGTTCGATCTGCCAGCCGTCCGGGAGCTGCGTCCAAAACCCCACGGCCACCAGTTCAGCGGCGGCGGCCGTGGGGTCGGAGGTGTCTGCAAGGCGAGCAAGGTCACGGGTGAACAGCCGTCCATCGTTCTCTCGGCGCATGGCCCACACCAACCCCTCCAGGTGGGTGCGGACCGCTGCGTCAGACAAGCCGAGTCGTGCGCAGTCCTCGGGAAAATCGTCTGAGATCTTCGTCCAGGTCACGCCGCGTCTCGCCTCCCCGCCTTATCGGTGCCCCGCCATACCCTGGTTATTCCGCCCGCTCTGGTGGGCCTCCGGGACACCGCGAACCCGGCGTGGGCAATGAGCCCCTCGGAGGCGGCCGCGTTGAACAAGGCGCCCCAGCGGGCCGGGTGATCCAGCTCGATGTCCAACAGTTCAGTGAGGTCATAGGCCTCGAAGATCCGCCCGGTAGTCGCGCTCTCCGCGGCCAGGATCTCCAGCGCGGCCTTGGCCGGGTGCCAGGACCACGGGTCGCGGTTCTCGGTCGCCCGGTCCAGCCCGCTCATCTGGAGGTCACCGCGATGGTCAACGCCTCGGCGGCGGCGTCGAGATCACCATCAGCAGCCGCAACCCGCTGCTGCACCTCGGCCGCCTTGACGACCACCTCGCCGAGATCGGGGCTAACCATGCACTCCGGCTTTACCCGGAAGTGGCCCGTGGGGGTCCGCACGACGGCGCCATCGTGCATGCCGGTGATCCGCTCCAGCATCGCCTTGGTGATGGTCGTAGCCCGTGAGGGCCGCACGATGCCGGCTCGCACAGCATCCAGGTAGGTGGCCGCGTCCACGAGCTGCGTGGCGAGCTGCTGGGCGAGCTGGCGAGACTCGTCGGCGGTGAGCATCGCGTTCTCCGCGTCCAGCGCCACATGGAACGCCGGTTCCTGGCTCTGGATCTCGGTGCCCTCGGCGAACACGGTAGCCGCCGTTTCCCGGCCCGAGTCTCCGGTGCCTAGGACCGTCGGCCACGTCTTCAGGTTGTGATCGCGACGGCCAAGACTGTCGGAGCACAGCACCCAACCGTCACCCTCATGCGGCGCCCACTCGGGCAGGGGCACGTCGGCCGGCGCGGCGATGACGCGGTTGTGCTCGACCTCCCGCACCGCGATCTGCCGCATGGTCACGTCGACGTTCTCCGTGGGGACGATCTCCATCAACTCCGTGCGCTGCTCGGAAAGGTCCGAGATCTGCTTGGCGGTCAGCTCAGCGGCCAGCTCGCCGAGCCAGGTGGTGTCGGTCATGGTGGTGTTCGCGGTGTCGGACGTAGGATCAGACATTGGGTTCTCGCTTCCTTTGTGGGTGGTGGGTTCCTCGCCCTCGCTGGCCGCTGCTCTAACAGCGGAGATACCGGCGGGGGCGTTCTGGTTGTTCGGGGTCACTGTCATGAGGCGTTGCCTCCCGAGGCTGTGAGGACGTTGCGGACCGCGGTCTCGCCCGTCTCGTCCGCATAGGAGACGACCCAGCCGTAGAAGTCAATGTCGCTGCGCCCCTCGCGGACGAAGCGGCGGACCAGTTTGCGGATGCGCGACCCGCTTAGCCCGAGGTTGCGCTTGTCGTTGATCAGCTGGGCGGTGGGGTAAAGGGTTCGGACAGAGAAGAACTCGGACTGTCCGGCAACCTCTTGATTGACCCCGAGGGCGGGCGGAACGGGCGGTGTGGTCGTCATGTGACCACCGCATTCAAGGGTGGGTCCCCACCGCTGTACTGCGCATCGAGCCACGCCTCTACATCGGAGAGGCGGTACATCACCTTGCGTTGTCCCATGCGGAAAGACTTGGGGCCCAAACCTTTATGTCTCCACCACCTGAGCGTGGCGACCGGGCTGTGAAGCACCTCGGCGGCCTCGGCGGTGGTGAGTAGGACCGCCTTTGTGCTGGTCATGCCGTCTCCATTCCGTCATCGCTTGAATCTCAAGCGCCCATGGCAAAGGTACCGCACCTTGACAACGACAGCAACCCACAAAGGCTTGGAATACGAGCCACCAACGCTTACAGTCGTCACATGCCGGATGCCACTGCGTCAGAGCCATCACAAGAGGACCTAGCGCGTGAGCTCGCCAGGACCCCCTCGGAGCCATCGCAAGAAGAATTAACGCAGCAGCGTGAGCTTGCGAAGGTCCTGCAAGAAATTCGGATGCAAGAGTTGGCCGAGACGCACGCGGCCGACATGCGCAACTTCTTCGAGTGGTGGGAGAAGAGGTTCGGCGCCAAGGTCAGGGAGTGGCGGCAGGCCCGGAACTGGTCACAGGAAGAACTCGCCAAGCAGCTGCACCAGGTGGGCATCGAGATGCACCAGACCACCGTCGCCAAGGTGGAGCGCGGTACACGCCAACTGCGCGTCTCTGAGGCTGTAGCGCTCGCTCACGTCATGGGAATGCCTGTGCTGTCCGTCTTCTACGGTCCCGGACCAGACGGCGAGTCTTTCAGTATGGAGATGATGCGCAAGCAGATGGAGCAGGCAGACGAAGACATCCGGCAAACGGAGGAGCGGCTCGACGCTCTGTACAAGAGCCTTACATATCATGAAACGTCCAGGGCGTCGACGGCGAACGCGATCAATCGGGCCGCGTTAGAAGCAGACCGTGGCCGCGATGTGGCCAAGGCCGAGGCCGACCGTGGCTAGCATCGGTAAGCGGCCTGACGGCCGGTGGCGCGCCCGTTACCGCGACGCCGCGGGCAAGGAACACGCCCGGCACTTCGCCCGCAAGGTCGATGCCCAACGGTGGCTAGACGCAGTCACAGCGTCGATCGTGACCGGCACCTATGTGGACCCGAAGCTCGCCAAGATCACCTACTTGTCGTACTACCTCGTGTGGTCGTCACGGCAAGTGTGGGTCCACCACACCAGGCGGGCGATGGACAAGCAGGCCCAGGACGTGCCCTTCCGCGACGTGGCACTCGCGAACATTCGCTCCAGTCACATCGAGTCCTGGGTCAAGGCGATGTCCTCCACGTTGGCACCGCTGACGATCAAGCAGCGGGTCCAGAACGCCCGCACGGTGCTAAAGGCCGCGATGAAAGACAAGGTGCTCGGCGCGGACCCTTCGCTCGATGTCAAGCTTCCACGGGTACGGCGAGCCGAGGCCGCAATGACCATCCCCACACCGTCGGACATCGGCTCATTGCTCTTAGCTGCCCCGGAAGGTTTCGAGGCCTACATAGCTGTGTGTGCGTTCGCCGGCCTGCGGCGCGGTGAAGCTGCAGCCTTACAGCCAGGCGACGTCGACTTCCTGAAGCGAACGATCAGCGTGAATAGGCAGGCGCAGGGGATCAGGTCTGGAGTCGTTGAGATTCAGCCCCCGAAGTACGGGAGCGAGCGGTGCATCCCAGTGCCGGACGGGCTACTTCATATCCTCGCTGAGCACATTCGGCTGCATGTTCGTGGCGATGACGCGGGGGCTTGGATGTTTCCAGGCCTCCGCGGCAACCCGATGGAGGGGAACATGGTCGGCACCCGGTGGCGGCGGGCCAGGAGGGAGGCTGGCGTGGCTTACCGACTCCACGATCTCCGGCACTACTTCGCGTCTGGTCTGATCGCTGCGGGATGTGATGTGGTCACCGTTCAGAGGGCGCTCGGGCACTCGTCCGCGTCCATCACGCTCGGGACCTACTCACACCTCTGGCCGGACTCTGACGACCGGACAAGAAGGGCCGCGAACGCCATGTTTGCGGAGGTGATCGGGACTCCTGCGGACTCCTTGCGGACTGAGCGCGGTATTTAGGCCGCTGACCTGCGGGTGCAATGGTTGACGACGATGCGGTGCAGCCAGGTGGTGACGGCGGAATCGGCTCGGAAGCTGCCGGCAGCCCGGTGCGCGGAGAGAAAGGCATCCTGCAGTGCATCGGCGGCCTCTTCGGGATCGCGGGTGGTGCGCAGGGCAACCGCCCACATGCGGTCGCGATGCCTGCGCACCAGCTCCGCGAAGGCATGCGGATCGCCCTCGGCATGGGCCCGCACCAGATCGACGTCGGAGCTGCGCTCGCCCGTCGCGCTCCGCCCCCCTGCATCGCTCATTTCTATTGTCCCCCTGCGCTATTCATTTCTTCCCCCTGGTATGTCTCCGGTCAACCTGCTCGCTGGAAGGTCAGGTCGTTGATCTTGCTGCTGTAGGAGCCCACCGATCCCCCGAGCCGGGTGATCCACACCAGCACGTAACTCGACGGTGGCATGCTCGAGATGGGAATGTCGGTGTGGCCGGAGGTCAGGGTGACGGTGTTGATGAGGACGGTGTCCGCAAGGGCTGGAGTAGCCGATTGTGCGCTCCTGATCTCCACAAGGGTGCCGTCGCTGGGCGAGTCGATTCCCACGGAGGCGAGCTTGGTGGCGCCGGGCAGCGTCACCAACAGGCCGAGGCCGCTCTTGAACTTAGGCAGCTGCTGGCGGTACTGATCCGTTGCCCACGAGGTGGCCGGATTGCCGTCGATCGCCTTGCCAGCATCCGCGGAATTGTCCGCGGTGCCCTCCGGAGAGAACACCGACACCTTGGTCGGGACCACCAAGCCGGCAACCGGCGCGGGCTGTGGCCCGGTGGTCGGCCCTGCCGGGGTGGGCCCTGCCGGGGTGGGAGCAGCGGAGCTGCTGGGCTTGCTCAAGCTGGGCAGCGGCGCGTCACTGCCCCCGAGCGAGGACACGATCTGGTTGGCGATGAAGGCGATGACCAGGACCGCGGCCAGGGCCAGGAAGGCCATGGCGACGAGGACCTTGCGGGAGCGCTCGGTTTGGCCGGGCGGAATCGGCCCGCCCGAGGCCCGCGCCGAGCGGGCGCCACCGCTGCGGCTCCCGGCAGCGGGGGTGTCCAGCGGGATGGGCAGCTCGTCCCCGGTGGCGTCGGTGTGGTCGAGTTCGGTCTGCTCGTCCACGGCGGGGAGCAACTCGGTCTGCTGGTCCAGCACGGCGGCCTGATCCAGCACGGTCTGCACAGCAGCGGCCGTGCGAATGCCGCTCTCGGGCTGCAAGGCCCGCTCGGCAACGGCGGAGATCTCGAACGGCACCCCGGCTCGAACCGCACGCGCGGCCGGAAGAGTGCCGTTCTCCCTGCGCCGCGCGACCGGCAGGTCTCCGATCGTGTCCGTGCCTGCGCCATCGGCAGCGGGCAACGGCCAGGTGTTCGTGATCAACGCATAGAGGATGGCGCCGAGCCCCTGCACGTCGGACTTCCGGTCCGCCTCGGCGGGAACGCCGGGAAAAGCCAGTACCGCGTTGCCCGCGGTACTGATCCGGATCCGATCCGGGTGATCTAGGGCCAGCACGGCACCCGAGCGGTGTGCGGCCTCCGCAGCTCCGGCCAAGGCGCGCACCGCACGGGCGGCCCCGATCGCGGGTGGCTGCGTGGCGGCCACATCCTTCAGTGAGCGCCCGGGGGTCCACTCGGCTACCACGATGCCACCGGAGCTGCCGCGCACCACGTCGAGCACCCGGGCAAGGCCGGGAGAGTCGATCCGCCCCAGACGCAGGGTGCGGGTCAGCACTGCCTGGGGCCCTTCGGCCTCCGGTTCCTGGGACGCGCTGTGCCGCGGGTGGGGGGCGCCGGACTGCGCGGCGTCCACGAACGTGAGGGCGACGTCGCGCTCCAGGACGGTGTCGCGCGCCTGCCAGAAACGCAGCAGCCCCGACCCGCCGTGGGCGGTGAGAAGCCGGTAACGTCCCCCGGCGACCGCCGCGCCCGGAACGAGCCGCGGACCGCGCACCATCGGTCGGGGCGGCGCGGCCGCGTGCTGCACGGTGGGTGCTTCGACCGTGGGCTGCTCAAACTTGTTCTGCTGTTCGGGCATAGCTTGTTCTGGCACCGCCTCACCCCCGGCTCGACTCTCGTACCGGCTTGTCGCTTGCGGGTAAGGGTACGGGAGCGCCGCTGGAGGTATCTGCGCTGGAGGTATCTGCGCTGCGGGTATTCGCGGCAGCAGCGTGGTCTCCTCGAACATCGCGGGATTGAGCTCGGGCTCGCGGGTGGGCTGCGCCCGTCCGCGCTGCGCCAAGGCGGTGAAGCGGCCGGGCAGTCGGGCGCTGACCGCCGCCACGATGCCGGCGATCTCCGGCAGCTTGAACACCACGAGCAGGCCGTAGCCCAAGCCGAGCACGATGATCGTGTGGATCGTCATGGCCACCAGGGAGCCGCCGAGCGTCCCGAAGGCGTTTTCCAGGGTGCGCAGGGGCAGCACGAGGCCGACGAGGGCGTCCACCGCCACGGCGATGAGACTCGCGGCCAGCACCGTGAGGGTGGTGCGGATCAGCGCCTTGGTGTCCAGTCTGCCCAGCTGGCGCCGCAACACCAGGCCGCCGGCGAGGGCACCGGCGGTAAAGCCGATCCCGTTCATGAACGCCAGCCAGCCCACCACCTGATCGGCGTGCAACCAAGGCGGAATCCACAGCATGAACGGCACGCGCACCGCCACCGTGAGCGCCATGAGATAGGTGGGGATCCACGGCTGCTGCCTGGCGTAGAAGACCCGCAGCTGGATGAGCCCGATGGCGAAGGGCAGCAGGCCGAAGACCGAGACCGCGACCGTGGTGCCGAGGCGACCGGCGTTCTCCACCGCCGAGCTGGTGCCGCGCAGGGAGAACAGCGCCACCCCGAGCGTGGTTCCGTGCACAGTGAACAGCGCGATGACCGGGAGCAGGCCCACCGTAGACAGCCGGGAGGCCAGCGAGAGGTCGCCGACAACGGCGGGCGTGTCGTTCGCCGCCGCCGAGCGGCTCATCCGCGGCATGATGGCGGTGATCAGCGAGACGCCGAGCACCCCGTAGGGCACCATCAGTAGCAACCAGGCGTTGCCGAACAGCACCGGCCCGCTCTCGTCGTACTTCGATGCGACCCGGTTGGTGATGACGAACCCGACCTGGCTGACCAGCACGTAGGCCAGCACCGCGACGCCCATCCCACCGAACTGCTTCAAGCGGGCGTCGACGCCCCACTTGGGCCGCAGGTCCACCCCCATCCGGCGCAGCGCGGGGATCAGGTACACCGCCTGGGCCACGATGCCCAAGGTGGTACCGATGCCGAGCACCAAGAGTTTCGGGTTGGTCGGTGATACTTCCAGCGGGCTCGGAACGAGGTAGTACGCCAGGATCACCGCGAGGGTCACGATGTTGTTCAGCACGGGCGCCCACGCCACCTTGCCGAACAGCCCACGAGTGTTGAGGATCGCCCCGAAGAGCGCCCCCAGCCCGTAGAACAGGATCTGCGGCAGCAGCAGCAGGGCGAAAAGCGTGGCCAGCCGGGTGTCGACCTTGCCGCTGGCGTCGATGAAGAGGTTGATCAGCAACGGGGCGGCGAGCATCGATGCCACCGTGGCAACCAGCAGCACCAGCCCGGCCACGGTCAGCAGCCGCCGGGTGAACTCGGAGCCGCCGTCGGGGTCCTCCCGTTCGGCGCGCACCAGCACTGGGACGACGATGCTGGTCAGCACCGCGCCGAGCACCAACTCCGCCACGATGTTCGGCAGGGTGTTGGCCACGGCGAACGAGCTGCCCGCCGATTCCAGGCCGATGGTGGCGGCCAGCGCCACGGCCTTGAGGAAGCCGGTGATGCGGCTGATCAGGGTCGGGATGACCTGGGAGCCGCTTGCCTTGAGCAGACCGGAGTCGCTCAACTCCGGTGTGCCCTGCTGGGAAGTAACCTGCCCGGAAGGAGCGGGTTGGGAGGTCATGGGGTCACTCGTCCCTCATCGGCCCGGTCGGGTTGTCCACGGAAACGGTGCCACAGCCGACGAGCCACCAGAGCCAGCAGCAAGGCGGCGGCGCTGGCGGTCGCGAGTGCCGTCGCGGTTCCGTATGCGGTGGAACGTACCTGCAGCCGGGCGGGCGCACCCAGCCGCTGGTCCGTGTCGGTGGTGAGGAAGACATCGATGGCGAACTGGCCGGTGCGGCTGACCGTGGTGGGCACCTGCAGTTGGCGCCCGCTGCGTGCCGGTAGCTGCTGGATGCCGATGTCCGTCGCCCGCAGTCCCGGCGAGCCGTCGACGGTGAGTTGCACGTCCACCGCGACGGGAAGGTCGTTGCGCACCACCAACAGCAGCGGGCTCTGGGCCGAAGCGAGCGTGTAGGTCCCGCCGGGTGCCTGCAGCGACACCCCGTTGCGCAGCCCGATCAGCTCGCCACGTACCGCGCTGACCTGAGCCTCGCCCGCACCGGCGGGGTGCTCGGCCGTTGTCGCCGACGCGGCGCGGAGCAGGCCAAGCTGCAGCGGAGCGAGGAGGTCGTTCGGGCTGACCCCGCTCTGTGGGTCCTGCTTCAGGGACCGGCCGAACTCGCGGATGTCCGTCGCGGCGTCGGCGATCGCGCCCGTGCGACTGGTGGGCACCTCCGAGGCGGACGCCTGCACCGGGTAGTCCAGCACAGCCCGGGTCGATGTGCTGTTGACGGCGTCCAGGACGGCAGGCAGCGACCGGGCGG
>JAABUZ0100004035.1_pt1 | contig 20767 bp, 20 predicted proteins | sample 5562091 | NCBI WGS metagenome assembly JAABUZ01 (sample SAMN12813069, study PRJNA571459) | rock metagenome | isolation source: Antarctica rocks | place: Antarctica: Victoria Land, Linnaeus Terrace sud | collected 2015-12-21 | reverse complement strand
GAGGTCGCCGAGCACGACGGACAGGGCGGAGAGGTGGTCCTCGCGTGAGACGACGGGCGGGTACGACGAGCGGGGTTGGTGGCGCACGCGGGCACCGTGTCAGTGCTGCGTGCCCCGCGCTCGCGTTGTCCACAGGCTCGCCCCGCCCTTGATCACCACCAACAACCGCGACACGCCGGGAGCTCCGGCGTGTCGCCGGTGTTGGTGGTGATCAAACACCGGTGATCAAGCGCTGGTGATCACCGGTGAGCGGCGGCGGTTAGGCGACCGGGGGCTCGTCGCCCGGCGGGTCCTCGCGCGGGGCGGGGGCGTCGCCGAGGGCCTCGATCGCCGCGATGGGGTCCGCGAGGTCACCCGCTCCACCCGCTCCAGTCACGCCGCCCGAGCCGCCCACCGCGCCCACAAAGGCCGCCGGGTCGTCCAGGTCGCCGCCCGAGGGCAGCAGGTCCGGGGACGCCCAGACGGCGTCCCGTCCCTCGGCCCCCCGGGCCTCGGTGAGCGCCACCCACAGGGCCGCCGCCTCGCGCAGCCGCCGCGGGCGCAGCTCCAGCCCGACGAGGGTCGCGAACGTCTGCTCGGTCGGCCCGCCCGTCGCCCGGTTGCGCCGCACTGCCTCGCGCAACGCGCCGGCACTCGGGAGCCGGTCGGCGGCGGCCGCCGCCACCACCGTGTCCACCCACCCCTCGACGAGGGCGAGCGCCGTCTCCAGCCTGCCCAGCGCCGCCTCCTGGGCCGGCGTCGTCTGCCCCCCGAACACCCCGGACCCCATCGCGTCCTGCATCGAGGACGGGTCGGCGGGATTGATCCCCTGCACCGCAGCCGCGATGGCGTCCGGGTCGATGGCGATGCCGGCGGCGTAATCGGCCACCAGCGCTGTCAGGTGCGCCCGCAGCCACGGCACGTGCCCGAAGAGCCGGTGGTGCGCCGCCTCGCGCAATGCCAGGAACAGCCGCACCTCGTCCTCGGGCAGTTCCAGGCCGGCCCCGAACGACGCGACCCCCGCCGGCAGCAGCGCAGCAGTGCCCGCCGGCCCCAGCGGCAGCCCCACCTCGGTGGACGCCGAGATACCCGTCGCCAGCGCGCCGACAGCCTGGCCCACCTGCGCGCCGAACATCATCCCGCCGACGGACCGCACCATCCCCAGCATCGGTCCGCCGGCCGCGAACAACAAGGAGACGTCCATCCCGGGGGGCAGGGCGCCGGCGAGCTCGGCCGGCAGCTCGGCTGAGCCCTCGCCGAGTGCGGACATCCCACTCGACAGGGTCGCCGTCATCGCCTCCGAGACACGCGCCGCCACCGGGTCGCAGAGGGTCCGCCATTGCGGCAATGTGGCTTCCAGCCAGCGCCGGCGGGTCCACGCCTCGGTGCGGACGACGCCACTCGGCAGCGGCGTCGCCGCGTCCAGCCATACGTCGGCGAGCCGCATCGAGTCGGCTACGGCGGCGGTCGCCTCGGCGGTCACGGGCGGGTCGTCGGCGGCCACCGCACGCTGGGCCAGCTGGGCGGCGAGGTCCCAGTTGACCGGGCCGCCCTGCCACGACATGAGCTTCTCCAGCTCGCGGAAGAACGGCGCGGGGTCGCCATCGCCCCCAGGGCCGTCGGCACCCGACCCGAAGCCGAAGGGAACGCTCACCGCTTGCACCGCGTCTCGACGGCGACACCTGACCAGAACACGGTCCGACCGTAACCGGGGAGCGGCCCGGGCGACCGCCGCAACGTCCGGCGTCCGCAGTCGGCGTATCCCGACACGGCGGCGCCGCGGCCCGCGACTGCCCGGGGCGGGCCTGTCGGAGCCACCGCGGGCTACCGTGGGGCATCTCTCCTGCGTCTCCGAGGACGGCTCGCGTGTGGTTCCTGATCATCCCCGTGGTGGCCTTCGTCGCGGCCAACTGCTGGCTGGTGTGGACCGGCCGCACGCCGCGGGCGCCCGAGGTCGACCAGACGATCGAGGCGCACCGCCGCTTCGCCGCCGCGATGGAGCGCACACCGCGCCGGCGACGGCTCCGCTTGAGCCGGCGCTGACCCCGGCGCCACGGCTTCAGTCGGCGGCGGACCCGTGCCGAGATCCCGGTGGATCCTGCGCGCCGCGCCTCGCGGGGCCGAGGGGGTTCGCGTGGAGCACGTCATCTTCTGGCCTCGTGCCGACGGGAGTCAGGGCGCGGTGCGGGTGGCCTCGCTGGACGAAGCGCTGCGCACGGTGGAGTGCCTGCACAACGACGAGGACGTCGCCGGGGCGACCGTGCACGAGCTGACCGAGGTGCCGCTGGCCTTGCGAACCCACCACACCTACCACCGGGTCGAGGTGTCAGCGCCGGAGCCGGCCCCCGACCCGGCCCTACCGCAGGTGTCCATCGCATCCCCGGTCGCCCAGCGGGGGCTCGGCCTCTTCGCCCGCGGCCGAGCCGGCCCCCCCTAGTCTTGCCAGGTGAGCCGACGGACCCGTGCGCTGTCACTGGCCTCGGGGATCGCGCTCGTGCTCGCGGTGGTGGCGCTGCTGTTGCCCGTCCCCTACGTCGCGCTCGGGCCCGGCGAGACCGACGACACGTTGGGCGCGGACCCCCGCGCCGGTGCGGTGCAGGTCCTGCAGGTGACGGGGGCAACGACGTACCCCACCTCCGGCGAGCTGCGGCTCACCACCGTGTCCGTCGTGGACCCCCTCGACCTCGGCCAGGCGCTGCTGCGGTGGGTCGAGCGGCCCTATGCCGTGGTCCCGCGCAGCGTGGTCTACCCCCCGCAGAAGAAGCAGTCGGAGGTCGACGCGCAGAACCAGCAGGACATGAAGGTCAGCCAGGACGACGCCACCGTCGCAGCCCTCGGGGAGCTGACGCCACCCAAGGTCGGCGCCTTCAGTGACGGCAGCAAGGCGGCCCCGGCGCTGCGGGTCGGCGACGTGATCACCGGTGTCGACGGCACGGCGGTGACGAACCTCGCTGCCCTGCGCGCCCTGGTCGCCTCCCTGGCGCCCGGCGCCACGGCCCGGGTGACGGTGCGTCGCGACGGGGTCGCCCAGGATGCCTCGGTGACCACCATCGGGGTGACCGAGGGCCGCGCCACCCGGACCATCCTCGGCATCACCCCGGACACCTCCTCACCGGTGAAGGTGACGATCAACCTGTCGAACGTCGGGGGCCCCAGCGCCGGGTTGATGTTCGCGTTGGGGATCCTGGACAAGCTCACCCCCGGCTCGCTCACCGGCGGCAGGGTCATCGCCGGGACCGGCACGATCAGCCCGACCGGCGACGTCGGCCTGATCGGGGGCATCCAGCAGAAGCTGCAGGGCGCCCGGCACCCCGGCCGCGACGGGCAGCGGCCGGCGACCGTCTTCCTCGTGCCCGAGCAGAACTGCCAGGAGGCGGTGGCCGCTCACGTCGGCGGGCTGCAGCTGGTCAAGGTGCCGCAGACCGGCGGCTTGGACGCCGCCTACTCCGATCTCCAGCGGCTGGCCCGCGGCGACACCGCGCTGGCCGCCTGCTGACGGCGGCATCGTGCTGGGCGGAGCGGCATGAGCGCCGGGGCGCCGTTCGCCCTGCTCGCGACCACCCAACTGCTCGCCGTCGCCGCGTGGGGGGCGCTGGCCGGGGGGGCGCTGTTCCCCCGGCTGCGGGGCAGCAGCACCCCCTTCACAGTGGCCGGCGCGCTGCTGCTGGGTGTCGCCGAGGCGATCGCTGGCAGCCAGATCGGCGACCCGCGCAGCGACGGCGCCTCGTGGCTGCGCGCCGCGGGCGCCGTCGTGCTGCTGCTCGGGCTGGCACGCGGCGCGCCGCTGGTGCGCTCCAGGGACACCCCCGTGCTCGCGGTCGCGCCGCTCGCGGCGACCCTGCCGCCGGCCCTGACCGCAGCAGCCGCGCTGGCCCTGGCCGCGCTGCTGGTGGCCCGCCGCGCGGCGCCGGCGCGGCTGCCGCTCGCCGCCGGGCTGCTCCTCTCGGCGGCAGCGTCCCTGCTGAGCGCGACGCTGGGAGCAGGCGACGGGACCGCTCGGGGGACGACGGTGGCCCTGCTCGTGCTGCGCGGGCTGGGTGCCCTCGCACTGCTCGGGTGGGCCACCACATTGGCCAGGGAGAACCTGCTGGCCAAGCTCGTCGCGTCCATCCTGTCCTCGGTCGTGCTCGCCTCGATCGTGCTCGCCGCGGTGCTCGGCACGGTGGTCACGCGTCGCCTCTCCGACGAGCAGGCCGGCCAGGTCGCCGACGTCAGCACGTCCGAGGTCGGTGCGCTCGGTTCGGTGCAGCGCCAGATCGAGACCTTCGGCCAGGCCGTCGCCGTCAACCCGACCGGCGCGGCGAAGGGGATCGCCATCTTCAACGACGGCTTCAGCAAGCTGGTCGCGACGGTGCTGCGGTCGGGGTTCGTCGACGTGCTGCCTGTCGGTGGTCCGACGCCGGTGTCCGGCCTCGGGCTGCGCGACCTCGCCGCCAGCCCGATCGTGCGGGACCTGTTCACCGGCACCGGCAGGCAGGCGCCGCACGACAGCCTGGTGGTGATCGACGACGGCGGACGCCCGGTGCCGATGCTCCTCTCGGCGGCGACCGACCCCTCGACCCCGCTCGGTCAGCACCCGACGTCGGTGGCGGTCTACGGCGTCGTGGTCACCCCCAACCTCCTGCAGGTCAACCGGCGCGCTGCTTCGGCGTACGGCGCGAGCCTGGTCGCCTTCCGGGGCGGTCTCGCCGCCTCCAGCCTGCCGCAGCCGGCCGCCGCCGCCGTCGCCCGCGACCCGAGGGTGCTCGCTGCCTTGCGCAATCCCCTCGCCGACGGTTCGCCGCAGATCAGCGTCAGCGGAGGCAGCGAGCCGACGCTGGCGATAGTCACCTACCTGCAGAAGTCGCAGCCGGTGGCGCTGCTCGTCGTCAGCGCCGATGCCGCCGCCAGCCTCGCGACGCAGCGGCTGGTGCTGCAGGTGCTGTTCCTGACCCTGCTCGGCGCCACCCTGATCACCACCCTGCTGGCGGTGCTGCTCAGCCGGCAGCTGGTGGACCCGGTGCGCCGGCTCACCGCCGCCGCCGACCGGGTGCGTGGGGGGGACCTGTCGGCCTCGTCGGACGTGACCGGGCGCGACGAGGTCGGCCGGCTCGCCGTCTCCTTCGACGCCATGACCTCGTCGCTGGGACAGGCCGCCGCCGACCTGCGCGCGACCGCCGAGCAGGAGGCGTCGGTGCGCGGGCGGCTGGAGACCGTGCTCGCCGCCGTGACCGACGGGCTGGTCGTGGCCGACGCCGCTGGCGACGTCGAGAGCGTCAACCCCGCCGCGGCCGCCCTCGTCGGGCCGGTGCTGGGGCGCCCCCTCGTCACGGTGCTGCAAGGCCTCGACGTCGCCCCCGGCCGGATGGTCGAGGGACTGCTCCACGCCCCCGACGGCCGGCCCGTCCCCGTCGTCGCCTCGGCCGCGGTACTCGCCGACGGAGCGGGGGTGGTGGTGGTCCTGCGCGACACGTCCCGCGAGAGCGAGATCGAGCGGATGAAGACCGAGTTCCTGTCCAACGTCAGCCACGAGCTGCGCACCCCCCTGACGCCGATCAAGGGCTATGCCGACATCCTCGCCCGCCGCGCCGCGACGCTGCCGCCGGAGAAGACAGCCCAGTACGCCGGGGTGATGGTCGCCTCCGCCGTCCGGCTATCCCGGGTCGTGGACCTGCTCGTGGACGTCGCCGCCCTGGACGCCGGACGGGTGCGGCCGGTGCCGGAGCGGCTGGCGGTCGCGGCGTTCGTCGACGGGCGGTTGGCCATGTGGCGGCAGCGGGTGCCCGAGCGTGCCGCCGACCTGCGGCGGCGGCTGCGCCCGGGGCTGCCGGATGCCTACGTCGACCCGGCGTGGCTGGCCAAGGCGGTCGACGAGCTGGTCGACAACGCGCTCAAATACAGCGCCGCCGGCACCCAGGTGACCCTGGTGGCGGCGAGCGAGGACGCGGCCTTGCAGCTCACCGTGCGCGACGCCGGGGAGGGCATCGCGGCGGACCGGCTGGCAGGGTTGTTCACCGACTTCGAGCAGGTTGACGGGTCGGCGACGCGGGCGCGGGACGGCCTTGGCCTGGGCCTGGCCTTCGTCCGGCGGGTGGCCGACGTCGTGGGGCTGCGCCTGTCGGTGGCGAGCACGCAGGGGAGGGGTTCGGCGTTCACGCTCGAGGTGCCGGTGCTGCCTGTCACCCCGGCCCCCCGCGCGCCGCGCTGACGGCCAGGGCTTGACGATCAGGGCTTGACGATCAGGGCTTGACGATCAGGGCTCCAGGGTGGCAGCGAGGGCCTCGGCGAGCTCGGGGGCGAGGTCCTCGCCGGCCAGCAGGTCTTCCTCGCCGGCGGCCTCTTCCAGCTTGGCGCGCAGCCGCAGGACCGCGGCCCGCCGGCCGTCCCGGAGCACGGCTACGGCGAGCCGCCCCTCGCCCCTGGCCTGCGACGGGGCGGTCGGGCGCTCGTCGTCCTCGCCCCACATGACCTCCAGGGCGAGCGCGCAGCCCAGCACCTCCTCGGGCCAGCCCACGACGGCGAGCACCTCGGCGAGGTCGGTCGACCCGTCGCGCCCCTCCGGCAGCGACTCCTGCTCGATGGGGGTGAGCGGCTGCACGGGGCCGGCCAGCCCGAGCGTGGCCGCCAGGCCCGGCTCCCGGTGCACGAGGTCGGCCGTGTCGACGAGGGCATAGAGCCGGGGGGGCTGGTCCCACCCGGTCGCGGCGACGTGGCGCTCGATCTCGGTGGCGACCTCCATCAGCGCCAAGGCCGCCGGCGGCGGCGGCTCGGTCGGCGGCTCGGTCGGCGGCTCGGTCGGCGGCTCGGTCGGCGGCTCGGTCATGCCGCCATCCTGTCGGACCGATCGGCGCAGGCCCGCTGCGTAAGGTCGTTCTCGTGGCCTTCCGCTCCCCGTCCTTCGGCCGTCCGCGACTGCTGCTGCCCGTCCTCGCCACGCTCGCCGCGCTGATCGTGCTGCTGCTGGTTTTCACCTCGGTGTGGACCGACCTGCTGTTCTACCGCGAGGTGCACTACACCGGGGTCTTCCGCACGGTCCTCGCGACGCGGGTGCTGCTGTTCCTCGTCGGCGGCCTGGTCGTGGCCGCGGTGGCCTGCGGGAATGCTGTCATCGCCTACCGCAGCCGCCCGCCGTTCCGCCCGGCGTCGCTCGAGCAGCAGAACCTCGACCGCTACCGGATGGTCCTCGAGCCGCGGCTGGTGCTGCTGCTGGTGGCCCTGGGCGGGTTGCTGACGCTGGCCGCCGGCGCCGCCGCGCAGTCGCATTGGCAGACCGTGCTGCTGTGGGAGCACCAGCAGTCCTTCGGCCACCAGGATCCACAGTTCCACCGCGACGTGTCCTACTACGTCTTCACCTATCCCATGCAGCGGCTGGTCCTCGACCTCGGCTTCCAGGCGGTGCTGCTGGGCATCGTCGCGGCCTCGGCGGTGCACTACCTGTTCGGGGGGATCCGCCTGCAGACGCCGGGCGACAAGCTCGTGCCGGCGGCGAAGGCTCACCTCGCCATCCTGCTCGGCGTCTTCGTGCTGCTGAAGGCCATCGCCTACTATCTGGACCGCTTCGGGCTCAACTACAGCACCCGCGGAGTGGTGGAGACCGGCGCCTCGGCCACCGACATCACCGCCGTCCTGCCCGGCAAGACGTTCCTGGTCGGCATCTCGGTGCTGTGCGCCGTGCTGTTCTTCGCCAGTGCCCGGCTGCGCGGGTGGCTGCTGCCGGGCATAGCGCTCGGCCTGCTGGTGCTGGCAGCGGTCATCATCGGCGGCGTCGTCCCCGCGGCGTACCAGAAGTTCTCGGTCAAGCCCAACGAGGTGAGCAAGGAATCGAAGTACATCCAGCGCTCCATCGTGGAGACGCGATACGCCTATCAACTGGCCGGCGTGACCGCCCAGCAGGTCGATCCCGCGAAGGCCGACCGCGCCGGGGCCGCGGCCGACGCGGCGAACCTGTCCAGCGTCCGGCTGCTCGACCCGAACGTGCTGGGTCCGACCTATGACCAGCTGCAGCAGATCCGCAACTACTACGCCTTCCCCAAGATCCTCGACATCGACCGCTACACCGACAACGGCGCACTGCAGGACTACGTCGTGGCCGCCCGCGAGGTCGACCAGACCGGCCTGACCGCCGGCCAGCAGAACTGGATCAACCAGCACCTCACCTTCACCCACGGCAACGGTCTCGTCGCCGCCCCCGCGTCCACGGTGACCGCGGCCGGGCGCCCGGACTTCGACAGGGGGGAGAAGGACATCCCCCCCGTGGGTGCCCTCGGGCTGACCCAGGACGGGTCGCGGATCTACTACGGGGAGCAGGCCCCTGCGTACTCCGTCGTCCGCACGAAGCAGAAGGAGGTCGACGGGCCGGGCGCCGACGGCAGCAGCACCGATGCCTCGCAGCAGACCACCAACAGCTACGCCGGCAAGGGTGGCGTCCCCGTCAGCGGCATCAACAAGCTGCTGTTCGCCCTGCGCTTCTCCGACACCAACCTGCTGCTGTCCTCGGCCATCACCTCGGACTCGCGGATCCTGTATTACCGCCAGCCCCGCGACCGCGTGCAGAAGGTCGCGCCGTGGCTGCGGCTGGACGGCGACCCTTATCCCACCGTCGTCGGGGGGCGCGTGCTGTGGGTGCTCGACGGCTACACCAGCACCGACAAGTTCCCCTACTCCTCGCTGAAGACGCTGGGCGCGCTCACCGCCGACAGCCAGAACACCCAGACCGGCGCCAACAATGCCCAGCAGACCCAGGACCAGGTCAACTACATCCGCAATTCGGTGAAGGCCACGGTCGACGCCGAGGACGGGACCGTGCGGCTGTACGACGTAGATCCCACCGACCCGATCCTCAAGGCATGGGAGGGAGTCTTTCCGCACACGGTGCTGGACCGGGCGTTGATGCCGGCGGGGCTGACCGAGCACCTGCGCTATCCCGAGGACCTGTTCAAGGTGCAGCGCGACCTGCTCGCCGAATACCACGTGACCGACCCGGCCGCGTTCTACTCCAAGACCGATTTCTGGACCGTCCCCGACGACCCGACCACCGGCGGCGTCCCGCAGCCGCAGCCCCCCTATTACGTGGTGTCGAAGCTGCCCGGCCAGGACAGCCCGCAGTTCAACCTGACCACGACATTCGTCCCGCAGGGTGGTCGCAAGAACCTCGCGGCGTTCTTCTCCGTCAGCAGCGGTGGCACGGCGTCGACGTCGACGGCGAGTGCCTACGGCGCGTTCACCTTGCTGCAGCTGCCGACCCAGTCGACCGTGGACGGCGTCCCACAGGCGCAGCAGGACTTCGACTCCTACGGCCCCTACAGCCAGGACAAGACCCTGTTCAGCCAGGGCGGGTCGCGCGTCATCCAGGGGAACCTGCTGGCGCTGCCGGTCGGCGGCGGGATCCTCTACGTCGAGCCGGTGTATCTGACCGGCAGCTCGGGCGCCGCGCTGCCGCAGCTGCGCAGGGTGCTGACGAGCTACAACGGGGTGATCGGCTACGCCCCCGACCTGCCCACCGCGCTGAGGGGGGCATTCGCCACGGCGGCGCCCCCGGTGGCGGGGACGACTCCGTCCGCCGGCGCGACGGCTGGCCCGACGTCGCCGACCGGGACGGCGCCGACCGGGACGGCGCCCGCCGTCTCGCCGTCGGTCCCCCCGCCGCCCACGGTCGCGGTGCCGGGTGGGGCCCTGCCCTCCGACGTGCCCGGCCTCGCGGCGCAGCTGCAGGCGGCACTCGTCGCTCAGCAGCAGGCAGCCGCCGGCGGCGACTACACCCGGGCTGCCGCGGAGCAGCGGCGGGTCACGGCCCTGGTCGCGCAGCTGGGCCGGATCGCCGGCCAGACGGCCGCTACGCCGCCGGGAGGGCCACCGGCGCCTAGCCCGGCGGCGAGTGCCACGCCGTAGCAGGCACTGCCCCGCGTGGGTTAGTGTTGGTGCAGCGACGCGGGGTGGAGCAGCTCGGTAGCTCGCTGGGCTCATAACCCAGAGGTCGCAGGTTCGAATCCTGCCCCCGCTACCACCACCATCGGGTGCGCACCGAAGCCTGGTGCCGCGCCCACCGACGTCCCGGTCTTCCTCACGGAGGGCCGGGACCTCGTTGTTTCGGGGGTCCATAGAGCTGGGAGGCCACTGGCACCTATTCGTCAGCCCTCGCGCCGTCAACACGAGCCCGCTGGCGCGTGACCCGGCGACCGCGGCCCTCCGGGGCGCCTGGGCGGGCATGCAGAGGCCCCCGGACGCCGGGTTGGGCGTGCGGGGCCGGGTGGAACCGGGTGGGGCTGTGGCCGGCCTCGAGGCGGTCCCGGCCGTGGCCGCGGCGCCGGGGCGCCGGGTGGTCCCGCGGCGACCGGCCGCCTTCAGCTGCCGGGCGAGGTGTGTCCACGCGGCGTGGTGCAGGGCCCAGGTGTCACGGGCGTGCAGGTTGGACGCGACCACGCACATGGTCGCGAGCAGCGAGAACTTCGCCTTGCCGCGCACCCGGATGCGACCGGGCCGACGCTGTCCCACTCGCGTCGCTTCGACTGGTGGACGGTGTAGCCCGCGACGGGCGGTGTGCTACACCGGAGCCTGTTCTGCAGCCGCCGCGCCTTCACGGCGCCGGTGTCCCGCGAAAAGGGATCGTGCGAGACGGGCACGATGCTCGGAGCGCCGAAGGCTGGTGTCGCGCCTACCGAAGTCCAGGTCCTCCTCACGGAGGCCGGAGTTCGTCGTTGGAGGGAGTCTGTGGGCCGGCGCGGGGGCCTTCACGGCGCCCCCGCGAGCCCAGCGTTAGGGCGTCACAGCTCCAGGCGCCGCCCGCGGTCTAAGGGTGAGCCCGAAGCAGGTCGATGAACAGGGAGAAGGTCAACTGGTGATCGCCGCGGAAGTCCGGCGGCCCGCCCATGCTGCTGGCTGCCGCCCGGGGGTACAAGAGCCCGTCGGGCCTCGGCTTGATCCGCACGAAGGGAGGGAGGCCGTACCTGACGGCGGCCCAGTTGGCCCAGACCCTGGCCGTGCGCCCGTTGCCGTTCGCGTACGGGTGCAGCAGCACCCACTCACCGTGGAGGACGGCGCACAGCGTCACCACCGCGTCGAGCGCAGCCGCGTCCAACGGCGCCGTGCCCGCAGGGACCCGGACGTCCAGCCTCGCGACGGAGGTCTTGAGTGAGCGGTCGAACCTGTTGAGGCGTGCCGGCACCTCCAGCGCGAGAGGAGTCCGAGCGACGATCCGGCCGTGGCCGTCTGCGATCACGACCTCGTAGTCGAGCAGGTCCGGGTGCGCCGACCCTCGCACGCCCCCCAGGAAGTGCGGGCCAGGCACCGAGCGGACGCCGGTGTAGATCGACCGGTGCCAGGCGTGCGCCATGGTGACGTCGGGTGCCGTTCTGGTGCCTGCGCCGGCTGCCAGCGCGGCAAGGACCGATCGCGCGTTGGCCTGCAGCAGCGGCTCGTCCCCCGGGTCGTCCTCTCCCCGGAGGAGACCGGGCATCAGGAGCGCGCGAAGGAGGCCAGTACCTCGAGTGCTGGTGCGCTGTGCTGCTGGCGCCCCGCCGCAGGGAGGTCGGCGTGCACGGCGACCGCGCGCAGGCCCGCTCCCAGATCGCTGTTCTCGCCGGCGGCCGCGGCGTCGAGGTAGGCATCCAGGTTGCGGCTGGCGGAGTAGCCGCGCACGACCTCCAGTGCGTCCTCCAGCCGGCGCTCGAGGTCCGCGGCGCGCAGCGTGACCTCGTGCTCGATCGCCTGCTCGGCGATGACGGTCATCGGCTGACCGGTCAGCTCGGCCATGCGCCTGAGCGCTTCCCTGGTCTCTGGGTCGCGAAAGCGCAGAGGGAAGGCTCCTCGTCCCGCCGTTCGACTGGTCATGTCTGCAGTGTCCGCCAGCCCCATTGAGATGTCAATATGGCTGCATGACATCACGGTCGGCCGGGCCGGCCACGCCGGCGCTACCGCATCGTCCAACGGCGAGGTGGGCAAACAGCTGGCAGGCGTGCGCGGCGATGTGGTGGCCATCGGACCCAAGCACCTGGCTGTCCTCGAGAACGGCGAGGCCTCGAGAACGCTGATTACGTTAGCTGTGACGCGCAGTCGTTGAGCCTGTGACAGCACGTCGCCGGCGTGGACGTCCGCGCTGGGCAGACCCTTCGGTATCCACCCGACCACCGGTGCTCACCGAAGTCTCGTGCCGCGCCCACCGAAGTCCCGGTCCTCCGCACGGAGGGCCGGGACTTTCGTCCTTGAGGGGGCTGTTGGGAGTCCTTGAGACGCCCAGGCCGCGCCTGCTGAGGCCCCGGAACAGCGCGGTGGGCCTCACGGCGGCCGGCCTGCTGTCGGCGGGGGTGCTCCGGGCATGCGCGCGAGCCCGCCGGTGCTCAGCCTGCCGGCTGTCGGGGGCCGGCCTGACTTCAGAGGGGTTGTAAGCACCCACGAGGCTGTCCGCTGCTTACTTGCCCCTCGCCCGCCTAGACTATCAACAATGATACTATCACTGACGATAGCATGGCCTGCGTGTGTTCAGGTGACTGGAAGTAGGGGGACGACAGTGGGCAGCTTCATTGGGCGGGGCAGCCAGTTGCGGGAGCTGGACCGGCAGCTGGAACTCGTGCGTGCCGGCGGTACCGATCATCCTGGCAAGGCGCTACTGGTGCGTGGTCGCCGACGGGTTGGCAAGTCCCGTCTCGTGGGCGAGTTCGTTCGGCGGTCAGGCGTGCCGCACCTGTACTTCACCGCGTCCACGCAGAAGCCGGAACAGGAGCTCGCGCTGTTCGCCCAGGAGGTGGCCGAGTCCGACCTGCCAGGCGCAGCGGTGTTCTCGAGCGTCAAGCTCGGCTCGTGGGAGGCCGCTCTGCGCCTGCTGGCAACGGCTGTTCCTGCCGACGGGCCGAGCGTCGTCGTCATCGACGAGCTTCCGTATCTCGTTGCGGCTGACCCCACCCTCGAGGGCACGCTGCAGAAGATCTTCGACCGGGCCATCGCGACGCTTCCAGTTCTCCTCGTCCTCGTCGGGTCGGATCTCGCCATGATGGAGGCGCTCAACGAACACGGGCGACCATTCTACCAGCGCGCCCGCGAGATGGTCGTCCCGCCGCTCACGCCGCTCGAGGTCGGCGACATGCTCGACCTGTCGCCAGCTGACGCGTTCGACGCGTTCCTTGTCACTGGCGGGCTGCCGCTGATCTGCGCCGAGTGGCCCCGCGGGCTGTCACTCTGGCAGTTTCTGGAGGAGTCCCTCACCTTCACGACCTCGGCGCTGCTGGTGAGCGCAGAGCGTGCGCTGGCCGCCGAGTTCCCCACGGACAGCCAGGCACGCTACGTGCTGTCCACCGTCGGCGCCGGGGAGCGCACCTTCACCAGCATCAACCGCAAGGCCGGGCTGCAGCCGACGTCGCTGACCAGGAGCTTGACAGTCCTGTCGGACAAGAGCGTCCTCGCCGCGGACACGCCGCTGTCGACGAAGCCCTCCAAGGAGACCCGCTACCGGATCGCGGACCCCTACCTGCGCTTCTGGCTGTCGTTCCTCGGCCCGCACATGCCCGAGATCGAGCGTGGTCGCGGTGACCGCGTGCTCGGCCGCGTCCGCACCTCGTGGCCATCATGGCGTGGTCGGGCCATCGAGCCAGTGCTGCGCGAGAGCCTGGAACGGCTCGGGCCCGAGGCATGGCGCATCGACTCCGATGCTGCACCCGCGCCTGAGGGTGGCGGTAACGTCGTGCGCGGCTACTGGACCCGAACGAACGACCCAGAGATCGACATCGTCGTTGCCGACCGGGCCCCGGTCGCCCGCCGGATTGACGCAGTCGGATCCGTCAAGTGGCTGGAGAGCGCGCCGTTCGGCGGCAGCGACCTGGCGGCGCTCATCGCGCATCGGGCCCAGCTGCCCGGTGCGAGCGACACCACTCCGCTGATCGCGGTCTCCCGCTCCGGTTCGACCGTCAGCGACGTCACAGCCCTCGGGCCCGAGCAGCTGCTGGACGGCTGGCGTTAGCCGACCCACGAGCCAGCAGACGCGGCAGCTCTGTTGGGTGGCCTCCGGCCGCGGCTTGACATTACGGCCGCTGGCCTTGTTCAGGCAGTGCGAGATTCGCTGGCCGTCTTCAGGCCGCGGGCCTCGATGTCGAGGTAACGCCGAATTCTCGCCCCGAGGAGCACCCCGACGACGCGGCTCAGGTGCCGGTCTGCTCCAGCTCGAGTCTGATCTGCGTGCGGTGGGGATCGACGTCGACCGAGTGCCGCGCCACGGTGCGGATCCCCGGGGCATGGTTGTGCCAGCTGAAGGAGCTGTCGGGGAGGAGTTCGGTTACCCGCCAGGTGCCGGCAAGCAGCCCGGGCTGCTTCGGCCGGGCCTGGCTGCCCACGGCAAGCGGACCATCATTGAGTCGGCGCGCGCGGACGTGTAGGAGTCCATCCATCGTGGCCAAGACTCGATGTCGGTGAGAGCCGCCCAGGCCTGGTGCAGATCAGCTGTCGTCAACACGACCTTCTCGAATTTCACGCTCGTCCAGCCTGCAGCACGCGGAAGGTGATCCCGATCCCGTCCAACCGCTCGCGCAGGGCGGCGCCCATCGCCACCGCCGTCGTGACCTGACCGACGGTGGGCGGCAGGTCGTCCTCGGCCAGGGACAGGGCCGCCTCGCCGAGCATCCGCGAGGTCTCGCCGTACCCCGGGTCCCCGCCGCCGACCTCGGTGACGACCCGCTCCCCGCCGCCCTCGCCGACGAAGCGGACGCGGAACCATGCCCCGGCGCGCTGCTCCTCGGTCGGTCCGCTGCCGGCCGGGCGCAGCCGGGCGAGTGCGCGCCGGGCGGGTGCCAGCTGGGCGGCCGCGAAGAGCGTGCCGACGCCGGCCGCGATGCCGGCGGCGGCAAGCGGGCTGCCGGCCACGAGGAAGTGGCCGTAGGAGAAGTCGGGGCCGTAGCGGGGGAGCGCCGCCGCCGAACGGACCACCACCTGCGGGTCGATCGTCGGCATCGGCAGCACCCAGCCACCCGCATCCGCGGAGTGCCCCGGCCGTCCCGTCAGCACCCGCACCCGCCGGCCGCCGCCGGGGCCCGGCTCCGCCCGCCGGCGCTCCCGGGCGGTCGCCAGGCCGGACCGGAACTCGCCCATGACCTCCAGCGCGGAGGCGAGGGTGCCGCCCGACAGGGTGCCGTGGGCCCGGACATAGCCGCGCACGGTGAGCGGCACGCCCTCCGGCAGCTGCTGCACGGTGAACTGGGCGCCGAGATCGTGTGGGACCGAGTCGAAGCCGGCGGCGTGCACGAGCCGCGCCCCGCTCGCCTCGGCAGTGGCGTGGTGGCGCAGCCAGGTGCGGTCGACGAACTCCGGCTCGCCGGTCAGGTCGAGATAGTCGCTGCCCGCGGCGGCGCAGGCCGCGACGAGTGGGTCGCCGTGGCGGAGGTAGGGGCCGACGGTGGTGACGGCCACCCGGGTGCCCTCGGCGAGCCGCCGCAGGGCCGCGGGGTCGGTGACGTCGGCCACCAGGGACGCGACCGCTCGACCGGACGACGCCGAGAGCCGATCCGCCGCCGCCTGCACCCTGCCCCGGTCGCGGCCGGCGACGGCCAGCCGCGTGCCGGCGGGGGCCCGCGCGCACAGGTGCTCGGCGGTCAGCGCACCCGTGAAGCCGGTGACGCCAAGCAGAGTGACGTCGTGGTCGCGGGTGCCGGCGGCAGGCATCAGACGACCCGGCCCGGCCGCCCGTCGTCGGTCACCAGCGGCCGCCCCTGGTCGGCCCAGCCCTGCAGCCCGCCGGTGAGGTTGGCCGCCGATCGCCCCTGCGACGCCAGCCATCCGACGACCTGGCCCGACCGGTGGCCCGACCTGCAGACCACCACGAGATCACCGGCCGGGAGCTCCCCGACCCGGGCCGGGAGCGCCGATATCGGCAGGTGCCGGGATCCCTCGACGTGTCCGGCGGCCCACTCGTCGTCCTCCCGGACATCGATGATCGCGACGCCGGGCGGGAGCGTCGAGGCGGTCACCGAGGTGGGCGCGAGCGGAGTGGCGGCACCGGGCTGGCCTGAGGTCACCCGCCCATCCTGCCCGTCCTCCTGGCCGGGCCGCCGGGCAGCGAGGAATAATTCGGGCTACGACGGGAATGCGCGGGGAGTGTCGGCGACGCGGCAGCGATGGGTGCTGCCCCTGCCCCCGGAGCTGAGTAGCCCGTCCCGGGCCAGGACGTTCTTGCGACGCGCCCTCGACGAGCGGCAGCTCGACGTGGACGCTGTCGAGATCGCGCTGCTGCTTGCCTCCGAGCTGGTGACCAACGCCGCATTGCACGGGCGCAGCGAGCTGGTGGTCGAGCTGACGGTGGACGCGGCCGTCGTGCACGTCGCCGTCGCCGATGAGAACAGTCGCTTCCCGCAGCCACAGCCCGAGGACCCCGACGCCCTCGACGGCCGCGGGATGGCCCTGGTCGACGCGCTTGCCGCCCGGCACGGCATCGAGGTGCGGCCACTCGGCAAGGCCGTCTGGTTCGAGCTCGACCGCTGACAGACTGACCGCATGGGCTATCGCTGCTTCGACGTCGAGATCGCCGACCGGGTCGCCCACGTGCGGCTCAACCGCCCGGACGAGCTCAACACCATGACGCCGGACTTCTGGCGGGAGCTGCCCGAGATCGTCACCGGGATCAGCGACGACGCGACCGCGCGGGTCGTGGTGATCAGCTCCACCGGCAGGCACTTCAGCGCAGGCATGGACCTGGCCGTGTTCGGCGGCGGCCTGGCCCAGTCCGGCGACGCCCAGGAGGCCGGCCGCCGTAACACCCTGGCGCGCAGCCACGCCCGGCTGCTGCAGTGGTCCTTCACTGCGCTGGAGAAGGCCCGCGTCCCGGTGCTCGCGGCCGTGCAGGGCGGCTGCATCGGCGGGGCTGTCGACCTGGTGAGCGCCTGCGACATGCGCTATGCCAGCGCCGACGCCTTCTTCTGCGTGCAGGAGATCAACATCGGGATGACGGCGGACGTCGGGACCTTGCAGCGGCTGCCCAAGATCGTGCCGGACGGGTTCGCCAGGGAGATGGCCTACACCGGGCGCCGGGTGCCGGCAGCACGGGCACACGAGGTCGGCCTCGTGCAGGAGGTGTACGCCGACCACGACGCCCTGCTCGCCGGCGTGCTGGGCACCGCCCGCGAGATCGCCGCGAAGTCACCGCTCGCCATCTGGGGGAGCAAGGTCGCGCTGACCTATGCCCGCGACCACCCGGTCGACGACGCCCTGGACCAGGTCGCCACCTGGCAGGCCGGGGCCTTCCAGCCCGCTGACATGACCGAGAGCTTCACCGCCAAAGCCGAGGGTCGGACACCCGTCTTCGACGACCTGCTCCCGGAGCCCAGGTCGCTCTAACCGTTCCCGGGTGCCCCGCCGGCCGCGGGTCGGCGTCGGCACCGTCGGCGTCGGTGAACGGCACCGCGAGCGTGTTGATACGCCGCACAGCTCGTGTTTCCTGCTCGTATCGGCGGGTCGGGCGGCGGCCCCGGGTCAGGGGCAGAGCGCGCCGACGCCGGCGGGGTGGTCGACGGGCCCCAGGTGCACGGCGTACCACTCGCCGCGCCAGCCGATCAGGGAGCAGATGCCGAACGACGCCTCCGCGCCCGCGGGGGTGCGGTAGACCACCCGGGTGCCGTAGACCCGCCAGTACCCGAGCCGGTTGGACTCCTCGCCCGGCCGGACCCAGGTGGCGGCTCCTGCGGGGACGGTCGCGCCCAGCAGTCGCGAGCCGCGGGGCACTGTGTCGTGCACTGTGCCCACGTCCAGGTCGTAGAGCCCGACCAGCCGGTCCCGCCAGTCCGCGGCCGGGTCGGCGAGCGCTTTGACCTGCCGGTAGGCCGGCAGCGGGAAGAACAGGGCCAGCGCCGGCTGCGGGCGACCGGTGACCACCGCCGACCAGAGCGCCCCGACCCGGGCCCGGAAGCGGCCATCCTGCATCGGCTCCGCGTGGGTCTGCGGCCGCCTGCCGCTCGCGTCGGCGGCGGCCAGCAGCCCGTCGGGGGAGAGCGGGTCGACGCTGGGATGCTGGGAGGGGGATCGCGATGGCGGGGTCGGCGCCGGGGTCGGGGACCGCAGGCCCGCTGGGGCCAGAGTGCTGCCGGTCGGCGACCGGCCGGCCGGTGCTGCCGGGCCCCCGCCGCCGCAGCCACCCAGCAGCACCCCCGCGGCCAGCATAGGCACCGCCCGCATCGACCGCCTCACGCTCGGAGACACCGGCGGCGGGGACACCCGACGAAGGCTAGGAGGCGTCCTCGTCCGGCGCGACGAACGACGGGGTGAGCCCGTCCGCCTGCGGCCCCGCGGCGCCCGGCGGGGTCAGACCCGGCACGGACGCGTCGTCCTGGTATGCCACCTCGGCCACCACCGGGTCGTCCTCCAGAGCGGCCTCGGCGCGGTCGCGGTCCAGCGGGAGCGGGTCGCTGCTCATCCTCCCGGCCTGCCCGCTGCAGCGGCAGGGCATGCTCGCCGAGTGGTCGACGAGCTCGCCGCCCCCCCGCCCGGGTTGCCGGACGATGTGGCGCTCGTGCTCGCGTCCTACCGCGGGCCGGTCGTGTTCGGCACCGACGCCGATGGCCGGCGCACGACGGAGCGCGGTCCCGGCGGGCTCGTCACGGCCCTGCGCGCGGTGGCAGCGGCGCACGAGCGGACGACGTGGGTCTGCGCCGCGGTGACGGCTGCCGACGCCGCGGTCGCCGCCGAGCATCCCGGCGAGCCCGTCGAGGCCGAGGGCCTGACGGTGCGGCTGGTCCGGCTGGACGAGCAGGCCCGCGACGCGGCGTACACCGTCATCGCCAACCCGCTGCTGTGGTTCGTCCAGCACGGGCTGTGGGGGCACGCCGACGCGCCGGTGCTGACGCGCGCGCACCACGCGGCGTACGACGAGGGCTATCGGCCGGTGAACGCCGCCTTCGCCGACGCGGTGGTCGCGGAGGTCCGTCGGCGCCGGCTGGACCCCGACAGGGGCGCGAGGCCGCTGGTGATGGTCCAGGACTACCACCTCTACCTCGTGCCGGCGATGGTGCGCGCGCAGTGCCCCGACGTGCTGCTCACCCACTTCGTGCACATCCCGTGGCCGGGTCCGGACGCCTGGCTGGTGCTGCCGCCAGCCTGGCGCGAGGAGCTCGTGACCGGGCTGCTCGGGGCGGACACCGTCGCCTTCCACACCGAGACCTCGGCGCGCAACTTCCTGGTCACGGCCCGCGAGTTCGCCGCCGCGTCGATCGACCTGGATGCGATGACGGCGACCATCGGGGGCCGGGTGGTCCGGGCGGCGCACTACCCGATCTCGGTCGACGTGGAGGCGATGGAGGCGCTGGCGGCAACCGAGGAGGTGCGCGGGCTGGCCGACGACCTGCTGGCCCGCCATGCCACCGGGGACGCGCGGCTGCTGCTCCGCGTCGACCGCACCGACCCGAGCAAGAACATCGTGCGCGGGTTCACGGCCTTTGCCGAGCTGCTGGAGCGGCACCCGCAGTGGCGCGGCCGGGCGACCTTCCTCGCCCTGCTGCAGCCCTCCCGACAGGACGTGGCGGAGTACACCGACTACACGCGCGCCATCGGGGCCGCGGCGGCGGAGGTCAACGCCCGCTACGCCGCCGGCACCTGGCAGCCGATCGAGCTGCGCTTCGTGCAGCACCTGCCGCTGGCCGTCGCGGCGTACTCCGTCTGCGACGTCCTGGTCGTGAACGCGCTGGCCGACGGGATGAACCTGGTGGCCAAGGAGGCCTGCCTCGTCAACGACCGCGGCATGGTCCTGGCGCTCTCGGAGGGCACCGGCGCGCATGCCGAGCTGGGGGCCTTCGCCGAGACGCTGACGCCCTACGACGTGAGCCAGCAGGCGGAGGCCCTGCACCGGGCGCTGTCGCTGCCCGAGCAGCAGCGCAGGGACCGGCTCGGGGCGGCGGCCGCCGTGGTCCGGCGCAACGACGTGACCGCGTGGCTGGCGGCGCAGCTGCGGGACCTCGATCTGTAGCGCGCGGACAGACCCTGGCCCTCGACGGCGCGGGAGGGGCATTCCTGGGTACGCCGGAGGGGTGACCGACCCCGATCGTCTGCCCGCCGCCCTGGACCGTGCGACCGACCGGGACACCTCGGCCCGGGAACGGGTGGCAGCGCTGCGTGACCTCGCCCGCGGGCTCGGCCGCCGGGTGGGATCCCCGAAGGGAGTGGTGGACGCGGTCGCCGAGATCGGCCCGCGGCTCGCCGTGCGTGACCTCGCGACACTGCGTGACCACCACCACGGGGCCACCGGGCGTGAGCTCGCCGAGGAGCTGGTCGCCACCGCCGCCAAGGTGACCGCGGCGATCGGGGCCGCTGCCGGCGTGGTCGCGACTGCCTCGGAGGCCGCGCCGGTCGCGCTGCTGACCGCGCCGGTGCAGCTCGGCGTCGAGACCCTCGCCGTGGTGGCCGTCGAGCTCAAGCTGGTGGCGGAGGTGCACGCGGCGATGGGGGTCCCGCTGCCGGAGGACCTGCAGCAGCGGGCGGCCCTCGTGCTCCGGGCCTGGACGACCGGCCGTGGCGTGCACCTGTCCGATCTGGCCTCGCTCGGTGCCGGGGGCGGGGTGGGCAGCATGCTCGGGCGGGCCGCCCGGGCGCAGCTGCGGGAGCGGGTGATCCGGCGCTTCGCCAGGTCCTCGCTGGGCTTCGTGCCGTTGTTCGCCGGCGCGGCGGCCGCGGCAGCCGCGAACGCCCGCAGCACCAGGCGGCTCGGGCGCGACCTCGTCGACGACCTCGCCGGCCCCCGCCGCCGCTTCGGCCGCCGCTAGGTGACTGGTGTCTTTCGCCGCGTGGCGTGCCGGCTGTTTCTTGGTCATGGACGAGGGTTGCCTGTGGGTGCAGGACTTCTCGTTGGAGTGGCTGA
>JAABUZ0100004034.1_pt1 | contig 20767 bp, 19 predicted proteins | sample 5562091 | NCBI WGS metagenome assembly JAABUZ01 (sample SAMN12813069, study PRJNA571459) | rock metagenome | isolation source: Antarctica rocks | place: Antarctica: Victoria Land, Linnaeus Terrace sud | collected 2015-12-21 | reverse complement strand
CTGCGCTATGTCCGCTATGCGGACGACTTCCTTCTGGGGTTCGATGGCCCAAAGGACGAAGCCAAAGAAATCAGAGAAAAACTCCGCGTGTTCCTGGGCGATAAACTCAAGCTGGAACTATCAACGGAGAAAACCCTGATCACCCACGCCGCAACCGAAAAGGCACGGTTCCTTGGCTACGACATCTACACCCAATGGTCCAATACGAGAATGACCGACGGACGCCGGTCAGCGTCAGGGCGCATCGGGCTTAGAATCCCAAAGGAGGCCATCGACGGCGCAACAAAGCGCTACATGCGTGCCGGAAAACCGCTACATCGCAGTGCATGCCTCAGCGATAGCGATTATGGTATCGTTGTGACGTACCAACGCGAGTACCGGGGATTAGTCAACTACTATCTCCTCGCACACAATGTAGAGAGCCTCTCGGCGGTCCGGTATGTCGCCGGACACTCCCTTCTCCAGACACTAGCGGCGAAACACCGCAGTTCTGTAAGGCGCATGGTACAGAAGTACAAGGCGACGACGCAGACACCGTATGGAGCCATGGTCTGCTTCAGGGTGGTCGTAGACCGAGGAGAGAACAAAAGGCCCCTCGTGGCCGAGTTCGGTGGCCTACCGCTCCGACGACAGCGCCTGGTACGCGTCCTCAACGACGACATTGCGCCTGTCTGGAACCAGAGGTCGGACCTGGTCAGCAGATTGCTGGCCGACACGTGTGAACTCTGCGGAGTAGAGGCGCAGGAAAAGCTGCACAAGATGCAGGTCCACCATATCAAGAAACTGGCGGACCTGAAGCAGTCGGGCCGGAGAGAACTACCTGAGTGGAAGAAGCGCATGATCGCTTTGCGCCGAAAGACACTCGTTGTCTGCCATACCTGCCACGTGGACATCCATGCGGGACGCCCACCACGGCGGCAACAGCAAGACAACCACCCGTAAGTCACCGGAGAGCCGGATGCATTTAAAGGTACCCGTCCGGTTCGGCGGGGGGCCGATGGAAAAGGACCGCACAAAGCGTGCGACACCTCGCCCGCGGCCTACCCAATACAAGAATGCGCAGTGGCTCTCGGCCGCGGGCGTGGTGGAACTGGGCCTGTCCGGCATCGAGGAGCGGCGCGATCCGGCCGGTAAGCTGCCCTTCGACAAGAAAGTGCCGGGCTACTGGCTGGCCCGCATCGCGGGGGCCGAGGAGCGGTGGGTCTGCACGCCGACGGTGGCCTGGGCCATCGAGCGCGGGCAGGCGGTGGCGATCCGCGAGGCGCACGTCTGGACCAGGCACTCGCGGGCGATGGAGACGTGGTACGAGCGGCTGCGCGGGGCGCGGACGACGCTCCAGGGGGACGTGACGCCGGCGGGGGCGCTGGCCCTGCGCGCGCTCAAGCTGACCTACAGCCTGACGATCAGCGGCTTCAACAGCCCGTGGCACCGGGAGAAGCGCAGTCCCTTGTACCGGCCGGACTGGCGGCACGCGATCCTGGCGCAGGCCAACGCGAACCTGTCGCGGGCGCTACACAAGATGGATGCAGCGGGGTACACGCCCGTGGCCGTGCACAAGGACGCGGTGTACCTGCTCTCGGACGAGCCGGACCCGGTGGCGGCGTGCCCGCCGACGGTGACGCTGGGGACGGGCCTGGGGCATTTCAAGGTGCAGGACGCGGCGGTGCCGTTGGGGGAGGTGCTGCCGGCGTTCGACGGGACGCGCGGGGGGCTGGGGACGCTGCTCAAGCTCCTGAAGCCGCTGCGCGCGCCGCTAGCAGAGCGGATGCCCACAGGGGTACCGGAGGGGGTGCTCCTGCAGAGGTAGCGTGGCGTGTGCGTCCGTGTGCCGGTCCAGCAGCCGCTCCAGATGGGCGAGGAGGTCGTCCAGCGTCACAGGGGTGCAGAGGAGGGTAGACCGCGGAGGGCGCAGGGCGGTGACGCGCTCAGCGGCGTGGCCGTCGTCGGGGACGCAGACGAGGAGCGGGATGCGGCGCAGGGCGGGGTCCCGCGCGAGGAGGGCGAGCAGGCGCCATCCCACCGCATCGTTGGGGTCGGCGGCGGGGGCGAGGACGATGGCGGCGGGGGCGAGGGTGCGCAGGACCTCGTGCGCGCCGCTACCGGCGCGGAGGGTGTGGGCCTCGTAGCCGGCGTCGGTCAGGACCTCGTGCAGGAGGGTAAGGATCGTTTGATCGTCGTCGAGGACGGCGACGCGCGGGGGCAGGGAGGCGGACATGGGTAGGGCTCCTTTCACGGCGGACATGGGTAGGGCTCCTTTCACGGCGGATGGATGGGCGCCAGGCGCCAGGGAAGGGCTGCGTCGTCACGTATAGACTAGCAAAGAGAGGGCGGCAATGAGAAAGGCAGGCCAATGAGGCAGGCTCCATGTCGGACCTGAGCGCGGATCTGGCGCGGGCCTACGAGGCGCGGGTGGCGGCGGCGGACGTGGAGCTGACGCCGGCGGCGATCCGGGCGGTGGTGCGGGAGTTGGGCGGCGGGGAGGGGCGCGCGCAGGTGGCGGCGGGCAACAAGGAACTGGCGGGCCAGCTCGGGATCAGCGTGCGGACGGTGCAGCGGTGGCAGAAGGAGGGCGGCCAGGGGGAGGCGCGGTCGGTGGCGCGCTCGACGCCGGGGCTGCGGATCAGCGTGCGGGGGATCGCGACGGAGCAGCAGCGGCAGGCCAATGCGCGGGCGTTCCGGGAGCGGGTGCAGGAGCAGGGGCTGGACGTGGGGGCGTGCCGGGTGCTGGTGAAGGTGTACAACGAGGACCGGCCGCGGCCGCGCACCATCGGGCCACAGCATATTGGGGGAGACGCGCTGACCGAGGCGCTGGACGCGCTGGAAGCGGGAGACACGGCAGGAGCGGCCGACGCGTTCGGGGCGGCGTGGCTGGAGGCCTACGGCATGGACGCCGTGGACGCGAGCGTGACCGACGTCGTGGGAGCATTCGAGCTACATTAGACACAGTGATGCGACGCACTTGGTCGCGAGTGTGAACTAATGGGACCCCGCGTCGGCGGCGCCGCACATGGTATTGACGCGCCATCACTGGACGCATACACTGCGACGGGACGATAAGAAATAGGGCGAAGGGTAGGGCAATCATGATGATTTTCCCTTATGAGTTGCCCTGTCGTGGTGACGCATAGACCGTTGGTGGTTCTGGAGACAGGCCTGAGAGAGCCAAGGGGCAATCATGATGGTTGCCCCTTTGGGAGAGAGAGTGAAGGGGCAACCATCATGATTGCCCCTTGGGAGAAAAGGCATTTATGGCGCGGAAGACGACCACGCGCGCTGCTCGGGAGGATGAGCGACCGACGGGAGACGACACGGCTGCACAGTCGACGGCTCTCAGTCCCGTCGAGCAGCGACAGGTCATGATCATCGAAGGCGAAGAGGTCTTGGCCGCGCGGGTGGAGACGGACATCTATGTGCCGATCCGCCCCCTATGCGAGGCCCTAGGCGTCGCGCCGCAGTCGCAACTCGCGCGCATCCGACGTGATGAAGTGTTGGCTGAGGACCTGCACTCCTTACGCATCTCAACCCCTGGTGGCCCTCAGACCGTCCAGGCGTTGCACCTGGAAAGTCTCCCTTTGTGGTTGGCGGGGCTGGAGCCCGGACGCGTCCGCGCAGATCTGCGCGACAAACTGCGGGTCTATAAGCGGTGGTGCCGGCAGCGCATCTGGGAGGCCTTCGCCGCCGAGATGGGCTTCGACGAGGCGCCGTCGCTGCCGCCGACCAATCCCACGGTCCAGGAGCAGGATGTGCTCTCGCTCCAGCAGGTCGAGCAATTCGGCCTGGCCCTGGTGACACTGGCGCGGCAGCACCTTGCCCTCCAGCAGCAGCAGGCCGAGGAGATGATCGAGGTGCGGGGGACGCTGAACCGACAGGGACAGCGGCTCGACCGTCACGAGGGCCGTCTGGCCGCACACGAGGAGCGCTTGGATCGGGCCGCCGAGGTGGTGCGCGAGACGCTGCGCGACGTCAAGGTGATCAAGGCACGCCTCGACCCGGCCAACGTCATCACCGGTGAGCAGGCCGCCGACTTACAGAACACGATCAAGGCCATCGCCCATGAGCTGACGCGGCAGAGCGCAGGAACGGGTGCGCAGACTAACTACTACGCTGCGCTCTTCGGTGAACTCCACCGGAGATTTCGCGTGTCGACCTACAGCGCTCTTCGGTTGGAGCAATACGAGGATGCGATGGTGTGGCTGCGCGACTACCAGCAGGCGCTTGTGGCGGGGCGCGAGGGGGCGTCTTGACTGATGGCTACGCGGGACACGCGGCGCGAGGGGCGACAAGGGGGAAGATTGATGGCCGTGAGGGGATCGTTGTACCTCAACTCGCTCAGCACGACACGCCGTGGCCACTATGCAGAGAACCCACTTGCGACAACCCTGTCATGGATCTGCGCATGGATAAAGTTCTTCCGCAGGTTCCGTGAATCGGATGGAGCACCTGACGACGGAGTGTCCACGTTCAGATGGGGGTACCCGTTTCGTAAGGGCACCGCCCCTTTTGTCAGAGGAACAGCCCCACCGTTTTCAAAGTGCGGAAGAGATCCTGATGCTGGGCAAGTCCACCACAGCAGCTACATCCTTCTAAGAATTCACGAATCCTGGAGCGTTGCGCTGGAGGACGTTATAGCAGCGCCAGTAACGCGAGGAGACTATGGAGCGGAGCAACGCCAAGCGAGAGCGCCTACACATCCTGGTCGATGTTTTGAGTCGTCAGGGAGCGATGACGCGGGCCGCTTTGCTGGCGCACCCGGATCTCGCCAAATACTACGGCCCTTCTGCTGATCCTACCTTGCGTCGCGACTTAGCGGCGCTTGCCGGGCGTCCCTTCAAGTCCCTAGCCTCGCCTACCGCTCCTCCGTCGGCTCAAAGGGCGCCTCACACTCACGACGTGCGCTACAATCGCGACACGGGCGAGGTTCTGCTGCTACCCTCCTCCGCGTCCGCTCCCCTTAGCGACGACGAACTCGCCCTCTTAGAAACGCTCGCGGGCAGCCTACGCGATGACCCCTTGGTAGGGGCGCGCCTGGTGGAGATGCTTATCCGCAGGTGTCGCGCGGCGCCAACCCCGCGAAACGACTTAACGCTGCTGGCGCTAGCCAGCGACTACAGCGCCCATCAAGAGGTTGTGAACAAGCTTCTAACGTTCATGCGTCAAGGACGCGCCGTCAATTTCGACTACCAATCGGCCACGGGAGAACGGCACTTCGAGGAAATCGATATTGCCGAAGTCAGCTTACGCGACGGCCACTACTACTTTTACGGCTACTCCCACGATGGGCCAGACGTACAGTTTCGGATCGACCGCATTATCCCACGTACGTTCCGCCTGCACCCGCGCTACGGCGTGCCGCGGCGACGGCGCGCCAGGTCTGGCGTCCTGGTGCGCTACTGGCTGGCAACTGAACTCATCGCTCGGGGCGTGAGTGACCGTCTGCGCGATCAGCAGACGGCAGAGGTTTCCGATGGCGTGATCGTCAGCGGTAGGGCACACAATCTATTTGAGGTCGAGCGCCTGCTCCTAAGCTACGGACCGCTCGCCCGCGCACTCGATCCCCCCGATCTACGGGCTAAGATGGCTGAGAACGCACGCCGTCTTGCTCAGCTGTATGCCGAGGATTGCTAAACAGGCAGCAAAGTTCTTATTTCAGGCCGTGACGCGTCCGTTGAACAAAATTTGTCCAAAGCTAGGGACTACACTGGTTGTGGAGGGGACTTAGACGCCTTGATCGGCATTAGAAGGAGTGCGATACCTGCTCTACTCGCGCTCTAATTAATTTCAATGCCTAAGCCGGCATGGTAGGAAGCGCTACGCTGTCTTTAGCAGGATACCGCGTGGGGCATCGCTGGGTCGTGCTGTCTGTTGCCCGAAAGTTCAGAGAGACAACGCCTTCGTCGCTTACCGGCTTTAGATGACGACGTAGAAGAGTTAGTCAGTAAGATTACTCGCACTCTAATTACACTTGACGTAGGAGAGCGCGTCATGATACCATACGGGCTATTCAGCCATGGAGCGACGCTGAGCGGTCATGAAGGAGGATGTGTCGAGAAAAAGAGACTGACTATGCCTGAACACGCCATGATATGAGGGCAGACGGCTGCCACCGTCTAGCCCCCGTTCGCCGGGTTCCATGATCAGAAACCGCTGCGCCCTCAGTATACCATGGGCGGCGCGGCACAATCCCTTCATATCTACAAGGAGACGCCCGTCTATGCGTCGTTCTACTGCTGGGTCATACCAGTATCGCGTGACGCCTACAATGGCCGACAACTTCGACGCTTGTCCTCGATCCGCTGCGCTGGCTCCGCCTTTTGTCTCGACACCAGAGACGGAGCGCGGTCAGCGCCTCCACCAGGCACTCTACCGCTCCATTGCCCTGATGCAGGCACACCGGCCTACAAGTGATGAGGCAGCTATGATCGCTGCGGGTATAGCCGTTGACTCCGAGGAGGCCGACGACGCTCAAGCCATGCTGACGTGGGTGCGCAACTATCTTCAAGACGCAAACCTAACCGTCATTGGCGCTGAAGCTCCACTCGAGACCCCTCCGCGCCCTGTTCTAGGCGCTGAAGGGGTGCGCGTGCACCTCGCCGGTCGCGTCGATCTCGTCGCACGCGCCGGTCGTACGCTCCATTTACTCGACCTCAAGACAGGCCAGCGGATGCTCTCGGACGCTCAACTGGCGGTCCGACCGTCGTCCGCCGTGTATACGCTATTGGCCCGCTGCACCTGGCCCGACGCCGACCGCATCATAGTGGCCCATCTCTACAGTGCGACGCGCACGGTTGCCTCCACCGAGTTGACGACGCCGCAGATCGAGGCCGGTCGTGTCATGGTGCGCTACGTCGTCGGACTGCTCGCCGAGCGTCGCGCAGCGCAGGTGACCGTGCCCGGCGAACAGTGCGGTTGGTGTCCCGTCCGACCAGACTGCCCTGCCTGGCCAACGCCCGCGCTCAGCGGGCCGCATGACACGGCAATGTTCTAGCGCTATCAACATAGTCACGATAGTCAAGGAGGTTGGACCTATGACGAACGCCCCGCCGTCGTTGTTGCCGTGTCTAGCGGCAGCGGCGGTCAGCGGGATCGTCTCGCTCGACGAGGCGACCCCGTTCCTTAGCACGGACGACGTGGCAAACCCGTCCTGGCCGTCGCTGCGACGCAGGCTGAGCCGTCGCGCACGTTCCGACGAGAAGGCAGCGCCTGTCGAGGCGCTGGTGCGCGAGCGTGAGCGCGTGCTCTGGCACGGGCGTCTACTTGGGACGGTCGTCGTGCTCTACCGCGATGTCCACCCTCAAGAGCAGCAGGCGCGCATCGCCTACGACACGTTCGTCACACGCTTCTTCGATTACCTGTACGCCACGCACCACTGCGTCGTGATGACCATGAACGACGCCGCGATTTCGCTCTTCGCGCCGGCGAATAGTAGGAGCGTCTTGCTAGACCTGTGGAACGACTACGTCGCGCACGTTTACTCGATGCCGGAACTGCGCCGTACATTCCTTGGCGCGCTCAACGCGGTCAAGCTATCCAACAGGGGCTTCAGTCCGCCCGACGTGCCGCCCGTCACCAAAGACCATGCCGTGGCCCTGCTCGGCCTTTACAATGCCACGGTGATGCAGCGCGACGCCGACATGAGGACAAAGCGGAGGAACATCGATAACGCGTCCGGGGCCGGTGAGCGCGAACGGCTACGGCGCGAACTGGCAAAGAACGAGGCCAACTACCGCGGCGCCATTACAAAAATGGCGGCGCTGGTCGAGGGCCTACCGAAGCCCTTGCGGCGTTCCGTGAAGGAGGTGACTGACAGCGTAACCCGCACTGGACGTTCGCAGATCGGCACGCGGGCGGACTACATCGAGGCGTGCGTGGACCGCGCCCAGGCCGTCCGTGACCATCTCGACAAAAAGCAGTTTGCCCTGCTGCGTCCCCTGCTCTCGACGGAGCCACCGATGCCAGCAAGGAGGGAGGCGGGCGATGCCAACGGTACGGGACAGCTGACGTGCTACATCTGCGGCGTGGCGCTGGGCAAGAAAGAAGGCGTGGAGGTCTCCAAGCTCGTGGTCGAGAAGCCCTCGCAGGCATTGCAGTCGCGGCCACGCGAACAGCGCCCGCTGGCCTGCCCAACCTGCATCCAAGTGTCGATGCTCAGCCCTATCAAGCCCACCGACGGCGCCGTGATCGTGTCGCTGCGCCGACCACGGAGCGATGGTCACCGCCATGACCACCTGCGTCGAGATGATTACCTCTACGACGACCACCTGCGCCAGATGGCGTTGGGCGAACTCAATCTCGTCGCCGGGCGCTACTGCCAAATCACCTGCACCGAGCGTGTAGAGCGGCGCGACCTGCTGAGCCAGAAGCTCGGCGCGGTACAGTACGCCCTGCTCAAGACAGCGCACCTTTTCCCGCCCGACACCCTGCGCGACTATATGATCGTCGTCAGCGTGGGCGGAGGCGAGGTCGAGACGCCGCGACGCCAGATGGCGGCCCTCAGCGGGCTGCTCGGTATGCTGAGCATCGCTCCCGCCAACGTGGCGGCTAAGAAGTCCAACCTGGGCGCCTTCTCGGACGCCGTGCGCCTGCTCCAGGCGGATCGCTACGTCGAGGCGACCTACGAGTTACTTGGCGCCTTCCGGCGCGGTCCCGACCTCAACGCGGTGGCTATGACCCAACTCGACGCCCTCGCCGGCGTCATCATCGAGACCTGGCGGAACGAACACGCGCCGAACGGAAAGGAGACCCTACCCATGACCGATACGAAGCAACAACCTTCATCCACGCATGAGGACGACCATCTGCGGACCTACCGCGACGTGCTGGCCCTCACTGGGCTGATCGCGCCCTTCATCCAACAAGTACAGCGTACTCCCTCCGGTACGGACCGCGAGTTGAAAAAACTGATCGAGCACGTCGAGAACGACGTGGCGGAGTTCTGCTACGATCTTGCTCAGGCGCTCCCCCCCTTCGGCAAGACGATCCCCTCCGCGCCGATGTCCGATGCGCGCAGCACACACACCATCGTGAAGGAAGCGCTGTCGCTGCTCAAAGACGCCGGCGTCGACGTAATGGAGCAGAGCAGCGCCGCGGTGCGAGGCGCTGGGACTGCGACCGAAGGACTGGCGCCTCGCGACGTCGAGGATGGGGCCGACGGGCACCTCCAGGCGTCCTCTTCTTACTCCGTGAACATCGACATGCTGCAAGGCGTGTACCTCCACCTCTACAAAGAGCGTTACCACACCCCCAAGATGCGCCGAGACCTGGCCTACCAGGTCAAGCTCAGCCTCTACGCGCGCTTCCCGCGCCTCGTCTCGACGGCCAACTAATCGTCTGAAAACTCGGAGCAACGGACACGAAGGAGAACAACACATGGCTAAGAACGGCGCAACCACGTCCACAACCTCAGGCCCCGTGAGCGGGTTACCGCTCGGCGAGGGACCGCGCTACCACTTTGACATCTACGCGCTGCTCGAAGGGTCGCAGGAGCTATATTTCGGCAGCGAGGTGGCGGTCAACGTCAACCAGGTGGAGACGGTCGAAATCTACCAGCCCGACGGGAAGACTATCGAGAAGTGCCTGATTGCACCGACCAAGCGACGGGGCGTGGAGCGGCGCACGCTCATCTGGGCGCCGCGCGCCGACGGCACGCTGCTGGGCGATACGCTGGGTTGCGGCATCCCCAACGCCTGCGGGCGTCCCTCGTGCCCCATCTGCGCGGTCTACGGCGCCTTGCGCACCAGCAAGGGGAAAGACGAGTACGTCCTGGGTGGAGTCGTGCAGACGCGCGATGTCGAGGCGACGACCTTCGTGGGACGGCTCACGCACGGCGGCGGCGTGGCGGTGCAGCCGCAGGACGCGGCGACGAAGCAGCGCGCCATGCACCCCTCGAAGGTGCTCAAGCACGGCGACGACAACCCCACACCCTTCCGCCGCGAATACAACCAGCCGGGCCTGCTCTACCCCGTCTACAACCACTGCCTCTCCATCACTGACGCGCAGTTCGCCGCCGTGGCCTACGCTTTTCTCAACGTGCTGCCGCGCATCGGCGCCGGCAACCCGAAGGGCGCACATCTTGCCGCGGGTGCGCTGTTGGGGAACGACCAGCCGCTGCTGGTGATGGACCGCTACCGCGTGCCACTGGGCGGCCGTCCTACCATCTCGCCTAGCGAGACCGACGCCGACACGGCCCGCGCGATCTTTGCTGCGCAAGCCACGCGCGTCTACGGTGCGGTCCAGACGCGGGATGCTGTCCACGTCGGAGCTGACGGCGCCGTCCTGGATAACGTTGACTCCGCCGGCGCGCCAGTTCCCGTGTTCAGCCGCTGGTTGGGCGCCGCGGCGGTGACCGAGCTAGAGCGGCGTGCGCTCGACTTCACAACCCGCGTGCTGCTCTCCGACGCCGTGCCCGGCCAGGAGGACTAAGGTGTACGCGCTGCGCCTCGACTTGCAACCCACCGCGGGGCTAACCTTCCGCCGCGTGCCCTTCGCCTCCACGCAGATGCTCACGTACCCTTTTGCCCCGGCTCCCACGCTTTCCGGCTACCTCGAACGGTTGGCGCGCTTGCAGCGCGGCGAGGAGGTGCCAGAGACAGCGCTCAACGACCGCAACCCTCCAACCATCGCGTTGCCCGCCGCCTACCACGTACTGGGAGCCTATCCGCGCGATGGCGCGTATCGCGTGCATCGCACCGCGCGACAGGGACCGCGCGACCTGGGCCACACCGCTTTTAGCCGCATCTACCGCCGGGACGCCAAGCAGAACGAGAACTTCCAACTCTACGCCTGGGAGTATCTGTGGGTCGAGCAACTGGTAGGCTGGGTCGTTCACCCAGAGAAGGAGGCGCTCGACGCCCTCGTGGAGACACGCAACTACGGCTGCAAGCTAGGAAAGGAGGGCTTCGCCTACGTCGCGGACGCCGCCGTCACGCCGCTCATGGCGACGCGCGGCGGCCGTCCTCATGTGGCTGTGCCCGCCGAGGCGGTGGGCATGGCCCCGGCCACTGTCTATCCCGCCTATCGCTTTGCGCGCGAGGGAGAACGTATAACAGGCTACGTGCCGCTGCGTGTGGCCCTCGTGGACGATTTGCCTGACGCCGAGGGCTACGTGACGCCGGCAGGGGAGTTCTTGCCCATGGCCAGCATCAATGACTTGTAAGGACGTCCTATGAACACACCTCCGACATCCGTTGCGCCAACGTCCGCACCCCCGCGTGCGCTGGCGCGCGTCTTCCCCTCCCCAGCCCCGGACAAGGGCGCCCCGGTCGAGCTGATTGGCTTGAGCCTCGACAACCACGTCGGCCACGTAACTGAGCTGGCCCGTCTGTGGGACAACGCGCGCGCCTACGGCGCCGTCGCGGCGCACCTGCGCCTGGACAAAACGACCGACCGCCTGGTGCGCGCCGCCCAGCGTCACGACGAGGGCAAGCCTCAGACCTTCCGCCTACTGAAACAGTACGACGGCAAATCTCATCGGTATATGCTCACTTACAGCTTCAAGGGTCACCGCTTTCTCGTGATAGACGACGATCCTTACGTCGACTGGCTTATCCGGCTGCACCACGAATACGATGTAACGACGATCACCGAGGCGCAGGCGGATCTGCGCCGTCACTGCCCCGACGGCGAGCATCTGGCCACATGTTTCCCCTACGATCTCTACACCCTGGAGATGTGCGACCAGATCGACGCCGAGGCCAGCACCTGCGCCCTCTCCCCCGCGACGGACGACCGCGACCGCGAGCGCCCTTTTATGGAATACCACAGCACCTTCAACCGAGACGACGGGACACTCCATTTCGACCCCTGGCCGTTTAGGCCCGACCGCATCTCCCTGGACTACCCTTCGTTCATCGTCGTCGCGATCCAGGAGTGCGCCGACGAGTGGAGGCAGGCTAAGCACGGCGAACGGCTGTATGCCTGGGAGCGCCTCATCGTTCGTGGAGGGCCAATCATCGAATGCCCCTCCGTCGTCCTCACCCTATGTCCCGAAGCAGGCGCCGGACGCGACGACGAAGGCAGCGCGACACGCTCCTTTTATGGCGGCGTTGCAGCGCACATTCCCTCACCCAACCCCATGCAACAGCATATGCGAGAGGAGCTTGGTGGAGGCACGGCCGGCCATGGCGTGAGCGACGGCTTTGTGCTTCTCAAGGCGCCGACGGGCAGCGGCAAGACGGAGGCCGTGCTGGCGCCAGCCCTTGAAGGTGGGCGCCGCCTATTCCTTATCCTACCCAGCCGCGCCCTCGTGGAAGACCAGCGCGCGCGCATCAACACGTACCTCGAACAAGCGTCGCTCCCATCGAGGCGCACCAGCGTGATCGTGGATACCGGCGACCACTCCGAACGAACCGTGTGGATCGGTGGCGTCAAGGCCAACAAGTCTCCCCAACACCGCCATCTCTACGACGCCGACGTGGTCGTCACCACGCTCGACAGCTTTATGTATCGCTACTTCGCCTTTGGTGCGGCCAACAAGTCCTACATCTTCCCCCTACGTATGGGGATGCAACGGGGCAGCCAGCCGCCGCTCTTTTGCTTCGACGAGGCGCATAGCTACGACACCCTGGCCTGGCAGAACTTCTTGAACCTTATCGAGGCGCTGGCCTGCGACAAGGCGCTGGACGTCGTCGTGATGTCGGCCACCATCTCGACGCAAGCTCAAAGAGCCGTCGAGAAGTTGGGCGCGCACGTCCTCGACTACACCTCCGGCGCGGGCCTCGACGCGCTGCGCGCGTACCAGAACGACACAGCGCATGGAGGGGGGCGTCCACACCCGGATACGACGCTGTTCTACCACTGCTGTCCAAAGGGCGAGGACGCCGAGAAGCTGGTCGAGCTAGCATTGAGAGAATGGCGTCCCGGACGCAGGATTATCGTGGTCGTGGAGAGCGTGCGCGAGGCTGTGGCGCTGCACACCCTGCTCCAGGAGCGCCTCGACGTGCCAGCGGACGGCGACGAGCAAGTTCTCTATCTATACCATGGCCGACTCGACGCAGACGACAGGCAGGATCGCTACAAGGAAATAGCCGCGCGCGATAAGCAGAAAAACGGACCCGGCTACCTGCTGGTGACGACGAGCGGGATAGAGGTAGGCTGCGACCTTGACGCCCATGTGTTACTCACGACGCTGTGCTACCCGGAACAGCTCGTGCAGCGGGCGGGCCGCTGCAATAGGCGCGCACAGCATCCCGGCGCCGCTCTGCACGTCGTCGGTGGTACGCTGGCGGCGCACGCCAGTTCGCTCTCCACAGAGGTGCGCGTCGAGCTTCAGGAGAAACTGATGGCCGTGTTGACGGGACAGAACGGCTCTGCTTTCCGTGCAGCGGAGATCGTAGAACTAATTGTCCCCGACCTCACGTACGACGACCGTGCCGCGGTGCTCTACTCGCTGCTCTCCGACTACGTGTACGAGGGCGACCGCACCGCTAAACCGGTGCACGACAAAGGCCTCGTGCTCACGCGCTCGTGGGAACCATCGATCACCCTCTACGAACTGAACGACAAGGGGAAGCCGTTCCACCAGGTGCGGGTTCCGCTCGGCCGCTGCCTCATGACATCTGGTGACGACGAGCCTGCTCCCGTCATCCTCGAGCGCGAATACTACGACGAAGAGAAGAGGGAAATGGTGCGGGAACCGTTGCGCTACGGAGGGTGCTGCTACCTGCACCGCCTCGTTGCCCGGGTTCCTTCCGGCTTCCACGCCTACGACCCGGTGAGCGGCTACGCCGTCGTGCCGCGTTTCCTTAAGCGCACCCGTCATCTAGGATACCGCGCCACTGTGTTGTATGACTACCCATCACAAGGCGTGGGCCCGGAGAAGCAGGAGAAGCAGGAGAAGCAGGAGATAGAGGAAGAGGAAGGGGCGCCGGCGTCCACTGACACGGCCGCAAAGAGCAACGGCAAGATAGTTCTTTGGTATCTGCGCGCCTTACCCAGCACGGCCACACTCGACTCCGACGCTTCTGATACGTCTGATGAGAGCGAGGAGTCGCTGGACAGCGCGGACGACTCCATAGGCGGTGCGTACGCTGGCGACAGCGGCGGGGAGGAGTAAGGCCATGCCTATGATCGTTCGCCTGCGCCTGCGCGCCCTCAACGACCATCACCTGGGCCCCGCGCACGGGGAGTATACTCACGCCGCCTTCCTGACCCTGGTAGCGCGCGCGGATGCGGCGCTCGCCACGACGCTGCACGACGCACAGGGCGGCCGTCCCTTCACCGCTGGTATGATCGGTGGCTGGGGGCGCGACGGTCACTGCGCGGTTCGCGCCGGACAGACCGTGTCGTGGCAGGTGAGCCTGCTGCGCGACGATGTGGCTGCGTCGGTCTGCGGGGCGCTAGCCGCCTTGCCGACCGACGAGGAGGGGCACATCCGCATCGGTGCAGGGCGCTTTGCCTTGGAGTCGAGCAGCAACCGGCCTATGGACGGCGGCCAGGTGGCTACCTTCGACGACCTACTGGCCGAGGGGACGCGGCAAGCCGACTGCACCACGGTCAACCTGGCGTTCGTCACGCCGCTGGCCTTCAGCCTGGGAGAACAGAAATGGGGCGGCAAGCGCATCGAGTTATGGCCGCTGCCCAGCCTCGTGTTTGGCTCCCTGGTCCGACGCTGGGCGCAGTATGCGCCACCGGAGTGTGCGCTGCTGCCGGACCTACGGGACTGGATCGAGCGCACGGTCTTGACGGAGCGCTACGATGTCCAAACTGTCGCCATCACCGGCAGCAAAGGGCCGCAGCTAGGCTGCATTGGCACGGTGAGCTACCGCGCAATGGGTCGGGTCAGTGAGCCGCGCGACCCCTACCGTGAGCAGTGGCAGACGCTGGCCGCGTTCGCCGCCTACAGCGCCATCGGCTACCGTACCACTATGGGTTGGGGGCAGGTCCACCGCCTGCCGCCCGCATCAGACCAGGTTGGCCGCGCGCGCCGGCGACAGCACGGAACGACGTCCATGCTAGAAAGGGTTCCCTCATGACTCCACCCACGGCGCCGCGAGGTGAGACTGTGGAGGAGCCATTAGAAAGCGTGCCGATCTCGGCTCTTAATGCACTGGTCTACTGCCCACGTCGCTACTACTATGAGTACGTCTTGGGCGAGATGGAGGTCAACGCCCATGTCATGGGAGGGCGCTACGCGCATCAGCGGGTTGACAGTAGCGAGCGCACACGCGATGAGGACGGGATGACGCTGCGCCGCCTCTATGTCTGGTCGGACCGCTTGCGCATTCATGGCTATACCGATGTGGTGGAGGAAGACGCCAAGGGCCTCCTGCGCCCGGTGGAGTACAAGCGCGGGCGTATGGGCGATTGGCCGGGCGACCAGATACAACTGTGCGCGCAGGCCCTGTGCCTCGAAGAGCGAACCGGGCTAGCCATCGACGCTGGAACCCTTTACTACATCGGGTCACGCCAGCGCCGCGTCGTCCCATTAACGGAGGAACTACGTGCTGATACCGAGGAGGCCATCGCCACGGCCTTCGCGCTCAGCAACCAGCCTGTTCTGCCGCTGCCATTACGCGACTCACGGCGCTGTGGACCATGCAGCCTGCAGCCTTTTTGCTTACCAAACGAAGTCTGGGCGCTACGCGATGGTGCGCGAACTCCCACCCTATCTCCTACAGAAAGCAACCGATAGAGCGACCGACAAGGAGAGGCGCACATGCCAACGTTGTATCTAACCGAGCAGTACAGCACCGTCAAGAAGAATGGCGACTGCATCGTCGTACAGCCACCGACATGGACACGCGGCAAGGAGAAAGCTGTGGGCGCCGGCGTCGATGCGTCGCTTCTGGAGACGCCCGTCAAAACCGAGGCCGCCGCGAAAGTTGAGGTGCCGTTGGTGAAGATCGACCACGTCGTGGTTATGGGCAACATCACCATGACGGCGCCGGCCCTCTACACGCTGTTGGAGAACGGCATCTCCATATGTTATCTCTCGGCACACGGGCGCTACATGGGGCAACTCGACCCCGAGTTCTCTAAGAACGCCCCGCTCCGCATCGCGCAGCACCAGGCGCACAACGACCCCACGCGACGGGTTGCACTAGCTCGTGCCTGCGTAAGTGGCAAGCTGAGGAACATGCGCGCCGTGCTGTTGCGCGCGGCGCGCACGCGGTCGGAACAGGACGCGGCTCTTGGCGCGGCGGCCGCCATACTTAAAGAGAGCCAGCGGCGAGCCGAGCAGGCGACGACCGTGCCGGAGTTGTTAGGGCACGAGGGAACGGGCGCGGCCGCGTACTTCGGCGTCTTCGGCTCCTTGCTGCGCGAAGGCTGGGTGTTCACCGGTCGGGTGCGTCGTCCACCCACGGACCCCGTCAACGCCCTTCTCAGCTTTGGCTATGCGCTGCTCACCAGTCAAATCTCAGCGGCGGTGCAACTCGTGGGCTTGGACCCTTTCGTGGGCTACCTTCACGTCGTGCGCTATGGACGTCCAGCTTTGGCGCTCGACCTTATCGAGGAGTTCCGTGCGCCGATCGTGGACTCGGTGGTGCTGACGGTCATCAACAATCGCATCCTCTCGCCCGACGACTTCACCTCCGAACTCGGTGCGGTCACGCTGATGGAGAGTGGACGGCGCACCTACGTGCAGCGCTTCGAGGAGCGACTCACGAGCGAGATCGTCCACCCGATCTTCGGCTATAAGGCTACGTATCGCCGCTGCCTTGAGTTGCAAGTACGCCTGCTCGCTAAAACACTCACGGGTGAGATCGAGGTCTATCCACCCTTTGTCGTGCGCTAGCGGCTAGGGCGTTCGCTGAGCAACGCTGACGATGCTGCTGCGATGTATCACGCACATTTTGACGGCAGGGTACCAGATGCCCATGGATGCGAGGGGGAATGATGAGCAGGTCGCGCCAAGAGCAAGGGATGCATCGGCACGGCCAGACGCGGCTGTATGTGGTGAGCTATGACATCCCTGACGACCGTCGCCGCAACCGAGTACATCGTCTCCTGAGCGGCTTCGGTGCGAACATGCAACGCAGCGTGTTCGAGTGCTACCTAACGGCCACTCAGGTGACGATGCTGCAAGAGCGGCTCCGACGTGAGCTTAATCGGAGCGAGGACCACGTCCGCTTTTACAGTCTTTGTCAAGAGTGTGAGAAACGTATTGAGACACCGGCAGGTACCCCACCCATTGAGCCACAAACCTTTATCTTATAAAGGAGGCATGAGGGGATCTTCTAGCATCGTCAAGCTGTGGACGCTCATCAAGGCGGTAACCAAAAGGCAGAGCAGCATCGCGAGAGGTTCAGTGGTAGAATCTGCAACTATGAACCTCTCGCGGGATAACGAAGGTTTTGTGCAAAGATAGGGCATGACGAACAATATTGAGACGCTAAACAGATCTGTCACGAGCTGCCATTGATGAAAATTTGCTACGAATCGAATAGACTGGAGAGAAAATGGCCCAAAAAATGCGGTGGCAGCCCATGGATAATGCCGGTAGGCATTGAAACAACTTGCCGAGGACGGCACAGAGATCGAGGAAGTGCTGGTGGCAGCCCATGGATAATGCCGGTAGGCATTGAAACCTCAAGGAGGACCGCGACCTCGACCCTGACACCGGCGCGTGGCAGCCCATGGATAATGCCGGTAGGCATTGAAACAGCCGCCCTCACCGCTGCTGACGGCGGCGAGGGCTGGTGGCAGCCCATGGATAATGCCGGTAGGCATTGAAACCCCGAGTGGAAAACCTACCAGTCGCGCCTCATGGACGAGGTGGCAGCCCATGGATAATGCCGGTAGGCATTGAAACGGTATAACAAAACCGTATGGGGATGGTACGTCGGCTGTGGCAGCCCATGGATAATGCCGGTAGGCATTGAAACGTGGTGTTCCTGTACCGCGACGGGCAGCACAACCCCGCGTGGCAGCCCATGGATAATGCCGGTAGGCATTGAAACATGGTCCATCGGCCCTTCAAGTGGACACGCGTGACGTGGCAGCCCATGGATAATGCCGGTAGGCATTGAAACAGGTTAGCCGGCGGGCTGCTGCTGCTCAGCCTCGGCCGTGGCAGCCCATGGATAATGCCGGTAGGCATTGAAACCATCACGCGAACCGGGGCAGAAAGGAACTCCTGTCGTGGTGGCAGCCCATGGATAATGCCGGTAGGCATTGAAACACGTTGCTAGCCACGCCCAGCTCGTGCCATGCCCCGTGGCAGCCCATGGATAATGCCGGTAGGCATTGAAACACGTTTAATCCACGACGGAGCGCGGGGCGCTACCACGTGGCAGCCCATGGATAATGCCGGTAGGCATTGAAACTTGTTGCAGACGTAGGACCACACCGTGCCGTGGTGGGTGGCAGCCCATGGATAATGCCGGTAGGCATTGAAACCGCGCTTCAGCCGTGTGCCAGCCATCAACCATCGTCGTGGCAGCCCATGGATAATGCCGGTAGGCATTGAAACTCGTGTAGCGACTGGGCGGCGGCCGGTGAGAAGTCGGTGGCAGCCCATGGATAATGCCGGTAGGCATTGAAACCGGATGTCCGAGCCGACCGAGACATCGGGCGGGATCGTGGCAGCCCATGGATAATGCCGGTAGGCATTGAAACTCGTCTCGTCATAACTGAGGACTGTCCCCCATGCAGGTGGCAGCCCATGGATAATGCCGGTAGGCATTGAAACTGCGGGTGACGCTGGGCGCGCGGGAGGCGGACATGGTGTGGCAGCCCATGGATAATGCCGGTAGGCATTGAAACGCCTTCTTCTCGTTGGAGATGGCGGCGGATGAGATTGTGGCAGCCCATGGATAATGCCGGTAGGCATTGAAACGGTGACGATGGCCGCGGCCGCGTGCGCCAGCAGGAAGTGGCAGCCCATGGATAATGCCGGTAGGCATTGAAACCCGCTAAAGCGCACGCGGTAGGCGAGGCCGCGCGGGGTGGCAGCCCATGGATAATGCCGGTAGGCATTGAAACACCGCCGCCGTGGACGATGTGGGCCGCCTGCGCGCCGGTGGCAGCCCATGGATAATGCCGGTAGGCATTGAAACACAGGTATGGCCCCTGGTCCGGGTCCATTAGTTCAACAGTGGCAGCCCATGGATAATGCCGGTAGGCATTGAAACTGGTGAGGTCGGGGTAACACGTGTCCGGGTCTCAGCGGTGGCAGCCCATGGATAATGCCGGTAGGCATTGAAACCTATTGGTGTCGGTTGCGTTGAACCACCCCTCACAGTGGCAGCCCATGGATAATGCCGGTAGGCATTGAAACACGATCGTAATCGCGTCCACCGTGCCGGGGTCCAGGGTGGCAGCCCATGGATAATGCCGGTAGGCATTGAAACCATTTTGGCCCACGGTGTCGTGCGCAAAGCCGACGGTGGCAGCCCATGGATAATGCTGGTAGGCATTGAAACCTGTAATCAGGAGCGTAAACTCGCGCTGGTGCATCGTGGCAGCCCATGGATAATGCCGGTAGGCATTGAAACTGGACGGATGTGGGCTGCGGCGCCCTGGTCCTTGTAGTGGCAGCCCATGGATAATGCCGGTAGGCATTGAAACTCCAGGTAGTTGCTATGTCCGTCGTCGATCACGTACGTGGCAGCCTATGGATAATGCCGGTAGGCATTGAAACTAGGTACTCGGTATGCATGGACTCTCTCCTCAGCGCGTGGCAGCCTATGGATAATGCCGGTAGGCATTGAAACTCGTTGTCGAGAGCTTCAGCGTACAGTCGCTCCATGTGGCAGCTGTCATTTGGCTCGGTTTCTTGCACGGTTCTTTGGTCGATCAGTTGCACCGTCTTGGCCATCGTCGACGACCTAGTTGAGAGTTGCGTCACCTTTCGTGAAGTGAAAACTCGGCGTTAACCGGCTGTCACGCGGCTTGCTTACCGCCTATTATGCTCACTTCACTACAGGGAAGAGCTGTTCTGTCCAGTGAAATGGCCGCTCTGTGGGTGCAAATTATCACCCCAATAATCGTGCAAGGAAGCGACCTAAGTGACACATAGGCCGCCACCACCTATACGATATCCACCAGTTCCAGAGACTTGGAGGACAGTGCGTCAGCCGCCGTGAGGAGAAACGGCTGACCGGTCGATTCAGGATTTCAGCCGTGTGCGAGTCCGTACTCAATAGCAACGCGCACGTCGCGCGGCAGGATGTAGCTGTTGTCGACGACTATCGTCCCTGGGAGAATTTCTCCGCGCTCGAAGGCCGCGCGAGTTTCACGAAAGGTTGCTCTGAGCTGTGCCTGTAGTGCACAGCTTGCCTTGTCGCCGCCCCACACGCGTAGCCGTATGATCCGGAAGCCCCTATTGACGCCCTCCTTGGGGTAGGACCAGTCCGCTATCCAGCGGAACCTTTTCCCCTCGACAGTGATCGTTCGCAGTGGCATTTTCTGTCTCATGCCCCTTAGTATAAATATAGAGATGATGTCTTGTCAGCTTGGGGTCAGGCAACAACTCGTTCGTAGAACAGCCATATTACATAACGTTGTGTTTTCGACACGACGTTAGCGGCTCAGTCGTGTCAGCAGTCTAGTTTTTAACCGGATCGCCCTATGTGCTGGGCCACTAACACCACGACCATCGTGTAAACTGGACCGCTAATCGTCGTTTGGGGACCAGCTTTACCCCCTCGCAGCTGTTATTGGCCAAATGGCTGTTCTACGCAGCTTTAGTTGTCCCACCCCTATGAGCGACCTGCCACGTTGGCTTGTGGAACACCGCTATGAGCTTCTCGTCCCTTCGCGCATCGCTCGCCCCCGCGTCAGCCTCCCTGCCTCCCGTGCCCCTCGCGGCGCTATCCCCTTCCGGCCC
>JAABUZ0100004033.1_pt1 | contig 20775 bp, 17 predicted proteins | sample 5562091 | NCBI WGS metagenome assembly JAABUZ01 (sample SAMN12813069, study PRJNA571459) | rock metagenome | isolation source: Antarctica rocks | place: Antarctica: Victoria Land, Linnaeus Terrace sud | collected 2015-12-21 | reverse complement strand
GACCGCCTGGCCACTCGCGGTGGCAACTTACCGGCTGCGACGGGGCGTGAAACGTAGTGTCAACACTGGTCCCGGCAGTTCATTCGCCAATAGCGTGGTAGCGCCATTCGCACGTAAAGTGATCGAATGTCGCTCTATTCGCAGATAAAGTGGTAGCTGACACCGGGAGTCGGTGCGGTTTTCGGGAGAGCGGATACCCGGACCGAATCCGCCCTCAGGCGCGATTTGTCGAGTGGGGCGAGGGTATCACCGCCGACCGAGAAGAGGAAGGCCGGCTCGAAGCCGCTCACCGATCATCGCTATAAACCTCGTCGTCTTCCTCTTTCTCGCGATTTCGTTTTTCGTCTTCCTCGTCCTCTTCGTTCCAGCGATCCTCCTCCTCCTCTTTGTCGGGGCGAGAATCAACGGCTGCCTTGTCTCTCGTCAAGTTCGGTTCCCTCCTTCCTTCTTTGCCATCATCCGTCTGCTTCCCGCGCCCTACGCACTGAGGGTTCGCTGGGAGAATAGCACGGCAGGGGCGGCCCAGCCAGATGGCACGTGTTAGATACGGAAGCAAAACACAGCCACTGTTCCATTGTTAAAAGATTCGGTCCGCGATCGATTCACACCCGGAGAACGGGCCAAGAACACTGGTGACTTCTGCAAGCCAGGGCGGGAGAGCAGGGTGGGATGGTCCGAATACGTCGCGCTGACGGGCTGGAGAGATGGTGGCACAGGGCCAACCCCTCGCTTCTCTGGGGTGTTGTGGATCGCTCAAGAAAAGTTGGGATGAAATTTTCTGGCCAATGCATCGGCCTTCGCGAAGTGGAACTTGGCTGCTTTCTGGGCCGGATGGCGGCGCACTTCCGTTTGCACGTGCAGGTGGTACTGCTCGATACAGAACTGGAGCGTATTCCATTCTTCGCTGCCCGGGTGGTATTCCGTATCGTCTAACGCCAGACGGGCAAGGAGGCGCGCTTTGCTCGGATCAGGCGCGAACTTGGCGACGGCTTTCTGTAACAGGTCGCGTTCCTCCCCGGTGGGCTTAAAGAGTGACATGTTTCCTGTCGCGCTGATAGTATCACCTCTGCCTTCGCTCACTGGGGAGGGAAACAGACATACTGAGTAGAATGGTTGCCATTGGGTTTAACGAGCGCGTCACTCGACCACCACGGGTGGCGAGCACCACAGAGTTTCCATACACTAGCAGTACGTCGACCACCATATCGGCACTTTACCCAGATCCCCACTTAACAGCGACTGAGCCGAACATCGGTAAACGCTGCGCCGTTACTCATGGGTAATCCAAGCCAAATTCGAGCAAATCAAGTGTCTATACCCACGAACTACCTGTCGCTGCGCTTAATCACAGCGGAGTGCCGTCATCGGGCTGCGATTCTGGGGATTCACTTTACGAAGCAAATAAGATAACCACACATATTGGGAGTTTACTCGTGGCGCAGCGCACTGAGCGGTTCGATGCGCGAGGCTCGGCGGGCGGGTGCGTAGCCGGCCAGAATGAGGGCCGCGAAGAGAATCCCGCTTGCCCACAAGACCGTGACCGGGTCGGCCGCTTTTACACCGAATAGGAACGACTGGATGACGGACCGAGTGCTCCAGGCAGTCATCAGGCCAATCGCCAGACCGGCAACAGCGAGGGCGAGCACTTCGCGCAGCACCATGGCGATGATGCGGCGGCGTTCGGCACCGAGGGCCATGCGGATGCCGATTTCGTTGGTGCGACGCGAGACAGCGTAGGCCATGGTGCCGTAGAGACCAACGCCCGCGATGACCAGAGCGAGAACCGCGAAAGCGGTGCAGAGGTCGGCGAAGGTGCGTTCCTGGGTGATGGTGCTGTCGATGATTTGAGTTTGGGTCAGCATGTCGGTGATGGGAACTTGAGGCGCAGCGGCGTGGACTGCTTTGCGCACGGTTTGAGCAAGGGTGAAGGGATCGGCGGCGGTGCGCAGTTCGAAGATGGCGCCACCGGGTTGACCCTTCAGAGCATTCTGAAAGTAAGCGAGATAGGCCACGGCCGGAATCTCGTCCTTGAGCGAACTGTAGCGGGCGTTCTTAGCCACGCCGACGATTGTGATGTTCGCGACATCGGAGTTGATTCCGAACTGCCTCCCGATTGGGTTTTGGTTCGGGAAGTATTTTTTCGCGAAGGTTTGATTCACCACTGCAGCGAGCGGCGCGCCATCCACGTCGTGCGCGTTGATGGAGCGGCCGAGTGCGATGGAAAGCTGCATGGTTTCAAAAAACATCGGGCCGACCATCACGAGTGACGTTCCCGGTCCGCCGCGGCCTTTCTGTTTGGGGATACCGGGCACGTATAAGCCAACACGGCTGGTCCAATGGGCAACCAGTGGCATGTCCGCCATGGTTGCGGCGCGAACGCCCGGCAGAGCTCGAAATTGTTCAGCCAGGCGCGCATAGAGTGTCCGGAGTTGCGCGTCCTCATAGCCTGCCTGTCTGGCATCCAGGCTGAATGTGAGCAGGTGCTCCGGGTTGAAGCCCACCTCCACCGAATGGAGATTCGCAAGGGTTCGGACAAACAGAGTGGCACCCAAAACCAGCAGCAGTGAGAGGGCGATTTGAGAGATGACAAGAAGCTGACTTAAACCGCTGAAGCGGCCGCGGCGTCGCGGGGAACTGGCGCGTGTCTCTTTGAGTGCTGGAGTGATGTCCACTCGCGTGGCCTGGATGGCGGGCGCGATGCCAAACACGATTCCGGTAGCCAGTGCGATACAGAGTGTGAAAGCCAGAATTCGGTAGTCGATGCCGACTCGCAGGGGTATCCCCTCTCCACCGCCGGACAGCAGCCAGAGAGGGAAGTGAATGCCTACTGCCGCGACGCCAAGGCCGAGAATACCGCCCGGCAGCGACAGCATCAAGCTTTCTGTGAGTAATTGCCGCAGCACTCGCAGACGGCTTGCGCCCAGACTCAGACGCACGGCCATCTCGCGGCGGCGGGCGGCCGATCGCGACAGCAGCAGGTTCGCAATATTGGCACAGGTAATGGCCAGAATCAGCGCCACCATGGTCATGAGGACCAATAGTGGTTTTGAAAAGCGTCGGCGCAGCGAGTCAACGCCAGAGCCGCCTTCCTGAATCCAGAGTGCGGGAAGATCGGTTCGCTCTTTGTCGTTCGCTGCGGAAGCCAGTACATAGTGATGAAACGGGCCGCTGAGTTCGGTTTCAGCGCGCGCCAGCGTGACACCAGGTCGCAGGCGACCCATGATGTCCACCCAATAATTGTGTGGATCGATGAACATGGCTTTCTCCTCGCCGCGATTGAAAAGGGCGAGCCGGTTGAATATGGGAATGTAGACCAGCGGTGCCGATCCTGCCGACACGCCGTAGAACTCGGGTGCGGCAACTCCGGCAATCGTAAAAGGGATGTGATTGAGCTTGATGATCTCGCCGATGGCCGATGGATCTGCGTTGAAACGCTTACGCCAATACTCGAAGCTGATGACAGCCACCTGTGATGATCCAGCTAAGTTATCGCTGTCGCCCAGCAGACGCCCAGCTGCGGGATTGATCCCCAGGCCGCTGAAGAAATTGCCCGACACGAATTCGACTGGGCCTGCTTCGGCCTGGCCCTTGACGACGAGATTCAGCCGCCCCGCATCCTTATACGCGAAGAGAGTGGAGAAGGAGTTGTTGCGATGGCGAAAGAGTTCGTAAACCTGCCAGGGAAAATCGGGGCTCTCTACGCCACCGCCGGGCACGGGGTAATTGGGTCCGTTATGGTCGCGAACGACGTCGGGCTCTATGTTTTTTGTGCGCCAGTTCAGGATGGCCAGTTCGCCTGCGTCTTTGACCGGCAATGCGCGCAGCATGATGGCATCCATAACGCTATAGATGGCTGTGTTCGCGCCGATTCCCAGGGCCAGCGAGACTACGGCCATGGACGTGAATAGCAGGTTTGAGCGCAGCATTCGCCAGCCATAGCGAACGTCCTGCGAGAGCCTCTGGAGCGAGGGCCAGATCCAAATCTCGCGAACGTCTTCTTTGAGCAGCGATACGTTTCCGAAATCGCGACGGCTGGCGAGTTCGGCTTCTTCGCGCGAAGTGCCGGAGCGAACGCGCTCTTCGGCGTCAGCCGCCAGGTCGTGAGCAATTTCGTCGTCGAGATCGTGATCGCAGTGCCTCCATCGCCAGAAGCGCCAGTCCATCTGTTAGTCTCCTTTTGCCGGCCGCATAACGCGTGCGATTGCTTTCACCATGAGCTTCCATTTGGATTCCTCAGCCACGAGTTGCTGCTTTCCGGCAGCGGTTAATTTGTAATATTTTGCGCGCCGGTTGAGGTCGGAACTTTTCCATTCAGAAGAGATCAAGCCTCGCGCTTCCAGACGGTGGAGGGCCGGATAGAGGGAACCGCGTTCAATCTGCAGCAGTTCCGCCGAACTTTGGCGGATGGCGAGGCCGATGCCGTGCCCGTGCTGCGGCCCCCACTGGAGAGTACGCAGGATGAGCATGTCGAGGGTCCCCTGCAGGAGATCAATCCCATTTTCAGGGGAGTGTTTTGGAGGCATGCGAGTAGAAGACATTCTAGCAGAACATTGTTGGTGTTCTACTAGGTTGCCTTCTAGTGAAAGCAATGAGGCGGGGCTAATCACCGAGTGTTCAAGTCGAGGTTTCTGCAGCAGCTACGTGCTGGGACTGTGATATCCGGGTATCGTCCTTTTTTTGATAAAGCGAACATTACACATCCGGAGACAAGCTTCACGTCTGAAATCCACTTTGGCGGAAAGTGGGCCATGTTGAGAATTGACACAGAAAAGGTGCTGGCGGACACACTCGCCTGTAATCGCCAAGAGTAGAGGAGTAAATGCCACTTGGACGTCTAACGCGCAAACCGGAGATTTGCGGTTGGACGTGGGCCTCGATCGCAAGGCTGGGTCCAGGAACCGCGAAAACGCTCTGCTCCCCAGGTGACTGCCACCATCGGAACCGATACAGAGCCAGCTTCGACCTCTTCCGTGGCCGCTCGTCCCGACTTGAAGCGTACGCCCCATAGCGTGCAAAGTTTTACGCCAGATAATTGGCAAAGTGACACCATGACCAGCCATAGTGCCCAGAGCCAGACAGTAGAGAGGGTGTTCATCAACATTCACAGTGCTGATCCGCGCTTACGAGGCTTACTCAATGAGGTGTTCGCGTATGTGGCGGCCAGCCGTCCCGAATACGATTTACGCCTCTTGGCCGATCACGCTGCAGACCTGTTACGGGTGCTCGGCCGGGAGAACGAGCAGCAAAAAGCGCACTCGCCGCAACAAGTGGCGCAACTCAACTTGTACCCAAGTTCCCAAGACAAACCTAGAAGGATGACAAACAGTGGGTTCTCAGAACAAATTCTTACCGGGTCCAGACCCGGGCGGCGGTGAGGCCACGCGATACCATCGGATGCGAGGACCGGCCCGATTGTATTCTGCTTGTTTCCAGTATCCTGTCTCGGCCCATTCTTTCTCCCCTGCTGACGGAGGAGGAGCCCCGTACGGGCTGATGGCCACTGCCATGGTCGTGGAGCGTGTTCCTGGATCTTTACAGGAGTAGTGGTGCAGCTTAGGAACAAAGAACTCATACAGCGGCTCCGAGTCCGCCGGCACAAACAGGAGACAGCTGCCCTGCTGCGCCAGTGTCTGCAAGATCTGTGCCGCCTTCTCCCAGTCTTCGCGCGGTTTCCGAAAGAACTGAATATCGCCAATGAACAGAACCAGAAGGAGTAGGATGCCGCCAGCCAGGGCTGGGCGAGGCTGGTGCTGTGCCTGCCGTTCGAGGCCCCGCGCGGCCAGCAGTGTCAAGGGCGGCAAGACAAACAGGATCTGTCGGATGGCAAAGAAATAGCCGAAGTGCTGATCCGCCCACAAAGCGAGCAGAATAGGCAACAGAAAGAGGAAGGCCCACAGAGAACGGTCTGACCGCGAACACCGGCTCCACCCACCTAGCCCGGCGTACCCCAACAACAGCAATGTGCCAGGGTAACCGGCACCGCTGAGTTCCCGCAGGATCAACAAGGGAGTTTTCAGTCCGACTCCGGACGACCAGGAAGCCTCGCTGCCAGAAGGAGCCCACCGGTGACTGGCCCAGACATACCAAGGGAGAAAACCAAAGAGCGCCACAGCGAGAGCTCCGATCACCAGAAAGAGAGGGCATCGCCCGGTACGGCGGCAGCAGAGGAGCCAAGCGAGATGCGTGAGCGGCACAAAGAAGCTGTAGGGCTGAGTGTACAGGCCCGCCAGCACGAGGCCACCATACCAAAACGCCCGCACCAGCGTTGGTCTTCTCAGGACATCGAGAAACAGTACACTGGCCCAGATACTCAGGGCCAGTGCCAGCGAGTAGGGCCGTGCTTCCAAGGCGTAACGCAGCTGTAACGGAGACAGCGCAAAGAGCAGGACCGCTAGGAAGGGAAACCGTAGCGGCAACCGCCGCCCTAACTGCCACAAGCCCATGCACCCCAGTACACTTCCGAATACGGACGGGAGCCGTCCTGTCCAGCGCGAGTATCCGAATCCGGCCACCACCGCTTTCTGCACCAGGTAGCCGAGCGGGACGCCGCCCCCATTCTGGGCAATATCGGAAAAGAAAGAGGAGAGCGAGTCGTTCCGGACCAAGCGCAGATCCAGAATCTCATCCAGCCACAACGAGAGGGAGGAAAGCAAACACAGCAAAGCAATCCCATACAGCAGGAGGAAACCGCAGAAGAGAAGCCCGGAGTGGAGGCGCAACGCTCGGGGCCCCTGAGGACTCGGAGCCGCTACAAGTACAGGCCATTTCGTTACATCCCGCAGGTAGCCCACACCAACACGACCGGCCCGCACTTCCCAGTCCACGCCGACTTCGCGGGAAGGATGAAAAATGTGCCGGTCCGGGCGGAGCCGCCAGTCCTTTTGCGAGGGATCGAGCCGGACCGTCACCGCGGAATCATCCACCGCGATCACGCGCCCTTGCCTCTGGTACCGTGCCGCAAGTCGGCCATCATAGTGCAGATGCGTGAGAAAAATCCGAACGGACTGGCCCAGCAAAGCCCGCAAGGGCGGAGGTATAGATGACGATTTCATGACGAACGGGTGCGGCCCGTTCGTCAGCTAAGAGCCGACCCGATCGACGTTTTACGACAGCCATCGAAAAATTTTTAATTTCCTGTCGTAAAAATCGGACCTTCCCGGCTCTGAGGAGGCATGCGTTTCAGCACTTCTCTGGTTCTGCTCAGTTGGGCCGTCACCAGCGCCCTGGGCCAGGATACTTCTCGATCCAGCACCGTCACCCTCAGCGTCGGCGGAGCAGGAGGCGGCTATGGAGGCCCAGCATTTAATGGCAATTACGAGTACCGGTTCTTCCAATACTTGGCGGGCGAAGCCGGTTTCGATATCATGCTGCCGAGCTCTTTTTCTTTTCAATATGTGCCGATTTACAGCTTTTCCAACAACCCTTCGCCCCTCAACTACGCGACACAGACTGGCTTTACCTATCTCCCTTCCCAGGACAGAAATCGCGTGACGATGCTCCCCTTTGGCGTCAAAGGTATCCTCCCGCTCTTTACCGGCAGAGCCGAACTGTTTCTCGGCTTGGGCGGAGCCTATGCCTGGAATGCCCGCCGCTACGCGGGAAGCTCCTGGCTGGAACAGGCCAGCCTCGGCGGGCGTATCGCTCTGGACCGTCAGCGCCGCTTCTGGGTCGGCACCACTTGGCGCTTCTTTGCCGATCTCGGCAACACTAATGACCGACATGTCACCGGCTATAACTGGTTTACTGGTACGGCCGACTTCACCTTTCGATTCGGCCATTAGCTCATCAACCGTGATACAGACTGATGCGGAAAATCCCCTTTTTACTCTCTGGCAGGAATCGACGCCTCTGACTGATCTCTTCGATTCTCAACGCTCCTGTCTGCACGAGGAAGTCGAGCGTGTCTACGCGGAAACCAGAACAGCCGTCTGCGCCTACCTTCTGCACTTGGGCGTGCCCTCCGCTCAGGCGCAGGAAGTCACGCAGGACGTCTATCTGCGCCTGTATCAAACTCTACGCAAAGGCCAGGAGATTGAAAATCGGCGAGCATGGCTGTTCCGCGTGGCCCATCATCAGGGAGTCAAGGTCCGCTCACGGGAGAAGTCTTTTCGTATGATTAATCCGGATTGGAACCGCTTTCTTCCCTCTTCGGCAGAGTCGCCGGAACGCAAGCTCCTGGACCGCGAACGCATGAATCGCATTGTCAAAGCGCTCGAAGACCTGTCGCCGCAGCAGCGAAACTGTCTCTATCTCCGATCCGAGGGCCTGCGCTACCGGGAAATCGCCGAAGTCCTGGGCATCAGCATATCGACCGTCAATGAATTTTTGCGACGCGGCATCACCCGTCTCGCGGAGACCTTCCATGGATAACAACGCCCACCTCTCCGACACCGATCTCCTCCTGTTCGAGGACCGGGAACTGCCAGAAGCATCGATGCGCCCAATCGAAGACCATCTGCGCGGCTGCCCCGCTTGCCGGACCCGCTTACAGCAACTGCAAGGAGGCATCTCCGCTTATGGCGAGTACCGCAAACACGTTCTGCAGCCATCTCTATCTCTCCCCACCACCGCCTGGCCCAGCCTTCGTCCGCAGTTGAACGCCCTCGACGGCCGCGAAAGAAAAAGGAATTTCTTCACTCTGCCCAAATTTTTCTGGGCCGCTGCCGCCTGTGCCTGCGCTCTCCTGGCCATCTATCAGTACACAACAGGCAGGCACACCGGCGGGGAGCAGATGCAGCAGCTTCTGACGCAATCCGCCGCCCTGCCCCCTCCGCCGCCGCAGACCCGCCTTCTGCTCACCGCCAACGGACGCCGCTGGACCCGGCCCGCCCTCCTGCATTCGGGGGACTCATCACCAGACTCCGGCCCCATCCAGGCCCTCTTCGTCCAAGCCAATTACAGTTGGGAAGACCCGCTCAGCGCCCGCTCCTTTGCCCGCTGGCGGGACCACTTATCGGAAAAACAGGATCAGGTCACCACCATTCGCGACGAGCGCGGACGGAAACGCTTCTACCGCCTGCAAACCCGGACCACCGCCAGCATTCTCCAGAACGCTTCGCTGACCCTGCGCGTCGATACCTCCAACACCGTCAACGCCTTTTTCGGCTTTGCCGGAAAAGAAGACGTGCAAATGGAGCAACAACTGCCGGAAGAAACAGCACCGCCCCCGGCGCGTACGGTTCCTACCGCGCCTCCGAGGACCACGGAAACTCTCGCCACACCGGAAGACATGCTGCGCGTCTTCGAAGCCCTGAATGTCATCGGCGCGGACGAGGAAGATCCTATCGACGTGGACTTCGATGCCTCGCGGCAGCACATCCTGGTCACCGCGATGGGTTTACCCCCGGCTCGTCGGAACGAGGTAAAAGAAGCCCTTCAGGATGTACCGAACACGCTCGTGCGTTTCGATTCCACCCTGCCTGCCGGAACAGCAAGGCGACCGAACAGCGCACCCGACATCTACTCCGCCGACACCAACTCCGTCTTCCGCCGCCGCCTCGAAGAGAAAGCGGGCGGAGCCCAATCCCTGCAGCTCATCACCGATCACGCTCTCGAAGCGAGCAACCGCCTCTTTGCCCAAGCTCACGCGCTTTTCGTGCTAGCGCAACGATTCCCGCCTGCTGTCGAAAGCAAGTTGGCGTCTTCCGGTCAGGCGAGTTTGCGCACTCTACGCCGTCGTCACACCTTCGCCCTCCGGCAGACCGCGCTCCAGTTGGGATCAGCCGTCAAGCCGCTCCTGGAGCCCGTACCCGCCGCCACCGGGGAACCATCCGAAACTCCCTCTTGGCAGAAAAATGCCGGGGAACTCTTCGAAACGGCCCGCAACCTGGACACCACCGTCAGCCGTCTCCTGACTGGCTACTCGGAAGAAACGGGAGAAGGGGATTTACGGCGCTTGCCGAACGACTTGGAAAAGGTAGAACAACTGGCGTATGCACAGGCTGCTGGCAGTCATTAATCGTCCGAAGTGGTTTGCTCACGCCTGTATCACCCTGCTCGTTGCGCCGCTCTTCTTGCAGGGACAAACCGGCGGATTTCTTCACGGCGAAGTTCACGACCGTTCGGGCTTCGTCCTTCCCGGCGCGGAAGTGCGCATCCAGAACGAAGCAACCGGCGCGCGTCAGAAGATCGAGTCCGATGCCGAAGGCAAATACGACAGCGCCCCCCTAGCGCCCGGCCTCTATCGCATCACGGTGCGCCGCTCCGGTTTTCGCACCGTCGCCCAAAGCGGCATCTCCGTCCAGCCCGGCAGAACGCGCGCCCTGGATTTCCTGCTCGACATCCTGCCCATGCAGCAGGAAGTCACCGTCGAAGCCCATCGCGACAGCAGCGACCCGAATGCCGGTGGCCTCACCGTCAGCCGCACCTCGCCCCAGAGCACGCTTCCGGTCAATGGCCGCGACCTCCAGGCGCTCTACCCCTTGCTGCCGGGAGCCATTACTACGCCTGCCCCGACGAGCGACGGAGGCCAGCTTTCCGTCACCGGCCAGCGACCCACGATGAACTCCTACCGCATCGACGGTATCAGCGGCAATACGAGCATCGGCATCGTCTCTTCCGTGGGGCCGTTCCCCGGTGCGACCCTGCCCGGCATGACCACCATCGGCAGCACGCAAAGCCTGGCATCACGGGAAGAAACGCAGCGGGTAGATCTGAAGCCCTTCAATTTTGCCGCTGAGCGCGGCGAACGGCCGGGCGCACAGATCGACGTGGAGACGCGCTCCGGCTCCAACGAACTTCACGGCAGCGCCCTGGGCTATCTCCGCCCCGGTCTTCTCAACAGCGATAACTGGTTTGCACAAAACTACTCCCTGAACATTGCCAAGCCGTCCCTCCGTGGCTGGGCCGGCAGCCTGGGAGGTCCGGTCATTCCTAATAGGACTTTCTTCTTCGGCACGCTGGAACAAACAAGCGTTCGCGACTCGGCCCTGCATCTGCTGCCAACGCCCTCGCTGATAGCCCGCGCTTCCGCCAGCAGCGCCTACCAGCCCTTTCTCAACGCCTTCCCCGCCCCCTTCGGTCCGGCGCTGAACTCGACCGAAGCCCTGGGAGCTGGGACGTTGCGTAAGGACGGATGGGTCTCCAGCACCAGCCTGCGACTGGACCAAACGATCGGCAGCAAACTCCAGGCTTTTGCCCGCGCTGCTTACGTACCTTCTTCCTCGGTCACCACGGACCTGGGCTCCTCCATCGCCCGCTTTCGCTGGTTTAGCGGCACTGTCGGCTTCAATTTGGCGTTGGGGTCTGTCATTCAGCAGTTCCGCGCCAACTTCTCGCAGGTCTCAGCCCAATCCGATCACGTAACTGGTGCAACGGAAGACCAACCCGGCATTGCGGCCATCAAACGAGACTTCTATACAACTCTTTATACGTCCTCTTATAGCCCCTATTACTACGTTCCCTATGCGTCTCTCACGGCGCTGTCTCTGGCCGGTGTGGGGCAGATCGTTTCCGGGCCGAGTGGCCTGGGCAGGCAGGCGCAATGGGAAGGGACTTACAACATGTCCCTGCTCAAGGGACGCCATGAGTTCCGTGTAGGCGTAGATTACAGCAACCTGCATCCGAGTCCTGGTTTCTCCAACGAGGCTCTGTCGCTGGTGGCACAGAGCACCGCTGCGCTCCTCGCCGGGAATCCGCTGACGGTGACACTAAATGCTCCCGCACTTCCCTATACCTCGATAGGTATCCAGACAATATCCACTTTCGTGCAAGACACGTTCCATGTGGCAGATAATCTCACTGTTTTATACGGAATGCGGCAGGAAATCACACCATTTGCGAGCAGGGCGATTAACCCTTTTGAGGGCTATTTCCCCTATGCCGGGTATTGGAGCGGGCCGGGCTTCGTACAGACTCTCGTTGGCCAGCCTGTCCCGCCGAGCCCGATATCTTGGGCAACGAAATACACGCAATTAGCGCCACGATTGGGTATCGCCTATCACTGGAAAGCGCCGGACCTGATCCTGCGTGTGGGAGCAGGCACGTTTTACGATACGGGGTTCTCTTCGGCCATCAATGCGGGCAGAGCCAATGCCTTAGGAAGCTGGCAATTTTTTCCCTTGGGAGGAGCAGCAACTCTGCCCACTGGCGTTCCGGAAGCTCCAACATTGAACATCCCCCGCGTCTTGGAATGGAGAACGTCGCTCGAAAAGACGATTCGCTCTCATTCCGCGCTCTCCCTCTCCTATATCGGCTCTGCCGGGCGCAGCCTGCTGCGGCAGGAAGCCTCCCTTGACCCGCAGACCAGCCTTCTGCGGCAGGTGTACTTCACCAATAACAGCCGCTCCGATTACCAAGCACTGCAAGCCCAGTTCACCGGCAACCTCACACCGCATCTCTACACGCTGATCTCTTATACCTGGGGCCACTCCCTCGACACCGGATCGCGGGACAATACCGTCTTCTTAACCTACCCCGGCTACCGTGACGCCGTGGACCGTGGCTCTTCCAATTTCGATATCCGGCACGCTCTCACCGTTTCCCTGCAATATCGTCTGCCCGCACCGAACACCAATCGCTTTCTTCATGCTCTTCTCCACAACTGGATCGCAGGCGCAACGCTACAGGCCCGTACCGGCTTCCCCTTTGACGTGACCACCATCGACCGAAGCATCGGGCTCGGCTTCGACAACACCGGACGACCCGACCTCGTTCCCGGCGTACCGCTCTGGCTCGCCAACAGCGCCGTACCGGGAGGCCGTCAACTGAATCCCGCCGCCTTCCGGACACCCGCCCACGCCGTTTCCGGCACTCTCGGCAGAAACGTCCTTACCGGCCCCGGCCTGTTCCAGATCGACGCCACTCTCCATCGCCAATGGAGACTGTCTCACGGCCTTCTCGAAGCCAACCTGGCCGCCTTCAACCTGCCGAATCGCGCGACGTTCGCTAACCCCCTCAGCTACACCGGCAGCGCCCTGTTTGGGCAATCCGTCTCGATGGCTAATTTTATGCTCGGTTCCGGAACCCCCACCACGGGCCAGATCCCGCTCTTTCAAGCGGGCGGGGCCAGAACCGTGGAAGTGGGTCTCAAGATCAGTTTCTAGGTTGTCTGGTCGCGGAACATTGTTGGGACCCAGTCGGGCCAGCGATTGTAGACTACTCTTACTGGTTTGAGCGCCTTCTGGCCTCGCCCTCAGGAGCGGAATAAGCGATGTTGTCATCTACCCTTTATTCGCGAATGGAACTACCACGCTATTGGCGAATGATCTTATACCGAGTTGCAATCAAAGGGCGAGGAATCGTAGGCTGCGGACAGAGAGATTTGCCATGCGCACACCGAGATGTCTGCCAGCCGGAACGGTCGAGGAATTAGCTGCACTATTGAAACAGTGTGGAACGAGTGCTGAATACCGCCATGTGCAGTGTGTCTGGCTGCGAGCAACCCTGGGGCTGTCGGCCCAGCAAATTGCCACCGTTCTGGGCTGGCACATCAGCTCGGTCTACGATCTACACTCGCAGTATTTGCGTGAGGGTGTGACGTCTCTACAAGGTCCCGGTCGGGGCGGGCGGCATCGCCAGAATCTTTCGCCCGCCCAAGATATAAACGGCGGAGTAAAGGGGAACCACTTGGCAACCAAGAATGGAAGAAAAAGCCGGAGAACAGGGAACCAGTCCAGCCCACAATGAGCAGTCTTGCACAACGGTTACAGAAAAGCCAAACTGAGCAAAACAAAGCTCGCTGTGGTAACCAGAGCTGTAAGATTGCAGCTCACGAGGAGGCAAGGACGACGACGACGAAGGACGACGACTGGCTCCCCTTTGCTCCGTCCCATTGGTATCTTTTTGCTCCGCCACTCACACTTCTGGCCGTTGATCGTGGAGGCTTGGGGAAGACCGGGCGCTGTATTATATTTCTTGGCATTCAGCTGCTGTTTTTCGATCTGCGCCTGTTTACTCTGATCGCAGCCATGACTAATGGCCCACATTCCCAAAACCAGCGTCAAGATGGAACCGAGAATGATCTGCCGCTGGTACGTCTCGACAAGACGACCGGCGTCATCTTTGAACGTATGAATCGCGGGGTCCGGTTTCTGGAACTCTGGTCCGTTCATCGTTATGCGCCTGCTGCTTTGTACTCAAATTTCAGAGACTTCTTGCCGGCGATGAGGACCCCTTTCAGGACCCGCCCTGAAATCTTGTAGAGACCCTTTTCGTATTGATAGTCGGGCAACTCGTCCTTGCCGTCTTTCACGACATTGAGAATGGGTGTCTCATCAATGTTCGGATCGATGCGAATGTAGGTCATCTGATCGGCTGTATAGATATCCAGCACATAGAACGGCGGCCGGTCCCGGTCAAAGGCATAGTGGTGATCCTGTTTGTTGATTTCGGCATTGCGAGCTTCGATGATCTGCCGATGTGCTTCGTCGTTGGCATGCTGGACTAGCGCGTCTGCCTTGGTCTTGGCTCCTTCGGCTTCCGCTTTCCAGCGGTTTACTTCGGAAGCGGACACGAAAACGGGTTCCTGCTTTGAGCGCTGGTCAGCTTCATCTCCGTTCTCATTCAGAAGATCGACTCGCACATCGATCGGGACCGCCAGATGGGAAGCTTCAAAAATCTCGAAAGTGTAGGCGTTGTTGTGGTCGGTCAGGATATGGAGCGTGTTCTTGATGTCCGGATCGACTGGCTTAATTTGCACGTAGCGCCCATTCCCGGCCTTCTTAATCCACCACTGGGTATCCTTGCCATTACCAGCCCCGCTTTCGAGGGACATCACCAGCTCGTTGGCTGGCAGCTGCACCAGGCACGACATTTTGACGACGCAGTAAATCGATTCGAACTTGCCGGGACGAATCGTGACTTGCCGCGCTTCGCCCGGCATGGTCGGCGTTCCTGTCGTTGCCGGATTCGGTAGGGCGCTCGGGAGGAACAGGAGAGAAGAGAGAAGGGTCAATTTCATAAGAGGTATTAACCTAAGCTTTCGGCTGCCACAGCAAGACCTTTTTCCCAGCCGTACTGTGCAATGGCGGCTTCTTTGACCTTGTCCCGCTCGGGATCGCGGCCATAGTAAACACTGATCTCCGGAGAGACGTTGAGTTCCAAAATCTTCGCTCCCTCGGTAGAAACCACATACATCTGCTTGCGCGGTTCCAGCTCCCGAACGATCTTGACTCCCTGCAGCCCCAATTCCGGGAACATCGTCAGGTACTTCGCCTCATCCAGGCGCGGATGCGAAAGAAACACCTTGGTCGGACAGACCTCCCGCAGCTTCGGACCAATGCCGGCATCTTCAGCACTGTATGGAGACTGAGTCAGGAAGACATTCCAGAACTTGTTCTTTCGACCGGTCGCGAAGTTGCGGATGGTTTGTGCCGCCATGTCCCCCTGGAGCAGGAAGAAGTGCGCCTCGTCCGTCAGAAGCAGCTTGATCGAATCGGCTAAAGCCGGGTCATAGACAATCGCATTGAAGCGTTGCGTAATGTAGTACAAGATGGCCGTGATCAGCAGGACGGCCTTCTCAAATCCCTGGAATTCAACGGTCGTGAAGCGCGAGAGATGAATGGAATCGGTCTCGTTATCGAAGAAGTGGCCGTATTCGCCTCCCCTTTGCCAGCGTCGTAACCGAATGCCTAAGTTTCCCTGCAGGGCCAGGTTACTCAGCCGGCGGCGTGCCACAGGTTGCCGCATCAAACCGTTGACAGCCTTGTAGATGGCTTCCTCCTCGGGCGGCTCCAGCCGGTAGCCGTCCTCTCCGCGCAGCAGGATCTTGGTGAGATCGGACAGGAACGAGACATTGTCTTCGCTTGCTTCCATGGCCATAAAGGGGTTCATGGAGGCAGAGTTGCTGTCATTCTTACTGAGGGTGATGTACGTGCCGTTGTGCTTGCGATTGACGTCCAAGTACGAGTGACCGATATCGATGATGAGGACGTGGGTACCGGTGTACTTCATGACGTTGTCGGCAATTGCACCGCCGAGGAACGACTTCCCTACCCCAGGCGCTCCCAGACCATAGAGACCGACGTTCCCGGAGGCGTCGTAGAGATTCCAGCCGTAGAGCTGCCGGTCGAGCGTTTCCAGAAGCAGCAGGGCCTCGTCTTTAAGATGTGGGTTGACCATCTGCCCAGTCGAGCTCGCCCACACGAGGGAGAAGTCGGCATAGCAATCTAACGGCAGAAGAAGGCGCCGGCGGTTGAAAGAATAGTTGCCGGGGATTGTACAAAGAAACGCGTCGAGAGTGCCGCTGCGCTCTTCCACCATCGGCGCGGGAAAGGTCTTAGCGACTTCGACAGCGGCTCGCTTGACCCGTTCCGGCGACTCGTCATAAAGCAACACAATGCAGGAGAAGTACCCGAAGGGATTCTCGCGAGCGATCCCTTTGAGCGCTTCGCCAAGATTTCGGATGTTTTCTTCCGCTTCTTCATCTTTGTGAAGGAACTGCTCATCGTCTTCCTTCGTGGTCAGGCGCTTCCACAGGGAAATTTTGGTGGCGTCAAAGCTATCGCGTTTGTCCTCGGTCTGCTTCTTGGCTTTCTCTTTCCCGAGCTGCCGCCACTCCATACAGATGCGGCAATTGGCATCGACCCGCATCAGCTCCCGGAACATCAAGGCGTGCGTCTTACTGACCGGCGTATCTTTCACGCTGATGGCGCGCAGAATGGTTTCTCCGATCTCCAGATGAGATCTCTTGGCCGCACCTTCTTCGGTCGCAATCTGGTAGTGCAATTCCTTGTCTGGGTTGTGCTTCACGACTCCACGCCTGGCTCGGTGGAAGTTCACCAAGCTTCCTAAGAATTGGAAGGTTCTCTCGGCATCTAACTCCTCTACGCGTAAGCTGGGTACAGATTTGATCCGACCCGCAAAGGTCTCGAATCGATTCCGTAAAGTCTCTACCATCCGCGCTCGATCCACTTCGATCTGCTGCTTGGCTGTCCCCATCCGAACCGCAGAGAACAAAGCCGCACTCGCTGTCTTGTGCAGCAAAATGACGATGTGAACCTCGACCGTATACAGGTGATCGCTGCGGCCTTCCAGTTCCGTTTTGCGAGCACAAACAGTCTTGGTAGCGACTGGATCGTCGTACTCGCCTCGCAGCGGAATCGTAGGACGATTGCGCTTTTCAAAATACTGATACACCGTGAACTGCGGGCCAAATAAGAACAGTGCCTCTTTGAGCTTTCGCGTGTATCTGTCGAGAACGTGCGGCTCCAGTGATTCGTAATCGACCGGTGTGACTCTGGCGACGAGACACTGGTCCCCGGCTTTGGTTTCAAAGATGCCCCGGTCGGAAAAGACGGCCGGGGCTAGATAAGAGTGAAAAGATTTCTTGCGAGCCATTTAGTCCTGTTGGAATGCGCAGAGTACAGAGGGGTGAAAGAACGACTTCAGAATAATTTGCGGCATTCGGGTGTCCGTTCGGGTCATCCAGAAAGAAAGCGTCCAAAGACAAACAAAGGAGCCGACGCACAGCTTGATCGAGTGCACGTCGAGCAGCATCAGGGCGCTAAACAGGAGCGTGAACAAGGCGGCTCGTCGCTCGATGTAGAGCATGGTCGCAACGCGATTGATGGCTGCGTACGTTTCGTGTTCTTCGTGTTCTTGCTGCATGCTGGCTCCTCTGTCGGTTGGTTAGAAAAGGGTCGATGCCCAGGTCACGAGCGTAGGAGCGGCAATCACTCCTCCCGCCGCAATAATGGCCCCGCCCATTGTCTTCACTGCCCGGCCGTCGCCGGCGCTCATCGTGAGAACACCGCCGATCATAACGATGGTTCCCAGAAAGATGGCAAGCGGTCCCGTGAGGATCGAATTGCCCGTTCCCGCCGCTTTCGAAATGGGGTCCTGCGCCATGGCCAGAACTGGCATGAATGCGGAAGACACCGATGCGTATAAAAGTTTCTTAGACAGAAGATTCTCCTTTGCTTAAGGGTTGTAGGTGAATAACGCGGTTCAGTGCTGGTCTGAACCGAAATGGATTGAAGCCGCCTGGCTCTTTCTTTCTTTGCGAAAGACATCAAAAGTTCGAAAACCAGGCGTGTGTTTGGTTTACCTCCATTGAGTGCGTATTCCGATCATGTGAATAAAGATTCCGGGAAATAGTGAATCACGATTCCGGAGTCAGTGAATAAACACAGCCGACTGGGTAACACATTCAGAGTCAATTAGATACTGGCATCGTCGTCGTCGTTTTTGCCTTCCGATTTTTATTCAGAATTTATCGGAATGCTCAATTCACATTTACCGGAATCCGCAATTGAGGGGTGTCACCTTTATTGAGGCTTTTCGAAAGGCGAAAACCGTTGGTCTCGGGAGTTATTTTTTGGGGGAGTGTGAAAAACTTGCGAGGCGGGAATTAGGTCGGCTTACAATTAGCTTTGTACTTTTATTTTGATAAGTCGGACAGCATTGTACAGGGGTGTTATGGCCTGGGAACCGGTTCAACTTCGCGAAAAGAGTGGCCGTCCGGTCTCCAAAGCAGACCGGGAAGCAATTATGGCCAGTGTAGATGAGGCGCTTTTACGAAGCGATAGAGATCCAGACCTTATTCTGAAAGCCGCGCAGATGGTTGGGCAGCGGGTGGAATACATAACGAGAGATCTAAAGGCATATGCAGGCCGGTGTATTTATAGGGCGCTGAGGAGAAACGAGGTTGCTGATTTAAAACGAAATGAATTTATCAGCTCACAAGATGTGGGTCAACTTCCTGACCCGTTTCAAAACGCAGAGCAAGTTGAAAACCGTATTCTCGTTCGCGAGCTGCTAGAAACCCTTGATCCCCAGGATCGCGAAGTCTTCCTCCGTCACATGTCCGGCAGAACCTTTCCCCAAATTGATAAGGATATGAGTCTGAAACCACGTACTGCGGAATTCCGGTTTCGCTCCTGCAAAGACATGTTAAGAGCTCAACTTCGCCAGAAATTGCCCCGTTAAGGCCCTTCGCGCGCGTGGCATCTGACCATATCGAAGACGATAACCCCATCGAGGAGATTCTACTCACGGGATTTCCCAATCCGGACAGAGCAGGATGCCCTCCCCCCGACGTCATTGAAGCTCTCGGAAATGGCAGAATCGGTCGCGAGCATGAGGCCTGGAATCATGTGTGGAGTTGTTCGCCTTGCTTCCGTGATTTCAAAACCATTCGTGACGCGAGATGGGCGAGCGAAAAAAAACAACAACAACTAAAGAAGGTAATTTGGCGCGGAAGTTGGCTAGGTGCCAGTGCTGCTTGTGCGGTTATCCTTGGGTCATTCTTGTTGCCGACTCGCCGCGTGGTGAGCGTAGTAACCGTATCGCTCGTAAATAGCCCTACGTTGCGAGGGAATGTGGACACTAACTCAGTGTTAGCGACACTCCCGCGCAGAGTGGACGAAGTACACCTTACCTTGAAGCCAACCAGCACCTCGGGCAACTATATCGTGGCAATCTTGCCATCAATGACCGAAAGGACGGCAATTGCAATCGGCTCGGGTACGACGCGAATAGTTGACGGTCACTTGGAGGTGGTTGTAGTGCTGGATTTGAGCGCAGCGAAACCGGGCAAGTACTACTTGGCAACACGTGAGCAACGGCAAGGCGTAGATGAGGATGCTTATTATTATCCAGTACTTGTCAAGCTATAAAGTTTTCAAAGAGCATTGACGTGCACCAGAGCGTTCTCCATAGGGAGATCGCGCCCTGCGCGAAGATCATCGAGAGCACTTGCGCTTACCGTATCGGGAACAATGCCATGGCCTTCGATAAGATCGCCTTGCGAGGTAAACCAAGCTGTGATCGGGATTCGCAGTTTGTAATCCGAGCCCACAGAAAAGTTAGCCGCGCCTAGAACCTCACCGGCTGTCTTGGTTCCAATCAGGTGAGCAAGCTTCTCCTGCTTAGCGAACGCGGCGATCATCTCGGCCGCACTCCGGGTTTGCTCGTTTACGAGCATAACTATCCGCCGGTGAAATGGTAAAGAACCTAGACCTTCCGTGAATAGACGAAGTGATCGATCCCGGTGAATAAACCGGAACCGCAATCCCATTGGAATGGCCGCTAACTTTGTTTTTGGTAAGCGCCGTATGGCAGGGAGTGCATTGTGAGGCATTTCTGCTTCATGGCTCCGACGGGTCATGCTGTAACCCACAAACTGTCTCTTGGGCGTCAGTAAGCTCATCAAGCGCATTGACGCGAGGCCACCGCCACAGTTGTTTCGGAGATCAAGAATCAAACGATCACATCCGGCCGCTTCGAAAGCTTTAAGTGCATTAGCAACTTCAGCAAGGAACTCGAAACCGATTACTCCAGGGAACGATGTTGCTGTCAGAATCCCCGTATGTTCGTTAACGGCGTACGTTAGAGGATGCACTTCTGCCATTGGCGGCCGGTCATTTGGGCCGCGTCCTGGAAGAGTAATCTGAACCCTGCGCGTTTCGCCATGATGATTGATTGTCAGGGCGTATGTCCCGCCAAGTTTGAATCTGGGTTCCTCGGAAAGATCAACGTTGTCAATCGCAAGTAAGGCATCTCCTGGCTTGATGCCTGCTTGGTCGGATAGCCCACCGGTCAACACATCCCAGAAGACGAAGGACTCTATAACAGTTCGCTTCAGAGTGGCATTGATACCAAAGTAAGGGGGCAAGCCCTCACCTGGACCACGCCAGAAACCTGTATGACTGACGCCTAAAGTGGCGAGCCACTCGTTTACATGCTCTTCAAGGGCATTGCTGTTAACCCTGTTCCGGTTCAGCTGGAAATGGAGAGAGCGTTCCGCCGTTAAGATAACGGAGAGAACGCGTGAAGAAAGAACGGAAGCACTACACGCCGGAAGAAAAGGTTACCATCCTGCGAAGGCATCTGATC
>JAABUZ0100004032.1_pt1 | contig 20778 bp, 13 predicted proteins | sample 5562091 | NCBI WGS metagenome assembly JAABUZ01 (sample SAMN12813069, study PRJNA571459) | rock metagenome | isolation source: Antarctica rocks | place: Antarctica: Victoria Land, Linnaeus Terrace sud | collected 2015-12-21 | reverse complement strand
CAAGGCGGTCTCCGTGCACCGTGCGGATGGAGCCGAGGTCACCGTGGAGCTCGAGGACGGGAGCTCCGTGGCCGGCGACGAGCTGCTCGTCGCGGTCGGGCGTCGCGCGCTCACCGACGACCTCGGTCTGGAGAGCGTCGGGCTCGAGCCGGGAGGGACCATCGAGGTCGACGACCACCTCCGCGTCGCCGGGCATCCTTGGCTCTACGCCATCGGCGACGTCAACGGCCGGGCGCTCCTAACCCACATGGGCAAGTACCAGGCCCGCGTGGTCTCCGAGCTCATCGAGGGTCGTGAGCTGCGAGCCACCCGTGACGACGCGGGCTCGCCGCGCGTGACCTTCACCGACCCCCAGGTCGCGGCGGTAGGTCTCACGCTCGCCCATGCGCAGGAGAGCGGCGTGCGCGCCCGAGCCGTCGACGTCCCCAGCGCCGGTACGGCGGGCGCGAGCTTCTACGGTCGAGGAGCACCCGGCACGGCGCGCATCGTGATCGACGAGGACCGTGAGGTGATCGTGGGGGCGACGTTCACCGGGGCCGAGGTCGCCGACTGGCTGCAGGCGGCGAGCGTGGCCATCGCGGGAGAGGTCCCGCTCGAGCGCCTGTGGGAGGCGGTGCCGCCGTTCCCCACCCGCAGCGAGGTGTGGCTGAAGCTGCTCGAGAAGTACGAGCTCGAGCGGTTCGAGGAGGGCGAGCGCTCGGCTATCCCGTCAGCGACGGCCCGCGCCTGAGCGAGCGGCACGGCGCGCCGCCGGCTCGCGCCACCGCGGAGCGGCGGCCGTTCAGATCGCCCCACGCGTCGCGGGCGCCTCCGACGGCGACGAAGGCCATCTCCCCCCGGCAGCGCAGGGCGGCGCGCGCCACCCAGCGCCCACCGCGCCGCACGGCGCGTACCCGGCGCGTGGACCCGTCCGGGCTGAGCACGGTCACGGTGCCGGAGGAGGCGTCGCCGGCGTCCAGCCAGGGGCGGAAGGTGCACGTGTTGCAGAACCACTCGAACCGGCGCGGGTCGTTCGGGGCGGCCGGATCGCGGATGAACGAGCGCTTGTCCTTGACGAAGCGCACGGGCGAGGCGTAGGAGTCGGGGTAGTCGATCGGGCCGATCGTCGCGGTCACCGTGGGGTGGCCGCTCTCGCTCGCCGGCCTCCGGGTGGTCGGCCCGACCGCGTAGGAGACCGTGCCACCGTGGCCGCTGCGGAAGTCCTCGACCGTGATGCCGCGCCACGGCGCCACGGCGAAGGGGCGGGAGAGGATCCGGTAGGGAACGGCACGGCGGCCGGTGCGATGGGCGCCATCCACCACGAAGCGGTAGGTCCCGGCCGGCGTGGCCCGGGAGCCGCCGAGCAGGTCGTAGCGCGAGACGAACGCCTCGAAGCTCGCGGTCCAGCGCCACTTCTGATCTCCGAGGAGGAACGAGGCCACGTCGGTCGGCTGCGGGTATTTGAGCGTCACGGGGATCTCGCCCGACTGATCGGCGAACGGCACCCAGCGCCGGCCGACCCGACGCTCGACGCGCACGATCGGGTTGTCGGTGAAGTTCGAGCCGCCGATCCACGAGAAGAAGGCGGCGCCGAAGCGCTGGACGCTCCGCGGCTGGCTCACCGGGCCGGGCTTGCCTCCGTCGTCGGGCAGCGAGGCCTCGTAGGCCGCGGTCGGCGCCTCGAACGCCGCGAGCGCCTGCGCCTTCTGCTCGTTGGCCGCGACGTCGGCGGCCTCCTTGGCCTGGAGCGGCTCGGCGGGCAGGGGCGGACCGCCGTTCAGGTTGCGGATCATCTCCACCAGCCGCGTGGCCATGTAGTCGCTCGAGTGCGGTCCCCAGCCCGTCAGCGCCTTGCGGTAGTGGTCACCGCGCTGGTACTCCCGGTAGGTGGCGATGTAGCCGTTGTAGTCGTTGGCCATGGAGATCGGCACGGTGAGCTGCGTGCCGTAGCGCGCGTTCTCGGCGCTGTCGTCGTGGGTGTAGTTGCCCTTGATCTGGGTGAGGTCCGTGGGCTCGGACTCGGCGAACGGTGCGTAGGAGACGTCGTTCCACCCGTTGGCCGGGTTGAGCACCTGGGCGCGCATGTGCTCGATCAGGCGATCCGAGAGCGGCGGGAGCGTCCTGTCCTTGGGCGGCGCATCGGCGGAGAAGAGCTTCGGGTTCGGGCAGATCCAGTGCCCCGTGCCGCTGCCGTCGGGGTTGTAGGTGCCATCGCCCTGCTGGCGGCAGAGCTTCGACCAGTCGAAGCCGAGGTACTCGTCGCCCGCCGTGCGGTCGGTGCGGGTCTTGATGTTCAGCGACTGGTCGGCCCACTGCTCGCAGGAGCACACCGAGAAGGAGACCGGGCCGATCCGGAAGGCCTGGAGGTGGATTCCGATGGTCTCCTCGAGCGCACCCGCAGAGGGCGCGGAGGTGTTCTCCGGGACCGGGATGCCCCGCTTCTGGAAGTCGTCCGTGCTCAGCCCCGGATCGACGGTGGGGATGGAGTATCCGAAGGGCACCCCGAGCGCGTCGCCCGCCGCCCCCGGCGCACCACTCGCGCTCTCGCAGTTGGGTAGGCCGACCACCGGCACACGCGGATCGCCGGCGAAGGTAGCGTCGGTGCGGCAGGAGGAGACCGAGGGGAGGGGATGGGAGACCGGACCGGGGAAGAAGCGGTCCTGCTCGGACACCGGCCCCCGGGTGGTGAAGGGGATGAAGCGGCTCTCGTACCCGCGCTCGGGCCGTCCCTTGCCGATGTCGCCCCAGTCGTGAAGCACGGCGTGGGCGATGAGGCTCGCCTCGTACTCGTTCTGGCCGTACTCCTTGTGCGGGAAGTCGAGGCGCTCGTGGACGTTGTGGTAGTCGGGCGAGCTCTCGGGCTCAGTGGTGCCCACGGCGTTCTGCGCGTAGTAGGTGATCCCGCCCGTGCGGCGGTCGAGCATGCGCTGCAGACCGCCCAGGAAGTCCGCGGAGATGAGATCGTTGCCGTTCAGCCCCTCTCCGTGCAGCTCGTAGTCGACGAACGTGGCGATCGGCCGGTGAGCGGCCGCCGCCTCGTCGAAGCGCAGGACGATCAGCTCGTGGTCGGTGTAGGAGTTCGGAAAGCCGGCCGGCGTGCCGTCGTCGGCCGTCGTCGGCCCGAGCGCGTTGCGCTGCGGCTTGTCGAGGCGAGAGACCGTGGCGCCCATGCGCGCCGGCCGCAGGCGCGAGTTGGCGAGCTCGACCGCGTCGGCGATCTTGTGCGCGTAGTAGTTGAAGAAGCGCACGTCGAAGACGTCCTGGAAGGTCCACACGCCCGGCGCGGTCGAGGAGTAGTACGGCGAGGAGTGGTCGTGGGTGATCGTCATCGTCAGGTTGTGCTGGTCGATGCCGATGTGCCGCGCGGCGAGGATCTGCGCCGCGCGGCGCCAGAGCAGGTCCTGCGGGATGTACATGTCGGTCTTGGCCAGCGCGACCTTCTGCCCGCCGGCCTCCTGGATGACGATCGCGCGGACCTGCAGCCGCGACTGCACGCCGTAGGACGGGGCGTTCTTGGTGGAGTGGAAGTACGGGTCGAACTCCGCGCTCGAGGGGTCACGGCTCGAGGCGTACTGCCCGGCCGAGGCGCCGACGTGCCACGAGGCGTCGACCACGGCGGCGCCGGCCTCGAGCTGCCCGGTGCCGGCCGCGTTGGCCGGGGCGGACGTCAGCGCGAGCACGGCCAGGAGCCCGATGAGCGCCGTCGCGGCGCGCCTCCTCATGCCGGAATCCTGACCTACCGACGCTCGTGGCGCAACCGGGTGCTAGCTTGCCGCCCGGGAGATGAGGCGCGAAGGCAACAGACGCGTGGGTCGGGCGCTGCTCGCGGCGGTGCTTGCGGCGCTCCTGTTCGCGGCGCTCACCGCCGTGGCCTCCGCCGATTTCCCCTACAACCCGGGCGGCAGCACCACGAACTACTCGCAGTTCCACCTCGCTCCCGGCGTCGTGCCGAACGACCTGGGCGGCGACTTCAAGTTCCTGGCCACGCCCGAGGCGCCGAACCCCACGAACGCCGGCGTCCTGGCCAGTCCGTACGAGCTGCACGGCGTCCGCGGCGCACACATCGTCGACCCGAGCACGGATCCGGCGCTCGACACCGCGTGGAGGCACACGACCGGTCGGCCCGACGTGGCCATCGCGGTGCTCGACTCGGGGATCGAGTGGAACAACCCCGACGCCATGACCGACCTGCGGCGCAAGGTCCGGCTGAACCGGGGCGAGCTGCCGATTCCCAACCACGCCCGCTCCGCCTCTCTCGATCCGGCCAATGTCCCGAACTGCACCACGGCGTTCAGCCACCCGAGCGCGACCGATCGCTACGACGTCAACGGCGACGGGGTCTTCAACGTCGATGACTACGCGTGCGACACCCGCGTCAAGCTCGACGACCCGCGCCGCGCCGGCCCCCCGGGGGTGCTGACTCCGCAGGACCTCATCATCGCCTTCTCCGACGGCAAGGACACCGATCACAACGGCTACGTCGACGACATCGCCGGCTGGAACTTCCTCGACAACACGAACGATCCCTTCGACGACGTCCAGTACGGGCACGGGACGGGCGAGGCGCGCGACTCGAATGCCGAGGCCAACAACGGTAAGGATCTCGGCACCTGCCCGAACTGCATGGTCGTACCCCTCCGCGTGGGCGACTCGTTCGTCGCCGACGCCAACCGCTTCGGGGAGGCGGTCACCTACGCCGTGGACAACAAGGTGCTCGTGGTCCAGGAGGCGCTCGGCGCGATCAACAACACGCAGCTCGGCCGCCAGGCGGTCGACTACGCCTACCGGCACGGCGTGGCGGTCATCGCCTCCGCGGCCGATGAGGCGGCCGAGCACCACAACTACCCGTCGAGCCTCCCGCACACGATCGTCGTCAACTCGGTGCGCCAGTACGACAGCGCCTTCACGCCGACGCCCCGCTCCTACCTCCAGTTCAATGGGTGCACGAACTTCTCGGCGAAGATCACCGTCTCCATCCCCAGCACGTCGTGCTCGTCGGAGGCGACGGGCAAGGGGGCCGGCATCGCCGGGCTCATCTACTCGGCCGCGCTCGACGCCCACGACGCCGGTCGCCTGAACGCGAACCCGGGCTGCAAGCAGGCGGACGGCGCGCCCTGCGTCGTCACCGCGAACGAGGTGCGCCAGCTCATGGCCACCGGAGTCGTGGGCTCGACGCCGCAGTCCGACGACGTCGACTTCGCCTCCGACCCCAGCAAGCCGAACAGCCTCACGAACGCCGAGCCGTCGTGCTCCCCGCCCACGCCGGACTGCACCGATCCCTTCAACGCGGCGCTCCAGGGATTGGTGCAGGGCCATAGAAGCCTCGGCGGCCCGCAGAATCCCGCCGCGCGGAGCTACCCCGCCCGCCGCGGCCCCGACCAGTTCTACGGGTACGGGAGGGTCAACGCGGCCACGGCCGTCTCCGCGCTGCTGCCGTCCAGCGGGCCGCCCCACGTACCGCCGCAGGTCGAGATCACCTCGCCCGACTGGTTCGCGCAGGCCGATCCGGCCAAGCCCACGGTCGACCTCGGTGCGCAGATCGACGCGCGCGGCGGGCCCTACCGGTGCCGCGTCTACGTCGCCCCGGGCTCCTATCCGAACAACTCGCTCGCGAGCGACACGCCGCCCGGCGACTTCCGTCCGGTCGACTCCGACGTCTGCAACGGGCAGACGCGGACCGCGGCCTTCGACGGCGTGGTGGCGCACATCAGCACCGCTCAGCTCAAGTCCTACTTCCCCTCCGACGCGGGCGGCTTCGACGGCCCGCTGCCTCCGGCGGGCGCCCAGCTCGGTGGCGGGCGACCGAACTCCGAGCCCGTCGGCTTCACCGTCCGGATCGAGGCCACCACCTCGCAGGCGGGGGTTGAGGTCACCGGCCAGGACCGGCGCAACCTGTTCCTGCACCGGGACAAGGACATGCTGCCCGGCTTTCCCAAGCACCTGCTCTCCGACGGGGAGTCCTCGCCGCTCCTCGTCGACGTGGACGGCGACAACCGCAACGAGCTCGTCTATGGAACGGCCGACGGCTTCGTACACGCCATACGCCCGAACGGCACCGAGCTGCCGGGCTGGCCCGTGCGCACCGACCGCTTCCCCTACCACGACGGCTCCCGTGCGTTCACGAGCGGAGAGGTGTCCAATCACTTCGGGGGCGCGATCCTCGGCGGGCTGGCGTCGGGGGACCTAAACCACGACGGCTCGGTCGACATCCTCGCCACCGATCTCGAGGGGAAGGTCTACGGCTGGGACAAGCTCGGCCACCGGGTCTTCCACGCCGAGTCGAACATCAACTACTCGGGCAAGCCCCTGCGACCGTTCGTCCCCGCGCGCAAGGGCAAGCTCAACCGGACCCAGCACGGCTTCCTCACCGCTCCGGTGATCGCCGACCTCGATGGCGATGGCAAGCCCGAGGTCATCGCGGCGGCCCTCGATCGCCACGTGTACGCCTGGCACGGGAACGGGCGGCTCGCGCACGGCTTCCCCGTCGAGGTGGTGGACCCCTCGAAGGTCGCGGGCATCGACCCGGTGAGCCATCAGGTGAGCTTCAAGACCGGCGTCGGCGCCGACTTCCTCCAGGGCGCGATCGTCGACACCCCGGCCGTCGGGGACCTGACCGGCGACGGCAAGCCCGAGATCGTGGTCGGTACGAACGAGGAGTACGCGGCGGCCGCGGACGGCGGGCTGAACGTCGGCTCGTTCAACGCGGCCTCGCTCGGAGTGCTCGGCCAGGCCGGCATCCTCAAGTTCGCCAACGGCCGCCTCTACGCGATCCGCGGCAACGGAGGCTCGGGCGCCGCGTCCCTCCTGCCCGGCTGGCCGTTCAAGGTGGCTCGGATCAACGCCGAGCTCCTCCCGGTGGTCGGGGAGGGCATCGACGGCTCGCCGATCATCGGGCCGGTCAACTGCCCGAACGGGGGTAGCGGACCGAAGGCCGGCGTGATGCCCGACGCGGGCATCGCCTACGTCCTCAACAAGGACGCGACCTCGTGTCAGGGCAACTCGCCCGGTGCGGACGGCGGATCCAAGCCGAACGGGCTCTCCACCGGGCCGGCGAAGAATGCCGGGGACAGGGACACGCCGGTGCTGCCCGCCCTCGGGCAGCCGGCGTTCGGCCGGTTCCCCGGCGGCGTGGCGTTCGTCGGGCCGAGCACCGGTGCCGTGCGCGCGCTCGACGCCGCGGCCAACGAGTATCAGGGTGGCCAGGACTCGCTCGGTGCCTGGGACGCCGGGAGTGGCCAGCTCGAGCAGGGCTTCCCGGCGCCGGTCGACGACCTGCAGTTCCTCACCGGTCCCTCCGTGGCCGACATCGACGGCAAGCCGGGGGAGGAGGTCGTCGGCGGCTCCTCCTCGCTCGACCTGAACGCCTTCTCCTCGTCTGACGGCTCGCCCGTCCCCGGCTGGCCAAAGCTCACCTCGGACTGGACCATCGCCAACCCGACGATCGGCTCGTTCGGCTCTCGCGACACCGATTCGGGCGCGCGCAAGGTCGTCATCGGGCTCACCCGCTCGGGCAACGTCTTCGCCTACCGCACTGCGGCTCCGGCATGCTCGCCGAGCTCCTGGCCCCGCTTCCACCACGACCCCGCCAACTCTGGTGACTTCACGCGCGACGCGATCCCGCCGGGTCGGGCATCCGGGGTTCACATCGACGGCGGCCGGCTCGCCTTTCACGCTCCGGGCGACGACGAGCTGTGCGGAACCGCGCGCCGCTACCGGGTCGTCTCCTCCGACCGTCCCATCTCCCCAGCGAGCTTCGCGCGGAGCCGCCCCGTGCCGGGGGCGCCGGCGCCGGCCGCTCCGGGCACGCTGCAGTCGGTGGCACTCCCGCGCTTCGGTCGCTACATCGCGGTGCAGGCGGAGGACGACCAGGGCAATCTCGGCCCGGTGGCCTCGGTGCGGACCGGCCGCCCCGCGCTGCCGCTGCCGCGCCTGGCGCTGAGCGTCACCCCGCACACGGTGGGCGTCGGCCGCCTGACGCGCTTCTCCTTCCTCGTGCAGACGCCGGTCTCGGGTGGGCTGCGTCCCGCGCGCGCGGCGCTCGTCTCCTTCGGCGGACGCCGTCTGCGCACCGACGGCCGGGGCGACGTGTCGGTCGTCCTGCGACTGCACCGGCGGGGCGTCTACCGGGCGGTGGCGAGCCTCGCCGGGCATGCGAGCGTTCGGGGCTCCGTGCGGGTCGTCGGGTCGGCCAGCTTCACGGGCTGAAGCGCTTGACGCCGGGCGGGCGAGTAGCTTCTCCTGCCATGCGCCGCCTGCTCGCGCTCTCGCTCGTATTGCTCGTCTCCCTTGGAGCCGCCGGTTGCGGAGGGAGCTCCTCGTCCTCCGGGGGCCACGTCAGCTTCGCCAAGACGAAGTTCGTCCTCCACGCCGGGCTCGCGTTCGGAGCGTTCCACCACTTCATCTACAAGCCGTTCCGCGCGGGCAGGTTCAGCTCGGGTGCTCCGGGTCGCACCGGCTCCTTCGTCAAGGCGGGCGCCGCGGCCCTCTTCGTCGCGCACGAGCTGAAGATCGCCCGCAAGGACGCGCAGGCGAGTCCGGCGCTGCGCAAGCTCTTCTCTCCCCTCACCGCCCTGAGCTCCCGCTTCAGCGGTATAGGACCCAAGCTGAAGGGCGGCTCGGCGAACCCGGGTGAGCTCAACGGACTGAACGGTGCGGTCGAGGGCCTGCGGAGTCAGAGCAGCGGGGCGGGCGCCAAGGTCCGGGACATCGTCCCTAAGACGCCGTCGGGCTGAGCCCGAGGCGGTTCGCGCGGAGCGGCGGGCACACGACTCCGGTCGGCCACGCGAGGGGCGACGGGGCGCGATCGAGCACGAGCCGGGCGCGCGCCCCGAGCGCTTCGACGGCGGCGAAGAAGTCCAGGGCCGAGTCGGCTATCCGCAGGTCGGGTAGGCGCCCGACGGTCGTGCCGTCCTCGATCGCGTAGGCGTCGGCGCCGGTGTGAGCCCCGAAGCGGGCCGTCGCCGGATCGAGCACGTGCACGTCGTGGAGCCGGTCGATGAGGACCCCGCGGCCGACGGCGGAGGCGAGATCGTCCTCGTCGGCCGCCCCGCCGCCCACGAGGACGAGGTTGCGCGGCGCTGGGCCGCTCGGCGCACCTCCGCAGCGGAGCGCGTGCCCGGTGGATGCGGCCGCACCTCCGGCTCGCGCGGCCGAGCGGAGGTCGTGGACGACACGGTGCGCCACGCCGTCCTGGATGAGCGGCAGGGGAGCCTTGGGCACGCCGTCGGCGTCGTAGGAGCGCGGGATCGTCGCCGCGTAGCGCGGGGAGTCCGAGAGGTTGATCGTCGCGGCGGCCACGCGGGTGCCGAGGCGTCCGGAGAGGGCACCTCGCCCCTCGGCGTGGAGGAGGCCGTTGAAGGCGCACGCGCCGAGCACACGGAGGATCGCCGCGACGGCCTCGGCGCCGAGGACGACCTGGCCGACGAGCATCTCGTCGCTCGGTTCGCGCGCGGCCCGGGAGGTGGTGGCGCGGCGAGCGGCCCACGCCGCGAGCCCCGCGGAGTCGAGCGCGGAGGAGGCGCTGGCCGCCGAATCCGCCCCGCCGCCTCCGGCTCCTTCGACGCAGAGGCGGGCCACGGTGGCGCGCTCGGCGGTCCGCAGGCCGGTGCTCGCGGCCATCGCCAACTCGACCGAGCGAGCGCCGAAGCGGACTGCTCGCACTCCTTCTCCGGGCGCGGCGGCGAGCGCCTCGTGCGCGGTGCCCGGATCGAGCCGGGCGGTCGGGAGGTCGAAGCCCTCGCGCGGTCGTCCCGGCGCCGGCGCGGGGAGTCCTGGTTGCTCGCCGGCGGGCGCACCCGACGCCGCGAGCGCCTCGACGTCGACGGCGGCGCGCCGCGCGGCGTCGCGGAGCGCCTCGGGCGTGGAGGAGGAGGTGAAGGTACGGGCGCGATGCCCGTCGCGCAGGCACACGATCTCGATGCCGAGGTGCTCCGCAGAGGAGGCGCTTGCGCCGTCTTGCGTGCGCGCCCGGGCGCGGGCCACCGTCACTTGCGCCTCTCCCACCGTCTCGGCGAGCGCCCGCTCCGCTAGCTCGGTGCAGGCCTCGGTCGCCAGGCTCACCATGCCGCCTGGTAGAGCGCCCGGAGCTCCGCACGCGCGGCGGGAGGAGGGGTGAGATCGAGCTCGGGCCGGCCGGCCGCCTCACTCGCGCACCGATCGAGCTCCTCCGCGGAGACGCCGAGGTCGCGCAGCCGGCTCGCTCCCGCCCGCGCCGCGAGCCGTGCGCTCAGCTCCGCGGCGTCGCCACCCATCGCCTCCCCCAAGCGGCCGATCAGCACCGGGAACCGCTCGGTGAGCGCGCCCAGCGTGTGCGGCAGCATCGCGGCGTTGGCCTGTCCGTGGCTCACGCCGGCGAGGCGGACGAGGGTCTGGGAGAGGACGTGGTGCATGCCGTAGCCGGCCGAGTCGATCGCGTAGCCGGCCAGGAGCGCCCCCAGGGCGAGTTCGGAGCGGCGCGGCTCGCCCCCGTCCGGCAGCGCGAGGACGAGCCGCCGGGCGGCGTCGAGCGCCGTAAGGGCGGAGACGGGATTGGCCAGCGGGGTGAGCGGTGCCTCGGCGGCGTGGCCGAGCGCGTTGAGGGCGCTGGCCGCGAGCTCGGCGTCGGGTTGGGAGGCGGAGAGCGCGGGGTCGTTGACCACGAGCGCCGGGCGCACGCGGGGCGCCGTGCGGCCAACCCCGGCGGCCTGGCGGTGCACCGCGGTCATCTCCGCGCCCGAGAGCGTCGTCGGGACGGCCGCCACACGCGGCGCGCGTCCCCCTGCCTCGCCGGCCGCCGCGGCGAGGGCCTTGGCGGTATCGATCACCCGACCGCCGCCGAGGGCGACGAAGAGCTCCCCGCGCACCTCGGCGCGAAGCTCCCCGGCGATCTCGTCGACCCGTCCGGGACGGACGTGGTGCACGCGCGCGGCCCGCTCGACCACCTCGGGCGCGGCCCGGGCGCTCCGCTCGGTGGTGAGGAGCGCGTAGCCCTCGCCGAGGTCGCCGGCCGCCCACGCGAGCGCCTCCTCGCCGAAGACGATGGTGCGCTCGCCGTCCTGCCAGCGGAACGGTGCGGGGTCGGCGGGAGGGACGGCCACGGCGGCGCGGAGTCTAGGCGCCCGTCCTGCTCGTGCCGCAACGCTCCGCGAACTGGCGCGACGGTCACTACGGAGTATGCTCCCGCTCGTGCGGAGGAGGATCGGCCTGAGCCTCGTGGGCTGGGCGGCGGCGCTGCTGCTCGCCGCGCCCGCGCACGCCGCCGACTTCCGGGTGGGAGCGGCGAGCACCGACGTCACGCCGCCCGCGTTCAACGCGGCGAACGATGCCGCCGACCTCGGTCCCCAGGGCGCGGTGTGCTCGCCGAGCTTCTTCAACGGACCGCGGCTGTTCCGGTACGAGGAGCCCTACCACGACCAGGACGGAAACGGCGTCTTCGACTACCAGGGCGGCGACACGTTCTGCGACGCCAACGGCAACGGGCACTGGGACGGCATCTACAGCGCCGGCGCCCCCGATCACGTGGCCCGCGCGGTGAAGCAGGACGATCGGCCCGTGGCACGCGCCTTCGCGATCTCGGACGGCACGAAGACGACCATCATCGTCTCGGTCACCGCCGAGGGGATCCACCAGACCTACACCGAGCGAATGCGCGCGCAGCTCCTCGCCCAGCTGCCGGCGGCCGTGCGACCGAGCGTCTCGCTGGTGGTGAGCGCCAACCACAACGAGAGCTCTCCGGACACCATCGGCATCAACGGTGGCCTCGACCCCGGCATCAACGCGGGTACGCGCTCGGGCATCGACGACTACTACATGGACCTCTTCTTCGTCCCGCAGGTCGCTCAGGCGGCCCTGGACGCCTACCGGGCCATGCGCCCGGCGAACCTCTACGCCCGCCAGTTCGCCCTTCCCCGCGACATCGGCGTCCACCTGTCGAACAACTGGCCGACCACCGATGGCATCCGCGGCAAAGACCCGAGCCAACAGACCGCCGCGATCGACCCGAAGATCGGGCTGCTCCAGGCGCGCGGCGAGGACGGCAAGCCGATCGTCACCGTCATGAGCCTCGCCGCGCATAACCAGGAGATCGGGCACTCCAGCGATCCGACGGTCAACCGGACGCTGAGCGGCGACTGGCCGGGCTACTTCGAGCGCGGGCTCGAGAGCCGGCTCGGCGCCGGCACGGGCATCTTCCTCGTCGGCGACAACGGCTCGGAGGAGGATCCGCAGAGCGTGCCTCCCGTACCGCGCTCCGCCGGCTCCGGCTGCACGGACGGCTGCTTCGAGCAGGCCAGGGCGACAGGAGAGGCGTTCGCGAACGCGATCGCCCGCGAAGCGCCCAAGGCCCAGCGCATCCGCGCCGGCGGGGTCGTCGCCGACCGCAAGGAGTTCTGCGCGCCGCTCGAGAACTCCGTGTTCAAGGCTGCGGCGGCCGCGGGCATCTTCGGCGAGCGCGAGACCTACACGTGCCAGGGCGGCCAGATGGTGCCCTCCGGCCGCACGGGCAACGACCTCAAGACCGAGGTCAACGTGGTCGACGTCGGGCCCGACCTTCAGCTCATCTCCAATCCTGGTGAGGCCTTCCCGGCGCTGATGCTCGGGAGTCCCTTCGGGATCGAGGACTCGCCGTGCACGACCCCGGACACGCTCGACCGCTCGAACCCCACGGTCCCCACCTGGCGTGGCCGTGCCGCGTACCGCTTCCAGGTCGGCCTCGCCAACGACATCATCGGCTACGAGCTGCCGGGATGGGCGTACGTGGATGCCCAGGGCGTGTTCCCCACGCCGTGCTTCAACGACTCGAACGACGTGGACTCCAAGGGCCACCAGCACAAGCTCGAGACCGAGGGCATCGGCCCCACCGCGTCCAACCTGGTCGCCAACCAGTCCGCGGCGCTTCTGGCAAAGCGTCCCGACCCCCTGGCGCAGGTGCGGCTCGGGCGCTTCGTGCGCGCCGACGGGACGCTCTCGCGGCGCGCGGCCGGCGCGGTGGCGGTCTGGCTGGCGGCGCCCGGCTCCATCTCGCTGCGTCCGGGGACGGGGTCGGTTGTGGCGCTGTCGGGGATCGGGAGCTTCGGCTCGCGCGCCGTGGACCGCACCGGCGTGTTCATGGACTACGACGGCGCCGACCAGGCCGCTCCCGACATCACGAGCCGCGGGATGCTCGCCTTTGGCTGCGACGGCGCCGTGGACGCCCGCTACTACCTCGACGTGTACCCGGCGCTCAGTGCGCCGAGCAAGGTCGATCCCGCGGTGACGGGCGCGCCGAGCGTGGGTTGCGTGTTCCCGGGGGGAGGCGGCGGCGCGACCGGTGGTCGCGGCGAGCCGCTGGGCGCGCCGCGGGTGCCGCCGGCCGCACCCGGCTGCCACGGCCGCCTGGTGATCGCCTCGAGGGTGGCGCACCACGGCGTGCGGGTCACGCGCCGCCGCCTCTACATCCGGGGCGCCGCAGGCGAGCGCGGGTGCCGCTCCGCGCGCGTGACCGCCGTGACGGTCTCGATCTCGCAGCGGCTCGCGCACGGACGCTGCCGCTTCCTCCAGCCGAACGGACGTCTGAGCCGCGCCCGCTCCTGCCGGCGCCAGCTCTCGCTCGGAGTGCGCGGAACCAGGGCCTGGCGCCTCGCGGCCCCGCTCCGCCTGCCGGCCGGCCGCTACCGCCTCGTCAGCATCGCCTACGACGCCGCCGGGCGCCGCGAGCACGCCGCCGGAGCTCACGGGGACATCGTGCGCTTCCGGGTGAAGGGCGCGCCTCACCGCCGGACGCGGCGGTAAACGAGCCCGGGCCTCCTCTCGAGGCCCGGGTCCACGTCAAGCTTCATGCGCCCGAGAGGACTCGAACCTCCACCCGGTTATCCCGGACAAGGCCCTCAACCTTGCGCGTCTACCAATTCCGCCACAGGCGCGTGGCGCGGCGGAGTATAGACCGGGCCGTCCGCTTGAGTCCGTCCTCGAGCCGCGCTATCTTCCCCGAACAGGTGTTCGTCAGCAGGTTCTTAACGTAGTTCCGAGGAGGCAGCGTCGATGGACCTCACCAAGCGCCAGCAGGAGATCTTCGACTTCATCAAGCGCTACTCGGCGAAGTACGGCTATCCGCCCACGGTGCGCGACATCGGCAAGGCGGTCGGCCTGGCCTCCTCCTCGACGGTCCATGCCCACCTCGCGAACCTCGAGAAGATCGGCCTCCTGCGCCGCGATCCCTCCAAGCCGCGCGCGCTCGAGCTGCTCGACCGGGCGGTCGACAGCGTCAAGAGCGTCGTGCGTCCCGCCGGGCTGCCGCTCGTGGGCCAGGTCGCCGCCGGCCAGCCCGTGCTCGCCGAGGAGAACATCGAGGACTACGTCGAGGTCCCGCCGCTCGTGGGCGGGGAGGACGGCGAGTACCTGCTCCGCGTGCGCGGCGAGTCGATGCGCGACGCCGGCATCCTCGAGGGCGACCTCGTCGTCGTGCGCCCGCAGCAGACGGCCACCGACGGCGAGATCGTCGTCGCGCTCGTGGGGGAGGAGGCGACGGTCAAGCGCTTCTTCCAGGAGACCGACCACGTTCGCCTCCAGCCCGAGAACGAGTCGATGGAGCCCATCCGGTCCAAGGACGTGCGCGTGCTCGGCCGGGTGGTCGGGCTGATGCGGAGCCTGACATGAGCCCGGCGACGCTGGTGGCCCCAGAGCCGATCGAGCGTCCGACGCTCTTCGATGGCGTAGGCGGTGGCCTGACGTTGGACGAAGCGCTGTCCGGCGCCTGGGAGGGGCTCACCGCCCACGCCGTCGTCGCCTGCCCGGTGTGCGCCGGCGCGATGCGCCCGCGCTACGGAGCCGGCGCCGCCACCCTGGGCGGACGCTGCGAGGATTGCGGAACGACGCTGTCCTAGCTCGACGGACTGCGCGAGCTGCTCTACGCCGAGAGCGCCGGCGACCTGCCCATGACTCACCCGCACTACGCGCGTCGTGCCTCGCCCGGCGAGCCGTGACGCCTTGACCTATGCCGTGGCTGCGGATGCAGGCTCCTGCACCCATGCGGCGTGCTTGGCCAGTTCGCGCCTGAACCGCTTTTCGTCAACCTTCGCGAGTCCGTCAAAGCCCACGATATTCGCGTGCGAGAAGCGATCGGGCAGCGGAGCATGCTGCACGTCCAAGCCCGCGGCGCGCGGTTCAGCCGCTCTGAACTCGACGAGCCCGTCATCGACGCGATCCTCCAGCGCGGAGGTTGGCGCAGACGGGTCTTCCAGCAGGCGGCGCACATCTACCGACAAGCCGCCGTCAATCGACGACGGCTTGAGAGCAGCGCTGGAGGGACGAAGCACGCCGGCCTTCCGCGTCCACATGCGCTCGGGCTGGTCCGGCACGCGACGAAGCAGCCAGTCGCCGTCGCCGATGGCCTCGGCTCCGACGGGCTCCGTCACGCGTAGGCGTTGAGGCGAGCCAGCGCCAGCCCGAAGCGCGACTCGTCGCCCGGCAGCTCTCCGTCGATCCGCTGTCCCGCCTGCTCGTCGTCGCAGACGAAGACGACAGCGCTGCCGTTCGGCTCGATCTCGAGCTCAAGCTCGACAGGACCGGCGCTCCACTCGAGCTGGACGCCTCCGTCGGGGACCGGGAACACCTCGGGCTCGGGCAGATGCGCGCGCAGCGCCTGCTCAACCACGCTCCAAGCAACTCTGAGCGCCAGCGCGTCGATCGAGCGGGCGCTCTCGCCGTCCCAGCCCGAGTCCAGGCCGCCCAGCTCGTCGAGCCTCGCTCGCAGACCCTCCTCGAGCGCAAGATAGTCGCCGGTCCCACGAGGAGCCACGCTGGCGCCGGCTGCGAAGTCGCTCTGCTCAGGTATCAGGGTGGCCATCGTCATCGGAAGCGCCCCCAGATCTTATGCATTCGCTCCGTGGTCACGGCGGTGAACCCCTGGACCACGTCGGCATGGCACTGCGCGAGCACGGAGTCGAGCTCCCGGTCGCCGACTACGCGCCGGCCGATCAGCCGCAGATGTATTGATCGGGCTCCATCCGGCTCTACTTGAGGATTGGCGATCACCCGCAGGCGCCCCAGGAACTCCCCGTCTTCCACGAGCTCGTAGGCGAACCCGACCTGCGCCTGCTCGAAGGTCCTGTACGGAGGGTCGCCGGCCGTTCGTGCGACGACGCGAAGGACGCGGTTGAGCTGCGAGAAGCTCGTCCAGCCTTCGCCGGCCGGAATCTGATTCTCGTAGACGACTTCGACGATCTCCGCTCGATGCTCGCCTTCGAGTAGCGTCCTGTCCAAGGCCTTGGCGGCTCGGGCTGAGACCTTCCGCAACTGCGGTGCCGCGTTCGCGAAGGAGGGCCGTTTCGTCAGCTTGCGCTCATGGGCCGCCACCCGATCTTGCTGGATCTGGGCGATCCAGCGCCCGTCCTCGGTGCCGAGAAGCAGACGAACGGGAGGATTGCCCAGCCCGAACCGAAGCGTGGGCGCAACGAGGTGCCCTGCCGGTGCTTCGACGATCGGCTCGAGCGCGGGTGGCACGTCGATGACCTCCCAGCCGTCGAATGCGCGAGAGACCGACACCGCCTCGCGCATCCCGAACTGCGGGACGGGGACGAACTGGACCGAGGCGACCACCTCGACCACGGGCGGACGCTCGTATTCGGGCAACTCAGTCGCCATCGTTCAGCCAATCCGCCTGAACGCCGACGTCGGGATCCTCTTCCAGCGGCTCGATGACAGTGTTCCGAGCGCGTACGCGATCGATCGCGGCGCCGCCCACGGTGCGCGCGTCCACAGTGAGGTTCAAGCGCAGCGTTCCGCCCCCGACGAGGTCTCGTAGCTTCGTCAGCGACTGGCTGAGGACGAAGAGGTCGTCCTCCGTGGCAGTGATGGTCAGGCGGACACCGGAGGCTTCGGTCGCTTGCGCCGACAGGCCAGGATGGGCAACATCTGCCGGCGGCGCGACGGGTGGCACGGACGGGACCGGAACGTCAGCCGGCGCTCGCAATCGCTCGGCGAACCCCACCCTCAGGAGGGCGGCGCCCTCGGCCAGCCCCAGGCTCTCGGCCGCGACCGCCTCGCGCAACCGCACGGCGCTTGGCGCCGGCACTTGAAGCGAGCCGCCCTCGGGCGCGACCGTTGCTCCTGCGACATAGCCAAACGTGCCCTGATGAACGCCATCCGCGATACCAAGTGCCAAAGCTTCGGGCGCCCACACCTTCGGCGACTCGAAGTACCGCGGCAGCGCTTCGGCAACCTCGCTCACCCAGCGCCATTCGCGCTCCTCCGACAGCCCGGCCAAGGCGGCGACCTTGGCCGGGAACACCTTCGTTGCGACGTGCGTGTCGAGTGCCTCGCGCACCCGCTCGTGCAGCCCGCGTCCCGCCGCCAGGATCGTCTCCAGCTCACGTGCCGCGAAGCGAATCGAGCCATCGTCGGCCAGTCCGGTCGGCACCTGCACGCGGACGTATGAGTGTCCGAGCGCGGAGCGGACATCCTTGTCGGCGGCGCCCAAGCGCTCCTTCAGCTCGTCGCGCTGCTCGGCCGAAAGCTGCAGCTTGCCGCCCTGAGCCAGAAGCGCCTCGACGGCAAGCGCTCGGCGGGCAGCGGCCCGCGCCGCATCGAAGCGATCTGAAGCGGGCTCGACGAGCCCGAGCGCATTCCGGTTGACCCGCGGGCCGCTCGAGCCGTCGAGCACCCAGCGCTCGAGCGGTGCGGACGACGGGCTCCAATCCGGCGGCAGGTAGACCACGCGAAAGGCATCGCCCTCGTCGGGCACCTCCGCAGGCGTCGAGGGCCACAGCACGACATGACGCCGCTCGGGGCCGGCCGCCCCGAGCGCCCCCTCGAGGCGGTCACGCACGCGCGCGCGAACGTCGTCGCGATTGACGCGATCCTGCTCCTGCTGGATGAGCCGGTTGAGGTTCGGACGCGGCTCGAACCGGTAGCGCCCGGCGACGTGATGCAGGTAGAGGAGCGCCTCGCCCCGCATCGCCTCCAGAGCACTCAAGAGCACGTGCCGATCGACCCCCGGGACGAGCGAGGCCTCGATCACCTCGCGCTCGAGCGCACCGCGGTCGGCGCCCTCGCGCGCTCCGAACGACAGCAGCATGATCGCCGTCGCGACGCGCGTGCCGACCCGCAGACGCTCCAACCCGGGCGCGTCGCGGCCAAGCCGCTCGTCCACCCGCCGCGTTCCGGCGTCTCCCGTCAGGAAGTCCGCCTCGACCACCGAGCGGTACTGCTCGGTCTCGCCCACTTGCTCGAGAAAGGTCATGCGCGAGCCTTCGTCGGCGAGGTCGACATCGCCCGGGCCGATCAGCGCCTGCGGCTCGCGCTCGGCGCGTCCCGCCCACAGCGCATGGACGACCGTGGCGAGAAACTGAAGCGCGCCGCGCGTGCGCTGGTAGGACGGCAACGAGCCCCAGCGGTGGAACATGAGATCGAGCAGCTCGGGGTGGAAGGGGTAGGACTCGAGGATCCTCCCCTCGAGCGCCTCGCCGGCGGTTGCGGCCTCACGGCGGTCGGCATCGGTCTCCGCGCCCGCGGCGAGCTGCTCGGCGAGCAGGCCGCCGTAGTGGCGCGCGACCTCGCGCCGCACGTCCTCGGCTCCCGCCTCGGCGAAGAGCCGGCGCTGCACCACCCGCAGCACCTCATCACCGGAGACGGGCTCGCGGCGCTCGTCGATGCGCCCGGCGATCTTCTCGAGCTGGTCGAGCAGCGCCTCTTCGCCCACGGCCTCACCGACGCTCGCCTGCAGCGAGTAGACGAGCGCGGCCCTCGGCGCCTGGTTGACCGCCTCGGTGAGATGCTGCACGAACAGCAGCACCTGGCGGTCGAGGGTCGTGGCGCCGACGGTGAGCGCCTTGGCCTTGGCGGCGTAAACCAGCACCTCGTCGAGCAGGATCAGCGACGCGCCCGCATCGGCGAGCAGCCGGCCGAGCGGCTCTCCCGCCGGGGGCGTTCCCTCCTCGCCGTCGACCAGAAGCGATTCGTACGCGGGCCAGCCGCCGAGCTGGTAGGCCAGCTCGCCCCAGAGCGTCCGGATCATCCGCCCGTCGACCTCACGACCGCGCGCCGGATCGAGGTACTCCCCGGAGAGGACGCAGACCCGAACCGACCCGGGATCGGGCACCCCGTCGAGCTCCGGAACGCTCGCGGCCGCCGGGCGCGAGCGCGCCAGGTGGTAGAGCGCGAGCAGCGAGTGCGTCTTGCCGCCGCCGAACGGTGTCTTGAGCTGCACGACGCGGTCGCCGACCTGGCCCGCGAGCGCGCGGAAGACGTCGCGCAGGAGCCCGCACATCGTCGGGGTGAAGTACGTCGCGGCGAAGAACGCCTCCGCGTCGCCGTAGACCGACTCCGCCTCGTGCGTCATCGCGACCTTCGCGATGTTCGCCGCGTAGGTGCCCATCGCGAGATCCCCGGAGGCGACGTCGGGGTGCGGGCGCACCACATCGGTCCACGGCCGCAGCGCGTACGCGTGCTGGGGGCCGGTGCTCATGCGCGGCTGCGCAACAGGTTGTCCTCGACCAGGCGCCCCCACGCGCCGAGCAGCCGTTCGCAGGCCTGCGCCTCGGCCGGCTTCGACTCCGACTCGCCGCGCAGGGCCTTGCCCTGGAGTGCCTGGGCGACCTGCCGCAGGCGCTCGGGATCGGGCCGCGTCGCGTCGAGATAGGGCGCGACGTCGTGCGCGGCGTGGCTCGCGCGCCAGAGCAGGCCGTGGAGGACGTCGACGAGCCGGCCGCCGTCCTGGCCGAGCTGCGGGTCGGCGCCCCGCTCGGCGTAGTCGCGCATGTGCACCGACTTGCCGGAGACATCGGCGAGCCTGAGTGGCCCGTGCGCCAACCCGTTCTTCAGCTCGACGCCCGCGCTCTTGGCCAGGTTGTTGGCCTCGTCGAACTCGACGTCAGCCCACCCGAACATCGTGCGCACGAGAACGTAGTAACGGGTGGCAGAATCCACCGGTCCGAGGCCCGCCAAGACGGCTGCGAGCACCCGCGTCTGCACCTCCTCGAGAAAGCGCTCGGCGGCGACCGGCTCGCCCGAGGGCAGCTCGACCTCGGCGTAGCGGGTGAACGGCGCGAGGCCGGCGCCGATCGCGGCGATGACGAGGTCCGATCCGACCACCCCGGCCCGCGTGAGCCGGTCGAGCCGCTCGGCGATGACCCCGTCGAGCTCGCCGAGAACCTCGTGGTAGGCGCCGGTGACATCGCTGTCGCGGCGGCGGGCGACGAGGAAGATCGACGAGGCGAGCGACGCAGTGCCCTGCCCGATCGAGCGCTCGGGCATCTCGGTGCCATCCGCGAGCTCTTCGAGGTCGAGGACCGTCTCGTGCAGCCCACCGTCGGGTGCCCGAACTCTTATCGAGACGGCATCGCCCAGGTCTTCTACGCCGTCGAGCGTCACCGGATCGACGAAGTGGCCGGCGACCCGGATCCGGCGGCCGGTCAGGGCTTCGAGGGCGGCGGCGTCGAGGGTGGAGGAAGGGGGCAAGGTCAACGTGCGAGTCGTCGCCTTGGCACGCTATCTGACGCGGAGCGTGCGAGCTTCAGCGGCCTCCTGTCCCCGGAACGCCGAGGAGCTGGGCGTGGTGTGCTGGATTGGCGTTCGGCACGGATCGACGAGGTGCCGAGTGGACGCGGCGCGTCTGCGGGACTACCCTCGGCCGGCAGGCCAAGCAGCCGCGGAGGTGACGGAAGCCTTCGAGGAAAGTCCGGACATCACAGGGCAGGGTGGTCGGTAACGCCGACCCGGGGAAACCCGCGGGAAAGTGCCACAGAAATCACACCGCCCACGGTCGCGCCCGCCCGCGCGGGGGCGTGGACAGGCAAGGTTGAAATGGTGCGGTAAGAGCGCACCGGCGTCGCGGTGACGCGGCGGCCA
>JAABUZ0100004031.1_pt1 | contig 20778 bp, 11 predicted proteins | sample 5562091 | NCBI WGS metagenome assembly JAABUZ01 (sample SAMN12813069, study PRJNA571459) | rock metagenome | isolation source: Antarctica rocks | place: Antarctica: Victoria Land, Linnaeus Terrace sud | collected 2015-12-21 | reverse complement strand
ACTGATATGCGGGCTCGTAGCACCAGGGAGTCCCGACCTCTTGCCAGGGCCATCGCCCCCTAGCGTACACTACTTCGAGCCTCTTTTCATCCGCGGGGGTGGCCCCCGCCGGGGCCATGGGGGACTGATATATAAATAGCCGCATTTTTATGACGCGGGAGTGGCCCCGCCTGGGGCCAGGGGGGACTCGTGCAGCATCAGAGGGGTTTGTGTGCAGGGGGGCCAGTCAGCGGGCTCTGCGGCAAAGCAACCCCTCGGAGATCATACGAGGTCGCTGAGTCAACCATCCGGTCGCGCTACTCTCGGTCCACCGCGGCAGCAGCGGCCGTGCCTTGTCCTGTGTACGCGGGCCTGTGTACGCGGGTGCGCGTGATCTCAATCCACCCTCCTTCCTGTCACGTTCGCGGCCGTTAGCCCGTCACCACTATATCTGACGGAACAGCGCAGGAGAGTGTGACCGATGGATGGCGAGTGGCTGGCTGAGCGATTCGAAGCAGACCGCGCGCGGCTGCGGGCGGTCGCGTATCGGATGCTCGGCTCGGCCAGCGAGGCCGACGATGCGGTGCAGGAGGCCTGGCTGCGGCTCAGCCGCACCGATACGACGGAGGTCGAGAACCTCAGCGGGTGGCTGACGACGGTGGTCGCCCGCGTCTGTCTGGACGTGCTGCGCGCGCGCAAAGCGCGGCGCGAAGAGCCGCTGACCACTGAGGGCGAGCTCCTGCCAGACCGGGTCACCCCGGAGCACGAAGCGGTGCTGGCGGAGTCCGTCGGTGCGGCGCTGCTGGTCGTGCTGCAGCGCCTGGCGCCAGCCGAGCGCGTGGCCTTCGTGCTGCACGACCTGTTCGGCGTGTCGTTTGACGAGATTGCCGGGATCGTCGGCCGCTCGCCGGTGGCGGCGCGGCAGCTGGCCAGCCGTGCCCGCCGACGCGTTCAGGGCGCAGCCGACGACGATCACGTGGTAGACCTGGCTCGCCACCAGGCCATCGTCGAGGCATTCTTCCAGGCGTCGCGTCGCGGGGACTTTCAGGCGCTGCTGTCGGTGCTCGATCCTGATGTCTCGCTGCGCCCCGACGAGGGGGCGCGGCGGATGGGTGCGCACCAGCTTGCCGGCGCACGGCCGGTGGCGGAGCAGTTCGCCGTCTGGCGGATGGGCGCGGCGCAACTGGCGCTCGTCGATGGTGTGCCAAGCGTGGTCTGGGCGCATAAGGGCCGGCCGCGGGTCGTGGTCGGCTTCACGATCGAGGACGGCAGGATCATCGGCATGGAGCAGGTGGCCGATCCCGAGCGGGTTAGCCAGATGAGGATCGAGCTGCTGGCGTAGCGGGCCGGCAGCCGGCCGTTGAGCGGCATACGGCTGATGGATGGGGAGTGGCTGGCCGAGCGGTTCGACGGTCACCGGGCGCACCGAGCAGTGACGCGCTGAGGGATCAGGTGGTCGACGACGCCACCCTGGCCTTGACGACCCTGCTGATGCACAAGCATCTGAATCCGATCGGTCGCAACCACTACGATCTCGACCGCATGCGTCAGTCGGCCGACAGCAGCCGCTAGCGGAGGTTTTCGGGCAAATGTGCCTAATACCCGTTACCTTGCCGAAATTTCGACCTTCGCTACGTTAGGGCCATATTGTCGCCGGTCACCTACTTGCTGTCGTCGGCGAACAGGACCCATGAGGCCGTAGGTCGGCGTATGAGAGACTTGCGCCCGCGGCTCTCATCGTATCATCGTCGTCACGGCGAACGGCGCCATGAGATTTTTGCTTCCGCGATGTAATGCTTGGGCTCGTGCGTTACCTATCCGCGTCCTGTCGTGGGGCGCCGGGGCCGGCGAGCGTGCCTTCAGCGCGCCGGGGCCGGCGTGGCGTGGGCCAGGCCCAGCGGCGTCAGCCGGAAAGCGTGCCGGTGGCCGCTATCTGCCTCGCGTCTCGACGACGAGGGACGTGCTCCTCGCCACAAAAGCCGGCAGTTCCACAACTGCCACCCATCACGGGACGAGGCGGACCCACCTGTCGCCCCGCAGACGCCGGGCGATGGCGGCGGGGTCGTCGTCGTCGAACGAGACGTCGCGGGCGACGGACTCCAAGTTGATCCCGGCCTGGCCGAGCAACTCATCCCAGTCGTCCAGGCGGTCCTGCTCGAACGCGCGCACGCAACTGGCCAGCAATTGACCCAACTCCACGGGGTCCAGCAGCCCCGCCAGTCCCAAAGTATCGACCAAGATGTACGGCGCGTCGACGCCATCGAGCAGGGCCAACCACTCGTCGTAGACGGGCTGCAAAGATGCGGGCAGGTACTCGAAGACCACCGGCCTGCGCCAAATGGCGCGCTTCTTTGCCTCGGCCAGAGAAGTCAGCAACACAGGGTACGACGTCGTGCCCGTGTTGGCGCCGGCGTTGGTCCCGCTCCGGCGGCACGCCCGCAGGTCGTCCGTCGAGAAAGCGCCGCACCAGAACACGGGCAGCGCATAGTCCGACACGGCCACGATCCGCTCGTCATCGTACCGCACGCTCGGATCGTCCGCCTCGCTACCCACCAGGAACACGCGTCCGACCATCACATACATCCCATGCGCCGTGCGATCACATACCTCCCACACCACGTGTAGGTCAACCCGCACTTAACGCGGCATTCGCGAGAGCCCGATCACGCTGTGCAGGCTGGCAAAGCATTCCAGTCCTATTTGTAGCGTGACCCACTAGCCACTATTCCAGCCCCACACCATGATGCCGCGCAGCAGAGCCGCGGCGCCAACAATGGCGCCGGAGCAAATGGCAAAGGGGACATTGGCGAGGACGACCAGGACGCCAAGGGAGCAGACGCCGCCGAGAATAGCGGCGTAGAGCACTGCGCGATCCACCATGCCTCCCTGGTTGTCGTTTAGCTTACTGGCAGGCGTACAAGTCGATGGCAGGACAGGTGGAGTGGGCAGATGGAGGAGCACATCTGTCCGTCGCCCACATCATACCACATGCGTCCTGAGCACAAAGCCGCGGGGCGCCCCTCACCCCCAGCCCCTCTCCCGACCGCGGGAGAGGGGAGTAGAGGCGGCAGTTCACTGCAGTTCACTGCAGTTCACTGCAGTTCACTGTCCCCTGCCTCCTGCCTCCTGCCTCCTGCCTCCTGCCTCCTGCCTCCTGCCTCCTGCCTACTAAGGGTTATGTTATCCTGTACGTAGTGGCAGACGATTGAAGAGAGGGAGATGATCCTGTGGAGAGCGTACGGGAGGGGGTTGCGCCCGTGGCCGTTGTGAGCTATGAGTTCCGCACGGTCCGGCGTTTAGAAGCTGAAGCGATTGGCGTGCCCGGGAAACGGACCTTCCGCCTGGTGGCCGACAATGATGCGGGAGCGGCGGTCATCTGGACCGAGAAGGAACATCTGCAACGCCTGGCCATGGCCGTCCGCCACATGCTCAGCGCCAACGCCGAGATGCGCGGCCAACGCGCGCTGCCTGAGACGCCCGCGCCCGCGCCCTTGATCCGGCTCACCCTCTCGTTCCACGCCGACCGCTTCGAGTTGGGCCACGACGCCGAGACCGGCGAGTTCATGCTCTACGCGCACGACTGGGAAGTCGATGAGACCGCTCCCCATACCTTCTCCTGCCGCATCCCCCGGCGGCAGGTGGAATCGTTGGCGACGAACATCGAGATCGTCTGCGCGAAAGGCCGGCCGCGCTGCGATGTGTGCGGCCAGCCGATGAGCGGGCCCGATCACGTGCATGGCGAGGTGTGAACGAGTCGTTAGTTATTAGTCGTTAGTCTTTAGTTTGTCGGGTGTGAACCCTGTCGGTCTCACCGAACGATCCAAGGCAAGGCATGACAAAGGCCGGGTATCCCGAACACTCGGGATACCCGGCCTCTTACTAACAACTAACGGCTACGGAGTGAAACTCTGGCGGACCTGCACCGGCGTGTACATGGTGGCCCAATTCCACAGCCAGGCCATCGCGTCGTACGGCGCGTTGACGCAGCCGTGGGTGCCCGTGTAGTTGCCGCCGGGTATGCCGGCGGTCTGGTTGCTGCCAGGACCGTAGACACTGCGCCACGGAGAGTCGTGGATGAAATAGCCATCCGACTGGAACAGCAGCGCGAAGGTGGTCGGCGAGTCCGGATACCAATAGGGCGACGTCGTCGGGAACGGCGAGTGGAAGGTGAACGGCGACTCGCGGTCGATGATCTGATAGTCGCCGAGCGGAGTGGGCAGGTCCGGCCCGCCCGTCGTGACCAGAGTGTGCAGCAGCACCTGCTTGCCGTCGAGCGCCCACATCTCCTGTCCGTTCAGCGAGACCACGATGCGGCGGCGGTCCAACGCCACGGCGGCCGTGGTGGTCGTAGATTCGTTTCCGGCGTCGTCGCGCGCGGTCAGGCGGAAAGTGTAGTTCCCGGCGGGCATGATCGCGCCGTGGGCGTCCATGCCGTCCCACGTCGCCGTATAGACCTGACCGGCGGCGACCGCCTGCCAGGGCCACGACGTGACGGTCTGCCCGTCGCGGATGGCTTCCACGCGCAGGTGAACCGGGGTGTCGAGCGTCGCCGTGACCTGCTCCGTTCCATCCAGGCTGTTTTCGTACGGGTTGTAGCTGCCGGTCTGGGTCAGACCATTGCCGGTGAACGACGGCGCGGACTCCTCGATCAGCAAGGGTCGCGTCGTCGTCCAGGTGACGCCCGCGCGATTGCGCACATTGATCAACACGGAGGCGTGGCCATTGGCGACGGCGGCCCCTTTGTCATCCCGCCCGTCCCAGGTCAGAGTGAGAGGGCCGCGCCCCCGTAGCAGTGTGCCGATGGTGCGCAGCGTCTGCCCCTGGCTGTCCAGAATAGAGATGTAGGCCCACGAGGGCTGGTTGAGCGAGAGGCGCACCACGAGGGGCGTATGCAGCGGATTGATGGCCTTGGCGGGAACCGGCCCTACCTGCGCATGGGGCGACAACGCGTTGACTTCCACTGCCAGCCGCGCCACGGGGCTCCATAGGCCAGCGCGGTCGCGTGCCCGGACCGCCACGAACCACTTGCCGTCATTGGGCGCGACGAACGTCGCGGCGCGTTTCATCGTGCGGATCGCCAGCGCGGGCTGAGCGAGAGGGTCGCGCGTCAGCACATAGGCATAGCCGGCAATGCCCGCGGGGTCCGCCGACGGGGAGCAGTTGGTCGTGAACCCGCGCGTGGCGACCCAATGACCCGCGACCGCCGGCGTGACAAGGGTCAGGACGGGCGCGACAGGCGGTGTGAGATGGACGCGGACGATCTCACCTTGCGTGTTCGTCCAGGCCGAGTTGACGCCGCTGCCCATATCATGCGCGCGGACCCGCCAGTGATAGGACATGCCGTCGCGCAAGCCCGCGACGGACAGCGTTGCGCTCAACAGGCGACCGGCATAGAGAGTCGGTGATCCCTCCAATGTCGGACGGCCGGTCAATGGCTGGAGAATGGGCTGCAGCTCGAGTTGTGGCTGCAAGCGCGCCCCCTTCCTCGCGCTTGACAGAGAGACAGCGATCCGCAGGGGAGGATGGGTCAGCCATGGGCCGGACGTCAGGTTGCGGGCGGACACGAGCGGCGGAGGCAGCGGAGGCAGCGCAGCCCTCGTCGGTTCGCGCCGCACGATGGACGACCGAGAGGGCGCGTCCGTGACCACCGGACCGGGCAACGGGGCGGCGTGGGGCAGCGGAGCGGCGTGAGACAACGCACCGCTGTGCGGCAGCGGACCAACATGGGACAACAGGTCGCTGTGAGGCGCCGGGCGTACCTCCGCAACGGGGACCGGCGCCAGGGCCAACCCGTTATGCCGCGCCGGCTTCGGGCCGATCACCGGTGCGACAGCCAACGCCGGGGGGTGCGCGGCCCGCGCGGACAAACTGGCCGGCGGCGCATGGACCAGCAGCAGGGCAACCGCCACGACGGTGATGGCCGCCGCGAGTCCAACAATACGCGCTCTATTCCTCATACCGATGCCGATCATCCGACCTCTCCACCATTCTGGGCTATACGACGACATACCGCGCTAAGAGACAAAAAAGACTAAGGACATGATAGTCAGACATGGGCCGCGGGGCAAGCGAGGTTTGGGAGTGCGCAGTTGGGCTACTCCATCTATTGTACGCACATCGCGCGCTAACGCGCTGCCCTTTTTCGCGACTATTTTCGCGGCTATGCGCGGACATCACATCTCCGACAACCTATCCGCTGTGTCTCTTGCAGATGCCGTGCCGCGCCGAGCCAAGCCCTCACCCCACCCCTCTCCCATGCGCGGGGCCACCCTCACCCCCAACCCCTCTCCCGTGCGCGGGAGAGGGGAGCAGTGGGTACAGCTACTATACCTATCGACGGGGAGGCAGCTTATCCACAGGGACGGACGGCGAGGCTGGGCTGTGCTAGAATAGGCGGCAGGATGTGCCAATGAGGGGAGCTCAGGCGTCGAGCAATGCGCATAGCCATGGTCCCGCACCGGCAGAGGCGACGGCGTCCGCTCACGCTGCTGGCGCGCGTGATGGTCCTCCTCGCGGTGGCGATGTTACCGTTCCTGACCCTGCTCGTCCCGCGGCAGATGGGGTGGGCCACGGGAGGCGCCCCTGCCTCGACGCGAGCGGTGGCCTCGCTGGCCGAGGCGCCTCCCGTGGCCCACCTGACGACGCCGGCCGTCCATACGGTCACCTACGATCGCTATAGCCTGCTCGTCGACGGCCGCCGCGTGGTCCTGTTCGGCGGCGAATACCAGTTCTGGCGCACCCCGTCCCCGCAACGCTGGCCGGTCATCCTGCGCGAGATGCGCGCGGCCGGCCTCAATGCCGTCTCCGTCGGCGTGAGCTGGCAGTACCACTCCCCCGCCCCCGGCGTCTTCGGCTTCGCGGGCGCGCGCGATCTCGGCCGCTTCCTGGACGATGCCGCCGCCGCCGGTCTCTACGTCATCGCGCGCCCCGGCCCCGCCTACGACGCCGAGTCCAACGCCTCTAACCTGCCGGGCTGGCTGTTAGGCCAGGCGGGCAACCTGCGCGCTAACGGCGGCCGCGGCTATTGCGGGACCGGCGCCCCCTCGCCCGCCTACGCCGCTGCCTATACCGACTGGTTCCGCCACGTGCTGCCCATCATCGCCGCGCACCAGGAGACCACCGGCGGCGGCAGCGTGGTGGCGCTGCAGATCGAGAATGAGTACGCGCCCACCTGCGGGACGGCCCAGTACATGAGCGCGTTACACGACCTGGCGCGCCAAAACGGCATCGACGTGCCCCTGCTCGCCAACAACAACGACTGCTGTGTCGTGGCCGGCGCCTGGCACGCCACCGGCGACGATGGCCAGCCCATCGTCGACATCCCGGCCGCGGACGACTACCCCTGTTTCGACCTCTGCCCGCGCGGCTGGACGAGCCGCGTCTTCGGCGCGGTCGACACACTCGAGGCCCGCCTGCGCGCCGCTGGCGTCGCCGATGCGCCGGTTGCCGTGGCCGAGTTGCAGAGCGGCTACTTCAGCGGCTGGGGCCAACCGGACTACGACAGCATCGGGCGGGCGCTGGGTCCCTCGTTCGCCGAGGTCATTGATGGCTCCGTGCTTGGCCAGGGCACCACCGTCGTCTCGGTCTACATGGTGGCCGGCGGCACCTCGTGGGGGTACCTGGCCGCGCCCAACACGGCCACCTCGTACGACTACGCCGCTCCTATCCACGAGTGGGGCACGCCCAGCCTCGGGTACGGCGCGCTCAAGCGCACCGGCATGTTTGTCGACACCTTTGGCGACCTCCTCGCGGCGACCCGGCCGGATAACGCGGGCAACTCCGCCGGCGCCGTCACGGCCACCAATCCCAGCCTGCTCTACGCCGTGCGCCAGACCGTCGACGGCCCGCAGCGCGGCGCGCGGCTGATCGTGCTGCGCAACACCGACCCCACGCACCCGTCCGCCACGAGGCTGCGCCTCCCGATCGGCGGACGCAGCGTCCCGATCCCCATGCCCGTGAACGGGGCCGGCGCCACGGCCGCCGGCGGCATCACCCTGCCCCCGCACGCGCTCGACCTGCTGGTCGCCAACTACCATCTGGGCCCCTTCGACCTACTGTATTCGACCAGCCGGCCGCTGACGCACGCGCGGGTCGGCGGGGACCAGATAGCGGTCTTCTACGGCGCGCCGGGCACGGCAGGCCAGACCGTGCTGTCCTTCGCTCACGCCCCGACCCTGCTGCGCGTCGATCCCGGCGTCACCGCGTCCTACGATGCCAGCCTACACGCGCTGCGCCTCGACTACATCCATCAGGAAGCGCCCCGCTACGTGGCGCTCTCCGACGGGGGCCGGCGGCTGGTCCTCGTCCTCACCGGGCCGAACGGCGCCGCGCACACCTGGCGGCCGGACATCGCCGGCGGCCCCGCCATCATCATGGGGCCGGACATGGTCACCACCGCCCAGATGCCGGGGCACGCGCTCTCGCTGCTTGTCGAGACCCATGGGGCCACGGCGGTCACCGTCTGGACGCCGGACGGCGCCCGGCGCGTCTCTGTCGCCGAGACCGCTGCCCCGGCCGTCGCGCCGCGGGTGGGTTCGGTAGGGCGTCCCGCCGGGCTTGCGCTCGCGCAGCCCACGAGGGTCCGCTACTCGTCCGCGCTGCACTGCGTGACGGCGCGGCTGGCGGTCGCCCCAACGGCGTTGCATCTGCCCGACCTGACCACGTGGCGCTTCCAGGCCGAGTCGCCCGAGGTCGCGCCGGGCTTCGACGACCATGCCTGGACAGCGGCCACCGAGCAGGCCACCGGCAACCCCAACGTCCCGCCGAGCGATACGTTGCTGGCCGACGACTACGGGTTCCACTACGGCTTCATGTGGTACCGCGGCCGCTTCAGCGGCGTTGCCGGACTGACGGGAGTGCGCCTGATGGCCCGCCACAGCTACAGCGTCTGGCTCAACGGCGTCTACCTGGGCAGCTCGACCACGCGCAACGACCTCAAGGACCCGTCGGACCAACTGGCGGTAGGCAACCCGGCGCCGAGCAACGCGACCTACGCCGATGCCCTCACCTTCCCTATCCCACCTGGCCTGGTGCGCGCGGGCGCGACCAACACCATCAGTGTGCTGGTGGAGAGCCTGGGCCACAACGTGGGTTTCGAGAACGGTCAATTGTCGCGCTCGCCCACCGGCATCCTCTCGGCGGCACTGCTCGGCGCCCCCGGCCGCGGCGGGACCACGCCGTCCATCGCCTGGCGGCTGCAAGGGGCCGCGCCCCGCCCGCACGGCATCCACGGAGGCAGCAGTGGCGACCCTGACAGCGGCATCCTACTCGACGCGCCGTTCAACGCCAGCGGCCTCTTCGGTGAGCGCGCGGGCTGGTACCGCCCGGGGTTCGACGACCGGGGCTGGCGGACCGTGTCCGTGCCGGACAGGTGGACCCGGCGGGGGCTGCGCCTGCAGGGCATCGGCTGGTACCGCACGACGTTCGACCTCGCCCTCCCGCCGGGCGCCGACGCGCCGATCGGCCTCTACATCCCGCAGGCCCAGGACAAGGTCGCCATCTGGCTCAACGGGCTGCTGATCGGCCATTATTGGCAAGGCGTGGGGCCACAGCACCTCTTCTACCTGCCAGCCGGCCTGCTGCGCGAGCACGGCCGCAACACGCTGGCCCTCGCCGTGTGGAACCGTGGCCACGACGGCGGCCTCACCGGAGGGCTCTCGTTGCAGCCCTACGACATCGCCGCCGCCATGACCCTGCGCGCGTATTGAGAGGTCCCTCACCCCCCATCCCGTGGCTGACTGGCCCCTGATCCCTACCCGCGAGATCGCCGGTCCAGCGCCCTTCTTCCATGCGTGAGAGACGGGGAGCAAGCCGCTCCCATGCGTGAGAGACGGGGAGCAGGCCGCTCTCGTGCGCGAAACGAGGGGAAGTCGCCGACCACGCGCTCCGAGCTGCCGACGGGAGGCTTCTCGTGCGCGGGAGGAAGGGGGAGGCGCCGCTCCAACGGACATGAAACATTCCCTCATGGGCCAGCCATTATATCCCATTGCATAGGGGCGCCTGAAAGAGGTCTACTGCAAGGCAACGCCCCCGGTTAGACGAGCAACAAGACGAGCAACACGTGGCGGTGCAGGTCACGACAGCCTCGGGCGCGACGAGTAGCCCTCACACGAGGGCCGGAAAGGGATAGTCCCCATGATCGTGCGTCCGCGTCTCGCCAACCTCCTGCTGCTCGGCTCGTTGCTCCTGGGCGCGCTTGCCCAGGTCCCCGCCACGGCACAGCCCGTCTCCGCCTCCAGCAGGTCCAGCGCCTCTAGCAACTCCGTCGCGTCCAGCAGCCCTATAGCGGCGCCGTCCCCAGCCGTGACGACCAGCCCCGTGACCACGACGACGACGACCGCCCCTACCACGGCGGCCACGGCGGCCACCGTGACCACTGCAACCGCGACGGCAGCCTCCGCGACCGTGACGACCACAGCGGCGAGCGATACGCCCAGCGCCGCGGCCACCGCATCGCTCACGCCCACGATGACGGTCACAGCCACGGCGCCGCGCGCCACGGCGATGCCCGCGGTCGTCGATGCGACCACGACCGCGACGACCACGGTCGTCGCGTCTTCGACCCTCCCGCTCTCTCGGCCGACGAGCGGTGTCGACATGACAGCCACGTCCACGGTGACCGCATCCGTGCCGGGCCCCACGGGAGTGGTGACAGCAACCGCGCCGGTTCCGGCCAATGATAGTGGCGCCCCTGCCGTCACCGGGCCGATCACCGCCTCGATGCAGGGGCGTTATGCCGCACTCGGTCTGGTCTTCGAGCGCAACGATGGGCAGACGGATGGCCAGGTCCGATTTCTGGCCCATGGCCATGGCTACACCGTGTTCCTCACCGCCAGCGATGCCGTCCTGGCCCTGGTCAAGCCGCGGCCGCCCGTGCCGTTACATACGCTCGTCGAGCAGCAAGACGCGGGCACGCTGCCCCTCACTCCGACGCAGGAAACCGTCCTCCGCCTGCACTTCGTCGGCGCGAACAGCGCGGCCATGCTGAGCGCGGAAGACCCCCTTTCCTCCACGGCCAGCTACGTCGTCGGCCGCGACCCGACCGCCTGGCACGCCAGCATCGCAACCTATCAACGCATCGTCTACCACGACATCTACCCCGGCATCGACCTGGCCTATCATGGCGCCCATGACCTGGAGTACGATTGGCTGCTTGCCCCGGGCGCCGATCCCTCGCTGATCCAGTTTAGCCTGGAGGGGGCACAGGGTCTCGCGGTTGACACGCAGGGCAATGTCCTGGCGCGGACGGCGGTGGGGCTGCTGCGCCAGACGGCGCCCGCCGCCTACCAGGACGTAGACGGCCAGCGCCACGACGTGAGCGTGCGCTACACCCTCGCCGGCAACGGCCAGGTGGGCGTCGCGCTCGGGGCCTACGACCCGAGCAAACCCCTGGTGATCGATCCGACGCTCAGCTATAGCACCTACCTGGGCGGCAGCGGCACGGACGTCGGCACGGGCATCACCACGGACAGCGCCGGCAACGCCTACGTGGTCGGCTGGACGGGCTCCGCCAACTTCCCCGTCACCGGCGGGGTCTATGGGTCCACCCTCAGGGGCGCCACCGACGTCTTCATCGCCAAGTTCGATCCCAGCGGCGCCAAGGTGTGGAGCACCTACCTGGGCGGCAGCGGCGATGACGTGCAGGCCGACTCACAGATCGCCGGCATCGCTGTCGACGGCAGCGGCAACGTCTACGTGTCCGGCAGCACCGCCTCGACCGATTTCCCCGTCACCGGCAACGCCGCCCAGGGCACGTACGGCGGCGGTACCAACGACGCTTTTGTGAGCGAGCTCAACGCCACCGGTCATACGCTGCTCTACAGCACCTACCTGGGCGGGGGCTGCAACGACTACGCCCCGGCGCTGGCCGTCGATGGCAGCGGCAAAATCTACGTGACGGGCAGCACCTGCTCCACCAACTTCCCGATCCTCCATTCGCTGCAGGCTTTCAATGGGGGCAGCGACGCCTTCATCGTCAAGATTGACCCCACGGCCAGTCCCTCGCTCGTCTACAGCACGCTCCTGGGCGGCTACGGGCAGGATGGCGGCTACGGCATCGCGGTGGACGCAGCCGGCGCGGCCTACGTCACCGGCGATACCAACGCCTCGGACTTCCCCGTGATCACGAGTACCGCGGCGCAGCCGAGCAGGGCCAGCTATTGCACGGACGGAACGTGCCACGATGCGTTCTTCAGCAAGCTCAACCCGGCGGGCACGGCCCTGCTGTATAGCACCTACCTCGGAGGGACGCACGACGAACGGGCGCTGCGGCTGGCGCTGGATAAGGGCAACAACGCCTACATCACCGGCTGGACCAGTTCGGTCGATTTCCCCACCACATCGGGCGCCTACCGCAGCGGACCCCAGGGCGGGATCGACGCCTTCGTGGTCAAGCTCAACCCCACGGCAAGTGGCCGCGCCTCGCTTGTCTACAGCACCTACCTCGGCGGGAGCGGCGATGACTACGGGTATGGTATCGCCGTGGACTCGACCGGCGACGCGCTGATCACCGGCCAGACCGCCTCGTCCGACCTCCATCCCACGCCCGACGCCCTCCAGGGCGCCTACGGCGGGGCCATCCCACGCCCGACGCCCTCCAGGGCGCCTACGGCGGGGCCATTGACGCCTTCGTGACGCGCCTCAACGCCGCGGGCAGCGCGCCGCTGTACGGCACCTACCTGGGCGGGAGCGGCGACGACGAGGGCGACGGCATCGCCACGGACGCCAGCGGGAACGCCTACGTGACCGGACGTACCGCCTCCACCAACTTTGTCACCGCGGGCGCCGTGCAAGGCGCGAACGGAGGCGGCACGGACGCCTTCGTGACCAAGATCGCGTTCGTCAGCAGCGGGACCGTGCCCTGGCATCCGCACCACAGCGTCCACCTGAGCGCGGGGCTCGACGTGAGCGTGGATCTCGCCGACGGCCACGTGGACGTGATGGCCAATGCCCTATCCGTCCCGGCGCGCGGGCTCGCGCTCACGCTCCACCACACGTGGGACAGCACGCTCGCCGCCCTCGGAGTCCGTTACGCCAGCAACGGCTGGGTCAGCAGCCTGACGCCGGCCATAGGCGGTGCGCTCACACAAACAGTAGTGTACACCGACGCGAGCGGAGCCGTCTGGCTATTCTCCTACAAAGGCAGCCCGACGGATAGTCCGCCCTACACGACCTATCAACCCCCGGCGGGGCAGCCATGGCAGCTCACGACCTCGCCTATCACCGGCTACAGTCTCGCTAACGTCCTGACGGGCGAGGTCATGACCTTCGACGCCCAGGGCCAGTATGTGTCCGATACCGACGCCTACACCAATCAGAACGTGATGACGCGCGGACAATTCGGCGTCACGATGGAGACGAACAGCGGCGACCGGTCGACCCCGAGCAGTCAGCGGGCACTCGCCTTCAGCTACGCCAGCGGTCTGATGGCCGACACGCAGAGCCCGTTATGGCAAAGCAGCGGGGGGACCCAGGGGCAGCACGTGACGTACGGCTACACGCGCAACTACCTGAGCAGCCTGACGTCCGGGGCGGGGACAACCGATGCGATCACAGCGAGTTTCGGCTACGGCGTGCTGCCGCCCGGCGCCATTTTCGCGTTCATGACGGCGATCCAAACGCCCGGAAACCATGCCTGGAGCCTGGGCTACGACGCGGCAGGGCGCCTGACCAGCATCACCAGCCCGGCCAGCGGGACAGTGGGCCAGGCAGGCTACACACCGGCGTACACCACGGCGCTCAGCTACAGCCCTGGTCAAACGGTAGTGGTCGAGGGCGCCGGCTCCACAGCCCCCCTCACGCATACCTACACGCTCGACGCGCAGGGCCAGGCCACGCAGACCCAGGACGGCCTGGGCAACACCAGCAGCACGACCTACGACATCGACCACGACGCGACCAGCAGCACCGACGCCAACGGCAACACCACGACGGACGCCTACCAGTACGTTGGCCCCACCGGCAGCATCGGCTTGCTGACCCAGACGGTGCGGCCCGCCATTGGTCTCTACGTCCCCGGCAACACCCCGACCATGTCGGTGATCACCAATCGCTACGACCCGACGACCTACAACCTGCTGGAGACGGATAAACCCGAGGGTGGAGTCACGCTCTACGCCTACGACGCGTTCCACTCCCCGATCACGACCACGATGCTGGCAAGCGATCAGGGCAACGCCTTCTGCCCCAACAGCATCGTCCGCGCGCCGGGGGCGCCGGGGGCGCAGCCCCTGGGGACGTGCAGCTACGTCCAGCAGTGGCGCGCCTCCGTTAACCACTATGACTCGTATGGAGAACGCACCAGCACGGTCGACGGGCGCGGCTTCGTGCCGAGCAGCCTGCGCACCACCAGCGCGGACGGCAGCGTGGTCCCGCCCACGCCGCAGCTCGACCCCGTGCAGGCCCCGCTGTACACCCGCGCCTATACCTACACCGTGCAAGGAGACCTACAGAGCGAAAGCACGCCGCCGATCAGCACCACCCTCAACGGCGTCACCGCCTCCGGGCCCGTCACCACCACCTACGGCTATGATGGCGACGGCAACGGGACCGGCGTGACCTCGGCCAACGGTAATACCTCGACCACGGCCTACGACCACCTGGGACGCTCCGTCGCCACCACCCAGCCGCCGGTCGCGCTGTGGAGCAGCACGGCGGTGGCCGCCGTCAACTCCGGCGGCGGCGCGGCCGGCCGCTTTGCTGCCGACGCCTACTATATCGGCGGCAGCACCTACGCCGTCGGCCAGGCGGTGGACACCAGCGGCGCGCCCAACCCCGCGCCGCAGGCGGTTTACCAGAGCGAACGCTACGGCAACCTCAGCTACGTCGTCCCAAATCTAACGCCGGGCGCGCCCTACCGCGTGCGCCTGCACTTCGCCGAGATCGCCTTCGGCAACGGCGCCGGCGGCGGCGCGGGCAGCCGCATCTTCAACGTGAGCATCAACGGCGCCCCGGTCTTGAGCAACTTCGACGTCTACCAAACGGCGGGCGGACCGCTCAAGGCCCTCGTGGAGGAGTTCCCGGCCACGGCCGACGCGGGCGGGCAAATCACGATCACCTACACCAGCGTTAAGGACAACGCCAAGAGCAGCGGGGTCGAGATCATCCCGGCCACGACCCCCACCGACCGCACGACGTACGACGCCGACGGCAACGTCGTCCGCACCAGTAATGCCAACGGCGAGACCACCACCAGCAGCTACGACCCCTGGCAGCGTCTGGTCTCGACCACCAACCCCGTCAGCGGGACGACCCTCTACACCTACACGGCCACGGAGCAGGTCGCCACGCAGGACCCCCAGGGCAACGTGACTCAAAGCGCCTACGACGCGGCGGGCCGCCTGACCCTGACCACCGATCCCTCTCACAATACGACGCAGGAGCAGTACGACGCCGTAGGCAACACCGTGGCCCTCACCGGCGGGACCGCGGGCGCGGCCACCAGCGTGGAGACACGCACCTACGATGCCCGCAACGAGGTGGCCACCGACACCACCAGCGGACCCGGCCTGACGACACCGCTGACCACGCGCACCTCCTACGACGGCGACGGCAACGTGGCCCAGGTCGAGCGGCCCAACGGCGACACCGTCTACAACCTTTATGACCTGACTGACCTCCTCACCAGCACCCAGATCGACCCCAATCCCGTGGGCAAGAGCGCCGCCCAAACGGCGCCCAAATACGAGACGTATAGCTATGACGCGGCGGGTAATCAGGTCACCCACACCGACGCGGACAACCGCACCGACAGCACCACGCTCGACGCGGACAACCGCGCCGTGCAGGACGTGGCCACCGCGCCCGGCCCCGGCGGGACGACGGTCATCACCACGACGAACAGCTTCGACCCCGACGGCAACACCGTCGCCTGGACCCGCCAGACCCAGACGCAGGGCGGGCCCGTGCAGACCCAGACCGACCGCGCCACCTTCGACGCCGCCGACCGCCAGGCCAGCAGCACCGACAACGGCCTGACCACCGCCTACGGCTACGACGCCGTAGGCCGCCAGCGCACCCACACCATCGCCGACGGCACGACGCTCGTCACCACCAGCCTCGACGCCGAGGGCCGGCAGACAGGCATCAGCGAGGGGATGGGCGGCGCCGGTCCCTACGCCAGCAGCCTAGGCTACAACGCTAATGACCTGCCGATCACCATGACCTTGCCCGGCGGCAGCGGCGTGCAGGAAGCGATGGGCTACGACCCATCGAGCCGCCTGGTGACGGAGACCCTGGCCGGCCCCGCCAGCAGTCCCGCCACGACTACCTTGAGCAGCAGCTACGCCTACGGCTACAACCCGCTGAACTGGACCACCAGCACGACGACGCTCTCGGGCACCGACACTCTCGCCCACGACGCCCAGGGCCGCCTCACCTCGGAAACGGGGCCGCAGGTCGTGGCCACCGGCGGCTCTTACAAGTGGACCTACGACAACAACGGCAACCTGCTCACGCAGGTCGGCGACGACGGCTATCCCGTGACCTACACCTATACCCAGGCCATCACCCCCAACCATCTGCAGACCATGGTCATGGGCAACGGCCAGCCCACTACGTATTATGGCTACGACAACCGGGGCGACACCACGGCCATCACCAACGCCCTCGGCCAGCAGAGCCAGCCGCCCACGAACGCCCTCAACACCCACATCAGCTACGACAGCCAGGCCCGCCCCGTCCAGATCACCGTCCTGGACCGCGTGGCGCCCTCCACGACCACGGTCACGGCCACCGTCACCCTGGCCTACAACCCCGCCGGCCAGCGCTCCGAGTACACGTTGGCCGAGCCCGGCCAAGCGACGCTGGACGAGCAGTTCACCTACCGCGGCTCAATGTTGGGACAGGCGCGCGTGACCAAGGGCGGCACGCTGCTCTACACCGACACCTACCTCTACACCGACGCGGGCGCCCCCTACGAACTGCTGCGCACCTCGGCCAGTGGCGCCACCAGCCGCTACTGGTACGAGCTCGACGGGCGGGGCAATGTCGTCGCGCTGACGGACGTGAACGGCAAGGTGGTGGACCGCTACGCCTACGACAGCGGGGGCGAGCTGACCAGCGACGACGCCACCAACGAGACGGTGCCGCAGCAGTTGCGCTACGCCGGCTACTGGTACGACGAGAAGCTGTCGTGGTACTGGCTGAGCGTGCGCTACTACGACCCCGAGATCGAGCGCTTCCTGGCGCCCGACCCCAGCGAGCAGGACGGCGTCTGCACCTTTGCCTACGTCGACAACGATCCCGTCGATGCGACTGATCCCTCCGGCTTGTGCTTGGTTCTGCTGCACTTTGAACCTGCGCGCTTTAACAGCACCGGTAACAGCTACGTAGACCTCCCCGCGAATTCCAAGCATGCAAGTATTACAACAACAGAAAATCCTGGCCTTACAACAAGCCCCTCAAGCCCAACTTGGGATTTCGCGGCTCATCCAATCGGCGGCAAAATAGTAGCTGAAGTCCCTGCTAACGAGGCCGATTACTTCCCGTACGGCCATCCTGGTGACGGGTCACGCGGGCAGATTCAGCCTGCGTACACGGTTGTGAACAACACAGAGCCATGCGCGAAGTACAATGCTGACTTTACCCGTATCGGAAACGCGTTCGAGGCTCGACACATCCCCTATAACTTCCTTGGTCCTAACAGCAACTCCGCAGCGGCCACCTACATACGGGATTCTGCTTATCCTGAGATATCGTCTCAGATTTACCGGCTAAGCTCGTACGTACGCATGAGTCCTGATCCCGGCACGGATACCAAGTATGCCTTGCTGTTTGGCTATGGATTCTTTTGCCCGATCTGTGTCTTCCTGCCTGCGCCTAATCTTAGCGGGAAGGTGTACGCTCCCGGATGGGACAAGGATCTGCTCAGACAGCGTTACTAAGCGTTTGCAGGAATGGTAGTGAGGCTGGAATCTCATAGAGAGTATGAGACACTGCCATTCTCGATCTGAGAGCACAGGCTTCGGAGACATCCCTATCACGGCTTGCCGGGCACGCGTAACCGTGGATTCACGTGCTGTGGAAGGACACTTCGCTACGATCGCTTGGCTCTCCCAACAACTTGGTGAAGCGGGTCAGACGAGGATCTGAGGTATAACGTGACAGGCTGTGATGGGGCACGGCTTGCTGGTGCCAAAAGCAACGGTTCGGATAAGGAAAGCAGTCGCTATGCCTCGTATTGCCACTCGGCGCTTACGCATAAATACTCACCTACAGCGGCGACGCGAAACAACACCTATCTCGACGCTTGTCGCATCGATCCATGAGGATCGTACATGTGTCAGCTTGATCGCGTCAGGTTGCGCAAACCATGGAGCACTTTCCCTCGATCCAGGCTTCACCAAGTTATCGGGGGAGCCAAGCAATCGTGGCGAGGCGTCCTGTGGAGGCACTACGTCTGCAAGCCAAGACGTGCGAGAATGGAAGGAAGCGACTCGCCGCTCAGATAGCCTCCCCATGTATGCGCAATTCGCGTTGCGTCATGTCGCGCACATCCACGCGTAGTAGGAGTACTTGGACGGTAATAGCAGTGAATGATTTCCCTTGTAATATGGGCGATGCTCAAGCGTCCGGAGAAAGTGTCACAGTTACTTCTCTGCGGATGTCTAAGCGCCTCTGCACCATCACCCTTATCTTGATCGTTGTCGCGTTCGCCGTTCTTGTCGTTAGCTCCATCGCCGTCGGATGGCTAGACGCCCCTCTTAAGTCCGCTTGGTTTTCCCTTGCCATTGACAAGGAGGTACCCATGAATTGGGCTAGCAGCGCGAACGCAGCTCCTCCAATGCTCTTTGCCACTTGGCTTGGTGGTCTCCTCGTGTTGTGTCTGCCACACGGCACGGTGTCCGCTATCCGTCTGCTCTACCAGGCGGCCGTTGTCTGGATGCTCATCTGGCTTACGCGGTGGTATGCGGGCCGGGCGATCACCTGGCCGGTAGACCTGACCCTACTTGCGCTGGACGGCGTTGCTATGTCCGGCATCGTGTACCTCATCCGACACGAGGCAAGCACGTTACCATCGTTGGCCCGCGATCCGTCTCCGCATACGCCGCACTGCCCAAGGACTGTGCTCCTGAGAGGTCAGCGCCGCAGAGCACACGCTATTGGCGGCGTGGTGGGGGCCACGCTGCTAGGCGGTGTCGTCGTAGCGCTAGCCATCGCACTTCTCTTGACGACAACGCATGGCACGATCGCTACTGTGGCCGTCGATGGTGGGGTCGAGCCAATCGGAGCGCTGGCGGCTGCGGACACGAGAACTGGCCACGTCGTCGTGTTGTTCCAAGATATGTTCTATGCGGAATCCTCCCGTAGTGGCGGCGAAGTCTACGAGGGAACGTTGAGTATCTTGGATAGTGGCGCCGGCACGGTCTTGCGTCGCAAGGCTCTCCCTTTCCTTCCTGCCTCCATAGCGGTGGATGGACGCCTCGGTCGTGCCTTCATCATTATAGGAGGTGGCGCAGCCGGTCAGACTACCGCCACCACAGTGTACATGCTGGACCTTCGCACGGGGGACCTCACACGTACCAAGACTGCCGCGACGTATCCGTCCGATATCGCGGTCGACGAGCGGACACATCATGTCTTTGTCGCCTATGACGGAGCTAATATCGTGCGTATGCTCGACGCGAACACGGGAGTTGTGCTGCGGACAGTGAGGGTGGGCGCGCGTCCTCTCCGCGTTGTCGTGGTCGAACGCACGGGCCGCGTCTTCGCCGTTAATGAGCACAGCATCAGCGTGCTCGACGCCAGGAGTGGGATCGTCCTGCGCACGGTTGCCACGCCAATAGGTGCGAACGACACCGTCGCGGTGGACGAGCAGACACGTCGCATCTTCGCCACCGAAAACGCGTTCATTGGCCCCCCCCAACGGCCGACGGCCCATCCACTGTAACGGTCATGCATACTCTGGATGTGCGTGATGGAGGCAGTGGCGCTCTCCTGCGCACCATCCGCATGCGCCGCACTATCGACCTGGGTCGTAGCGGGAATGGTTTCGGCCTTCTCACCACGAGTGCCGCCGTGAGTGCGGCAACGGGTCGTGTGTTCGTGGCTGATGGCTCCACCAACGCTGTAAGCATACTCGATGGTCGGGACGGGTCTATCCTGCGCACTGTCATGGTTGGCCGCCGCCCGGGCGGCCTCGTCGTCGATGACCGTGCCCACCGTATCTTTGTGGTCAACGAGGGCGATGGGGCACACCCAGGGACTGTCAGCGTTTTGGATGCGACAAGCGGGAATGTTGTCGACGTCATTCCGGTTGGCGTCGTGGGAACTGCACCCGCCGCGATCGCGCTTGATGCCGCGAGAGGTCACGTCTTTGTCGTGAACGTAGGTAACAGGACGGTTAGCGTGCTTGACGCCAACCTGGCTCACTGAGCGTTCGTCATCTGCACAGGGCAACGGATGCGTCAGAACTCGGAACGCAATTGGACCTGTGCGCGCGTCGGTACGTGGTGGTGCTCACCCGATCTCGTCTACGCGGCCTCCAGCACCGCGCAGCCCTCTCCCCAGCGCTCCGCGAAGAGCCGCCGTTGGTCTGCTAAGGAAACCGTCTCATGTAGGTGCTGGCGGGAGCGGGGGGTGGTCGCGCAGTTCGTCGTGGGCTGTGCAGAAGCGCGCCGCTGCCTCAAATGAGACGAAACCGCGCATCGGGTAGTAGCGTTGCTTGATGCCGCGATGGTCCTGTTCCAGGCGGTTGTTTATGATGGACCCCTTTGTCAAGACACTGGGGAGAGGCAATTTAAGGTGGAGACATCTCCTTTCTCCGCAAGTCAGCGGGGCTGTGTGAATCGTTGAGGGGCA
>JAABUZ0100004030.1_pt1 | contig 20779 bp, 20 predicted proteins | sample 5562091 | NCBI WGS metagenome assembly JAABUZ01 (sample SAMN12813069, study PRJNA571459) | rock metagenome | isolation source: Antarctica rocks | place: Antarctica: Victoria Land, Linnaeus Terrace sud | collected 2015-12-21 | reverse complement strand
GTGATCGTCCAGACCATCGCCGCGACCACCACCACCACCACGGGGCTGACCGTCCAAGCCGAACTGGATCACACCCTCTACCCCAAAGGCATCAAAATCCCCGACCTCGACATGCAAAACCTAGAAAACCACAGGCACTCTCACCCGAGACGACTTCCACGGTGAGTGGAACTACACGCTGCACCCGCAACCCAACGACACGCCCGACCTGAACCAGGTTAATTAATCACCAGCCCTAAGCAGGGCATCGCCGCCGCCCGGCAGGCCGGAACCCGTACCGCGGCCGGCGCCCAGTTGCAGGCCGGCCTGGTAGTCGCCGCTGACCGCACTCAGACCGCCACCTCAGTGACGGCAGAAGCCGCCACTGTGACTGCTGCCGCCGCCGCGCTGCCATCGGGCACCGACCTGAGCACTGTGAACACCCCGCTGGCCGATCTGGCCACCCAAATCTCCACCGCCGACACCGACGCCGCCGCGGCGGTCGCCGCAGCGCTGACAGTTCCCGCCGCACCAACGCAGGCCCAACTGCAGAACGTGCAAAAGGCGGCCCGCCAGGACCTCGCAGCAGCCCATCAGGCGATCGAGACGGCAACGGCGGACCTCACCGCGGCGCAGGACGCGCTGACCGTTCTGCAGACCCCGGCCGCCTCCACCACGCCGCCGACAACCACCACGGCGTAACCAACGAGCCGTTCGCGAAGCCGCCGCAACGGTCAGCACGCCTGTTTCGAGTTGAAAGAAGCCCGCCATGCCTGCTGTGAAGGCCGTACCGAGCAGGCGTTGGCGGGCGTGGACCGTCGCTGGATTGGTCCTGGTGCTGCCGTTTGCACTCGGCGGTACGGCATCGGCAAAGATGGCTGACGCGGCTCCCGCGTCAGCCATCCACGCCGCCGCCATCGCTGCTCCGGCAAGGACGGCCGCGCCGGGCTCGCCGCGAGGCGCCAGCCGTGCAGGTCCGGCGAGTCTGAAAGGTCACCGACACGCGCGGGTCTGCAGTGTTCCGGCCAAACGTCGGGCGGCGTGTGACGCCGTCGTCGATCTGGATGTCAGCGGCCCTTTGACGACGTCCACAACGGTTCCCAGCGGATACGGACCGGCGGACCTGCAGGCTGCCTACTCGCTGCCCTCCGCCGCGTCGGGTCGTGGCGTCACCGTCGCCATCGTCGACGCCTACGACGCGCCCACCGCCGCGGCTGACCTGGCCGCCTACCGCAGCCAGTACGGTTTGCCGCCCTGCGGCGCAGGCTGTTTCACCAAGCTCAACCAGACCGGCGGCACCGCCCTGCCGCCGGTGGACGCCGGCTGGGCGCAGGAGACCTCGCTGGATCTGGACATGGTGGCCGCCACCTGCCCGAACTTGATCGGTGTTGCAGGTGTGCCGTACGCCGCGTTCGGGGCCGGGTGGTTGTGCCCTGGACCAGCACATCCAGCGCCTCGACGTCGTCGTATGGGGAACGTGCGGTCCGTGGGCCGCGCGACCACGATGCAGCCAGGATCACGGAACTTGAGCCAGAACCAAATAAAACGCCAATTCACACCCTCAGCCCGACGTACTTCCTGATGCCGCCGGGCTGCCCAATGAGATGGACAGATCGCGGCTGGCCCGGGCCACGAAACTGCCGAGCGCATCCAATTGCCCGCTGATCCGGCTTTTCGGGGCGCTCACGTTGATGGCCGCGATTATCCGGTCATTGAAGTCCACGACGGGGGCGGACGCGCCGACCACCCCGCGTTCCAACTCTTCGTCGAGCGTCGCATATCCACGCTGGCGAATCCGCTCGACCTCCATCAGCAGGCTGTCGAAGTCGGTGACAACGGCGTTGCTGGCAGGCGGGCGATCGAGCACGGTGAGCGCCGACGCGGTCAGGGCAGGACTGACCGGCCCAACCACTGCGGCGTCCTGGCCGTGATCGGTGTACCACTGGCCGAGCGATTCTGTGTCCCAATCACTGACCAGCACCCGCCCGGACGGCGTACGCCAGGCGGCCGTCGTGATGCCTTCCCAGCCGGTGGTCCGGAATTCGTAGGGGCTGAGCTCACTGAGGAGGGTCAGCACGTTGCCGCCGCGCAAGACGCAGAGGTGGCTCGTTTCACGAGTGGCCTGGGAGATACGGCGAAGGTGGTCACGGGCCAATCGCACCAACTCTGACTCGACCGTCCTGGCGGCGAGGGCGAAGATGCGGGAGCCGAGGCGGTAGTTCTGGCTCGTCTCATCCCGAACGGCCAGCCCGGCGTCGGTCAACGTTGCCAAAGTCCTCGATATCACGGCTTTGTCCCGGCCGGTGAGTTGGGCGATCCGCATGACGCCCAAACCGTCGGAGCGGGTGGACTCGGCGCCCCCGAGTAGCTCCAAAATCTCGACGTCCCGGCTCAGCCCAGCGGTGTTGAGCCGCGGACCCTTGGTGCCTGTCGTCATGCTCATCCTTTCCGAAAATTCACCACTGTTGCCATATCGTCAACTGGCCTTGCGCGTATGACACGAATCTGCTTAATTTACTCGCAGTCCCGTCGCCCGGCGGATTGCCCTCTCAATGTTGAGGCTGGAGCACAGCTCATGTTGGAATTCGCCCACAGATCATGAAGCCATCGCGCCCCGGATTCCATTACTTGGCTGGACCGGGTCTGTCGTCGGCCATCAATATTTCCAATTGCGCCGACCGCCATTGCGTGGCAACACGACGCGTTCACGATTGGTGCGGAGTTCGTAGCAGGGAGGAGACCTGATGGGGTCAGGACCCAGTGTCTGGAAGTATCTTGACAGCAATTGGCATCGTATCGAGCCCCTCATCTGGCAACAGATCGAGGTGGTCCTGGTCTCCATGCTGGCAGCGGGTGTGCTCGGGGTGGGAATCGGGGTACTGGTCTGGAACAAACCCCGATGGGCTGGGGCGGCGCAGTCGATAGCAAGCATAATCCTGACGATCCCGTCGCTGGCACTGTTGGTGCTGTTCATCCCGATCTTCGGTCTCGGCTGGGTGCCGTCGGTGATCGCGCTGGTGCTGTATGCGCAGCTGCCCATCCTTCGGAACACCATTACCGGGCTCCGGGCGGTGGACGCTGGCATTCTCGAGTCAGCGAAGGGGATCGGCATGTCGGCAACCCGGCGAATGGTCAAGGTGCAGCTACCGCTTGCATGGCCGGTGGTGCTGACCGGTCTTCGGGTGTCCACCATTCTGACGTTCGGTATCTCGGCCATCTCCGCCTACGTCAATGGGCCCGGATTGGGCAATCTGGTTTTCACCGGGCTCTCTCGTCTTGGCTCCGCCAATTCACTGAATCAGGCTCTGGTCGGTGGAATTGGAATTGCCCTGCTCGCTCTCCTCTTCGATGCAGCCTTTTTGCTGCTCCGCCGCGTCACCGTCTCCGGAGGTCTTCGTGTCTGATATGCCCGCCGCGCTCGGTATCGAGCTGGAAGATCTGACCAAGATCTACGCCGGGTCCCCGGAGCCCGCCGTCGACAGGGTCAACATGGACATCGCGGCCGGTGACCTGGTGGTTTTCGTCGGGCCCAGCGGCTGCGGCAAAACCACGACCATGAAGATGATCAACCGACTGATCGAACCTTCCAGCGGCATCATCCGGTTGGGTGGAAAAGACGTCACCAAGGGCGATCCCGTCCAGCTGCGGCGGCAGATCGGGTATGTCATCCAATCCATCGGCCTATTTCCGCACATGACGATCGAGGCCAACATCGGGGAGGTCCCCAAAATGCTGGGCTGGCCGAAGGGGAAATTAGCCGCCCGGGTTCTCGAGGTGATGGCCATCGTCGGGCTCGATCCGGACAAGTTCGCCAAGCGGTATCCGCGTCAGCTCTCCGGCGGCCAGCAGCAGCGCGTCGGGGTCGCACGGGCACTCGCCGCCGACCCTCCCGTGCTACTCATGGACGAACCCTTCGGGGCCACCGATCCGATCACCCGTCTCAACATGCAGAGAGAATTTCGCAAATTGCAGCAGGATCTCGGCAAGACGGTCATCTTCGTGACGCACGATTTCGAGGAGGCGCTCCTGTTGGGGGACAAGATCGCGGTGCTCGGCGACCGGTCGAAGATCGTCCAGTACGACACTCCACTCGGCTTGGTCGGTCGCCCGGCCGACCAACACGTCAGTGCCTTCGTCGGCAGCTCGGTCCACGTGCGGCTGCTCGGACTCATCACGGCCGGCAAGGTCGCCGATCCGTCGATCGCAGCCGGCCCGGAAGCGCCGCAGGTGGTCGCCGGCACCACCCTGCGCGACACTCTGGACGTGCTGCTCGGCGGCATTGCCAGCGTCCGAGTGGTCGGGGACGACGGTAAAACTGTCGGCGGGCTCGACTACGCCGCGGTACAGCGCGCCGTCAGCGGCGAGCTCGCCGAGCTCGCCGCCAGCGGCACCCAGCCCACCGGAAGCGCGCGCTCGCTCAGGGCCGCGGCGGCCCACCGGTGAGCGAACAGCCGGCAGCCCAGGATCATGTGGTTCCCGCCGTAGCGACGGCGCAGGGTTCGGTGCACCGCCGCAAATCCGGACCTGCGATGCCCGGATCGACCTTGCACGACCAGGTCCTGATCGAGGACATCGCAGACCACCCGCCGGCCCAGGTGATGGAGGCCGCTCCATCGCACCGCCGCGATCTCAAGCACTTGTTGGGCCCACCGCTGGCCATTGCTGCGGTGCTCCTCGTGCTGTGGATCTGGGTTCACAGCACCGCCCTGGACACCATCGAGCAGGTCACACTGAACAGTTCGTTCATCACCAACGCTGTGCTCACCCACATAAAACTGACCATTCTTGCCTCAGTGGGAATCCTGCTGATCGCGCTGCCGCTGGGCGTAGTGCTCAGCCGGCCCTGGTCCCGTTCGTTCGCTCCCTTCGTGCTCGGCATGGCCAACATCGGTCAGGCCTTTCCCGCCGTAGCAGTGCTCGTGCTGCTGACGTTCAAGCTCGGCATCGGACTCGCTCCGGCACTCATCGCATTCGTGTTCTTCGGGGTGCTCCCGGTGCTGCGCAACACAATTGTCGGTCTGCAGCAGATCGACCGTGCGTTGATCGAAGCGGCAAAGGGAATGGGCTTCCCTGGTTGGCGAATCCTGGTACGGGTGGAATTGCCGCTCGCGGTTCCGACCATGCTGGCCGGCGTGCGGACCACCCTGGTGCTCACCGTCGGAGTGGCCACCCTGGCCACCTTCGTCAGCGCCGGCGGGTTGGGCGACATCATCGTGGCCGGACTGAAACTGGACCGGACCCCGGTGAAGATGACGGGCGCGGTGCTTGCGGTCTGCCTGGCGCTGACTGTGGACTGGCTGGGCCGAGTGGCCGAAGATGCCCTGCGTCCGAAAGGCCTTTGAAGAACTTCTTTTCGTTGTGTGCATACGCAGTTCCATTGCGATGAAAAGACTTCGTCGCGACATTCATTCGACCCTTGGAGAACCAAATGAACAAGCGTTTGCTCCGTCCGCTGACTGCCTCGCTGGCGGTGCTGTTCGGCGTGTCGGCCTGTGGTTCGTCCTCGACAGGCGCCACCTCCACCAGTTCTTTAACTTCGGCAAGCTCGCCGAGCGTTGCAGCTCCGGCCGCGTCCGCACCCGCGGGTGCGTCATCGGCTCCGACCAAAGACGCTTCGGCATCCGCAGCCTCATCTGTTCCGGCAGCCGCCGGCGGTGATCCGAAGTCGGTGAAGCTCGACGGCGCGAAGTTTGTCGTCTCCAGCAAGGACTTCACCGAAAGCATCCTGTTGGGCAAGATCACCGCAGACATTCTCAAGGCGCACGGTGCCGACGTCACGGACAAGACGAACCTCAAGGGCTCCGTCACCACTCGCACGGCTTTGACCAGCGGATCCGTCGACATGTATTGGGAATACACAGGGACGGCGTGGATCACATATCAGAAGAACACAAAGCCGATCGCCGATCCGAAGGCGCAGTTCGACGCAGTCAAGGCCGCCGACGCGAAGAACGGTATCGCCTGGCTCAACCCCACCCGCATGAACGACACCTATGCCATGGCAATCCGGGAAAGCCCGGGCGGGGCCCTTGACGGCGTCAAAACCTTGGCTGACCTTTCGAAGCTGGACCCGAAGGATGCCACGTTCTGCGTGGAGAGCGAATTTGCCAGCCGAGATGACGGCCTGCTGGGCATGCTCAAGGCCTACGGCATCAAGTCGCCGTCCAGCAGTCAGAAGACCATGGACACCGGCGTCATCTACACCGAGACGCAGAAGGGCCAGGCCTGCAACTTCGGTGAGGTCTTCGCCACCGACGGCCGCATCTCCGCATTGAAGCTGCGGGTACTTCAGGACAACCTGCATTTCTTCCCGAACTACAACGCGGCGCTGACCCTCAAGAAGTCGATGCTGGACAAGTACCCGGGACTGGCCACCATTCTGAATCCGGTCGCCGCCAAGCTCGACAACGACACCATGACAAAGTTGAACGCCAAGGTCGACGCCGACGGTGTCGACCCCCAGGACGTTGCCGACGAGTGGGTCAAGGAGCAGGGTTTTGTTTCCTGAATCCCTGCCCTCCTGAATGAATTCATCACTGACCCGAGAGGTTGTCGCGCTTCATGAATGCCCCAGCTCCAGCAGGTTCCCGCATGCAGATCGGCGAGAGTTTCGTCGGTGACGGCGTCAATGCGGCCCACGTCAACACGGTGTTCGGGGACAGGGAGGGCCCGGCCGGCACCGCCTGGGCCAGTGCCCTGGCCACTCCCAGCGCCGGCCACGTTCCCTTCGTTGCTATTCTGCGGCCGTCGCTGCCGGTGAAGCCGCTGACGTTGTTCGTCACCAAGGCCGCACCGGCGAACGACGAACACGGCATTCACATCTGGGGTCCGGCGCAGGCAGGCGTCGCCGCTGGGGTGGCGGACGCAGTAGCCGCCGGCGCCATTCCCCGCGAGCAGGCCGACAGTCACGTGGTGATCGCCGCCGTCTGGGTCAATCCAGGGGCCGACGACGCAGATGCGGTGTACCGCAACAACAGAGAAGCCACCCGCACTGCGCTCCGCAACGGGTCGACCGGCTTCCCGCCGGTCGAGGACGCGCTGGCAGCCCGGCGCGCCCCCAGCAATCCGTTCTACACGCCAGCACCGATCAGGACCGACGAGGGATCAGCATGACCGCCACGACGCAGCCGAAGGTTGGATTCATCGGCCTCGGCAACATGGGCTCTGGAATGACCCGCAACCTGCTCAAGAGCGGCTTCGGTTTGGCTGTCAACGATGTCCGGCAGGACGCAGCCGCAGAACTGGTCGCCGGGGGCGCGCAATGGTGCGATACCGCAGCCGAGGTGGCCGCCGCCAGCGACGTCGTCATCACCATGCTGCCGACTCCGCGTCACGTGTCCGAGGTGGTGAACGGCACCGACGGTCTGCTGGCGGGCTTGGCCGACGGCGGCACCTGGATCGACATGTCCACCTCCGTACCGGAAGTGGCCGACAGGGTGCGGCGCGACCACGCCGGTCGCGGTCTGCATATCCTGGACGCGCCGGTCAGCGGGATGTCGACCGGCGCGGCGAAGGGCATGCTGCAGATCTTCATCGGCGGCGACGCCGAGGATGTCGGCCAGTGCATGCCGATGTTCGAGGCGATGGGCGACCGGGAGCGCATCCTGCACGTCGGCGGGCACGGCGCCGGCTACGCCGTCAAGCTGATGATCAACCAGTTGTGGTTCTCGCACCTCGTCGCCACAGCTGAGGTCCTGGCCATTGGGGTCAAGGCCGGAGTGGATCTGGCAGTGCTGCGCTCAGCCCTGATCGCCAGCCCGGCCAGGAGCAATTTCGTCGAGCACGACGTGCTGTCCATCCTCAACGACGGGGATTACGACGAGGGGTTCGCGATTGCTCTGGCCTGCAAGGATCTCGGCCTGTCCATCGATCTGGCCCGGTCGGTGGGCATGCCTGCCGAACTGTCCGGGTTGGTCGAACAGATCTACCGGCGGGCTCGGGCGAGCTACGGCGACCTGGCCGGGGAGATGTCTCCGTTTAAGCTGTACGAGGATCTGCTCGGTTATGAGCTCCGGCTACCGGCCGTCGCCGCTCAGGGTGCATTATGACGGCCACTGCCAGTGAGACGATCGGCAGTTCGCTCGAGAGAGCCCTGCTGGCAAAAGTTCCTAGCGAGCTCTACATCGACGGGAAGTGGACGCCGGCCACCGGCGGCGCGACATTCGACGTTGTCGACCCGTCCACCGGTGCAGTGCTTGCCACGGTTGCCGATGCCTCGCCGGAGGACGGCCAGCGAGCGCTGTCGGCCGCCTCGGCAGCGCAGCGGGACTGGGGCCGGACCCCGCCTCGGAAACGATCCGAGATTCTATCCAAGGCATTTGACCTGGTGATGGCGCGCATCGACGACTTCGCACTGCTGATCACCCTGGAAATGGGCAAGCCACTGTCGGAATCCCGCGGCGAGGTTGCCTATGGCGCCGAATTCCTGCGGTGGTTCTCCGAGGAAGCGCCGCGAATCGCAGGCCGCTACGCGACGGCGCCGGACGGGCGGAATCGTTTGCTGATCACCAAACGCCCGGTGGGTCCCTGCCTGTTCATCACGCCGTGGAACTTTCCGCTCGCGATGGCCACCCGTAAGATCGCCCCGGCGATCGCGGCCGGTTGCACAGCGGTCCTCAAGCCGGCCGACTTGACGCCGCTGACTGCGTTGCTGCTGACGCAAGTTCTGACTGAAGCCGGCCTGCCGCCGGGCGTACTGAATGTCGTTCCCACCACCGACCCTGGTGCTGTCACCAGCCCGCTGCTGGCCGATTCCCGGCTGCGGAAGCTGTCGTTCACCGGATCCACCCGGATCGGCCGGCAACTGATCGCCGAGTCGGCCGGCCAGGTACTCAAGGTGTCGATGGAGTTGGGCGGCAACGCCCCGTTCCTGGTGTTCGATGACGCCGACCTTGACGCCGCGGTGGATGGCGCAGTTCTTGCGAAGATGCGCAACGGAGGCGAGGCGTGTGTGGCCGCCAACCGTTTCCTGGTCGCCGAATCGGTGGCCGAAGAATTCTCCCGCAAGTTGATCGACAGGATGAGTGAATTCACCGTCGGCCGGGGCACCGAAACGGGGATCACCCTAGGACCGCTCATCAGCGAGGCGGCCAGGGCCAAGGTGACAGCCCTGGTCGACGCCGCCATCGCCGATGGCGCCGAGCTCGCCCACGGTGGCCGGCCGCAGACCGGAAGCGGCTACTTCTACGAGCCGACCGTGCTGACCGGTGTGCCCGCGCATGCGCGGATACTGCAGGAGGAGATCTTCGGCCCGGTGGCACCCATCGTCACCTTTTCCACCGAGCAGGAGGCAATCGACCTTGCCAACGGCTCTCCGTTCGGGCTGGTGTGCTTCGCCTACACCCGGGATCTGCAGCGTGGCCTGCGGCTGGCGGAGGAGCTGGAAACCGGAATGCTGGGCCTGAACACCGGTGTCGTATCCAACCCGGCGGCGCCATTCGGCGGCGTCAAGCAGTCCGGCTTGGGCAGGGAGGGCGGCATCGAGGGCATCGAGGAATATCTGGAGACCGTCTACGTCGGCATTTCCGACCCGTTCGCCGGCTGAGAACGGGAGCACGTGGTGAACCTGGAATCCTTCTCCCTCGACGTGTTCTCGCTGGCCGGCCGAAATGCGATCGTCACCGGCGGCAACATCGGTCTGGGCCGGGCGTTCACAGTTGCGCTGGCGAAGGCCGGCGCCGACATCTATGTGCCCACTCTGGCGCCGGATGACGGCACCACCCGGCGGCTGGTCGAGGCCGAAGGTGTTCGCCTTGAAGAATTGATCATCGATATCACCGAACCTGGCGCTGCCGCTCGGGTCGTCCACGGGTGCGCCGAATCTCTCGGCTCCGTCGACATCCTGGTGAATTCCGCCGGAATCTGTCTCCTGGACGCCGTGGAGTCGTTCGGCCCGGAGAAGTGGAATCCCATGGTTGCCGTCAACCTCACCGCGCCTTTCGAGTTGGCCAGGGAAGCGCTGCGCTACATGATCCCGCAGCAGGCCGGCAAGATCATCAACATCGCATCGCTGTTCAGCTATCTGGGCGGCCAGTCATCGCCGGCCTATGCGGCAACCAAACACGGCATCGTCGGGTTCACCAGGGCCTACTGTGATGAGCTGGGGCAGCACAACATCCAGGTGAATGCGCTGGCGCCCGGCTACTTCGCGACCAAGATCACCGAAGCCACCCGCTCGGACGATGAAGCCAATCGCCGGATCCTGGACCACATCCCCGCCGGTCGGTGGGGGGACGTGGCCGATCTGATGGGCGCCGTGGTCTTCCTGGCAAGCCGGGCGGCCGACTACGTCAACGGCCAAACACTCGTCGTCGACGGCGGGTATCTCGTCCGATAGGCCGCCCGGCGTAGCCAATTCTGGTCAGACAAACTTGGTGTCCAGACAAACTTTCTGGCAGACAACTTTTGTGAGAAGGAAAGTGAGAGCAGCATGTCCAGGAGTATCGGAACACTGTCCCGAACAGACATCGTCGCGCGCCTGTCAGACATGCTCGGAGACGGCAGGGTCGACACGGACGGGCAGCAACTGCGGGAGGCCAGCGTCGACCGGTTCAAGAAGTACACGGCGGTCCACAACATCTTCGACGGGCCGATTCCGGCGGCGATCGTCTACCCGGCCGACTCTTCGGACGTCGCTGCAATACTCACTTTCGCCAATGACAACGGCATCAACATCGTCCCGCGGACCGGTCGCACCGCAACGGAGGGAGGGCTGGAAACGGTGGTCCCTGACACGGTGGTGCTGGACGGCTCCCGGATGGACGCCATCGTCGAAATAGACCGGGCGAATATGATGGTGACGGCGCAATGCGGCGTGAAACTGCAGGTTCTGGAGGACGCACTTCGCCTGCAGGGACTCACCACGGGCCACTCGCCGCAGTCGAAGCCGTTGGCACAGATGGGTGGCCTGGTTGCAACCCGCTCCATCGGTCAGTTTTCCACCCTGTACGGCGCGATAGAGGACATGGTGATCGGTCTCGAGGCAGTCTTCCCCGACGGCACCATCAGCCGCATCAAGAGTGTGCCTCGGCGAGCGGCCGGCCCTGACATCCGGCACATCATCATCGGTAACGAGGGTGCGCTGTGCTTCATCACCGAGGTAACGGTGAAGCTTTTCAGGTATCAGCCGGAGAACAATCGCTTCTTCGGTTTCCTGGTGGACGATTTCGCCGCAGGTGTCCAAGGCCTCCGGGCGCTCATCACCGATGGTTACCGGCCGTCCGTCTGCCGGCTCTACTCCCCGGAAGACGCCCAGCAGCACTTCGGGCACTTCTACCAGGGCAAGAATGTTGTGGTGCTGATGGCGGAGGGCCCGAAGGGCATTGCTGACGCGACTGCAGATGCGATCGAGTCCACTTTCGCCAGTATCCCGCACACCCCCGTCGATGCGACGCTGATCGAATCCTGGTTTGACGCCCTCAACTGGGGCCAGGACAAAATCGATGCCGAGAAGCAGACGATGCTGCAGACCCAGCAGTTGGGCTACACCACCGAGGTCTCCATCAACTGGTCTCACGTCACCGAGCTCTACGAGGCGGTGCTCGGTCGCATCCGGGCAGAGTTCCAGCACCTGAACGATCTGACGATGTTGGGCGCGCATTCCTCGCACAGCTATCAAACCGGAACCAATCTGTATTTCGTCTACGACTACCGCATCAACTGCGAACCGCGGGAAGAGATCAACGAGTACCACGTTCCGTTGAACGCGATCATCGTCGAGGAGGCGCTGCGATTGGGCGGGTCGATGGTGCACCATCACGGAGTCGGCAAGTACCGCACTCCGTGGGTGCGAGAGGAGCACGGCACGGCCTTCGGGATGCTGGAAACATTGAAGCGGGGGTTCGATCCAAACGGAATAATGAATGCCGGCACCATCTTTCCCCTGTGAAGTAGTCGACCGTAGCGCACAATCCCTGCATCGGAGAAGGACCAATGACTCGGTATGTACTGGCTATCGACAACGGGTCCCAGAGCACCAAGGTGTCGATCGTCGACGGATCCGGCACAGTGCACGCCCAGGCGCAGCGAGCGCTCCGGCCGTCGGTGCATCCGGCGCCGGGGCAGGTGGTCCACCCGGACGACGACGTCTGGGACTCGATCACGGTGGCCTGCCGAGAGGCACTGTCCCTGTTTCCAGGCCAGCTGCGGGACATCGTCGCCGTGGGCCTGTGCACCATCCGGTTCTGCCGGGCGGTGCTGACGGCCGACGGGTCGCTGGCCGAGCCGCTGCTGAGCTGGATGGACGAGCGGGTCTCCCGGGCGTATGCCCCCTGCAACGACAGAGCCAGCCATCTGACGACGTCGTCCGGGTACATCACGTACCGGATGACCGGCAACCGGGTGGACACCGCCGGCAACTACCAGGGCGTTTGGCCGATGGACCATGCCACCTGGCGCTGGAGCACTGACGAGAAGGCCTTCGGCGCAACCGGAATGCCGCGAGCGATGCTGTTCGACCTGGTCGATCCGGGTGGCCTGCTCGGTGTCCTCACGGCGCAGGCCGCGAAAGCGACGGGGATCCCAACGGGGCTGCCGGTCTTCGCGACGTCCAACGACAAAGCCGTCGAGGCACTGGGCTGCGGCCTGCGGGACGACGGAACGGTCTTGATCTCGCTGGGTACCTATATCGCGGGAATGGCGGTCGGCCGAGAATCGGTGCAGGATTCCGGCGGCGCTTTCTGGACCAATTTCGGTTCCCGGCCGGGGCAGTACCTGTACGAGAGCGACGGCATACGCCGCGGAATGTGGACCGTCAGCTGGTTCCGCCGGCTGCTGGCAGAAGACGGCGGGGGAGAGGCGCTACTCAATGCCGGCGCGTCCGAAATCCTGCCAGGTAGCGGTGGGTTGGTCACCCTGCTCGACTGGCTGGCTCCCGGCGAACAGCCGTACCGTCGCGGAGCCCTGCTCGGGTTCGACGGCACCCAGGGACGATTCCATATCTATCGATCCATTCTCGAGGGCATCGCCCTGACAATGCGACACCATGTGGACGCGATGACGGCGCGTCTGGACCGACGTCCCGAGCACCTCATCATTTCCGGTGGGGGATCGAAGTCGGACCTGATGATGCAGATCTTGGTCGATGTGTTCGACCTGCCGGCCAAGCGGATGCGGATGAGTGACGCAGCTGGCCTTGGCGCGGCGATCTGCGCCGCCGTTGGCATTGGTCTTCACCCCGACTGGGATTCGGCTGTAGATGCGATGGTCCACGCCGGTGACACCTTCGCCCCGGTTTCGGAGAACGTCAGTGCTTATGCGAAGTTGGCGAACACCTATTCAGGCTTGCGGCAGCACACCGACCCGCTGTTCGCCTACCTCTGCGCCGCGGCCAAGGGAAGCAGCTGAGTGCCGGTCGCTCAACTTCGAGAAACAGCCGCGCCACAGCGTCCGGCCAACGACCCGGCCTGCCCCCAAACATCCCGCGTACGCCCGGATGAGTGCGCACGCAGCCAGGATTGGTAAACTACGCCCTCCAGCGCCGTGCCGTCCTCGCCGAGGTCAGGGTAGGTTGGACCGGCGTGAAGGAAGTGTGTGATGCCGCGGCTTTTCCATTGCCCTGCCATTGGCACACCGAGCTTCCCCATTGCCGGCACCTAGGGATGATTACTCGGCCGCGACCTGCTTAGTTGTTGTAGTCCTCATAAAAGTCCTCAAAGGGAAACGGTGGCTTGCTATGAAAGCCGTACGAATACACGGGGTAAAAGATGTTCGTGTGGAAGAACAACCAGATATAGTAGTTGAGCCTAACACCGTTGCACTGTCCGGGGGATACACAGGTGTCTGTGGGACTGATCTGCATCTCTATTTCGAACCGGAGGCGTTCCCTGGCGACTTCCTGCGGCCCGCCAAGCTCACAGGCGCGACTTGGCCACAGATTTTAGGGCATGAATTCTCTGGCGTAGTCACCGAAGTGGGAGCAGGGGTCATCGACGTTGTTCCCGGGGACAGCGTGGCGGTATTTCCGTATCATTTTTGCGGAGAGTGCCCCGCTTGTTCAGCGGGCCACACCACAGACTGCGAGCACATGGCCTTCGAGGGTATACAAGGACGTTGCGGTGGGATGGCACAGACCAAGCTCGTGAGCGCCAACCAGTGCTTCAAGCTCCCACCTGGGGTCGATCTCATCCTGGGTGCACTTGTCGAACCGATGGCGGTTGGATGGCACGGCGTCACGGTTTCGAAGGTTAAGCGGGGAGAGTCAGCATTGGTGCTCGGTGGTGGCCCGATCGGGATCGGCACGTACTTTGCGCTGCGGGCGAAGGGCGTCTGGCCCGTCATCGTGTCCGAGCCGATGGCAGAGCGGCGTGCAATCCTCAAACGGGCGGGTGTTGAAATCGTCGTTGATCCAGCCGCACGAGACTTGCTGACCGAAGTGCGGCGACACACAAGCGGTCAAGGAGTAGCTGCGACAATCGACACGGCCGGCTCGCCGGAAGCGTTTATAGAAGGTATGCAGTGCCTTGCCGTCGACGGCCGGATGGTCACAATCGCCTTGTACAAAAGGCCGATACCGTTGACGCGGCATCTGCTGGCCGCCGGCCGATCAATCCGGAGTTCTGCAGTGTATTCCCGGGACGACTTCCATCAAGTCATACAGGCCATGCAGGCAGGCCTAATCTCCCTCAAAGGTGACTGGATCCGCATCGTGGATTTCGAGGATGTCGTGCAGGCAATGGAGGCCGGCCGAGCCGGCGATGGAATGAAAGTACTAGTGCGAACTCCGGAGACCGAGTTTGCCTCGAATGGGTGATTAGCAATTTCGCTGCAAGTGGGTCGTAGGCGATTAAGCTGACGTGGCGGAAGTGCGTCTCGGTGTCTGGGCAGGGTGAACGGATCAAGAAGATATTGTTGATTGTTTGATCGGCGCATTCAAGGGGGTGGAAGCAACACCGATCAAATCATACAACCTCTCCGCCGGGCGGTGCTTACCCCAATGTCTTAGGCTGTGAACTTGCACGGTAAATGGTTCTGGCTCAGGTTTCGTGAAGCTGATGGGTGGTTGATCGCGGCGAAGGTTGACCCCCGGTTCCGGCGGTAGGCCGTTGCCCGGTGACAGTGTGACCGGTGTTGCAGATGTGGCCGTGCGCCAGCGTGCAGGCCGGGTAGGGGTGCCCTGAACCCGCACATCCAGCGCCTCGACGCCGTCGTGCGGAGAACGTGCAGCCCCTTGGCCGCACGACCACAACTCAGCCAGGATCACGAAACTTGAGCCAGAACCCGATAAGTGGCACAGTATTTGCACGCTCGTTGGCGTTTTTTGGCGACTTATTTAGCCGCCCCGCCGTGTTTCACGCTCAGATGCATCGCGGAGCTCGAACCGAAGTTCGAGAATGGTGCCAAACACCGTGCAAAAAAGCGACCAGATAACTCGCCAATTCACAGTCCTGAGCCCCGCCGAAACCGAAGCGGAGAAGCCCGCACCCCCGCGGCCGACTTACGACTGGGCCGCCGCGAACCCAGAAGAAGAAGGACGCCATCGCCCAACTCGCCTTTCTCTCGACCACGATGGACGACATCGACGCCAGTATCAATAACGAACTTATCGACCGGACCCGAAACCTCGATCTCGACTGACGCCGACCCGGGCTGTCGGTGCTCGCGCTAAATGGCGCTCTTTGCCCTCAGATTATCTGGCGGGGACAGGCGCCGAGATGGGTTTCGCGGGTGGCTTCGATGGCTTCGGGAGTGATGGTGTCGAGGTGGTTGATGGTCATGATGCGGGTGACTTGGCTCTCGGCAGCTCGGGGTGACACCACCACCGGCGAGGGCGCCGCGACGGTCAGCGACACCGCGGACGGCGACGGCTACACCCAGATGCTGGACGGTATGGCAACTCCGCGCGGCGCTTCGCCGCGATCACGGGTTACATGCGAATGCGTCTGACGCTGGTCATCAGCAAACGACACCAACGCAGCCGCGGCTATGGTCGTTCGGTGGTTTTCTTCCGATCACCGAACCCACCTCGGACTGATAGGCCTTGACGGAATTGTCGCCTCTCCCCGGCCCTTCCGGGCCTGGCGGGTGACACCGAATGCCGTCGGTCCGGTGGTGGGGGTGAAGGCGTCGACCAAGCTGCGGCGGTTGGTCAGCGCGCGGTGCAGTTCGCGGCGGCGACGATTTCAGGGCCACGGTTCTCACGCCAGGTACGGATCCGCCCATGCGCTGATGATCTGCGCCAGGCGTTTGGCCTGGCCGGGTCCTGTGAGCAGGTGGTCGGTACCTTCCAGCTAGATGAAGCTGCGTGGGTGACGCGCGGCGCGGAAAATCTGGCTGGCGTTAACGATGCCGACGGTGTTGTCGGTTGGAGAATGCGTCACCAGAAGTGCGCGGCGCAGCTGCCGGATCTGCTCGTGCAGATCGGCGGCCCGGACGTCCTCTATGAAGTGACGCCGCAACGTCAACGCTTTTCCGCCGATGAGGAACGATGCCTCGCCCTCCTCCATGATTCGCTGTACGAGTGCGTCGTAGTCGTGTTCGACATGGGCCGGTTGGTAGGGGCGCCGATGCTGGCCACAGCTCGTATTCCGGCGGTGGTGTGGGCGGCGGCGATCACGGCGGACCCACCGAAGGAGTGGCCGACGAGCAGCCGGGCCGCCCGGCCGGATTCCGCCATGAAATGCACCGCTTGGACCGTGTCCCGCACCTTGCGTGAGAAGGATCCTTCGCGTCAGTCGCCCTCGGATTCACCGAGTCCGAGGTCGTCGAAGCGCAGCATCCCGATACCGTCTCCGGCCAGCTGCTTGCAGATCCGGCTCGCGGCGGGACTGTCCTTGCCCAGGGTGAACCCGTGAGCGAAAACGCCCCAGACCGGGTTCGTCCTACCATCGGCCGGCCGGCGCGTCAGCCAGCAGGGAGCTCGTCACCGGGGATCCAGCTGGAGTGGAACCCGAACGGCACCTTCCCGGGCAGGGTGATCACCGCGGCCGGTGCGCCGGTGAAGTCACGTGCGTTGAGCACGATCAGATCGCTGACGCCGCGGTCCTCGTCGAAGTTGAAATGCAGTAGCCAGCCGTCGTCTTCGGCGTCCCGATCGAACAGATTCTCCGGTCGTGACCGTCCAGCAGTCGACGGGACGAACACCGCTTCGGTGGGCACTGTCCGGGGCGGGCTTGGGCGGATCTCGCTGGTCCCGCTGTGCAGGTCGTGTTTGAGCAGGGATTCGGGGATGTGTGAGCTGATGCGGTCGGCGGCGGCGGTGATGGAGTAGTGGAATCGGGCGCCGCAGGTCACGTGCAGCGGGTTGACCCGGGGCAGTTCCTGCAGCCGGTCGTCCAGTTGCTGCTCGGTGACCGTGCCGGAGCGCAGGTCGATCCGCCATTGCCACAGCTGGCCGCCCTGGTTCAGCGGATCGGCCGCGCCGGATTCGAACAGCCGCCGATAGCGCACCGCCCGCAACCGGATGACCTCGTCCGTCTCGTCCGCGGTGACCATGTGGAAGACGAAGCACGGCGGGATGTCGAACCACCGGACGGGGGCAGTGCCGTCGCGCGAAACCACGCCCAGACGGGTTTGATGCCGTTCGTCCCACCGGTAGGGAAACCGCCCCCGCATCCCGGCGATCATCTGGAATCTCACCGGTGAGTCGAACAGCAGCACATGGCGGTCGGTCAGTGCGATGTCGTGCAACATCGGGCGGCCGTCCAGGGCTATCCGCCGGCAGCTGCGGAGCGCCCCGGTTCGGGTGAGCACCGTGTACTCCGCCCAGGTGCGCAAGGGGGAATAGACGACGGCGTGCAATTCGCCGGTACGCGGATCTACTTTGGGATGGGCACTGGCTCCGTGCGGAAGTGCCCCGTCGAGGTCGTCGTAGCACACAGTGCCAAGTTCGTTGTCCAGGCGAACCGGTGCGCACCCGGTTTCCACCAGGGCCAGCAGCAGCCCGGCATGTCCGACCACGTTGGTATGCACCGTGTCGACCGGGAAGTGCCGGGGGCCGGGGGTCCGCGGTTCTCCCAAGGCCCGGGTGACCCGGCTGGACCGCACCCACCGGTTCCGGAACCACTCGGCCCGGCCGTGGCGGATGCGAACGCCGCTGACCATGCCGTCCTGGGCGAACCACTGGTACCGGTCGACGTCGGTGTGTTTGGGCGGCTTGATGGGGTTCGGCCCGATCTGCGTGAACAGCCCGTCGAGTTCGGCCGGCAGCGTGCCCGCCACCGGTAGAACGTAGGCACTGATCTCCCGCATCACCGGCGCGAAGGCGCCCAGGAGGAATGGGCTTGTCGTCAGGGAGGCCCGATCTCTCATCAGAGACGGGTGGAACCGTCCGACGGGCCATCCACCATGACCGCGACGCCACTGGGGGCCGGCACCTTCGCAGTGTGGCCGTCCACCCGACCAGGCAGGATCTCGGTGACCGCCGGCGGTTGCACACCGTCGCTGTATTTCACCTGCGAAACCCACACCGCTTCGGGATGGGTGTCGGTGCCGGAGGCGACATCGTCAGCGGTACGCAGCTTGGCAATCTTGTGGATCATCGCTCCGAATCCGACCTTGGCGATGATGTCGGCCGCCGAGAACGCGATCTGGATGCCGGTCAGCCACTTCGCCGTCGGGGAGAAGAACACCGGGATGGCATAGACCAGCGGATACACCACGAAAGTGGACAGCAGCAGAGTGAGCGCCGCCTTCAACCCGCGGCCCGCCTGCGGTGACAACTGTCCCATCGAGTCGCGAACGGCGAACATCAACGCCGGGTACAGGTAACAGACGAAAGCGGTGCTGATGAGCCCCCACAACACCAGAGCCCCGACGTTGGTGCCCTCGTTGAACACCTTGGCACCGATGAATCCGGTGAGAATCATCAGGAAGGCCGCTGCCATGGTGCTGGCCCGCAGGTTTCTGGCCTTCTTCCCGGCAACAGCGCAGACCGCGATCAGCTCGGCGGTCAGCAGCGGAACGGTCACCGACCAGTCCATGTACCGCACGGTGACACCGAACCGCGATTCGGCGTTCGGGACGTACATGTTGCTCTGCAGGGAATAACCGGTATCCCATTTGATGATCAGTACCAGATAGGACAGCGCCGCGACGCCGGTGATGCACATGCTGGCCAGTACCGCGGGACGGTAACGGGTACTGACCTCGCCGCGACTGGTGAACGAATATACAAAACTGGCGGCCAGAGCCAAGCCCGCGATGACCAGGAAGTAGAACACCAAGTCGTATTGCGCCGTACTGAGCGTCTGGGTTTCGACCAACGGTTGGTAAGGGGTGGGAAACATCGAGCGGTCCTTTCAATTAAGTCGAGCGCAGCCGGTCGACGCGGACAGGAACGTCGGTCCGCGAGCGGTTGCTATTCCGGCCGCTGATGAACCCGACGATCGGGGTTTGCCCGAGCCCCGCGGGCGCCAAACCGAGCTGGATAGGTTTTAACCACCCCGAACGGATTGCATAACCTTGGTTCATCAAACCGGAGCACCCGTAGCGGTTCGGATGTGACCGGCGCGACGTCCGGCGGCTTCCGACGGGTGGCTTCCCGGCCGGCGGGGGCGGTTGGTCGATGGAGGTCTCGCCCGCCGTTGTCGGCCGCCGCCGCCGATGGTCCGGGCGGAACTGCGGCACCGAGGACGCCACCTGACGAACCGCGTCCGAGCGGGGCACGATGTACACGGCCGAGCCGCGCACGGAGGCCCGCACGATGTGCCGCAGGCGCAGCCCGGATGGCGGGGTCAGGCGCCGGGTCTGGCCCTTGACCGGACGTACCGGTGGGACGGCTTCCCGCGGCACGCCCTCGACCTGCCCCGACCAGCTGCCCGCGGCCAGCACGATAGTGCCCGCGGCCAGGCGCGTGCCGTCGTCCAGGCGCACCCCGCGCACCCTGTCGGCGTCGACTTCCACCGCGGCCGTCGCGGTCACGAACCGCACGCCGCGCGCGACGCAGCAGGCGACCAGCGCGCGGTGCAGCAGCCGCGGGTCGACCTGATGATCGCCGGGCGCGAACAGGCCGCCGGGCAGCCCGGACGCGAGGGCCGGTTCGAACTCGCGCAGCTGCGCCCCGCTCAGCAGCCGGGCGTCGACCCCCAGACCGGCGGCGAACCGCTGCAGGTCGCGCAGCGCGGCGAGGTCGGCCCCGTCCCACGCGACGGCTATTGCGCCGCTGCGCAGGTACCCGACGTTCAGGCCGGTCTCATCCTCGAGCTCGGCGACGAACGCGGGGTAACGGGCCAGCGAATCAAGGTTCAGCTGCAGCAGCGGTACCTCGGTGCAGTGCAGCTCCGTGGTCGGGGCGAGCATCCCCGCGGCGGTCCGCCAGGCCCCGCGGTCGGGGTCCGGGTCGACCACGGTGACGGCGAGGCCGCGCTGCGCGCACCGCCAAGCGACCGCGGTGCCGATCGCCCCGGCGCCCACGATAACGACGTCTCTGGCTGACATGGCTCCCTCACGCCGGAATTACCCGGATCAGGTTTTGACGGTCGGCTGATGCCCTCTCAGCCCGCCGCGGCGAGCTCCCGTGTTGCCGTCGTATTACAGTCGCCCGATGACCGGCCTGCGTGGTGCCGCGTCCGCGAGGCCCCCCCGGGCTGCTGTGGATCAGCTGGACATGGGTGTCTGCGCAGACCTGCGCCATGTGGTCGCTGGTAGCCCGATGCCCGGGAATTGGGTCGGTTCGCCGACCCCACCCTGGGGTACAGCACGAGCGGATACACTTTGACGTCGACGCCATTTGGAAGAGTCGACGCCATTTGGAAGATGAGCCCATGAGCGATGACCCCGCCTACACCCACCACCAGGACGACCCGGCCATCTCAGCAGAGCCGGATCACGTCCCCGCGGGCTTGCAGATGAAAGATCCCACGGA
>JAABUZ0100004028.1_pt1 | contig 20786 bp, 21 predicted proteins | sample 5562091 | NCBI WGS metagenome assembly JAABUZ01 (sample SAMN12813069, study PRJNA571459) | rock metagenome | isolation source: Antarctica rocks | place: Antarctica: Victoria Land, Linnaeus Terrace sud | collected 2015-12-21 | reverse complement strand
CGCCGGAATCCCGCGCGGGCCGAAGACCATCGTCACCATGTGCATCGACTCGGGGGCCTGCGAGATGAAATCGAAGATCCGGTTGGGCTCCTGGCGGAAGGTCACCGGGTCGGGCTTCTGGGAGTGGATGAAGTCGGGGAACTTGACCGCGTCGCGGATGAAGAAGACCGCGAGGTTGTTGCCGACGAGGTCCCAGTTGCCCTCCTCGGTGTAGAACTTGACCGCGAAGCCGCGCGGGTCGCGCGCCGCCTCGGAGGAGTCGCGGCCGCCCGCTACCGTCGAGAAGCGCACGGCGACGTCGGTGCGCTTGCCGGCCTCCTGGAAGAGCCGAGCGCGCGTGAACCTGGACATCGGCTCCTCGCCGCAGCGGCCCGTGGCCTCGAAGAAGCCGAAGGCGGTCGTGCCGCGCGCGTGAACCACGCGCTCGGGGATGCGCTCGCGATCGAAGTGGGAGATCTTCTCGAGGAACTGGTAGTTCTCGAGCGTTGCCGGTCCGCGCGCGCCGACCGTGCGCTGGTTCTGGTTGTCGTAGACCGCGTGACCCTGGCGGTTGGTGAGCTCCGCGCGGTCGTCTTCGGGGGCGGGCGGCTGGCTGGCGACGTCGGTCATCGGGCTCCTTCGGATGTGGCAAAGACGATTCGGATCACCTTACCGGGAGAGCGTCAGGTTCGGGGAGGAGGTGTTTGCCGGGTGGGCTACCCCTGGGTAGCCCTTCGGGCAAGCGGGTGCCCGTTCGGCCGCACGGCGCATATCCACTCGCGGGCGACGCCGGCCCCGCCCAGCACCGCTGCGGATCACACCTCTAGCTCGTGGGCGCGTAGCGGTGGTGGAGCATGAGCTCGTTGCCGTCGGGATCGGTGAAGAACGCCATGTGGCAGACCCCGGTGTCGAGCGTCTCCCCGGCGAACTCGACGCCCTTGGCCTCGAGCTCGGCCCGGGCCGCCGCAACGTCGTCAACGTGCAGCGCGGGCTGGGCGTTCTTCTGCGGCGCGAACGTCATGCCCATCCGCTCGGGCTCCCAGATGCCGAAGCAGGTCTCGCCGACCCAGCACTCGAAGCGCCCGTGCTCGTCGGGGCGCAGGCCGAGGGTCTCGACGTAGAAGGCGCGCGAGCGCTCGGCGTCACGCGAGGGGACGGCGACGAAGTCGAGCTTGGTGATCATCGGGGGGATGCTATCTCGCGTCGGGACAGAAGCTCGACGCAGACCTCGAGGATCCGATTGAACGCGCGCGCACGGACTCGCGTCGAAAGTCCGCTGGCGGGGCATGAGGGCACTCACGCGGACGAGTCGAGGAGAAGGGGTTGAGCATGGAGACGAGCGTCGGAACCGACCTGCACACGATGGGAGGGCTCGCGAACTTCGGCGCCCAGAAGTTCGGAGACCGCCCCGCGCAGCGCTTCAAGCGCGGCGGGGAGTGGGAAGAGCGCTCCTACGGCCAGCTCGCCGAGCGGGCGGGGGAGCTCGCGCTGGGGCTCGTCGACCTCGGGATCGCGCCCGGCGATCGCGTGTGCATCCTCGCCAACACCCGGCCGGAGTGGACGGACGCCGAGCTTGCGATCTGGATGGCGGCCGGGGTCGTCGTGCCGATCTACCAGACGAACTCCCCCGAGGAGTGCGAGTGGGTGGCCGGCAACTCGGGCGCCGTGGCGGTCTTCTGCGAGGACGAGACACAGCTCGAGAAGATCCGCGCCGTGCGCGAGCGGCTCCCGGAGCTCGAGCACGTGATCCTCATCGACGGAGAGGCTGATGGCGCCGTCTCGCTCGAGGATCTCCGCGGACGCGGTGCGGACGCCGCTGAGCTCGAGCGCCGTGTCGCCGGGGTCAAGCCCGCGGACCCGATGCTCTTCATCTACACCTCGGGGACGACCGGGCCGCCCAAGGGCTGCGTGCTGACGCACTCAAACGGCCGCGCGCTGCTCGACATGCTGGTCGAGCTCGAGATCACGACCGAGGGCGACGTCGTCTACCTCTACCTCCCGCTCGCGCACGTCTTCGCGCAGCTCATCGAGGTCGCCTCGCTCTACCTGGGCGGCACGCTGGCCTACTTCGGCGGCGACTCCCGCCAGATCGTGCCCGAGATCCAGGAGTCCCACCCGGACTACATCCCGTCGGTGCCGCGGATCTTCGAGAAGATCTACGGCCTCGCCACCGCGCAGCTCGAGCAGGCCTCGCCCGAGCAGCGCGAGCAGTTCCGCCAGGCGATCAAGCTGGGCGTCAAGGTACGCGACCTCGAGCACCACGGCCAGCCCGTTCCCGACGAGCTCCGAGGGCCCTTCGCACAGGCCGACGAGGCGATCTTCAAGGGCGTCCGCGCGCTCTTCGGCGGAAAGATGCGCGAGGCGACCACGGGCGCGGCGCCCATCGCCCAGGAGATCCTCGAGTTCTTCTACGCGGCAGGCTGCCCGGTGCTCGAGGGCTACGGCATGACCGAGACGATGGGGGTCATGACGACCTCCACGCGCGAGAACCACCGCTTCGGGACCGTCGGGCGCGCGATGCCCGGCGCCGAAGTCTCGATTGGCGAGGACGGCGAGATCGTCACCCGCGGCCCGCACGTCTTCAGGGGCTACTGGCAGAACGACGAGGCCACGCGCGAGATCCTCGACAAGGAAGGCTGGCTGCACACGGGCGACCTAGGGTCGCTCGACGAGGAGGGCTACCTCTCGATCACGGGCCGCAAGAAGGACATCATCATCACCGCGGGCGGCAAGAACCTCGCGCCGGCCAACCTCGAGAACGACTTGAAGCAGTCGCGCTGGATCTCACAGGCGGTGATGTACGGCGACCGCCGCCCGTTCCCGGTCGCGCTCGTCACCCTCGACCCGGAGGAGATCGGGCCGTGGGCCAAGGAGCAGGGCCTGCCCGATGACCCGGGCGAGCTCGCCGAGGCACCCGAGGTCCACGAGCTCATCCAGGAGGTGCTCGACGCGGCCAACGCCAAGTACGCGCAGGTCGAGCAGATCAAGAAGTTCCAGATCCTCGATCACGACCTCTCGCTCGAGTCGGGCGAGCTGACGCCGACGCTCAAGGTCAAGCGCAACGTCGTCTACGACCGCTACGCGGAGATCTTCGACCGGCTCTACACGAAGTAGGCGGCGGCTTCGCCGCGCGCTGCGCGCGGCGGCGCACTCAGGCGGCTGTGGGTGCGGCCGCGCGCAGCGCGCACCGCCGCACGATGCCGCTCAGCCGGTACAGCTTGAGATCGCCCATCGGCGTGGTGAGCGACCCGATCCGGTTGGTCACGAACCCGAGCGAGAGGCCGAGGTCGGGGTCGCCCCAGCCGCCCGAGCCGCCGTAGCCGTAGTGGCCGAACGCGCGGGGCGCGTCGCTGCCGGTTCCGAACGCCTGGTGATAGCCCAGGCGCCAGCGCATCCGTAGGCCGAGGATCGCGTCGGGGCTGCGCACCTGCACGCGGCCGAGCGTGCGCACGGTTCCGGGCGAGAGGAGTTGCACGTCGCCATCGCGCCCGCCGTTGGAGAGCGCCGCGTAGAGCTGCGCGAGCGCGTTCGCGCTGAAGGCGCCGTTGACCGCCGGCATCTCCGTGTTCCAGATCGGCGGCTCGGGCCCCTCGAAGAGCCGGTGGAACCCCGGCACGAGCAGCGCGTTAAGCGCACCGCGGCTGGCGCGGGAGCGGCTCCAGACCGGCGCGAAGAGGCGGGCGGCGGCGCCGAGGTGGCGCAACGCGCCGCCGACGGGCTCGGCCACCTGCTCGCGCGCCGCGTCGCGCACGCCGATGTGCAGCGCCTCGACGCCCAGCGGCTCGGCGACCTCCGCGCGGACGAGCTCGGCCAACCCGCGCCCGCCGCTCACCCTCCGCGCGATGCCGGCCACGAGCCAGCCATAGGTGATCGCGTGGTAGGCCGAGCGCTCCGTGGGCGCGCGCACGCTGCGGGCCGCGAGCCGTTCCTCCATGCCGACGTGGTCGAGCAGATCCTCGGCGCGCTCGGCGATCGCCCGCACGTTCTGCAGCCCGGCGCGGTGGGTGAGGACGTCGCGCACGGTCACCCCGGCCTTTCCACCGGCCGCGAACTCGGGCCAGTAGGTGTCCACGGGCTCGTCGTAGTCGATCAGCCCGCGGTCGGCCAGCCGGTGGATGACCGTGGACGCGACGCCCTTCGTCGTCGAGAACGACAGGGCGAGCGTATGCGGGGTCCACGGCCGCCGCCCGCGCGCGTCGGCGCTGCCCGTGCACAGGTCGACCACCGTCTCGCCGCCCATGCGCACGACGAGCGCCCCGCCGCCCGCGCCGCGGCCGACGAGCTTGGCAAACGCACGCTCCACCGGAGCGAAGGCCTCGGTGGTAAAGCCGCGTGCGGGCTCGGTCGGCTGGTTAACGCCGTTCGCCTGCTCGGGCGCCGGACTGGACGGGTCTGCGTTGCGCGTCACCGGCGTAGCGTAAACGCGGGTTGCGGGGCTCGCGGCGACGCGCTCAGCCCACGCGGGCGAGGGCGCCGGGGTAAGGCTAGGGCTCTGTCAGCGCGTGCGCTTGCCGACGCGCAGCGACTCGACGGCCTTGCTGATGCGTGTGCTGCGGGTCTCGGCCTTCTTGGCCTCCTCGACCCACCGCACCCACTCCTTGCGGTGGCTGTAAGCGAGCCCGTCGAAGAAGCCGCGCGCCTGATCTTCCTGGGCGAGGGCGTCCGCCAGATCCTCCGGCACGGCGACCTCGCGCGCAGCCAGATCGAGCTTGATGTCGACGGTTACCTCGTCACCGGCCGCCACTTCGGCGGCGGCGCGGTTCTCGGCGCTGAGCGGCACGAGGAACCGGCCACCCATCGACGCCACCGTCGTTCGGTAGGTATGACCCCCGAGCGTCACCTGAACCGGCGGGCGCTTGCCAGAGGCAAGCGCGGCGACGACATCATCGGGAACCTGAAGGCCGGTCGCGGTCTTTCCGCCTCGCTCAACGGTCGTGTAAAACCTCACGGAAGCCAGGATGACAGGAGGGAATCGCGATGGACGACCACCTCACCGTCATGACGCCGCGTAATGCGTCTTCGACCGTTATCGCTGAGGTGCAGGAAAACGTCCATGCCGGAGGAGGGACTCGAACCCCCGACACGCGGATTGTGATTGGCGCCTAAGCGCTCACATGGCGGGCGTTTTCGGGCTCTGACTGGCGCTCACGTGCTCTCAGTTGACCACACTTCTGCGGGGTTGGGGACAATGCCATAGCGTTGCGGCCGTGACCTACACCCTGCTTGACGTCGACCAGGCGTTCTGGCGGCCCTCCAACCTGATGGGCGTCCTTAACACCGATCTATGGTAAACAGCTGTCGGCCTCCACGCTGGGCGCACGGTTATGGCGCCTGACCCCCGGACAGGCGTCCACCCGGCATCGACATCATGCGCAAAGCGAGCTCTACGTCCTCTTGGAAGGCACCGGCCGCGTCCGAGTCGACCAACAGTTGCTGACCATGGCGCCACTCTCGACCCTGCTCAGCGAACCCAGCAGCGTGCGACAGATCTTCAACGACGCTACCGTCGACGCGCTTTGGCTGATCCTCGGTGCGCCTGTTGAGCCCGCCACACCCTACAAATGACCCCTGAGCAACTCGCGTGGACCTACCCCGACGGGCAAGGCACTTCCCCCTGAGCTAACCAATGGATGACGCCGCCGCGCTGCTCGCGCTCGCCCAAGCACAACGGGCTGAGGCTGCGCAGCGTGTCGCCCAGCTTGAACAGACCCTGGCTCGGTTCCGAGAGCAGCTCGCCAGCCAAGGAGCAGACCCCTCAGACCTGCGGTTCTTCGAGACGCTGGCGATCGACATCGCACTCACGAAAGCGACCGAGCAAAACGCCCTTGCGTTCGTTCGGTCCCTAACCTGACCCCCGCCCCTCCGGATACTCGCTCTCAAACTAGGCGCGCTCCTGGTTTGTCGCCTATGGGGCACTCTCGTCGAGACGGCCGCTCCCGGCCGAGACCGGCAGTCTGGCCGGCCGGATCGCACCCTCCGCGAGGGCAAAGCAGGGCCGCGACGCGAGATGCCGGACCGCCCTGCTCGTCGCCGTCCAGGGTGCGAAGGGCGCGGGTCGGCCAGGCGAATGCCCGGCCGACCGGAGGTCGCGTTCGCTCTACCGCTGCATCTGGAGTCCGGCGTTGGCGGAGATCGTCGGCGATGGCCGTCCGTGGACGGTGTCGATGATCTCGCTGCTGTCGATTCCCTGGAGGTAGATGCTCGTGATGCCGAGGTTGGCGTGCCCGAGCTGGCGCTGGATCACGACGAGGGGGACGCCTTCGTGCGCCATCGCGACCGCGTGCGCGTGCCGCAGCTGGTGCGGGGCGAATCGCCGTCTCACTCCTGCGCCGGCGGCCGCATGGTGCAGTTGCTTGCGCGCGGCTGACGCTTCCCAGCGCCGTCCGGCGGTCGGGCCGTGGATCACGCACAGCAGCGCGCCGATCGGGAGGTGGCGGCGGATCTCGAGCCATGGGTCGAGCTGCTCCCAGGCCCAGCGGTCCATCCCGAGCTCTCGGCGCTTGCCTCCCTTCCCGCGGCGGACGAGGACTGCGCCGCGAGATCGGTCGAGGTCGCTCTCTTGGAGCGCGAGCGCTTCGCTGATCCGCAGCCCTGCGCGCCAGAGCAGCACGATCAGCGCGCGGAGCCGATGCCCGTCAGCGCGGTCACCGACAGTTCGCATCACCGCGACGATCTCCTCGACCGTCGGGGGATCGGGCCGGGTGCTGCTCGGTTGACAGCCCAATCCTGTACTGCCATTGTGAGCACATGTCAAACGTCAAGGAAGAACGCCTCCAAATCCGGGTCGGTCCAACCGACAAGGCGCTGCTGGAGCGAGCGGCCGCTGCGTCGCACCTCAACGTGTCGGCGTTCGTGGTCCAGGCGGCGGCCTCGAAGGCCGAGGAGATCCTGGCTGAACGTTCAAGCATCCGCCTCTCGCGCGAGGCGGCGGTCGCATTCACTGAGGCGCTCGACAGGCCGGCCGAGGTCAACGACCGACTCGCCACCGCGATGCGGCGCAAGCGCACGTTCAGCTGGCTTGACTGACCTGCACCGACCGGCGCCACTCGAGCCGCGTCGACACCACCGCGAGCAGTTCGACAGCGCCGAGCCGGTCCTCGACGAGTGGCTGCGACGCTACGCCGGCCAGAACCGGCGACGCGACACCGCCGCGACCTGGGTGATCACCGACGTCGATGACGTCGTCGTCGCCTACGCGAGCGTCGCGATGACCGGCATCGACCGGTCAGCTGCGCCCGAAGAGCTTGCAAGGCGCGCGCCCGATCCGGTGCCGGCGCTGCTCCTCGGCCGACTCGCCGTCGAGCGTCGCTACGCCAGCCTCGCGATCGGGACCGCCCTCACAGCACACGTTCTCGCCACAGCGGTCGAACTGAACGAGAAAGCAGCATGCCGCGCCGTCGTCGTCACCGCGCTCAACCCCACCGCGCGGACTTGGTGGGAGCGGCTTGGGTTCCGTCCATTTGATCCCGCTGACCCCGATCAGCTCGATCTCTACCTGCTGACCGCCGAGATCCAAGCAACGCTGCGGAAGAATCGGTAGCCGTAACAGCCGCTGCGCCCAACACCTGGTGTCCGCGCAGAGGAGGGAGGTCTCCAACGGGGCGCAGCTGCCCGCCGCACGCCGATAGCAGGTGTCCGGCCGCGCAGAGGTCAGAGTGCTGCATGTCGCCACGAGCGCGACCGACGACTGTCAGCCGCGGGCCAGGACCGGCGAATGTCACTGCCTGCCGCGCGTCCCGGGGCCGCGGGGGTAGCGGCCCTAGTAGGTCGTGGCGCGCCAGCAACGCGGGTTTGTGAGCGCCGGGCTGGTGGGTGCATCTCGACGGAAGCGGCAGCCCATTCGCGCCTCGCGAAGCCTCGCGAGACACCCCTATTTCGGGGAAGCAGGTCCCTTGGTCGCGGGCGCTGGGTCAGCTAGTGCAGCGTTTCTGAATTGGCTTGTCTTTTGGCCTGCTCGCGGACCCGATCGGTGGTTCCGGTCCGCACGAACGGTCTGAGCCCGCTAGTCGTTGCGCTCGATCGCGCGATCAGCTCTGAGGCGTTAGGAGCGTCGCCTCGATCCGCACCGCCAGCGGCTGGTCATCGGCCGCTGTCTGCTCGAGCGTCTCGAGGCTGGCTACACCGGCGATGCGGCGATCTGTTCCTGGAGGGTTGGGACTTCCCGCCCCGGCTTCGGAGTGTGCGGGGCGCATCGGGTCGTGATCACGAGACGTGATTACAATCGCGTATGCCCTACGCCGCTCGTGGACCACGGGTCTACTACGAGCGCCGGGGAAGCGGCGAGCCGCTGCTGTTCATCACCGGCTTCGTGATCACCGCGGCGGTGCTCGAGCCGGTACGTCCGCTGTATGAGCGTCATTTCGACGTTATCTCGTACGACAACCGGTGGGCCGGTCGCTCGCCGGCTCCGCTGCGTCCGACCTCGATCGTGGAGCTTGCCTCTGACGCCGCGCGGCTACTCGACGCACTCGAGCTCGACAGCGCGCACGTGTTCGGTATTTCCTTCGGCGGGATGATCGCCCAGGAGCTGGCGATCCGCTTCCCCGAGCGGGTGCGGGGGCTGGTCCTCGGTGGTACGACGCCGGGCGGCCCGCGGGCGCTGGCGCCGAACCTCGGGCAGTTGGGGCGGTTGCTCGCAAGGGCCGCGCGCGATGTGCCGCGTGCGCGCCCGCCGTGGCTTGAGGCGATGCTCTTCTCGCCCGAGTTCCGGCGGGCTGAGCCCGAGCGCGCGCACGAGCTCGCCTCCTACTTCACACGCCATATACCCCCGCCGTGGGGCATCGCGGCGCACTGGTGGGCGAGCGTCTACCACGACACGGTCTCCCGCCTGGGGCAGGTCCAGGCACCGACGCTGGTCATGCACGGCACGCGCGACGGCATGGCACCCCTCGCCCTCGCTCAGCTCCTCGTCGACCTGATTCCCGACGCCGAGCTCGCGCTCGTGCCTGGCGCGGGCCACGCCTACCCGCTCGAGCGCCCTGAGGAATCGTTGCGTCTGTTGCTCGACTGGCTCGCGCCGCGCTCGCCAATTGCCGCGGGCCAACCGCGCCGCGGGCTCCACGCGCGCGCCGAGCCGCTCACGCGAGCCCTCGGACTGCCGATCGGCGCGGCGCGCACCGGCCGCAGCCTCGCCGGCTTCGCCGCAGAGCGGCTCGGTGCCGAAGGCCGCCGCACACCCCGAAAGCACCCCGCCGGGGAACAGCTCTAGCTCGGAGCCGCCGGGCTCCGTGAACGTGTCGGTAGCCAACGACGAGCAGCCGGCTGCGATCCGCCGCTGAACTGGATCCGGGATGTCGCCACTGCTGCTCTCGTAACCGCAGTCACTATGTTTGTTCCGTGACTGGTGCGCGAGCGCTCCCGTCGGTGACGAGAAGGCGATCAAGAGACAAGCCAGTTCAGAAACGCGGCACTAGCCCGGATCGTGCACAAGGCGAGCGCCCCGGCCGGGCCGGGGCGCTGAACTGTCCGCCTGACCAGGGATTCTTCGGCTTGTCGATGGTCGAGAACCGAGCTCGGGAGGATCACCTTGAGGGTGCAGCGCGATGGCCGCAGTTTCACCGTAGAAGTCTCGGCGGGCGGAGAGGGATTGGTCTCGCGCGCCGGGTCGGCGCTGCCGGCTCAGGTGGCCGACAAGACCGGGCTGACGCGAGCGCTGTCGGGCGGCCTGGCCGGGTTGAGTGTTCGGGCAACGGCGGCGAACCCCGCGAGCGTGGAGGGGCCCCGCCAGACCGAGCCGGCGGCAGCTGCTGGTCAAGGGTGGCGATGAACCGCCCCGTGCTTCTTGGAGGTCCTGATCACCGCCTTCCACCAACCCGGGGCGGTTCACGCCTTGGCCCTCGCGGTCGAGCCACGCACCGTCTTCGCGCTGAACGTCGGCCGCGCACGCTGCGAGCTGCGCGGGCTCGTCCTCCGGCACGGCGTCGAACAGGCAGGAACTGAGCAGGAGATCGGGGGCCGCCCGCTGGGGGTCCTCATGCGCCGACCATGGCCGCTTCGCGGGTGGGCGTTCGCTTGCCCCACTTCGCGCGTTCGGCGTAGGCGACGATCGTTGAGAAGAAGTCGGCGAAGGAGGCGGTCTCGATTCCGGCTGCTCCGAGAACTTCGCGCGCGCGTCGGTCTTCGAAGCGGGTGGCGACGTCGAAATAGGGCATGTAGGTCTGGGCCTCGTCTACGTTCGGCAGTTCCGCCGCGGCGTGGAGGCGGGGGGGCGGTCGTCCGAGCCACTCGCAGGCGAGCGTGACCAGGTCGGCGTTCGTGAGTGCCTGCTCGCCGGCCACCAGGTGCAGGCGTCCACCGATCTCCGGCCGGTCGAGCAGATGGACGAGCGCGTCGGCGACGTAGTCGACCGGGACGACGTCGAGCACGCCCCGGGGATCGACCGGCAGGTCGCCCAGCAGTCCGCGGGCGAAGGCCCGGAGCGGCCAGTAGATGACGTTGAACGTCGGCGTCCAGCCGCTGTGGCGGTCGCCGACGACGATGCTCGGCCGGGCGATGACGAGCGGCAGCGAGTCGGCACGTTCGCTCACCCGGCGCTCGCCCTCGTATTTCGACTCCTCGTAGGTGTTGCGGAAGATCTGGCCGCGTTCGAGCTCGTTTTCGCCGAACGTACCCTGCGTTCGTCCGGCGACGTAGGCCGTCGAGACGTGCACGGCGCGCGTGAGGTGCCGGACGTCCGCGGCGAGGTCGAGGACGCGCTCGGTTCCGGTGGTGTTGATGGCGACGGCCTCGTCGAGGGGGAGGTCGAAGGCGATCGACGCCGCACAGTGGACGATCGCCGTGGCCGTGCTCGTGATCTCGCGACGGTGAGCGCCGGTCAGTCCGAGGTCGTCGGCGGCGACGTCCCCGGGCATCGCGACGAGCCGTTGGCCGAGATCCTCGGGAGGCCTCTCGTAGAGCCGTCCCAGGACGCCGTGCATGCGCTCCGTGGCCTGCTCGCGGTCGGCCGCTCGCACGAGCGCGACGATGTCGACGTCGTCCTGCTCGAGCAGTCGGACAAGAACCTCCATGCCGAGGAAGCCGGTTGCGCCGGTCAGGAGCACGCGTCGGCTCATCGAATCGGGGCTCCCATCGCGTGATAGCCGCCGTCGACGTGCACGATCTCGCCGGTGATGCCGCGCGAGAGCGACGAGAGCAGGAAGCACACGGCTGCGGCCACGGGTGCCGGATCGTGGACGTCCCAGCCGAGCGGCGCCCCGCGCTGCCAGCTCTCGGCGAGCAGCTCGAACCCGGGAATCCCGCCGGCGGCCATCGTCTCGATTGGGCCGGCGGACACGAGGTTGACGCGTACGCCGCGGGGCCCGAGATCGCGCGCCAGGTACCGGGAGACGCTCTCGAGCGCGGCCTTCGCGACGCCCATCCAGTCATACACAGGCCAGGCGACGGTCGCGTCGAAGTCGAGGCCGACGATCGCCCCGCCGCCCTCGGCCCGCTCGAGTAGAGGGCTCAGCGCCGCCGCCAGCGCCTTCAGCGAGAACGCGCTCGTGGCGAACGCCGCCTGCGCGCTCTCGACCCGCGTGGTCATGAAGTTGCCGCCGAGGGCGTCCTCGGGAGCGAAGGCGATGGCGTGCAGGACGCCGTCGAGCGCCGGCCAGCGCTCCGCGAGCGAGCCAGCCAGCGCCTCGAGGTCGCTGGGCTGGTTCACGTCGAGCTCGAGCACGTCGACCGGGTCGGGGAGCTTGGCGGCGACCCGCTCGGTCAGACGGCGACCCCGCCCGAACCCGGTGAGGACGATCTCGGCCCCGGACCGTTGAGCCGCTCGCGCGACCTCGAAGGCGATCGAGTCACGGGTCAGCACCCCGGTGATCAGGAGCCTCTTGCCGGCGAGCATTCAGGTCGCGCCGGCGGCCGCAGTGGGGCGCCGCGCGGGGGTCTCTGCGCAGCGCCAGAGGACCTCGACCGCTGCTCGAACACAGAGCTCTCCGCGCTGGTTGAGAATCGACCAACGGCACGAGACGAGCCCCGCGTCGTCGCTGACTTTCCGGAGCTCCTCCACCTTGCCCTCGACGTGGATCGTGTCGCCGAAGCCTACGGGGCGCTTAAAGACGACGTCGCGCAGGCGACGGAGGGCGAGCACCCGCACGGGGTCGAGCGGGACGAGCCCGACCGCATAGGAGACGATCAGCATGCCGTGGGCGATCCGCTCCCCGAACCGGCCGGCCGCGGCCCACTCGGCGTCGGAGTGCTGGGGGTGATGGTCGTCGGTCAGACCGGCGAAGGCGACGACGTCGGCCTCCGTCACCGTCCGACCGCGCGTCGCGAAGCTCTCCCCGACCTCGAGATCCTCGAACGGCGCCGACCAATCGAGCGTGCTCACAGCGGCGGGTTCCCGCTGACGCGGTGCTCGGGTCGGGTGCCCTCGAGGCTCGACAGCGCTTCGACTATCCGGCTGCGCGTGTCGCTCGGGGGGATGACCTCGTCGACGAATCCGTCGGCGCCCGCCGAGCCGGAGCCGAGGTGCTCCTCGGCGTAGGCGCCGGCGAGCTTGACGCGTGCCCGCTCGGGATCCTCGGCGGCCGCGATCTCGCGGCGGTGGATCACGTCGACGGCCTGCGTCGCCCCCATCACGCCGATCTGCGCGCTCGGCCAGGCGAAGACGAAGTCGGCCCCGAGATCCTTGCTGTTCATCGCGATGAACGCCCCGCCGAAGGACTTGCGCAGGACGATCGTCACGCGAGGGACCGTGGCCTCGGCGAACGCGTAGACGAGCTTCGCTCCGTGGCGGATGACGCCGGCGCGCTCCTGCTTGGTCCCGGGGAGGAACCCGGGCGTGTCGACGAGGACGACCAGCGGGATTCCGTAGAGGTTGCAGGTCCGCACGAAGCGCGCCGCCTTCTGCGAGCTCGCGGCATCGAGGACGCCGCCGAGGTAGCGCGGCTGGTTGGCCACGACACCGATCGACCGGCCGTCCAGCCGCGCGAACGCGCAGACGATGTTCCGCGCGAAGCGCGGCGAGACCTCGAGCAGGCGCCCGCCGTCGACGAGCGCTCGAGCGACCTCGCGCACGTCGTAGACCCGGCGATCCTCGCTCGGCACCACCGAGTCCGGCGCGAAGCCGGGCGGCGCGACGGACGGCCATCGCGTCGGCGTCTCATCCGTGCGCTGGGGCAGGTAGTCGAGCAGGTCACGGGCCAGGAGCGCGCCGTCGACCTCCGTCGGCGCGACGAGATGGCACACGCCGCTGCGCTCGTGGACGCGAGGGCCGCCGAGCGTCGCCGCGTCGACGTCCTCCCCCGTGACCTTCGCCACGACCCCGGGACCGGTCAAGAACATGCTTGCGCTTGGACCGGCCATGATCACGAAGTCGGTCAGCGCGGGAGCGTAAGACCCGCCTCCCGCCGACGGTCCGCAGACGATCGAGATCTGGGGTACCCGTCCGGAGAGCCTGACGTGCTCACGGAAGATCCGGCCGTAGCCGCCGAGCGCCTCGAGGCCCTCCTGCATCCGCGCACCGGCCGATTCGATGAATCCGATCACCGGGAGGCGCGCGCGACCGGCGAGCTGGTGGACCTTGACGACGGTGTCGGCGTGGGCTTGACCGAGCGAACCGCCGGCGAAGCTCGGGTCCTGTGCGAAGCAGAAGACCGAGCGACCGTCGATCCGCCCCGACGCGGCGAGCACGCCATCGCCGGCGCGGGACTGCTCGCCCATCCGGCGTGAGCGGACCTCGGTGCGGATCAGGTTGAGCGATCCGGGGTCGCATAGGACCTCGAGCCGCTCGAGCGGCGTGAGGCGCTCCTCGGCGCGGGGAACGAGCGCGAGGCTCATGCCGCCTCCAGGCAGAGCACCGCGTTGTGGCCGCCGAAGCCGAACGAGTTCGACAGGGCGATCGGCTGCTTGTCCGGCGCGGTGGGAAGCGGGCGGGCGCTCCCCGGGACGTAGTCGAGATCGAGGTCGGGGTCGCGCTCGGACCAGCCGAGGGTCGGTGGTGCGACGCGATCGCGCAGCGCGAGGACGGTCGCGGTGGCCTCGACCGCCCCGGCGGCGCCCAGGAGATGGCCGATCGCCGACTTGGTCGAGGAGATCGGGATCTTGCGTGCATGCTCGCCGAGCGCGAGCTTCAGCGCGAACGTCTCCGAGCGGTCGTTGAGCGGCGTCGACGTGCCGTGAGCGTTGACGTAGTCGATGGCCTGCGGGGCGAGCTGCGCGTCGCGCAGCGCCGCCTCGATCGCCGTGGCCTGGCCGGCGCCCCGCTCGTCGGGAGCGGTCAGATGAAAGGCGTCGCAGCTCGCGCCGTAGCCGCGAAGCCGGGCGAGGATCCGGGCGCCGCGCTCCCGCGCGCTCTCCTCGTCCTCGAGGACGAGGACCGCCGCGCCCTCCCCCATCACGAACCCGTCGCGCCGGGCATCGAACGGCCGCGAGATGCCGCAGCCGGACGTCGCGTCGAGGGCGGCGAACGCCGCGCGTGTCAGCGGTGTCAGCGCGGCCTCCGAGCCTCCGGTCACGACGGCCGTCGCATCGCCGCACTGGATCGCGCGCATCGCGCTGCCGATCGCGTGGGCCCCGGCGGCGCACGCCGAGACGACGCCGTAGACCGGTCCGCGCAGGTCGTGACGCATCGCGAGCGCAGCCGATCCGGCATTGCTCATCATGAGGGGCACAGCGAGCGGTGAGACGCTGTCGGCACCCTTGCTCTCGAGCCGGGAGTGATTCGCTTCGATGGTCGAGATGCCACCGATGCCCGTCCCAAAGATGGCACCGACGCGGCGCGGGTCATACGGCGCCTCACCGTCCCAGCCCGCGTCGGCGAGCGCCTCGTCGCTTGCGGCGATCGCCAGTTGGGTGAACCGATCGGCGCGCCGGGCCTCCTTGACCGAGAGGAAGTCGGTCGGGACGAACTCGGCGCACGGTGCTTCACCGTCGCGCACGCCGCACGCACCGACGGTCCACCGTTCGTGCAGTGTGCGGGCGCCGACGCCGAGCGGCGTGACCGCACCGAGCCCAGTGATCACGACCGGACGCATCAGACGCGCGAGACGATCAGGTCGACCAGGTCGCCGACCGTCGCCACGTCCTTGACGTCGTTTCCCTTCAACTCGACGCCGAACTTCTCCTCGACGATCTGCGCCATCTCGGCGAGGTCGAGCGAGTCGACGTCGAGCGTCTCGAACGTCGCCTCGCGCCTGACCGCATCCGCGTCCGCGCCGAAGCTAACGAGCGACTCGTTGACGACCTGCTCGACCTGCTCGACCGTGGTGGTGTCCGTGTCCGGCATGTGTACCTCCTGGTGGGATTAGGCGGCGAGGCCGCCGTCGACAAACAGAGTGCTTCCGGTGACGTAGGACGCGCGGTCGCTCGCGAGAAATTCGACGCAGGCCGCGACCTCCTCCGGTCGCCCCACCCGCCGCGCCGGGATCGCGTCGCGCGCTTCGTCGACCACGTCGACGGTCAGGTCGGTCTCGATGAACCCCGGGGCAACGGTGTTGACCGTCACGCCGCGGCGCGCGACCTCCACGGCAACCGTCTTGCTCATCGCGATCAGCCCGGCCTTCGCGGCCGCGTAGTTCGCCTGCCCTGCATTCGCGCGCGGACCGACGATCGACGCCACGCCGATGACCCGACCGAACCGCGCCCGGATCATCGGGCGCAAGGCCTGGCGGATGAGCCGGAACGGAGCGCGGAGGTTGACGTCGAGAACGCCGTCCCACTCCTCGTCGGTGAGTGACAGCGCGAGGTTGTCGGCGCGCACCCCGGCGTTGTTGACCAGGCACAGCACGGGGCCGAGCTCGCGGGTCGCCTCGTCGAGCAGCGCCTGGGGAGCCCCCGGCCGCGAGACGTCGCCGGGGATGGCGATCGCCCGCCCACCCCCCCGCTCGATCTCGGCACGAGTTCGCTCCGCCGCTTCGACGTCGCTGCGGTAGTTGATCGCGACCGGCCAGCCGGCGGCGGCGAGCTCGCGGGCGATCGCTGCGCCGATCCCGCGGGATCCACCGGTGACGAGCGCGCAAGCACCCTCCGGACGCCCGGCGCTCATCGCGGGCCCCACTCGAGCAGGGCGGCGCCCCAGATGAACCCGGACCCGACCGCGCACAGCAGCACCCGGCTACCAGCCACAAGGCGACCATCGGCGCGAGCGTGGTCGAGGGCCAGCGGGAGGCTCGCAGCCGACGTGTTGCCGAGCTCGGCGATGCAGTCGACCACGCGCGCTTCGGGCAGGGCGAGACGCGTGGCGAGCGAGGAGGTGATTCGCGCGTTGGCCTGGTGGAAGACGAACAGGTCGATGTCGGCTGCGAGATCGAGCCCGGAGCGCGCGCAGATCGACCGCGTGGCGCGTTCCATCGTGCTGACGGCGTGCTTGAACGTCTCGTGACCGTCCATCCGGATGAAGCCGGTCTCTCGGTCGGTGACGATCAGCTCGGAGAGGCTCCCGTCGGCCCCCAGCTCGATCTCGGCCACCCCTCCGGAACCCGCGGCGCTGAGGACGACGGCCCCGGCGCCGTCGCCGAACAGGGCGGCGGTGCGGCGGTCGCGCGGGTCGGTCTCCCGCGACAGCGTGTCGGCCCCAACGACGAGGACGGTGCGCGCGCGGGACGACTCGATGAAGCTGACGCCGGTCGCGAGTCCCATGAGGAACCCGCTGCACGCGGCGCCGACGTCGAACGCCCCGGCACGCAGCGCGCCCACGGCGGTCGCGACCTGCGGGGCGAGGCTCGGCATCGACGTCTCCTGGCTGACCGTCGCCAGGATCACGAGGTCGAGCTCGGCTCCCTCGAGTCCGGCGTCGATGAGGGCGGCTCGACCGCTGCTGGCGGCCAGGCGGACCAAAGTCGTCTCGGACGCCGCATGGCGTCGCGAGCGAATGCCGGTGCGCCGCTCGATCCATGCGCCGTCGACGCCGACGCCTGCGGCGATGGACTCGTTCGTGACGGTCCGGGGCGGCAGAGCGCTCCCGAGGCCGACCACCTGCGCGCAGGTGGGGAGCTTCGCGGGCGCGTCGAGCTCGAGCGCCTCAGGCGTTGACACGGAGCTCCTCCAGGCGCATCACGCGGGCGTCAGGCGCGTTTCGCCGCGCCAGACGCGCGAGAACCTCGTCGGGACCGACGTCGAGGAACGCGTCGATGTGAAAGCGCTCGAGCGCGGTCATCGTCTCCCGCCAGCGGACGGCCGAGCAGACCGCGTGGGCCAGCTCCCGGGGCACGTTGCGAAAGCGTCGCGCGGTCATCCCGGAGAAGACGGGTGCTCTCGGAGCGGTCAGGGCGACGCTGCGCAGCGCCTCGTGGAACGGCTCCACCGCCGACGCCATCCCCGGCGAGTGAAAGGCTCCGGCCACGTCGAGTGCGATGGCTCGCAGGCCCTGCTCGCGCGCGGCCCGAGCGGCGTCGCGGAGCAGTGTCCGCGGTCCCGAGAGCACGACTTGGCCGACGGCGTTGTCGTTCGCGAGCGTTAGGCCAAAGGTCTCGGCGAGCTGCTCGGCGTCGGCGATCGTGCCCTTGAGGACGGCGAGCATTCCCCCGCCGGCGCCCGCGGCCGCGGCATCGTGCATCAGCCGCCCGCGCAATATCACGAGCTCCAGGCCGTCCTGCGCCCTGAGCACGCCCGCAGCGGTCAGCGCCGACAGCTCACCGACCGAGTGTCCGGCGAACGCGCGCGGCTCGATGCCGGCGCCGTCGAGCGAGCGCCACCCGGCGATGCTCGCGAGGAAGATCGCCGGCTGGGCGAAGCGCGTGCTCTCCGCGGCGCGCTCGAACGGATCTCCGCCGAGCGCTTCCACGCACCGCTCAAGGAGCTCGGGGCAATACTCCCCGACCAGCACGCCCGCCCCGGCGACCGAGGCTCCCTGACCGGGAAAGAGAACTGCCGTGCGCTGCGGGGCGAGCATAGGACAAGGCTGGGACCTCGCGCCGGATTCGTCCAGGCCGCGCGAGCGATTGCCCCCCGGTTGTGGGGGTGTCCCGGGGTCAGTCGAGGAGGCCGAGGCGCTGAGCGATCTGCACGGCCTCGGCGCGGTTCTTGGCCTTCAGCTTGCGATAGAGACCGCTCGTGTGCTCCTTGATCGTGTGCGGCGAAAGGTAGAGCTCGGCGGCGATCTCCCGGTTGGTCGACCCGCCGGAGATCAGTTCCAGCACCTCGCGCTCGCGCGGCGAGAGCGGTGTCTCGTGGTTCTCGACCTGGGGCTGGAAGACTGTCATCCCGAGTCCGACCTTCCTGACCGCCAACGAGATGTCCGCGGCGCCCCAATCCTTGGGAATGAACCCGGACGCACCGGCCGTCTTCGCGGCGTGGGGAGAGATCCGCCCGGCACCGCTGATCAGCAGCACGCTCGTGATCGGCGAGCGCTCGCGGAGCTGCTCGCAGATCTCCGCCCCGGACTCGTCGCCGATGAACAGGTCGACCAATGCCACGTGAGGCTCATACCGCGCCGCCAGGGCGTACGCCTCGGAGCCGTTGCGAGCACTCAGGCAGCGCTCGACCCACGGCTGATTGGCGAGCATCAGCCGAAAGCCCCAGTGCACCACGTCGTGGTCATCGACGACGAGGACGCGCAGTCTGCGGGCGTTGGCCTCGAGGTCGTCCGCCGGGGCGGTCACCGGGGCACTTCGCACGGAACGACGAGGCGCACCTGCCAGATGTCCTCCCCGCGCTGACCGAACTCGAGCAGGCCCCCGACCTGCAGCGCCTCGAAGGCCGCGAGGCGCAACCCCATCCCGGTCCGACGCGGCCGGCCGCGCACGCCGTTGTTCGTCACTTCGAGTACGAACGTACCGTCTCGAGTGCTCGTGCGGACACCGACTCGCGACGGCCGGGCGTGCTTGTGCGCGTTGCGGATCGCTTCGGTCAAGACCGATTGAGCGAGCGGCTCGAGAGCCACTGGGGCCAGGAGCGGTGCGGAGTCGTCGAACTGGATGCCCAGATCCGGGTGAGCGTGACGAAGACGCTGCACCTCGGCGCCCAATGTCGTCTTCGTGCGCTGCGGACGCCCGAGCGGGCGCCCGACGGCCGAACGCAGGTCGGCCAGCGCGCGCTGTACTTCCTCGGCGCAGCGGCGCCGCGTCTCGTCTTCGAGAGCATGATCGCCCGACAGAGCCAGCGATACGCCGAACAGGCGCTGGACCACGCGCTCGTGGACTTCGCGCGCCAGGTCGATCCGCTGCTCGAGCTGCTGCGCCTTGTCGTGCTGCCGCGTCGCCACGCGGGCCATCGAAGCCAGCGCCGCCGTCTTGCCGAGGATCCACAGAAGCTCGAGCTCGACCTCGTCGAGCGGGGTGTCGCCGCTGCCCCGATCGCCGAGGATCACCCCGATCCAGCGCCCGCGCGCCACCATCGGCGCGCAGACGACGCTGGACAGGTCGAGGCGATCGATGTACTCGCGCGGCAGGTGGCGATCGAGGTCCTCGAAGACCTCGATGACCCGGTCCTGCTCCAAGGCCTGGCGAGCGATCGGCGCCGACTCGGCGGTGATGAACGAGTCGGCGAAGAAGTCGACATCGAGCCCGTACGTGCCCGCCACCCGGACGCGCCGGCGAGCCGAGTCGTAGCGGAAGATCACCGCCCGCTCGAGCGAGGTCAGGCTCGTCGTCGCCTCGGCCAGACGGCCATAGAAGTCATGCGCGCGCCCGTCCTCCTCACTCGTCGCCAGGACGTCCGCCAGAAACTCGATCGCACCCACCTGGGCCGAGGACAACGGCCGGCGAGTGCTATCTCTGGCGGGGTTCTCCGGTGACACGCGAGCACCGCTAAGTGTCGCACTCACCGCCCGCCGTGTCCGCTGCCGTCTTGCCGAGAGGCGGCGAGTTGCTCAGTATCGAACGGGAAGCCGGTCCCGCAGCTCGCTGATCAGCTCGGGGTCTCGCCGCAGTCGCTGCGCAATTGCGGCAAGCAGGGCCTGGTCGATGGCGGCAAGGCGGAGGGTCCGACGAGCGTGTCGAGCTGCGCCGGTTGAGCCGTTGCGATCCCTGAGATCGACGGTCCGCGGCGCGCGCTACACACGCAGGCACGGAGCGCCTACCCTCAACCACCCTCATGTTTTGGACCTGAAGAGGACTCCGAGCGGAAGAGTCTGCCTCCCGAGCGCCTCCTCCGCCCAGTTCAGAGCCACCTAGATAAATTCATATACAGGGATCTTTACGAATCGCAAGACCCGGACTCGAGCCGGGGACACTGGCCACGGGTGAGCTTCAAGGCGGCACGTTTAACCGGCATACGTTCAGCGTGGGCGTCATGCGGCGGCCGCTATGCGAGGACCGGTGTCTCGACGGCCCGAAAGGCGGCCGCTTCGCCGTCGTTCCAGGCAGATCCGGTGGCTTTTGCTTAGTAGACGAAGGCTGACAAAGCCCGAGCGGTGTCCGCGGCGCGCAGCGGCCCGAACCGCAGCGTCCAGCCGCCGTCGAGTTCTTGGCGGAAGTCGTGCTTGATGCGCCGCTCGTCTAAGCCGGCTCGATGATGCTCGGCGCGCTCGTAACCCGACACGCCCTGGAACGTCGCGTCCAATCCGTATTGACCGTCGTCGACCGGCCAGATCGTCAGTCGATCCGGAACGGGGCCTGCTTTGATCGGCAGTCTGTTGTCGGACATCACCTGAGGTGATCGGCCAAGACGCGCGCTTTCTTGACCGAGCGGACTGCCGCATAGTCGCCATTTGGGCACTCTCGTCCAGACGGCCGCTACCGGCTGAGACCGGAAGGGTCGCACTCTCGGCGAGAGCAAAGCAGGGCCGCCGCATAGATGGGTCCGCCCCCCGCTTCTGGCGGTGGCTGTCGGGCAAAGATCGGCGGCTCGCCGGATCCAGGTGACGTTGGACTGGATGCGGCATCGGAAACGCAGTGCCGCTCCACCCGTGTCTCGGTCAGGTGACCGCCGGGCTGATCCAGTGG
>JAABUZ0100004027.1_pt1 | contig 20786 bp, 20 predicted proteins | sample 5562091 | NCBI WGS metagenome assembly JAABUZ01 (sample SAMN12813069, study PRJNA571459) | rock metagenome | isolation source: Antarctica rocks | place: Antarctica: Victoria Land, Linnaeus Terrace sud | collected 2015-12-21 | reverse complement strand
CAGCCTTGAACACCTTGGGAAACGCTCGCCGTCCTCCTGACTTCCCTTCGGACATGTCGGAAGGATCCCCGAGCCGATAGGCGCCGATGCTGCGCCCGTCTTTGCTCCTGACCCGGAAGGTTTCTAGGGGGATGCCGTGCTCTCGTACATCCCTTGCCGCTCGCGGTGGATGGCCGTAGCCGTACTCGTCGGTCAGTTCTGCCGTAGTAATGAACCCGTGCTTGAGAATGTGATCAAGCACGCGCCTGGGGCGGAGCGCCACGACTGCGTCGATGCTCCGCCGTAGCTTCGGGTCGATGTCCACGGCCGAGACTTCGTTGCATGGGGTTCCCCTCCTTCAAAGCGTGGCGCTGGGGTGGCGGTACCCGTAGGCCGGGAGCTTCGGTTCGAGCGAGTGCCTTCTGTCTCCTCCGCTCACAGTTCGACGAACCAACACACAATTTCACGCCGATCAGACGCGATAGCCCAAAGGGGCTACCTATCGTGAAGACATAATTCCCACGATGGCGGACGCAGCATCCTCGACCCCCCGGCTGGCGCGACCACGTCGCGGGGTCGGCCGGCGCGGGCATCGGGTCGCGCTGGCGTCCGCCAGGCCGACCACCAGCCATGGGCAACCACACGCGGATCCGTCAGGGCGCGCGCTCGCGGTCAATCGACGCTTCCCGAAGGGCGGCGTCGAGGGACGGCGAGGGTGCGACCTGGCTGGCGCCGCCGAGTTGCGTCGCCCCGACGTACGGGGGCCGGGGCGGCTACGGCCTCCGGGGGTCCCCCCGCGCCCGCGCCTCCGTCGGGTCGCGCGGGCACGACCGGACGCGCCCGCGCCCGCGCCGCGATCAGAGCGAGCCCAGCGAGCAGCAGCAGCATCGGGATGCAGAGCAGCTCGGCCAGGCTGATCAGCCGGGCCGGGGCGATGAGCAGCACCGCCGGGACGGCAACCGATCCGGCGGCCAGCACCACGAGGAAGCGGGCTCGGCCCAGGGCGAGCAGGAACTGCACGATCAGATAGCTGCCGGCCAGCGCCGAGAAGGCGATCCCCAACCAGGGCAGCGCGGTGTCGGAGCCGGTGAGCCGGGCCCCGAAGACGACGGAGAGCAGGAGGTGGCCGGCGAGCGAGTACACGGCGACCATGGCCACCGCCGCCGCGGCGGCAATCACCAGCATGCGAAGGAGCAGGGGTCGCGCGTCGCGGCCGGCACCGCCCCGGCGGGCGGTCTCGGGGACTAGGAAGAGCGCGAGCCCGACGGCGAGCCACATCACCGCCTTTCCCGCCACCGCCGCGGCGCTGTAGGCGTCGGCCTCGGTGGCTCCGACCCGGTGCTTGACGACGATCACGTCGACGTTCTGCAGCAGGGCGAGCAGCGTCACCCCGATGACCGGGGCCCAGGCTCGGGTGGCCAGGGCGCGCAGGGCGAGCGCCGAGCTGGCGCCGCCAGCCGGCCCCAGCCGCCGGCGCAGCACCACGGCGAGGATCACCGCGGTGAGCACCTGGGAGATCGGGGTGCCGGCAAAGGCGCCGTCGATTCCGCCGCCCAGGCCGACCAGGCCGACCCCGAAGACCAGGCGCCCGGCGGCCTCCAGGGGAAGGCTGAGGCCCACCTGGGCGTAGGCACCGATGCCCTGGAGCACGCCGCGCTCCAGGGAGAGGGCAAGCCAGATACAGGCGGAGGGCAGGACCGCCGCCGCCGCCCAGGCCTCGTGGACCCCGATCAGCCCGGCCAGCGGCCCGTGGAGCGCGGCGCCCAGGACGGCGGCGACGGCCGCCGCCAGCGCCGCCCTCTGCATCCAGCCGCGGACCGTGGCGGCCAGCCGGGCGCCCTCGCCCAGGTGGCCGAGCGCCGTGGCCCGGGCCGCCGCCACCTGCAGGGCGATCCCGGGCAGCGACAGGATGAGCAGGGCGGCGATCAGCGCCGACAGCGACGAGTAGCCGCCCTTGTGCAGGAGATGGGCGAAGGCGACAGTGAAGGCGAGCGCCACCACGTTCTGGGCCATGGCCGCGGCGGCCATGCCGACCGAGCGGGCGGTGTCGCCGCGTCCCGGCGGGGACGAGGCGCCTCCGGCCGTCAGGACGGGTGGGGTGGCCTGGGCGACGGGGGAGCGCAGGTCGGAGGGGCCCATCGGCGTGGGCAACGCTACCCGCCATCCGGCCCAGCGCACCCGAGCGTTCCGGCGCCAGCGACGGGCTCGAGCCCACGCCCGGGGCTGACGACCGTCTCCTTCTCTACGCTCTGCGCTCCGTGCGCCTGTCGTTCCGATCGCCCCTGGCCCGTGGGGTCGCGCTCGTCGCCCTCGTGGTCTCCGTGGCTCCGGGCTCTGCAACGGCGATCGCCGCGGCCGCCGCCGGAGGCGAGGGTGTACCGCCGCCGGCGCTCACGGCCCAGCCTCCGGTCGCGCTGCCCACTCCCCGTGCGCCGGCGGCCACGCCACGGACTGCGTCATCGCCAGCCCCCCGGGTCCCCAGCCGTCCGGCGCCGGCAGAGCTGCCGGCCACCGGCGGCGAACCCATCTTCGTCGCCCTGACCGGTCTCGTGCTCCTGCTGACCGGCGTCACCCTGCGGGCGGCGTCCACGCCGAGGCGGCATCGGACCACGCTGCGGGGTGCCTGACGCGGTCCGCCGGCCGTCGGCGCGTGTGCAGACCGGCGGTCCCGGTGAGACCGAGGCCCACGCTGCCGCGGTCGCCCGGACGCTGAAGCCGGGAGACGTCGTGCTGATCTCTGGCGAGCTGGGCGCCGGCAAGACGACCTGGGTCCGCGGCGCGTGCCGCGCGCTGGGGGTGGCGGGCGTGGTCACCAGCCCCACCTTCACTCTCGCCCAGCGCTACACCGGGCGCCTGCCGGTAAGCCATCTCGACCTCTACCGGCTTGCGGCCGTCGACGACCTCGACGAGGGCCTCGTTCTCGACTACCTCGATCCGGACGGCGTCTGCTTCATCGAATGGCCGGAGCGGATCCCACCCTCGGTCACCGAGCACCCCGTGCTGCGCGTCCGGCTGAGCCACGCTGATGGCGACCGCCGGATCATCGAGCTGCAGTGAGCCCCTTCGTGCCCGCGGTACCCGCGCGGGGAGCGGTGCTCGGCCTGGACACCGCCACCCCGGCGACGGCCGTTGCCGTGCTCGCGGGGGACGGGCGCCGTGGCGCAGCGTGGCATGAGCCGGGGCCAGGCGAGCGCCCGGGCCACGCCATCGAGCTGCTCGGGCTCATCGAGGCGGTCCTGATGCAGGCGCGGGTGGGCTGGCCCGAGCTGACCCGGGTTGGCGTCGGACTGGGGCCAGGGAGCTTCACCGGGCTGCGCATCGGCGTGTCGTCGGCGCGGGCCCTGGCCCAGGTCCGGGGCCTGACCATCGCCGGCGTCGGCACCCTCGAGGTGCTGGCCGCCGCTGCCTTCAATGCCGCTGCGGGCCCGGTGCTCGTGCTCACCGAGGCCGGCCGTCGCGAGCTATTCGCCGGTGCCTGGGGGCCCGGGCCCATACCCGGTGGTCCCAGCGGCGCCGGTGCCAGACGGCCGGTGACGCTGCTGGACCCGGTCGCCCTGCCCGTCGCCGGCGTTGTCGCATCGCTCTCCGACCTGCCCGCCGGCCTGCGGGCGGTGGGCCAGGGGGCGGTACAGTGCAGGGAATCCCTGGAAGCGGCCGGGGTCGCTGTGCCCGCGGATGCGTCGGGGCTGCACCGCGTCGACGCCGAGCAGCTCTGCCGCCTGACCGCGGCGGCGGCACCGGTCGAACGCGACAGGCTCACGCCTCACTATGGGCGTGAGCCCGACGCCCGGCCGCGGGGGGCCGGGCCCCCCCGATGAACGACAAGCTCGAGATCCGTCGCCTGACCTACTCGGACCTGCCGGCGGTAATCGCCATCGAGCGCCGGGCGTTCCCGACGCCGTGGTCGCTGGCCATGTTTGTCCTGGAGCTCTCCAAGCCGTCGGGCACCTGCCTGGCCGCGCTGCACGACGGGCGGCTCTGCGGCTATCTCATCTGCTCGCGCTACGACACCGTCTGGCACGTGATGAACATCGCCGTCGAGCCCCAGCGGTGGCGCCGGGGAACGGCGTCCGCCCTGCTTGGCGCCCTCGTGCAGCGTGTCGGTCATCCCGACGCGCAGTTCACCCTGGAGGTGCGCTGCTCCAACGCACCCGCCATCGCCCTCTATGAGCGCTACGGCTTCCGCTCGGCCGGGCTGCGGCGGCGCTACTACCAGGACAACGGCGAGGACGCGCTGATCATGTGGCGGACGCCGACCACCGCAGGAGCGCAAGCCCCCGAGGCTCGCGCCGAGGTGGCCCGCGGGTGAACCACCCGTGGCCACGCGGGCGCGGCCGGTGATCCTGGCCCTGGAGACCAGCTGCGACGACACCTGCGCCGCCGTCGTCGACCCGGCCGGCAACATCCGGTCCAACGTCATCTCATCCCAGGGCGTCCATGACCGCTACGGCGGCGTTGTGCCCGAGATCGCCTCCCGTCACCACACCGAGCTCGTCAACGCCGTCATCGACGATGCCCTGAGGCGAGCGCAGGCGACCGTTGACGACGTGACCCTCGTCGCCGTCACCCAGGGGCCGGGGCTGGTGGGTGCGTTGCTGGTCGGTCTGGTCACGGCCAAGGCGCTGGCCGCCGCCCGGCGCCTGCCGCTGGCGCCGGTCGACCACCTCGATGGCCACGTGGCCGCCAACCTGCTCGAGCCCGACCCGTTCGCGCCTCCGTTCCTGTGCCTGCTGGCCAGCGGCGGTCACACCCTCCTGGCCCGCGTCGAGGAGCCGGGGCGCTGGGAGCTGCTCGGTCAGACGCTCGACGACGCCGCCGGTGAGGCGATCGACAAGGGAGCCCGGCTGCTGGGGCTTGGCTTCCCCGGGGGACCGGTGCTGGAGCGCCTCGCCGCCGAGGGGGATGCCGACGCCTTCGCCTTTCCCACCGCCGCCGGCGTGGCAGGCCTGAACTTCTCCTTTGCCGGCCTCAAGACGGCGCTGCTCTACCGCGTCCGTGACCTGGGCGAGGCCCGAGCCCAAAGGTGTCGGGCCGACCTTGCTGCCAGCTACCAGCGCGCCGTGGTCGAGGCCCTGGCCGTGCGCGTGGAGCGGGCGATGGACGCCACGGGCCTCAGCCGCGTGGCCCTGGGCGGTGGGGTGGCCGCCAACGGAGCCCTGCGCCGGCGGGTGGGCCGGGTCGCCGGCGAGCTCAAGGAGCTGCCCCGAGAGCTGTGCACCGACAACGCGGCGATGATCGCCGGCGCAGCTCGCCACGCTGCCGTCCTGCCCTATCCCGAGTACCTCCGTCTCGACGTCTACGCCAGCGGGGAGCGGAGGCTGTGAGCCCGGCGGATGGGCTATCGCCCGTGGTGACGCTCTACGGCCGGGCGGAGTGCTGCCTCTGCGACGAGGCGCTGGCCCGCCTGCGGCCACTGGCCACCGAGCTGGGCTTCACCATCCGCGAGCGGGACATCACGGCCGTTGATGAGCTGCACCGGGCCTATCTCGAGCGGATCCCGGTCGTCTGCGTCGGGGAGCAGGAGGTCTGCGAGCTCGAGCTCGACGAGGCGGCGCTGCGCCGGGCGCTGGCGTGAGCGGGCTCGCTCCCGGGGAGCGGCTCGGACTCGGCATGGCCGCCCGGCTGTCGCGTTACCTGCAGGTGCTCACCCAGACGCGAAAGATGGGCCGGGAGACCATCTCCTCCCAGCAGCTCTCCGACCACACCCACGTGAACTCCACCCAGATCCGGCGCGATCTGTCGGGTTTGGGCCGCTTCGGCAAGCGCGGTGTCGGCTACAACGTCGCCGCCTTGACCGAGGAGATCCGGCGCATCCTGCGTACCGCCGGTCAGCACAACATCGCCCTGTTCGGCGCGGGCCACCTCGGTCAGGCCATCGCCTCCTCCGACGTCTTCGCCGACCACGGCTTCCGGGTGGTGGCCGTCTTTGACTCAGATCCGGCCAAGGTGGGCTCGCGCGTCGGTGCCGTCGAGGTCCGCCACCCAGCGCAGTTGCGTGAAGCGGTCATCGGCGAGGAGATCGTTGTCGCTGTGCTGGCCGTCCCCGGCCGCGCCGCCCAGTCGTTGGCCGACGAGCTCGTCGACGCCGGCGTACGGATCATCTTCAACTACTCCGAGGCGCTGCTGTCGGTGCCGCCCGAGGTTGTCGTCCACACCTCCAGTCCGGCCGTCGACCTCCTCCACGCGCTGTACTTCTACCTGAGCTGACCCGATCCCCGGCTCCTCGCCGGACCCCCTCGCGTGCCCATCGACCTCGACGCCGCCCAGGACGTCTTCGCCGCCTCCACCGACGCCACCGTCGGATTGGAGGAGGAGTTCGCGATCCTCGACCCCGTCAGCCTGGAGCTGGTCGGGCGCTTCGAGGAGATGCATCGGGCGGCCGCCGCCGATCCGGTACTGGCCCAGGCGGTCTCCGGCGAGCTGATCTCGGCCGAGATCGAGATCCGCTCGGGCCGTGGTGAGGATCTGGCCGACGCCCTGGCGGCCCAACGCGAGGCCCGAAGCCGCCTCTTTGCCCTGGCTGGCGCTCGCGGCCTCGAGCTGGGCGCCACCGGCACGCACCCGTTCTCCGACTACCGCCGCCAGCAGATCATCGAGACCGAGCACTACCGGCGCCTGCGCCAGGAGCTGGCCTGGGTGGCCCGGCGCAACAACACCTTCTCGCTGCACGTCCACGTCGGCGTGCGCGACGCCAACCGTGCCGTCCGCGTCTGCGACCGGCTGCGCCCCGTGCTGCCCGAGCTGCTTGCCGTCTCGGCCAACTCCCCGGGTCTGGACGGCTGCGACACCGGTCTGCACTCGGCGCGCACGCAGAGCTTCACCAAGACCTTCCCGCGCTGTGGGGTCCCCGACGCCTACGGTGGCTGGGAGGCCTACGCCGACTACCTGCGCTTCCTGATGGCCACCGGCTCGGTCGTCGAGTACACCCAGGTCTGGTGGTCGGTGCGCCCGCACCTGGGCTTTGGGACCGTCGAGGTGCGCATCTGCGACGCGCAGGCGACGGCGGCTGAGTCCGACGCCCTGGCCACGCTCATCGTCGCCTGTGTGCTCCAGGCCGCCCGCGACGAGGACGAGGGTCGGCCGGCGCCCGACGTACCGGGCCGGCTGATCGAGGAGAACATGTGGCGCGCGATCCGCCACGGCCTCGACGGGCGCCTCATCGACCTGGCCCGGGTGCAGGAGTACCCGGCCGTTGACGCCCTGCACCGCCTGGCGCTGTGGACCGCGCCGGTGCGCTCCGAGCACGGGCTCGGTGAGGGCTGGCCCCAATCGCTCAACGGCGCTCAGCGCCAGCGCCGGGCGCTCGACGCCGGCGTCGGGCTGCGAGAGGTCTACGCTGCCACCGTGCGCGAGACGCATGAGAGCTACCGGGCTGCGGGCCCGGCCCCGCGGTCGGGGGCCGAGGGCCCGGCTCCCGTGCTGCCCGATCCGACGGGCGGCGACTCGCCGTCGGGGGCGGGAGCCCGGTGAGCACGCCGCCGGGACCCAACGAGGAGGAGCTGCGGGCCCTGGAGGCCGAGCTGAGCCGGCTGCGCCTCGAGGACGTCGTCGTCGAGAACGCCGTGACGATGGTCAACCTCGCCTTTCGCCGCACCGGCCTGGCCCCTGGCACCGAGGGCGAGCGGGACCCCGACCAGGTCCGGGTCGGGATCGACGCCGTGTCGGCCCTGATGCCGGTGCTGGAGCGCGTCGCTCCGGAGCAGGCCGTCTCGGCGTTGCGCGATGCGTTGAGCCAGCTGCAGCTCGCCTTCGTCCGCCTCCAGGGCTCGGCGGCCGCGCCCCAGCCCGAGGCCGGGCCGCCACCCGCCGCCGAAGGCGGGGGCGCTCCGTCCCCCCCGCCCGAGCAGGCAACGCCGCCGGCGCCCGGGGCGGCGAAGGATGATCCCTCCAAGCCCGGCGAGACCGGGCCGGCCCAGCGCAGCGGCCGGCTCTGGGTGCCTGGAAGCTGAGCCCTTCCGGGTCAGCACCGGAGGCTCGCCCGGCCGCCGGCCGGGCGAGCGGCTAGACTCCGCCCGCTTTCCAGGGCCCACTCGCCCCCTCGGCGGGTGCGGCGCATCGGCGCCGCCGCAGCCAGAGGGCTCGCGGCTCGCCCCTCACACCCATCTTCGGAGGACTGACCAGCCTTGAGTGACTTCTTTGTGCACCACGGCGTGGTCGTGGCGCTGGTGTGCGCCGCGGCCGCGGTGCTCTACGGGGCGGTGACCGCCCGCGCGCTGCTTGCCCTCTCACCCGGAAACGAGCAGATGCGGTCCATCTCGCTCGCTGTCCAGGAGGGCGCCCGCGCCTACCTCAACCGTCAGTACACGACGATCGCCGCCGTCGGCGTGGTCCTCGCCATCGCCCTGATCTTCGTCCAGAACATCGAGGTGGCCGCCGGCTTCGTCATCGGCGGCCTGCTCTCGGCGTCGGCCGGCTACGTCGGGATGAACGTCTCGGTCCGCGCCAATGCCCGGGTGGCGGAGTCCGCCCGCGGGGGCCTCGGGCCCGCGCTGGCGGTGGCCTTCCGCTCGGGCGCGGTCACCGGACTGCTCGTCGTCGGGCTCGCCCTGCTCGGTGTGGCCGGCTACTACGGAGCGCTCACCGCGCTGTTCAACGACTCGCAGCGTACGGCGGTGGATGCGCTCGTCGGTCTCGGCTTCGGCGGCTCGCTCATCTCGGTCTTCGCGCGCCTCGGTGGCGGGATCTTCACCAAGGGCGCCGACGTGGGCGCCGACCTGGTGGGCAAGATCGAGGCCGGCATCCCCGAGGATGACCCGCGCAACCCGGCGGTGATCGCCGACAACGTGGGCGACAACGTCGGCGACTGCGCCGGCATGGCTGCCGATCTGTTCGAGACCTACGCGGTCACTGCCGTGGCGGTGATGCTCCTCGGCGTTCTCACGTTCAACCAGTCAACCCCCGTGGCGCTCTACCCGCTGGTGCTGGGCGGCGTTTCGATCATCGCGTCGATCATCGGCACCTATGCCGTGCGCTCGGCCGCGGGCAAGGTGGAGCGAGCCCTCTACCAGGGGCTGATCGTCTCCGGGGTGCTCGCCGCCATCGCCTTCTATCCGATCACCAAGTGGCTGATGGACGGCATCACCTACAAGGACGGCGCGGCCGGCCCCTCGGTCAGCGATCTCTACCTCTGCTCGCTGATCGGCGTGGGCATCACCGCACTGCTGTTCGTGATCACCGACTACTACACATCGACGCGCTTTGACCCGGTCAAGAAGACAGCGCGAGCCTCGGAGACCGGTCACGCCACCAACATCATCCAGGGCCTGGCCCAGGGCTTTCAGGCCACCGCGCTGCCCGCCATCGTCATCGCGCTTGGCATCCTGGCCTCCTGGAAGCTCGCCGGCGGCACCTCGGCCGATCCGGCCAAGGGCATCTACGGCATCGGCGTGGCCGTGATGGCTCAGCTCTCGCTCACCGGGTTCATCGTCGCGCTTGACGCCTTCGGCCCGGTGACCGACAACGCCGGCGGCATCGCCGAGATGGCCGAGCTGCCCGAGGAGGTGCGCAACGTCACCGATCCGCTCGATGCGGTGGGCAACACCACCAAGGCGGTGACCAAGGGCTACGCCATCGGCTCGGCCGCGCTGGCCGCGCTGGTGCTGTTCGCCGCCTTCCAGCGGGAGTTGAGCGAGAAGTCGGGAGGCAAGACCTTCGCGTTCTCGATCGCCAACCCCGAGGTGCTGATCGGGCTGCTGGTCGGCGGGATGATGGTCTACCTGTTCGTCGCGCTCTCCATGGAGGCGGTGGGCCGAGCTGGCGGCGCGGTGGTCGAGGAGGTACGGCGCCAGTTCCGGGAGAAGCCGGGGATCATGGCGGGCACCGACAAGCCCGACTACGCCACCTGCGTGGACATCGTCACCCGTTCCGCCCAGCGCGAGATGATCCTGCCGTCGCTGATCCCGATCGTCATCACCCTGATCGTCGGGGTGCTCTCCACCAACGCCCTGGGCGGCCTGCTCATCGGCGTCATCGTCGTCGGCCTGTTCATGGCCATCTCGATGACCGCGGGCGGAGGCGCCTGGGACAACGCCAAGAAGCTCATCGAGGACGGGGCCTTCGGCGGCAAGGGGTCCGAGGCCCACGCCGCCTCGATCACCGGCGACACCGTCGGCGACCCCTACAAGGACACCGCCGGGCCGGCCATCAACCCGATGATCAAGGTGGCCAACATCGTCGCCATCCTGATCATCCCGCTGATCACCTGACAGCCGGGAGGTAGGCGATGGCCCGCCTGCACGAGTCGGGCCTGCGACGCACCGTCGGGGTCGGTGGCCTGTTCGCCACCGCCTACGGCAACGTCGGGTCCTCGATCTACTACGCGCTGGGCTTCGTGGCCCTGCACGCCCTGGGCCTCACCCCGGTGGTCTTCATGGTCGCCGGCACGCTCTTCGCCCTCACCGCGAAGACCTACGCCGAGGGGGCGTCGATGTTCCCCGAGGCGGGGGGGAGCTCCAGCTTCGCCCGCCACGCGTTCAACGAGCTCGCCTCCTTCTTCGCGGGGTGGGCGCTGTCGCTCGACTACATCCTCACCATCGCCATCTCGGCGTTCTTCGTGCCTCACTACCTGGGTGCGTTCTTCCCGTCGCTGACCCACAACCCGGGCGACATCATCGGCGGAGTCATCACCGTGGTGGTCCTGGCCGCGCTGAACATCCGTGGTCTCGGCGAGTCGGCGAAGGTGAACTTCTTCCTCGCCCTGGCCGACCTGGCCACCCAGGTCCTGCTGGTGATCATCGGCGCCGTCCTGGTCTTAAACCCCTCGCTGCTGATCAACCAGGTCCACCTGGGCAGCGTGCCGAGCTGGTCGCAGACCATCTTTGCCCTGTCGGCGGCCATGCTCGCCTACACCGGCATCGAGACGGTGTCCAACATGGCCGAGGAGGCGAAGAATCCCGGCGAGGACGTGCCCAAGGCGGTCAACCTCGTGCTCATCGCCGTGCTCGGCGTCTACGCCGGCATCTCGGTGGTTGCCCTCTCGGCCCTCCCCGTTGTCCACGACGCGGCGGGTCACTTCTCCACCCGGCTGGGAACCGAGTTCGAGAACGACCCCGTGCTCGGCATCATCTCCTCGCTGGGGATCCACGGTGGCCTGCTCACCGTGCTCAAGGGCTACGTGGGCGTGCTGGCCGCCACCATCCTGTTCATCGCCACCAACGCGGGGCTGATCGGGATCTCCCGGCTGTCGTGGTCGCTGGCCGAGCACCGCCAGATCCCCGAGGTGTTCTCGCGCCTGCACGCCAAGCACCGCACCCCGTACTTCACCATCGTCTTCTACTCGGCCATCGCCGCCGTGCTCATCATCCCCGGGCAGGGCAACTTCCTCGCCGACCTCTACTCGTTCGGGGCGATGCTGTCGTTCACCACCGCCCATCTGGCGGTGATCGCCCTGCGGGTGAAGGAACCCGACCGCGAGCGCCCCTACCGCGCCCCCTGGAACCTGCGCTGGCGCGGTGCCGCCATTCCCATGACGGCGGTGATCGGCGCCCTGGGGACCACGGCAGCCTTTGTCTCGGTGGTGGTGCTCAAACCCGAGGCCCGCTACGTGGGCATCGGCTGGATGGCGCTGGGGACGATCGGCTACGTCGTCTACCGGCGCCGCAGCGGCCTGGACCTGCGCAGCCAGCACCGCATCGGCCGGCCCACCCGGCTCGCCGACTTCCGCGAGCTGGCCTACTCGTCGGTCCTGGTGCCCATCTTCGGGCGCGACGTCGACGGCGCCTCCATCCGGGCCGCGGCCAAGCTGGCCGGTGCGGGTGCGACGGTGGACGCCGTCTACGTCATCCGGGTCCCGGCCCAGCTCTCCCTCGACGCCGGCCTGGACGAGGAGGAGGAGATGGCCCGCAACGTCCTGGAGGCGGCGCGCGTGTCGGCCCGGCGGTCGGGGCTGAAGGTCCGCACCGGCATCATCCGCACGCGCAATCCGGGGGCCGCGCTGGTCGAGGAGGTCGGCCTGCGCCACTCCGACGCCGTCTACCTGGCCACGCATCACGCCCCACCGTCCGAGCGGGCGCTGGGCCCGACGGCCAGCTACCTGCTCACCCGCCGACCGTGCCGCATCGTCGTCGAGACCGAGACCGAGGCGGCCCACGACGAGCACGAGGGAGCGCCCGTGCCGGCCGGCGCGGCGCCCCTGGTCTGAGCCGGGCCGCCGGTCGGTCGGAGTCCGGTCGCACGCGGCCTAAGCTGTCGGCGTGTCCACCCCGCCGCGCCAGGGCTCTGGCGGCGCCACCCGCCTCCTGGCCACGCTCACCATCGGCCTCGGCCTGGCCATGATCGTGCGCACGGTCGTCGCCGGCGGCGGTCCACTGGCCGTCGGGCTGATCCTGGGGGTGCTCTTCGTCGCCGTCGGCGTCGGACGGCTCTACCTGCTGGCCCGGCCGCGATGAGCGACGCCGACGGTCACGACGGGACCGGGCACCACCGCCTGCGGGGGCCGGCCGAGGTCTCCCGGCGCGCGCTGGCCGGATCGCGCAGCGCCACACGGCGTGGGGCAGACCATTCCTACGAGGCGACCCGGCGCTGGGTGGGCTCGCCACCCCTGTTCGGGATCGTCTACGCAGCGGCGGCCGGGGCCATCTACTTCACCCTTGGCGTCACCGCCAATCACGCGCTCGGGCTCACCCCTGTGGTGTACGGCATCGGGAGCCTGTTCTTCGTCCTGTGCATGTTCACCTACGTGGAGGGAGCCTCCCTGCACCAGGAGCGGGGGGGCTCCTTCGTCTTCGCCCGCTACGCGTTCAACGAGCTGTGGAGCTTCATCGCCGGCTGGGCGATCATGCTCGACTACGCGATCCTGATCGCCGTCGCCTCGCTGGCCGCCGACCACTACGTCGCCGCCTTCTGGGCCCCCTTGGGTCGGGGAGCGCCGGCGCTGCTCATCCCGCTGGCGATCATCGCCGTCACCGCGGCGGGCAATCTCCGCGGCTCGCTCACCCAGCGCCGGATGCGCCGGCGCACGGCGATCGTGCTCGCCGACCTCGGCGTCCAGATGGTGGTGGTCGTCGCCGGACTGGCGCTGGTCTTCGACCCGGCGCGGCTGATCGACCCGATCCACCTCGGATCGTCCCCGGGCTGGAAGGAGCTGGTCTTCGCGCTGACCATCACATCGGTGGCCTTCACCGGCCTGGAGTCGGCCTCGGGGCTGGCCGGCGAGGTCGCCGTGGGCCGCCGCGGGCTCAAGCGGCTGGTCGGCGCGGGGACGGTGACCGTGTTCGTGCTCTATGTCGGGCTGGCGCTGGTCGCGCTGACCGCCCTGCCCGTCCACGGCGGACGGACCGCCCTGGGCGACGTCTACATGAACGCTCCGGTCCTCGGGGTGGCCCGGGCCATCCACCCCGGCGGCCTGGGCGACCTCCTGGGCTATCTCGTCGGCGCCAGCGGCACCCTCGTCCTCATCTCGGCGGCGAACGCCGCCATGCTCGGGCTCTCGCGGCTGGGCTTCAGCCTGGCCACCAACCGCCAGATCCCCGCCGCCCTCGGCCGCCTGCACCGCACGCGCTCGACGCCCATCGTGCTCATCGTCACCGCCGCGACGGTGGCCGGCGCCCTGGTCCTGCCCGAGGACATCGACCTGCTGGTCGGCATCTACGCGTTCGGCGCCATGCTCGCCTTCCTCATCGCCCACGTGTCGGTCTGCGTGTTGCGCTACCGCGAGCCCGAGCGCCGCCGGCCCTATCGGATGCCCGGCTCGATCCGCTACCGCGGAGCGGAGCTGCCCATCCCCGCCGTGCTCGGCGCGCTGCTGGCCGGAGCGGGCTGGGTGAGCGTGCTCGTGCTCCACGCCGGTGCCCGGTACGTCGGCCTGAGCTGGATGGCCGCCGGCCTCGTCCTCTACGTCGCCTACCGCAAGACCCAGGGCAAGTCGCTGACCCAGCGCATCCACGTGCCCGAGGCCACCCTGCGCCGGCCCGATGCGCGCGACACCGAGTACGGGTCGATCCTCGTGCCCGTCTTCGGCCGCCCCCTCGACGACGACATCGTCCAGACCGCCGGCCGGCTGGCCTCCGAGGACTCCGACCCGGGCGACGACCACCCGGGCGCCGTGATCGAGGCGCTGTGGGTCTTCGAGATCCCCCTGTCTCTGCCCATCGACGCGAGGCTGCCCGAGGCCCGGCTGCGCGATGCGAAGGCCGCCCTGCGCCGGGCCAAGGCCGTCGGCGAGGAGTTCGAGGGCGTCGAGGTGGCGACGGCCACCATCCGCGCCCGGCGCGTCGGGCAGGCGGTCGTGGACGAGGCTCGCCGCCGCGGGGTGGAGGCTATCGTCCTGGCCGCTGAGGAGCCGTCGCGCATCGGCGGAGGTGCGCTGCTCGGGGGTCTTGGCGGCGCGCTGGACACCGTAGTGGGTGACGTGACCAAGTACGTGGTGGCCAAGGCGCCCTGCCGGGTGATCCTCACCGCGCCGCCGGCGCCGGCCAACGCCGAGACCGACGGGTCCGGGACCGGCGCGGCTCCGGTCGGGTCCGCCCCCGCCGGCGGTTAGAGTGCCGCGGATGCTCATCGTCATCGTCGGAGCTGGACGCGTCGGCTCGGCCGTCGCCCAGCGGGCCTCGTCCGCCGGGCATGACGTCTCCGTATTGGACGAGGACCCACTCTCCCACGAGCGGCTGGACCGCGTGCTGGAGGGCTCCTGGGAGGACTCTGGCGGGCGCTTCACCATCGGCACGGCGCTGGAGATCGATGCCCTGATCGAGGCGGGGATTGAGCGGGCCGACGTGTTCATCGCCTCCACCAACGGCGACAACACCAACCTGATCATCGCCCAGATCGCCCAGCGGCAGTTCAACGTCGACCGGGTCATCGCCCGCGTGCTCGATCCGGCTCGGGCGGCCTGGTACGCCGAGCAGGGCCTGGAGACGATCTCCCCGACCCGCCACGCGATCGAGCTCTTCGACCGCGCGCTGGGAATTGGGCCACGTGAGCGACGCGCCCTTCCCGGCGCAGCGGGAGGGTGACGCCGTGTACGTGATCATCGCCGGCGCCGGGAAGGTCGGATGGAACCTCGCCCGCGAGCTGATCGAGCGCGAGCACGAGGTCACCCTCATCGAGAACTACCGCCGCCGCTATCTGGCCGTGGAGCAGGAGCTCGAGCATGCCGTCCAGTACGGAGACGCCACCGAGCTCTGGATCCTCGAGCGGGCCGGAATCGGCCGCGCCGATCTGGTCATCGCGGTCACCGGCGACGACGAGGACAACATGCTCATCTGCCAGGTGGCCAAGGAGAAGTACCACTGCGAGCGGATCATCGCCCGGGTCAACAACCCGCGGAACCTCGGCCACTTCAAGCTGCTGGGCATCCAGCCCGTGGTGTCGGCCACCGACCTGATCCTGCGCCTGATCGAGCACGAGGTGCCCAGCTACGGCAGGGTGCAGCTGCTGGACCTCCAGGAGGAGCGCCTGGAGATCATCGAGATCGAGGTGGCCGAGGGCGCCCCGGCGGCCGGGCGCCGGGTGGCCGACGTCGAGCTGCCCGAGGGCAGCCTCATCATCTCGGTGCTGCGCCCCGACGGCGGCTTCGTGCCCACAGCCGAGACCGTGCTGGAGGCAGGCGACGAGGTGCTCCTCGTGCTCGACCCCGGTCTGGAGACCTCGATCACCGAGCAGTTCGTGGCCGTCGGCGCTCGCGCCCGTGGCTGACCGCGACTCAGACGTCCTCATCGTCGGCGGCGGGGTGGCGGGGGCGTCGTGCGCCGCGGCCCTGCGCGAGCGAGGGTTTCATGGGTCCATCCTGCTCGTGGGCCGTGAGCTGGATCCGCCTTACGAGCGTCCGCCGGCCTCCAAGGGCCTGCTGCGCGGCGAGCTGGCGCACGGCGATATCCACCTGCATCCCGAGTCCTGGTGGGAGGAGCAGGGGGTGCAGCTGCTCACCCGGACCAGCGCGACGAAGCTCGACCCGGGGGGGCGGACGGCGACGCTCTCCAGTCGCGAGACGGTGGGCTTCGGCCAGGCCCTGCTGGCCACCGGCGCGATGGTTCGGCGGGTCACCGTCGACGGCTCAGAGCTCGACGGCATCCACTACCTCCGCGCGCCGGGGAACGCCGAGGCCATCCGGGCCGATGTCGAGGGCCGCGAGCGGATCGTGCTGGTCGGCGGCTCCTACATCGGCTGTGAGGTGGCGGCCTCGCTGACGGCCATGGGCAAGGGGTGCACCGTGCTCATGCAGGAGTCCGAGCCCATGCAGCGCGGCTTCGGCCCACGGGTCGGTGCGTGGGTCCGCGAGCTGCTCGAAGGTCACGGCGTCGAGGTGGTGGGCGACGACGCCCTGCACTCCTACGGCGGGGATGACGGCCGCGTGCAATCCGTCCGCTGCACCTCTGGCCGCGAGCTGGAGGCCGACGCGGTGGTGGTCGGGGCGGGCGTGGTCCCCGACGTCATGCTGGCCCGGGCGGCCGGCCTGCAGCTGGGGGAGACGGGCGGGATCCTCTGTGACCGCGCTCTGCGCAGCTCGGCCGGCGACATCTGGGCTGCCGGCGACGTCTGCGAGTACGACTCGGTGATCCACGGCCGGCGGCTGCGGGTGGAGCACTGGGAGGCGGCAGCCGCCCAGGGGCGCCACGTGGCCGGGGCGATGCTGGGCGGGTCCGAGCCCTTCGCCGAGGTGCCCTACTTCTGGTGTGACCTCGCCGACTGGGCGACCATGGAGTCGGTCGGGCCAGCCGCGCGCTGGGATCGAGAGATCTTCCACGGCACGCCCGGCGACCCCGGTGGCTTCTCGGTGTGGTACCTCGAGGGCGAGCGTCTGGGTGCCGCGCTGAGCGTCGGGCGCGGGCGCGGGCGGGAGCTCGATGCCGCCCGCCGGATGATCGTCTCGGGCGAGCGGGTCGACGCCGACGCCCTCGCCGACCCCGACGGGCCACCGGTCGACGCCGCCGGGTGATCTGCGCCCGGCGCGCGGTCGCCCGCCGGGTGATCCCCGGCCGGCGCGCGGTCGCCCGGGGGCCGTGGACGCGAGGTCTCCACCCGCCGCGGGGACCGCGTCGTGGTCGCCGAGGTCCGCGACGCGCGGATCAGGAGACGGGGGCCGTCGCCCGGGCGATGGCCAGCATCTGGCGGGGGCTGAGGTCGTGCTCGAGGGTGTTCTCCAGCCAGTAGACGGCGCGCGGGCCCTGCCAGGCCACCAGGCGCAGGCGCTGTCCCTCCCAGTAGAGCCGGTAGGTGCGGCCGGCGATCGTCCGCGTCTCCGCGGGCTCGGAGAGGATCGGCGGGTGCATCCAGTCCGTCCCTTCGACCCCGTAGTACTGCCCGATGTCGCCCTTGGAGACGACGACTCGATAGGCGGCGTGGACGTGGTTGTCGTGATCGGGCAGCGAGTAGACCCGGAGCAGGTCGGCGGTCGACGAGGATCCGTCGCGGCGGGTCGGGTAGAGCAGGGGGAAGGGGAGCTGGGCCGCCGCGCTGCGCGCCGAGGCGAGCTCGTCCGGGGTGGCCGCCACCAGTGAGGTCGAGCTGGCACTGCCGCTGCCGCGACGGTGGGCGGGCGACGGCGCCGGGGCTGGCGTGGCCGGGGTCGTGCCCGCCCCTCGGAGCAGCTCACCGACGTTCTCGCTCATCTGGGCCCGGGTGGCGGTGACGTAGGAGAGGCCGACGGTGGCGCGGAAGTGCACCTGGCGAATCGGTCGCCCGGCGGAGATGGCCACGAGGTCGAAGAGGTGGAGGATGTCGCTGGCCGAGTGGATGTCGGTCTCGGTGTACTGGCCGAAGATCCGCTCCAACCGGTCGCGCTCGCCCAGCAGGCCCTGGATGCCGATCTGGTCGCGCGCCTCGCGCAGGAAGTCCTGCTGGCGGGCGTTGCGCACGAGATCGGTGTCGGTGTGGCGGAAGCGGACGTAGTCAAGGGCGTCCGCGCCGCAGAGGCGCTGATAACCGGGTTGGATGTTGATCGTCGCGTAGCCGCCGGCCCCGCCTACGTCGTTGAAGTAGTGGCGGTCGACGTCGACGTAGACGCAGCCGATGGCGTCGACGGCGTGCCGGAACCCCCCGAAGGTGGTGTCGACCACGTGGTTGATGGGGATGTGCAGGACGCGCGTGACGGTCTCGGTGGCCAGCTTGGCGCCCCCGATGGAGTAGGCGGCGTTGATCTTCTGCACGATGGGCCGGCGACCGGGCGGGAGGATGGTGACCCTGAGATCGCGGGGCACCGACATCATCGCCGTGGGCCGGTTGGGATCCAGGCGCAGGAGCAGCATGGTGTCGGAGTGCGGCGGCGACAGGGCGTCGAGGCCCGCCCCCTTGCCCCGCTTGTCCGAGCCGATGAGCAGCAGGGTCTGGGGCGCCCCGGCCGTGGCTGGTGTGATGTCCGAGCCCAGCTGTAGCTGTGGGCTCAGGCCCAGCGCGTCCTGGAAGCGCTTGAGCTCGACCGCCGCAACGGTGAGCACGGTGCCGGCGGTGCAGAGCACGACGATGCCGGCGGCCAGGACGAACCGCCGCCACATCCAGGGGGCCATGCTGGGGACGCGCACCGGCGGGCCCGAGAAAGCCGAGGGGCTGTCCATGACCGTCCGAGAGGAAAGCAGGTGGCGCCCCGGCGGTGCCCCGTCGAGGCGGACGAGCACGCGGCGCCGGCAAGCCTCCAACGGGCGTCCATCAGCGGCCTAGCGGTGTTTGGCGCGTTTGGGCTCGGGTACCTCGCCGGCCGAGGAAAGGAGATCCCACATGCTGCTCACTCTCGCCGTCATCCTGCTCATCCTCGCCATCGTCGGCGGTATCGCCGTTCACCCGCTGCTGCTGTTGCTCGCCGTCCTCGCCGTGCTGGCCTTCATGGGCCACAGCCGCGGCGGCCGTCGCCGCATCGCCTGACCCCGACCGCTGTCTGCCACCGTCCAGGCGCCGGCTGGGCTCCCCGCCCGGCCGGCGCGGCAGCCGGGGGCGGCCGGGGGGCTTGCGGGGGGGCGACTCGGTGCTGTTGCGTCGCCGCGTGTCGGCCGGTGCTGTATCCCCTCGCCACCCCGGTCGGTCAGTGCTGGCAGCCGGGGCACCAATAGGTCAGGCGCCCGTCGTCTGACTGCGGACGCTGCCGGATGCGGGTGGCGCAGCGTGGGCACGGGCGACCGGCCGTGGCGTAGATGAGCCGGGGCCGGCGGTCGGCACCGAGCTCCGAGCTGCGCCGCATCCCTTCGCGCGTCCACGCCAGCAGGTCGAGGATCGTCCCGTCGGGCACCTCGCCGGCCAGCCGCCACGGGTCAAGGCCTGGGCGAAGCAGGCCTCCACCTTCCATGCGTTACCGATCCCGGCCAGAACGCGCTGATCGAGCAGCGCGTCGCCGATGGGGCGCGTGGGGTCGTCGGCCCGCAGCCGGGCCAGGGCCGTGGCCGGATTGAAGCCGGGGGCGAGAATGTCGGGACCAAGGGTCGCCAGCCGCCGATCCGAGCGCGCCCGCGCGTCGGTCATCAGCGCGAGCACTGGCCCGTCGAACTGCACTACCTGGTGATCGCCGGTGCGGAGCGCGAGCCAGGCCCGCCGCGACGCGCGTTCCCAGCGCTGTCCCTCGCTGTACACCGCCCAGGTGCCGGTCATGCGCAGGTGCGAATGGAGCGTCAGTCCGCCCTCGAAGCGCAGGAAGAGGTGCTTGCCGTGGGTGTCGACGGCCCGCACGGCGCGGCCGGCGAGCCGCTCGGGCCAGCGATCGAGGCGGTGACGGGGATGGGGAGTGCGTACCTCGTCGGGCACCCGATTCTCGAGGATGGGTCGCATCCGGAGCGCGGCGTGGCGGATGGTGTCGCCCTCGGGGATGGCGTGAGGCTAGGCGCAACACCGTTGGCCCGGCGATCGCGCGGAATCGGCAGCGCCTGCACGCGGACTCGCTCGAACACGGGCTCGAACGCGGACATCGATGCGCCAGGCGGTAGCGCTCGGGGACTAGGTCATGATCCGTGAAGGTTCGATGGCAACCGCCCTACCGGGGCGCGGGCCCGGCGGCACTAGCGATCGACGCCGCAAAGCATGGGCCGACAACGCCGCCGAGGGCCGCCTGCGCGCCCACGTCGCCCGTTTGAAGTTGCTGCACGAATAGTTGCTGCGCGGAGACGGTCGGGTATTGACGCTCGAGTTTGGAGATCGTGCAATCGCAGAAACTCGGTTGCGCGCCGGCGCAATCGTGCTGGCGGACATAGTCGGCGATGCTCCCTTGCGGCTTCGATGGCGGCTTCGAGCTCCCGCATCCAACTAGCGCCAGGGCTCCGACCATCACGCCGGCCAGGACCCAGTTCCTCATGCATCTACCCCCCAGATGGTCTGCGTTCCGCCCGCGTGAAGCATACGCCCAGCTCCGATACGCCCAGCTCCGCTGAGCTCATCCGAGGGCGCAGGTCTGCGGTGTTCGTCAGGTTTCAGAGAGCGACGGGCGCGGGCACTCCGGTGACGTCCCTAACGCGAGACCGATGCTCCGGGCCCCGCTACCGCATGCGCGAGCAGCAGGGAGTGTCGCTCGGTTAGGGGCGTGAGCTGGGGTGGCCCTCGAGCCTGCCGTAAAGAACCAGCGGCGTCGGGAGAAATGACCCGGTGTTGCCGGAGCGATGACCCACTCCGAGACTGAGCAGGCTGCCAGGGGCCGGCTGTTGGCCAACCACGCGGTAGTTATCCAACAAGTGAGCAGCAGCACCGGCGTGGAGGGCCGGGAGGTCGTCTTCTTCGGAGTAGAGGTCATGTCGGTCAGCCCAGGCGACGGCCACGCTCACGCGCTTGCCGATGAAATCCGGAACGATCGCTGAGGGGAGCTTGCCGGTGGGCACGCCCGGGCTGCCCACTAGACAGAACTGCGGCCGCAGTCCTAATGTCACGACCGAGCCAAACCGCGTGGGCTGCCCCGCGCGTGG